>Ga0299912_10000067_pt1 | contig 121983 bp, 120 predicted proteins | sample RVTome_2_FD_207667 | JGI IMG/M metagenome (GOLD analysis project Ga0299912, IMG submission 207667) | Soil microbial communities from uranium-contaminated site in the Upper Colorado River Basin, Wyoming, United States - RVT95D214 (version 2) ... | reverse complement strand
CCGCAGCCTTACAATCCCCATAACCACCGCCTGCCCCGCGGTTCAGTCCAACAAGGTTTATCCGCCGCCAATAAGGGTGGGGCTCTTGCAGGATTGGGAGGGGCGGCGGATAAACGCTATTCGTTAGAGTTTCTTCAGCAGCGCTTTCGCTTGTTCCTCCTGTGGGAATTTCCGGCCGGAGCTAAGCAACACTTCAATCTGTTTGCGCGCCTTCGCGTTTTCTCCTGAGTTGGCTAACGCGACAGCATAATGGTAGCCAATCTCTGGATCCTTCGGTGCCGCCGACGAGGCTTTCTCCAGTACTTCCACACCACGCCCCGCCTTACCCTGTTCAACCAAAATCCATCCCAGCGTATCCAGGATCGACGCATTGCGAGGGTCTAGCTTAACGGCTTGCTCGGCAGTGGCGAGCGCACGTGGGTCCTGCTCCTTTTGGTAAAGCAAAGCGAGGTTATTCAGCAGGAGAGTGTTCTTCGGGTTATTCCGCAACATGGCCTCGTATTGTTCGATTGCCTGCTTGTTCCGCCCAGACTGCATGTAAGCCTGGGCCAAACGGCTACGCGCCACCGCATCGTCGGGCTGTTCTTTCAGCCACTGCAGCAGCCCCGCTTCAGCCTTGTTGACATCTCCTGCGAAACTTCGTGCCTGGAAAGTTTTGATGGCGGTCAACGTGCCTTTCCTGAGCGCAAAGGCCTTCTCGTAGCTTCTTGCCGCGTCGGAAAACTTTCTCTGCGCCATTTGAACATCGCCCTCCAGCACAAAACCAAGAGGCGATTTAGGGGATTGCACTTGCATCTGTTGGGCAATCTTCAGCGCTTTGATAGGCTCGCCGGCCAGTATTTCCAACGTGATCAATGTAGCTTGGGCATCTGGGTACTCGGGTTGGAGGTCGAGGGCATTGTAGAGGGAAACTCTCGCAGAAACAGTGTCCTTGGTGGCGGCTTGGGCCGCAGCAAGGCTATAGTATGCGAGCGCCCAATCGGGTGCCAACTTGGTCAGTTGTGTATAGGAAGATAGCGCGTTCTCATTCTCGCCCACGGCTAGTTGGATTGTGCCCAGCAAATGCAGGGCGAACGGACTCTTGGGGTCGGCAGTCTGTGCTTCGTGTGCAAGCGCAAGCGCTTTCCGGGGTTCTTTCTTCTTTACATAGTAGTGCGCCAAGGAGGCGCGTGGGGTCAAAGCGCCAGGGTTGGCCTTGGCTGCGCTTTCCAGCCAACTCACGTATTCGTTCTCATGGCCCTGGCTGGTCGCCAGCTGTGCAAGTTCTAGCATGGCTTGCAAGTTGTTCCTGTCTTTCGCCAGGATACTTTTAAAACGTCTGCTCGCGGCCTGTGGGTTTTTATCCTTGAGGTCGAGTTGCGCCAAGTTCACAGCTGCTGCAACAAAGTTTGGCTGGAGCGTCAATGCTTGTTCGAAGCTCTTGCGCGCGTTGACGAAATCATTTTTACCGAGGTATGCGGTGCCCTTCAGGTTAAACGTCATCGGGTCGTTTGGCTGCTTTTTTTCCAACGCGGCAACGGCCGCCAGCGCCTGATCGAATTGTTTCTTCCCAATATAGATTGATACCAGAGCGGTATCGGCTTCATGCCGGACAGAATCGAGTGCGGCGGCGGACTCCAACTCTGCTATAGCACGTTCTGCATCTCCCTTGCCCAACTGGCTCATCCCTAGTTCGGTGCGGACCTTAGCGTCCTTAGGAGCAATGGCTGCGGCTTTTTCAAGATATTCTGCCGCTTTGGCATATTCTTTCATGGCCATGCCCACTTCGCCCGCGAGCGCCAACAGATCGGCGTCCTGAGTGTCCTGTGCCAGCGCCGGCTTAAGTGTATCCAGTGCCTGAGAAGCCCTATTCGTTTTCAATAAGGTGGCGGCAACCAATTTGCGCGCGTAGACACTGTTGGGAAACTGGCCGAGAAATCTGGAGGCGCGCGTCTCGGCTTGTTCATATGCGCCAAGCGAGTAAGCTACGGCGCCGGAAAGTAGCACGCTCGGCATGTGATCCGGCGCTACCTTCAGTACCTCGTCAAGACCGTCGCGTGCTGCCGGATATTTTTTCTGCTTAAAGGCCACGAGAGCCTGCATATAACGAACCATGAGGTTATTCGGCGATGTCGTGCGTGCGCTCGTCAGTTCATTTTCCGCCTTGCCCAGCGCATTCTCGCTAACATAGAGGGAGGCGAGCCCCATATAAGCCCCAACGTTCCTGGCATCAACCCTCTTTGCACTCAGATAGGCTGCTTCTGCCGCCTGCCGGTCGTTCCTGAAACTCTCAAAATCCCCCAGCGAGACCCATGTCTCAGCATCCTTGCTGTCAAGTTTTAATGCAATATCAAGCTGACCTTTAGCTCCATCAAGATCACGCCGTGAAGCCAAACATCGTGCCACTCCTCTATATGCCGGAGCATAGTTTGCATCGGCTTTTTGCGATTGCTTGAACAAGGTACATCCCTCTTCAAAATGTCCCAACCCCACTTGGGCAGCGCCCTGAATTTCAAGGATCCTCGCCTTGTTTTTGGGCGAAGTCTGGGGGCTAGGCTTGACCTCGTTGAGAACGCGTTGATAGCTTTGCTGCAACAGCAGCGCCCGACCTAGCGGAACCTTGATCGATTCCTCGTCGATCCCGAGCTTCTGCGCCCGCAGCAACTCCTTCTCCGCGTCGCTGCCTTGCCCTGCTTTGGTGTAGATTTCGCCGAGTAACCAGCGTGCTTCCGCATTGTCAGGTGCTGTCTGCAAAGCGCTTTTTAGCTCGATGATGCTCGCTTGGGAATCGCCCTTGGCCTGAAAATCTTTGGCCCGCTGGATATGCTGCTGGGGAGTTTTGCTTCCGATACGATCACAACCCGATAAAGCAGCCATTCCAATTGCTGCTACTAGCACCGCGCATCCCCGTAGATTGCCAACAAGTTGCAAACCCATAACTTCTCCTTCGCCGCATAGTATCCCAAAGCTACTTTTTGCCCGCCTGCAACTGCTTAAGCAAGGCTTGGGCTTCTTTTTCCTACGGAAACGTAACGCCGGAAGCGAGTAGACGTTCCCGCTCCTGTTTGGCAGCGCGTGCATTTCCTATTTTAGCCAATACCGCTGTCAAGTGGCCATGGTAGTCGGCCATCCGCTCAAATGAAAGCTGCGTCTCGGCCGCTCGCTCAGATTCTGACCTTATCCGGCAGGCGTTGCGCCTTCAGAGGCGCAATTCCTGGTTTGGCCAGTTCGATCAGGAAATAGAGCAGCGGCACCACAAACAAGGTCAGGACTGTGGAAACCAGCAGCCCATAAACAATCGCGGTCGCCATCGGGCTCCACATCAGGGATTTGCCACCCCAGCCCGCTGCCAAGGGCACCAAATCGACAAAGGTGGTGGTTGAAGTGAGGATGATCGGCAGCAGGCGCCGCGTCGAGGCGAAAATGGTGGCTTTGAGCGGGTCCACTCCGGCTGCGCGCCGGGTGTTCGCTGCATCGATCAATACGATGGCGGTGCTGATGATCACGCCAGTCAGTGCGACCATGCCGTACATCGTGTACAGGCTGAGCGGGTTGTCGGTCAGATATAAGCCGAACACCACGCCGGTGAAGGCCAAGGGCAGCGCGGCGAAAATGATCAGGGGCTGCACGTAGCTCTTGAACTGGGCGCCGAGAATCAGGTAAATGACACCGACCGCCACCAGCATCAATGTCCCCAGGGCGTCGAGGCTTTCCTTGATGTCGTCAAGTTCGCCGGTGAAATCCAGCGAAACGCCCGGGTAACGCGGCGCAATCTCCTGCCACTTGTCCTTCGCCAAGGCGTTGGCTTTGAGCGTATCCAGGCGCGACTTGTCGAGGTCGGCTTCGATGGTGATGGTGCGGCGGAAATTGTAATGTCGGATGTTGCCTTTGCCTTGCAGTTTTTCCGCATGCAGCAGTTCGCCCAATACGATGTGGCCACCGCTTGGCAATGCAACCGGTTGTTTCAGCGCATTGTCGATGTCATCCAGCGCGACTTTTTTGGCCAGCACGCGCACTTCCAGTTTTTCCCCTTCGTGCTGCATCTGGCCGACGATTTCGCCGTCGAAGTTGAGCCGCACTAGGCGTCCAATCGCCACCGGGTTCACCTCTGCACGCTGCGCCGCTTCGGTGTTGACCGTAAGCTTCAGCTCCATCTTGCCGGGGCTGTCGTCGTCGGCGATGTTCTTGATGGCGCCGACCGTGCCCAGATAGGACTCCAACTCGCTGGCAGCCTGGCGCAAGGTTGCGTAGTTATCCCCGCGCACCTTGATTTCGATTGGCCTGCTGACCGGCGGGCCGAGCGAGCGCGTGAGAAAAGATAGCTTGTAAGGTCCCGGGATTGCGGCGACGTCTGCGCGCATGGAATCGATGATGGCGTTGACGTTGCGTCCGTCTTCGGCCTGCTGGTTCAGGCTGACCATGACCTGGCCCATATTGTTGGCCATCTGGGGTTCTTTCAAGGTCATTTGGTAGCCGGCGTAGCTTACTACCGCACGGACTTCTTCCGGAGCGAGGTGTTTTTTTGCCGCCTCCTCAACCCGCTGCACCACGCGCAAGGTCTCCTGAAGCTGCGTGCCCGGCGCCATCTCGACATTGACGTAGAACAACCGGATCGGGTCGTCCGCAAAGAACTCCAGCCGTACCTGGTCCTTGTAAATCAGCAGAAAAGCGCCGCCGAACAACAGCAGCGCAATCGCTGCAGAGGCCACAGGACGCTTAAGGCTTCCCAGCAGCGACTTGTAGTATTTGCCGATCAGCCAGTTGCTGGCCTTCAGGCGCAAGGCATGCACCTTGGACGGCTTTTTGAAATTGACGTTGAAGGTGATCGCGTGCCCCGGCAGCAGCCAGAACGCATCGACCAAACTGACCAGGAGGGCGATGGTCACCACGATTGGAATGACCATCATGAACTTACCGAGGATGCCCGGCATCAGCACCAGAGGCAGAAACGCGGCAATGGCGGTCAACACCGACACCAGTACCGGCACCATCACTTCATGCAAGCCATTGAGCGCCGCCTTGGCAATGTGAGCGCCGTGTTGCAGGCGGTAGTAAATCGCGTCGATCACCACCACCGAACCGTCCACCACCATACCCAGCGCAATCAGGATGCCGACCAACACGCCGGTGTTCAGCGTCATGCCGCTCATGGCCATGACCCAGAATAGCCCTGCCAGCGAGAAAGGGATGGCGAAGGCATTCAGCAGCGACAAGCGCCAGCCGAGGAACAGCCAAGTGGTTACCAGCATCAGCATCAGGCCGTAAAGCGCGTTCTGCTCCATCATTTCCAGCGACTCTTTGATGCGGCTGGTTTGGTCGTCCACCAACAGCAGCCGCAGGCCGAGCGTTGCCAGGGAGGGCGCGCGCTCGGCAATGAAACGGTTCAGGTCTTCGACCAGATTGATGGTGTTTGCGCCGGCCTTCTTGTTGACCTGCAGCAGCACCGCTGGTTTGCCGTTGAAGCGCACGAGTTGGTCGTTCTTTTCATGGGCGCGACTGATCGTGGCGACCGACTCCAACGGGGTCACGCTTCCCGCTTGCACGATCGGGAGCTTGGCGAGGTAGTCCGGATCGCTGCTCCGCCCCTGCAGCCTTACCAGCCACTCCTGTTCGCCCAAGCCGGCGGCACCCGCCGCGGTATCGCGGAAGTAAGCGGCGACACTGTCGCCCAGCAGGGTGGCGGGAACATGGAATGCGGCAAGCCGATCGGGATCGAATTCCACGTGCAGTTCCGGCTTGGTCAGCGCCAGCGCAGCGATGCCGTCCACGCCCTTGACGCGCTGCAGATCATCCTTGAGTTGTTGGGCGCTTTTGCGCAACACCTCGTCGTCGGCCTGGCCGGTCAACACCAACATGGCGGCGGGGAAAGCGTTGCTGGATTTGATCTCGAACAGCCCCGGCTCGCGCACGGCGGGCGGAAGTTCGGCGTGGTATTTGTTGAGCAATTCGCGGCGTAGGTCGTTGACGCGGCGCTCGAAGGTGTCGTCGTCGATGTCGGTGAAACGCACCAGGATGCTGGACACGCCCTCGCGGCTGGTACTGGAGACGAATTTGATGTCGGAGACGTTGCGGATCGCCTGTTCCAGCGGCGAGGTCACTTCCTGTTCCACATCCTCCGCGGCGGCGCCGGGGTAAATCGTGATGATCTGTGCCCAGTTGAAATTGACTTCCGGGTCCTGTTCGCGCGGCAGGTTCAGATAGGAAACGATGCCGGCAAACAGCACCAGCAGTACCAGCAGATTGGCTAAAACATGATTTTCGACGAGTTTCTTGAACATGCCGGCGCTTTACCTGATCCGGTCTCCATCGTTCAAGCCGAAGCGGCCGTCCACGATGATCGGCGTCTGCTGCGGTAAGTCTGACGGGGTGGGTCGGCCTATTTCGGCACCGGGCAGTTCGACAAAGCGGGCCAGGTTGCCCTGCTTTACAAACACCCCCAGCTTGCCGTTGCGTTCCACCAGGAGATTTGCGGGCATGTGGGGTTGAATGCTCTGCCAGCGCAGCACGCCACTTTCCCCGGGTGCGGCTTTCTTTGCCGTAAACACGAAACGGGCTTCGCGGCTGCGTTCGCGCGTATCGAACAACGGCGTCAGGGCACGCAAATGCAAGGCGTAAGCATCGCCGTGCGCGACGAATTGAAAGGCATCGTTGCGTTTGAAGGCAACCACCAGGGTGGGCTGAATCTGCGCGCTGACTTCGAGTTGCTCGGAGTTGACCAGATTGATCAGGGGCTGGCCGGGGGACGCCATCTCACCCACCTGGCCCAGGCGAGCCTTGACGATGCCGCTGAACGGGGCGCGGACTGTGCATTTTTCGATATTGCGCGCGATTTCCGCAATGCGGGCGCGTTGTGCCAGAAACTCAGCCGTGGTGGCTTCGAACTCCGCCTGGCGCTGGTTGAGTGCATCGCGTGAAATGAAATTTTTCTGCACCAGGGAGGCTGCCCGCTCCAACTGGCTCTTGGCCAGCTTGCGGCGTGCTTCCAGTGCGTTGAGGCTGGCCTGCGCATGTTCCAGGGTGATTTCGAAATCCCGCGCATCCAGCCGGAACAGCACCGCCCCGCGCGATACCGCGTCGCCCACCTGAACCTGAGTCGCAAGGATTTTTGCGCTGACCTCCGCGCCGATTTTGCTGTCGTCGAGGCTGATCACGCTGGCCGGGATTTCCAGTTGCGGGTAGGCGGCGAGATCGCGGTATGGTTTCACACTCACCGGGAGCCCGATGGTCCCGCTCTGGACCGCAGCCGAGGCAGGCGTACAAAGGCACAGAACACAGGCCAGCACTGCCAAAGCGCGCATAACGACAACCTCTGAAGAAGGGACCGCCAATGTTAGCATGGCGCGCATAGAGCGCCTATGCCACGCTGCCCTGCGGGGGGCGCAGCGCTATTTCAACCCGTAGCGGTTGACCAAATCGTACAACGTGGGCCGGCTCACCCCCAATATGTCGGCCGCCTGGGCGATGTTGCCGTTGGCCCGCCCGAGCGCCCGCACCACGGCCTGGCGTTCGGCATCTTCGCGCACTTGGCGCAGGTTGAGCGGTTGCGCTTCCGTGTCCGCACGGCTGAGGCCGAGGTCGTCAACGCCGATTTGCGCGCCCTCCGCCATGATGACGGCGCGCTTGATGACGTTTTCCATTTCGCGCACGTTGCCGGGCCAGCCGTGGGATTCGATGGCCACTAGCGCTTCCTGGGTGAATCCCTTGAGCACGCGTCCCTGGGTGCGGCTGAATTTTTCCAGAAAGGCGTGGGCGAGCAGGGCGGCATCCCCTGCACGTGCCCGCAACGGGGGGGTGTCGACGGTGATTTCGCTGACGCGGTAGTACAGGTCCTCGCGGAAACCGCCCTGCTTGATGAGCTGCGCCAGGTTCTGGTGGGTGGCGCATATCACGCGCACGTCCACAGGGATCTCGCCGCGTCCGCCGAGGCGCTCCACCACGCGCTCCTGCAGGAAGCGCAGCAGCTTGGACTGGAGCGACAAGGGCAGGTCGCCGATTTCGTCGAGGAACAGGGTGCCGCCGTCGGCGTATTCAATCTTGCCTATGGTCAGCTTGGTGGCGCCGGTGAAAGCGCCTTTTTCGTAGCCGAACAATTCGCTTTCCAGCAGGTTTTCCGGGATGGCGGCGCAGTTGATGGCGACGAAGCGCTTTTGCGCGCGCGGGCTGAGCTGGTGCAGCGCACGCGCCAGCAATTCCTTGCCGGTGCCGCTCTCGCCCAGCACCAGCACCGTGGCGTTGCTGGGCGCCACTTTTTCCACGGTGCGGCAGACCTTGAGCATCTGCGCATCGGAGGTGATGATGCCCTGCATCGGGGAGTCCGCCTGGCGCGACAGCAGCGCACGGTTTTCCCGCTCCAATTCGTGCATGCGAAATGCGCGTCCGACGATCATGCCGAGCATTTCGGCGTCGAACGGCTTCTGGTAGAAATCGTAGGCGCCTATGCCGATCGCCTTCACCGCATTGGCGCGGTCCTGGTTTCCGGTGACTACGATCACCTTGGATGAGGGTGCCAGCGCAAGAATCTGCTCCAGCGTTGCGAGTCCTTCCGTTGCGCCGTCGGCATCCGGCGGCAGGCCGAGGTCGAGCAGAACCACCGGGGGCTCGAAGCGGCGCAGTTGCGCCAGGGCCGATTCCCGATCGCCGGCCATGGCCACCTCGTAGCCGTCAAAGCTCCAGCGCAGTTGCTTTTGCAGGCCCGGGTCATCTTCCACCACCAATAACGTGTTGCGCGTCGAACTCACCCTTGCATTTCCTCTTGAGGTTTTTCGTTGCCCGCTTCCAGCGGCAGCTTGAGTTGAAATGTCGTCCCCTTGGACAGCGCACTCGAAACTTCAATCTGGCCGCCCAGTTCACGGATATATTCGCGGCACTCATATGCGCCTATGCCCATTCCGGTACCCTTGGTCGAATCGAACGGACGGAACAAGCGTTCGCGCACGAACTGGTCGTCCATGCCGCAGCCGCTGTCTTCGACCTCTATAACGGCATCGCTTCCCGCGCGCTTTAATCGGACCTCGACCTTGCCGTCGTGGGGCGTTGCTTCGATGGCGTTCTGGACAATGTGACCGACTACCCTGAGCAGGCGCTCGCGCTCGGCGCGGATGCTTAATCCTGGATGTTCCACCCGCAACTGCGGTTTGAGACGGTAAGCAGACTTGGAGTCGATCGCGGCCTGCAACAGTGCGCCCAGGTCCACGCTGGAGAGGACGGCCTCGGCGTTATCGCTGCGCAACTGCGTCAGCATGCGGGTCATTCTTTGCACCGAGTTCTCCACGGTGCTGATCATATCGTCCTGGAACTCCGGATTGTGCTTATGTTTTTGTGCATTGGACAACAACAGGGAAAGTTGCGCCACCAGATTCTTCAAGTCGTGTACCACGAATGCGGTCATGCGGTTGAAGGACTCGAACTGGCGCGCCACCATCAGTGCGTCCGAGGCTTCCATTTGGGCCAGGTTGGACGCGGCCTGCCGCGCCGCGGTCTTGAGCAGATCGCTGACCTCCCAGTTGAAGGTCACCTGCCCCAGCGAGCGTTGCAGCACCATGAAACCCAGCAAACGCTCGTGCAGAATCAAAGGCACGACCAGCCAGGCGCCCGGTATCGAAGAGATCCACTGCGGCAGCGCCAGGTCGGCGTATAGCTCCGGCTGGTCGTCGTATTCGTCGAGATTGATCACCCACTGCCGCTGCTCCAGGTAGCGGCTGAAAGCGCTGTCCAGCGCTTCCACACCTTCGGCGGTCGGCAGGTTCCAATGCGCCACCCGGCTGAACGGTCCGCCGTCGCGCGACATCCACAGAGCTCCGGACGGGCTTTCCACCAGATCGGCGACGGCGCGGATGGAGTGTTCGCGCAGGCGTAGCCCCGGGTTGCCTTCCGACAGCGTGCGCGTGAAGCGCAGCCATTCCTCGCGATAGTCATACTTGTAGTGGAAAAAATGCTTGCTCAGGAAAACCCTCAGGCGCGCGCGCAGCGTGCCCGAGAAGAAAACCGCCAGCAGCACGGTAGCGGCCCCGAACAGGAAGACCACCTGTAGCACCATGCCCCAGTTGCCGCCGAATTCGCGGATGTAGTAGCCGGCGGCCGCCATGAACAGCAGGTAGACCCCGGCGCCCAGCAGGGCCGCGGTGTGGAAGGCGATGCGCCTGGACACGTGGACGTCCAGTTCCCATTGCGGATTGCGCGCGGCGGAGACCATGATGAGCGGCACGGTCAGTGCATCGACGATGCCCCTGGCGGCCCACAATTCCGCATCGATGTGGCGGAACAGCATCGCATCCGAGTACAGAAAAAAGTCGTATGCGAACATGCCGCCCAAACCAAGGCACAGGTACTTGATACCCCAGCGTCGCTCGGGGGGTACGTTGCGGAATAGTTGCTCCACCAACACCAGTCCGGCAACCGCCAGCACCACCCGCCCCACGATGTCGCTGAAAAACGCCAGTTGCGTTGCTTCGCCCCGACTCCAGGCGTGCACGTAGACCGTCAGCGCAAGCAGGAGGAGGCTGTAAGAGAGCAGGGTGGTCGCAAGCCGGTTTTGAAAGGGATTGCGCCCGATTTCTTGCGCCGTCGGCCCCGGCAGTCTCAGCACTTGCAGCAGGAAGGCAAACCAGACGGCGCTGCGTGCCGGTTCCAGCGCGTTGACGAGCATGATTGCGGTTTCGTTATCTGCGGCGCCATAAGCGGCGGCCGCCGCCCAAAGTGCGCTCAAGACAGCAGCCAGCGCCAGCACGACACCCTGCGAACGTCCGCGCGAGCCGATCAGCAGCGACACGCCAAGGAACAGGAACGCCAGTGCGGCCGTGGCGTAGCTAACCGCCGCAATATTGATGCTCATCGGGCTCACTAAAGATTTGAAAATGCGCTATCGCGCTCCTTTACCCCACAGGACCACTTGCGCGGTTTGGAACAGGATCATGAGGTCGAGAAACAGGCTGTGGTTTTTCACATAGTACAGATCATACTGCAATTTTTCGATGGCATCCTCGATGCTGGCCCCGTAACAGTAGCGCACCTGCGCCCAGCCGGTGATGCCGGGTTTGACGCTGTGGCGCGAGGCGTAATACGGAATTTCCTTGAGCAGTTGTTGCACGAAGAAAGGGCGCTCCGGGCGCGGGCCGACAAAGCTCATGTCGCCCATGAATACGTTGAATACCTGCGGGAGTTCGTCGATGCGCAGCTTGCGGATGATGCGGCCGACGCGCGTGGTGCGGTCGTCGTTTTGTCCCGCCCACTTGGGTTTGCCGTCCGACTCGGCGTCGGTTCGCATGCTGCGGAACTTAAAGATGGTAAAGGGGCGGCCGTGCTGTCCTATGCGCTCTTGCCGGTACAGGATGGGGCCGTTGCTTTCCAGGCGAATCAATAGGGCCGTGAGCGCCATTGCCGGCAGCGAAACCAGCAGCAGCAGGCCGCTGACAAACAGGTCGAACGCGCGCTTGACGGCATCTCTTGCCAATCCCTGGCGAAAGCCTTCCGACAGGATCATCCAGCTTGCGTTCAGGGATTCCAGTTGCACCTGGCCATTTTCGCGCTCGAAAAACGTCGAAAGCTCGATGACGCTGACGCCGGCCAGCTTGCATTCCAGCAACTCGCTGGTGGGCAGCCCTCCGTCGCGGCGGTCGCGCACGGCGATCAGGACTTCGTCGATGTTGTGCCTGTCGATGATGTCTGCAATCGGTCCCCGCTCTGTCAATACCCGGGAATGCTCCACGTAGTGATGCGTTCCCTGCAGCGGCAAATAGCCTACGATGTGTACCCTGTTGGCCGTGGTGCTGGACTTCAACATCGTCTCGATCTTGGCCGCCCGGCTACCGGTGCCCAGTACCAGCACGCGTTTTTTCAGGATTGCCAGATTGGACCACTTGAAGAACGCGAGGCGCACCAGGGTAACCCCGGCCAGCGCGAACAGGAATGCGAGCGCAAACGCTCCGCGCCCGAGAAACAAGTCGGGGAAAATATAGAACACCAGACTCATCAGTACGAATCCGACAAGGAAGCTTGCCGTTATGCGTACGACGATTTCCTTCGCGCCTGCCATCCACTCCCAGGCGTACAGCCCAAACGCGGTCATGATGGTAAGCATTGCCAGGCTGAATACGGCCGCAATTGGCAAGAAAGACCCGACAGCGTCGGGCGGCAATTGGCCCGAGTCCATGAAGCGAGCGGACACGCCAAAATAAATGGAAGAGACCAATATCAGACCTTCGATGGCCACCAGCAGCAGGGTGTGAGCGGGCACGTAGTGGCGGAAAAAACGGATCATGTGGCAGCACGTCCCGGCTTGCGATGCCCGTAGGGCCGGCCCACGGAGCTTTTGTTGGATGGGCAACAAGTCATTGCGCTGTTCCTTGCTGTTGGCGACGAGGTTGGGGAGTTGCGGGTCTGGCCCTGGGGCCGATTCCGAGATCAACAGCAGGATTTGTGCCAGGAGCTGTCCCTGGTTTGCGCTCCGTCCAACAGGGTGTTTGCAGGAAAAATCCAGGAACGGGGGTCGGGGCTGCTTGAGACAGTGTCATTTTGTCGACTGCTGTGACGACTTGCTGGCGGGAATGCGGCTGGGGCCAAGAAGCCGCTTTTTCCCGTTGGAGCGTTGTTTTTGCCGTGCCTATGAATCTTCGAGCAAAGCTTCTACCTGTTCTGTCCGGGCTCGTTCCACCGTTCGGCCATCGCCCGACACCCGCGGCGCGTTGCGCAGGTCGCCCCGGCTCAAGACCATGATGTCGATGGCGGTTTCTTCATTATAGAGCGCAAAGACAGGCGCGCTACGGGATGCGTCGCCCACACGAAACGGTCTTTCGCCCCGCTTGTAGGGGATTTTCCTGTTGAGCAGAAAATGCTCCACTTCCTTCGCGTTGTCGGTAAACAACTGCAGGTGGATGTCCGCGTGCCGCGTGGCGGTGCCGGTCAACACCGGGCCGGTAAGGTGGGGGTCGAAGTCGGCGAACAGTTTCATGACCGACAGCGCAATCTCGCGCAGCGTGCGCAGGCGCTGACGCTGCTCGTCCTTTTGGTAAATTGCCTGATACGCCCGCAGCGCATGTTCGATTTCGTCGTTGCCCGGCAGGTTGTGTGTGTCCGGCGCGCCGATCTGGCGCGCTGCCTTGCGTTTGGCCGCAGCGTAATCCCGGATGCCGTCTTCCGCCATGAGTTTGGCGGCCAGATGGGCGATGGTCTCGCGCATCTGCTGTCGCTTTCCATCGAGTTCTTTTGGTTTCACCGGGAACCTCCAGCCCAGGCCGAGACCGCTTGCTTAGAACAACTGATCCCTGACTTCTTCCGGGGGCTTGGTGCCGCTCGCCGGCTGGTCTCCCAATCCTCCACCCGAATCGGGCGCCGGATTCTCCTGGTAGAAATACTCCACCAACCCTTCACGCTCGTCCGTGAGGTGCAAGCCTGTCTGCGGGTCGATCTTCATCGCCACGACCCCCTCGGGCACCGACATGGCGGCTTCCGGCACGTTTTTCAGAACCTTGCCCATGTAGCCCATCCACATGGGTAGTGCTGCCTGAGCGCCGGTCTCGCGCCCGCCCAGCGAATGCGGCTGGTCGAAGCCAATCCAGGCAATGGCCACCAGTCCGTGCGGCTGGAAGCCGGCAAACCACGCATCCACCTGATCGTTGGTGGTGCCGGTTTTCCCAGCCAGGTCGCCGCGCCCTAATTGCCCGACCCGCGCGGCGGTGCCATGGGTGGCCACATCGTGCATGATGCTGGTCATGATGAAGGCGTTGCGCGGATCGATGACACGCTCGGAACCCTGCCCGGCGAGAACCGGCTTGGTCTGCGCCAGAACGGTTCCGCGGCCGTCAAGGATGCGCTCGATATAGTAGGGGCTGACGCGGAAGCCGCCATTGGCAAACACCGAATATCCCGTCGCCATCTGGTAGGGCGTTACCGAGCCGGCCCCAAGGGCCATGGTCAGATAAGGAGGTTGCTGCGCGGCATCGAACCCGAAGCGGGTAACGTAATCCTGCGCGTAGGGTATGCCGATTGCTTGAAGTATGCGGATGGAGACCAGGTTCTTGGACTTCGTCAGCGCCATGCGCAAACGGATCGGCCCCGAATAGTCGCCCTCGAAATTTTTTGGCTCCCATAGCTTGCCGCCCGTTTCGGCAGGGTCGATGACGATAGGCGCGTCATTGATGATGGTGGCCGCGGTAAACCCCTTTTCCAGAGCAGCGGAATAAATGAACGGTTTGAAACTGGAACCCGGCTGGCGCCAGGCTTGCGTTACATGGTTGAATTTATTGCGCTCGAAATCGAATCCCCCGACCAGGGAACGAATCGCGCCGTCTTCGGGGCTCATGGAGATGAGCGATGCCTCCACCAAGGGAAGTTGGCCGATTTGCCAATGCCCTTTTTCATCGCGCAGCACCCGAATCACGGCGCCTCTGCGGATGCGTCCCTTATCCGGCGCCTTGTCGGCCAGCATCCTTTGCGCAAATCTGAGCCCGTCCCCGCCGATCTCGATGACTTCGCCGCCCTTGCGGTACGCTTTTACTTTCCCCGGGCTTGCCGCCAGAACCAGCGCGGGCTCCAGGCCGTTCACGTCGGCCACGTCCTGCAGGGTATCGTCCAGGGCTTCCTCCTGATTGCCGCCGTTCCCCGGCATTTCGACGTAAGCCTCCGCTCCGCGGTAGCCGTGGCGCTGATCGTACTCCAGCACGCCTCTCCACACGGCCTGGTTGGCCGCTTCCTGGTCCACTTTGCGCAACGTGGTGTACACCGTGAATCCCTTGCTGTACGCGGCGTCCTGGTAGCGTTGGAACATCATCTGGCGAACCATCTCGGCAACGTAATCTGCCTGAACTTCGAAAACCTGCGGTTGCCGATGCACTGCCAGACGCTGCTCCTGCGCCTGCTTTAACTGCGCATCGGTGATGTATTTGAGCTCATGCATGCGTCGCAGTACATAGAGTTGGCGTGTCCTGGCCCGCTTCGGATTGACCACCGGATTGTAGCGCGAGGGCGCCTTGGGAAGCCCGGCGAGCATGGCCGCTTCGCCCAGGCTGACATCCTTGAGCGGCTTGCCGAAGTATGCCTGCGCAGCAGAAGCGAAGCCGTAAGCGCGCTGCCCGAGATAAATCTGGTTGATGTAAAGCTCCAGGATTTGATCCTTGCTCAGGCTGTGCTCGATCTTAAGCGCCAGCAAGGCTTCGCTGAACTTGCGCGTCAGGGTCTTTTCGCGTGACAGGAAAAAGTTACGCGCGACTTGCATGGTGATCGTGCTGGCGCCCTCGCGCGCGCCTCCGGACGTCAGGTTGGAGAGCGCGGCGCGGACGACGCCGATGTAGTCCACACCGCCATGCTTGTAGAAGCGCTCATCCTCGGCGGCCAGGATGGCCTGGCGCATCATGGGCGGCACTGCATTGATCTTCACGACAGCGCGCCGCTCCTCGCCGAACTCGCCGATCAAGGCGCCGTCCGCGGTATATACTCGCAACGGAACCTTGGGCTGGTAGTCGGTCAACGCTTCCAGGGAGGGTAGATTCGGATAGACCAGTATGGCCGCCAGGGCGAGCAGTATGGCCAACAGCAAACCAAGTCCAAACAGTGCAGCAAAAAGGTAGTGCCACCAACGTGTAAACATGAAGCGCATCTGCCGATAAAAAAGTTTTAAAGTTTTCCCGATTATAGGCGTTAACGATATACAAAAGAAAACTCACGGGTTCGCGGATGCTTGGCGGAAAAAAATGCTTTACAGTGCATGGGGTTGTTGCTAGCATCTAACGCCGATTATACGTATTGCATATAACGTGCCATAGGAACAAGGAAAACTCAGTTGCAATTTGATTTCCTGAAAGCAAAATCGCCGCCCCTGATCGGGATGGATATCAGTTCGTCGGCGGTCAAGATGGTCGAGATCAGCGATGCGGGCAAGAACCTGTATCGGGTTGAGCGCTATTCGATCGAAGCGCTGCCGAAAGACTCCGTGATCGACGGCAATATCGCCAATCTCGAAGCCGTTTCGGAAGCGACCAAACTGGCCTGGAAAAGGATGGGCACGCGCATCAAGAATGTCGCGCTCGCGCTGCCGGCTTCCGCCGTGATTACCAAAAAAATCATCTTGCCGGCCGGGTTGCGCGAGGACGAAATGGAGCTTCAGGTTGAAACCGAAGCCAACCAGTACATTCCATTTGCTCTGGACGAGGTCAACCTCGATTTTCAGGTGCTGGGTCCCGCGCCCGGGAGTACCGACGAAGTCGAAGTCCTGATTGCCGCTTCGCGCAAGGAGAAGGTGGAGGACCGCGTGGCTGCAGCCGAAGCGGCTGGTCTGAAAGCCCTGGTCATGGACGTCGAGTCGTTTGCCACACAAACCGCCTACGAACTCATTGCGCACCAATTGCCCAACGGCGGCAAGGATCAGACCATTGCCATCGTGGACGCAGGGGCTGCGATGATGCACATCAACGTTCTGCACAACAACCAGTCGGTTTACATGCGCGAACAGTCTTTCGGCGGCAACCAGTTGACCCAGGAAATCCAGCGCCGCTATAGCCTCTCGTCGGAGGAGGCCGATCTGGCCAAACGCAACGGTGGCCTGCCGGAAAACTACGAACCGGAGGTATTGCAGCCTTTCATGGATACCCTGGCGCTCGAAGTGACGCGCGCACTCCAGTTCTTCTTCTCCTCCACCCAGTACAACAGGGTCGACCATATCCTGCTGGCGGGTGGCTGCGCCATGATACAAGGCCTGGATGAGACGGTCGCCGGACGCACGCAAGTCAGCACCATGATAGCCAACCCCTTCGCCAATATGGCCCTCTCGCCCCGGGTGAGACCCCGGCAGTTGACCGCGGATGCTCCTGCTCTGCTGATTGCATGCGGTCTGGCAATGCGGAGGTTCGATCGATGATTCGCGTTAACCTGCTGCCGCACCGGGAACTGAAGCGAGCCGCCCGGCAGCGGCAATTTACCTTTCTGCTGGGCGGTGTCGCCGCACTCGGGCTGGTGTCCGTGCTGTTGGTGCACACGGTCATCGGTGGGCTGCAAGATGTTCAAGCGGGCCGCAACAAGTACCTTGTCGATGAGACCGCGAAGCTGGACAAGGAGATCGCGGAGATCAAGCAGCTTAAAGAGCAAACCCAGGCTCTGCTGGCGCGCAAGAAGGTGGTCGAATCCCTGCAGGGGAATCGCGCCCAGGTCGTACATTTGTTGGATCAGATGGTGCGCCAGTTGCCTGAGGGGATATACCTGAAACACGTCAAGCAGACGGGCGACGCCATCAATCTGCAGGGCTACGCCCAGTCGAGCGCGCGCGTTTCCACCTTGATGCGCAACCTGGAAGCTTCGCCCTGGCTCAAATCGCCGGAACTGATCGAGATCAAGGCGGTGACGGTCAACGGGGTGCGCGCCAACGAATTTTCCCTGAACTTGAAGCTGACAGCCCCAGGCGCGGAAGAAGGGGATGCCAAGGCCGATGAAGGAAAGCCCTCCGCCAAGCCAGCCGGGGGTAAAGCATGAATCTCGAAGACTTGAACAAGCTTAATATCAAGGACATTCCCAATTGGCAGCCCCTGCCCAAGATGGCTGCGCTGGCGTTCCTGTTCCTGCTCATCCTTGCAGGCGGCTATTGGTTCGACTGGAGCGTGCAACTTGCCGCGCTGGATGTTGCCAAGGGGGAGGAGGCCAGGCTGCGCGAGACCTTCCTCAACAAAAAGAAGCAGGCCGTCAACCTCGACACCTATAGGCAACAATTGAAGGACATCGAGCAATCGTTCGGCGCCCTGCTCAAACAGTTGCCGAACAAATCCGAGATGGATGCGCTGCTGACCGATATCAACCAGGCTGGGCTGGGGCGCGGCTTGCAGTTCGAACTGTTCAAGCCTGCCGCCAGCGAAACGGCGTCGGAGTTTTATGCCGAGCGCCCGATCAGCATCAAGGTGACGGGCGGCTATCACGACCTTGGCGCCTTTGCCAGCGATATTTCCGGCTTGCCGCGTATTGTCACCCTGCACGATATCGACGTAACCACCGGCAAGGACGGGGCGCTCGTCATGGACGCCGTGGTCAAGACCTACCGCTATCTCGACGACGACGAACTTGCTGCCCAGAAGAAGGCGAAGGTTAAGGAGCCCAAGAAATGAGAAAGGCTCTCGCAATCTGCTTCACATTGGTACTGTCGGCCTGCGGCGGCGGGCAACACCAGGATTTGGAACAGTTCGTCAAAGACTCGGGGCAAGGGTTGCGCGGCAAGATCGAGCCGCTGCCTGAGGTGAAGGCCTATGAGCCGTTTGTCTACAACGCTTTCGAATTGCCGGACCCGTTCAAGCCGCGCAAGCTTCAGCCGACCAAGAGTGGCGGCGGCGGCATCCAGCCCGACCTCAACCGGCCCAAGGAGCCACTGGAGTCCTATCCGCTGGAATCCCTGAAAATGGTGGGAACGCTGCAACAAAACCGGGTCAATTTTGCGCTTGTAAAAACGCCGGACAACACGCTTTATCGCGTACGCGCCGGCAATCATATGGGGCAAAATTTTGGGGTCATCACCGCTGTCACCGAGACCGAAATCGGACTCAAGGAAATTGTTCAGGACAGCGGGGGCGACTGGATTGAGCGCAATGCCAGCATCAACCTGCAAGAATAGAAGATAGAGGCTGCTATGAATATGCTTTCACAAAACTTTACGCATCGGCTGTATCGCGCGGCGGGCCTTGTGGCCATGCTTCTAGCGTGCTCCGGACCCCATGCGGCGGAACCGGAACAGCCGATGCAAAACGGCATAGAAAGCATAGATTTTTCCGCCATGCAAGGCGGCAAAGTCGTCATCAGGGTGGGCATGAAACAGCCTCTGCAAGCTGCACCGGCCAGCTTCAGCATCAACAACCCGCCGCGCATCGCCCTGGATTTTGCGAATACCGCCAACGCATTGGGCAAGAACTCGCTGAACGTCGACGAAGGTCCGCTGCGCAGCCTGAATGTTGTGCAAGCCGGAAACCGTACCCGTTTGGTAATGAACCTTTCCAAGGCGGTCCAGTACGAGACGCGCATCGAAGGGAAGCGGTTGCTGATCGTTCTGCAAGGCGCCGAAGCAGCGGCCTCGCCTGCCGGCATTACCTCCCGTTTTGCGGAAGCCAAACCCACTGCGGCCAAACACAGCGTGCGCGAAATAGATTTCCGCCGCGGCAAGGCCGGCGAAGGACGTGTGGTGGTGGATCTTTCCGACACGGGTGTCGGCATCGACATCCGCCAGCAGGGCAAGAACATTGTGGTCGATTTCATTAACGCGTCGGTGCCGCGCAACCTGGAGCGCCGCCTGGATGTGCTTGACTTCGGAACACCGGTGCAGACGGTGGACGCTTACAACCAGGGCGGCAATGTGCGCATGGTGATAGAACCCAAAGGCCTGTGGGAGCATTCGGCGTACCAGACCGACACGCAATTCATACTGGAAGTAAAGCCGGTGGCCGAGGATCCCAACAAGCTGGCGCAGGGCGCCAAGCCCAAGTACGCCGGCGAGAAGTTGTCGCTCAACTTCCAGAACGTGGAGGTGCGTTCGGTGCTGCAGGTCATCGCCGACTTCACCGGGTTTAACATCATCACCAGCGATACCGTCTCCGGCAATTTGACCCTGCGCCTCAAGGATGTGCCGTGGGACCAGGCGCTGGACATCATCATGCAAAGCAAAGGGCTGGCCATGCGCAAGAACGGCAGCGTGATCTGGATCGCGCCCGCCGACGAACTGAGCACGCGCGAAAAACTGGAGCTTGAGGCCAAGCAGCAGATTTCCGATCTGGAGCCGTTGCAGACCGAAACGTTCCAACTGAAGTACCAGAAAGCGGAAGCTTTCAAGAAGATACTCTCGGACGAAAAGCAGAAGATTCTTTCCAAACGTGGCAGCGCCGTCATTGACGAGCGCACCAACACCCTTTTCGTGCAGGACACGCCGAGCAAGCTGGATGAAATGCGCAGGCTGATCAACCAGGTCGATGTGGCCGTAAAACAGGTGCTGATCGACTCGCGCATTGTGGAGGCCTCCGATACCTTTGCCAAAAACCTCGGGGTAAGGCTAGGTATTCATGACCAAGGCGGCGACGGCGACAGCCTTGGCAACCTCAATGGAAACAATGCGCGGCTTGTTACCGGCGGAACCCTGAATGACGTAGGATTCCATACCGGGCAAATCGCGCCCCCCGCCCCTGCGTTCGATCAGTCCTACAACGTTAATCTTGTGGCGGCGGCAATTGGCGGTGCAACTCCGGGCTCTCTCGCGCTGGCGCTGTTCAATCAGGGTTCCTCGCGCCTTCTTAACCTGGAGCTCTCCGCGCTCCAGGCCGACGGCAAGGGCAAGGTCATCTCCAATCCCCGTGTGCTGACCGCCGATCAGTCCGAGGCGACCATAGAGCAGGGCACGGAAATTCCTTACCTGACGGCATCCAGCAGCGGGTCGACGAGCATACAGTTCAAGAAAGCGGTGCTGAGCCTCAAGGTGAAGCCTCAGATTACGCCCGACGACAACATCATCATGGACCTGAAGGTCAACAAGGACAGTCGCGGCACGGATACGGTCGCAGGTCCCGCCATCGATACCAAACAGATCACGACCCAGGTGCTGGTGGAAAACGGCGGAACGGTGGTCATTGGCGGGATATATACCCAGGATTCGAAGGATACCGTGACCAAGGTGCCGGTGTTGGGGGACGTGCCTTACCTCGGCGCCCTGTTCCGCCAGAAGGCCAACCGTGACGAGAAGACGGAACTGCTCATCTTCGTCACGCCGAAGATCCTCAAGGAGAGCCTGATCGCCCGCTGAAGCAGGTCGCCGCTCTTCGTGGCGGCGTGTTGCATGCCGGTTTGTTGCCGCAGCTTCTCCTGCGCTACAATAGCCGGCATGAAAGCGGGCAACATCTTCCTCGTAGGTCTTATGGGGGCAGGCAAGACCACCGTCGGCAAGCTGCTCGCCAAGCATCTCGACAAGACCTTCTACGACTCCGATCATGAAATCGAGCGCCGCACCGGCGTCAACATCCCCCTGATTTTCGATATCGAGGGAGAGGCCGGCTTCCGTAGCCGGGAGCAGGCCATGATCGAGGAGTTGACCCGGAAACAGGATATTGTGTTGGCCACTGGCGGTGGGGCGGTGTTGAGCCCGCAGAATCGCGCGGCACTAAGCGAGCACGGGACGGTGGTCTACCTGCGCGCCACCGCAGAGGACTTGTGGTTGCGCACCCGCCATGACCGGGGCAGGCCGTTGTTGCAGACGGCCGATCCTCAAGCCCGGCTGGCGCTCCTGTTCGAGCAGCGCGACCCGCTTTACCGGGAAATCGCCGACATAACCGTCGACACCAGCAGGCAGAGTGTGGCCTCCCTGGTGCATCAGCTTGAGCAGAAGTTGGCACGGCTGGACTGCTGACCGGGACCGTCATCTCACTACACGGCGCTTCATCATGCAAACCCTCATCGTCGATTTCAAAGAGCGTAGCTACCCTATCCTGATCGGGTCGAATTTGCTCGACGCACCTGCACTGATCGTGCCGCACCTGGCGCAGCAGAGGGTGGCTGTCGTCACCAACTCCACCGTCGCCCCTCTTTATCTTGAGCGCCTGTCCCAGGGGCTGGCGCAGCACGGCGTCGACGTGCTCCCTATCGTCCTGCCCGATGGCGAGCGATACAAGAACTGGGAAACGCTCAACCTGATTTTCGATGCCCTGCTCGGCAACCGCTGCGAGCGCAAAACCACCCTGATTGCCTTGGGCGGGGGAGTCGTCGGCGACCTGACGGGCTTCGCCGCAGCCACCTACCTGCGTGGTGTGCCGTTCATCCAGATACCCACCACGCTGCTTGCGCAGGTCGACTCGTCCGTCGGGGGCAAGACGGGTATCAATCACCCGCTCGGCAAAAACATGATCGGTGCCTTTTACCAACCCAAGCTGGTGCTGGCCGATACCGCCACGCTCGACACCTTGCCGGACCGCGAGCTTTCTGCCGGCATTGCCGAAGTCGTCAAGTACGGCCTGATTCGCGACCCGGTGTTTTTCGAATGGCTGGAACGGAACATGGAGAAGCTGCTCGGCCGCGACCACGATGCGTTGAGTTTTGCCATCAGGCGCTCCTGCGAGAACAAAGCCGCCGTGGTGGCTGCAGACGAACGCGAAACCGGCCAGCGGGCTCTGTTGAATCTGGGCCACACCTTCGGCCATGCTATCGAGAACGGCATGGGCTACGGCGTTTGGTTGCATGGCGAGGCGGTCGCTGCGGGCACGGTGTTGGCGGCCGACCTTTCGCACCGCATGGGGTTGATCGATGTGGCCACGGTCGAGCGGATACGCGCGCTGTTTGCCAAGGCCAGGTTGCCGACGGCAGCCCCCGACCTGGGTGGCGAGGCCTATCTGCGGCTGATGGGGCTGGACAAGAAGGTCGAGGGCGGCAAGATCCGCTTCATCCTGCTCAAAAGCATCGGGGAGGCATTCGTTACCTCCGATGTTCCTGCGGAGGCGCTGCGGGAGACGCTGGCAGGTTGCGGTGCCCGTGCCTGAACTCGCTCCCTATGCGGTAGCTCCGCACAATTCGCGCGGCCGGCGCATCGCCGAAGCGGCACCTTCCGGGCGCACCGAGTTCCAGCGCGACCGCGATCGCATCATTCACTCCACGGCCTTTCGGCGCCTGGAATACAAGACCCAGGTGTTCGTCAATCACGAAGGGGACCTGTTCCGCACCCGCCTCACGCATAGCCTGGAAGTGGCGCAGATCGGCCGCTCCATCGCGCGCAACATGGGGCTGAACGAAGACCTGGTGGAAGCCGTCGCGCTTGCCCACGACCTCGGCCACACGCCGTTCGGCCACGCCGGGCAGGACGCGCTCAATGCCTGCATGGAAGAATACGGTGGCTTCGAGCACAACCTGCAGTCGCTGCGCGTGGTGGACCTGCTGGAAGAGCGCTATGCCGAGTTCGATGGGCTGAATCTGTGCTTCGAAACGCGCGAGGGCATACTCAAGCACTGTTCCCTGCCCAATGCCCGGCTGCTGGGGGATGTCGGCGAGCGTTTCCTGCTCAAGCAACAGCCGTCGCTGGAAGCCCAGATCACCAACCTGGCGGACGAGATCGCCTACAACAACCACGACGTCGACGACGGCTTGCGTTCCGGCTTGATCAGCCTCGAACAGCTCTCCGGTGTCGGCCTTTTCGCGCGCCACATGGAGGCGGCCAGTGCGGAATATCCGTCGCTCAAGCAGCGGCGTTTGGTGCACGAGACGGTGCGCCGCATGATAGGAACGCTGGTGTCCGACTTGATCGCGCAGACCGCGCGCAACATCGAGGCGGCAGCCCCGAAAGATATCGACGAGGTGCGCGCCGGGCCGCAGTTGGCCGGCTTCAGCGCAGCCATCCAGAGCGAGCAGCTCGCGCTGAAACAGTTCCTGCGCACGCATCTCTATCAGCACTACCGGGTTACGCGCATGACCGTAAAAGCCCAGCGCATCGTGCGCGAGCTGTTCGACGCCTTTCTGTCCAACCCACGCCTGCTGCCGCCGCAGTACCAGGAAAAGGCCAAAATGGACACGCCCCGGTCGATTGCCGACTACATCGCCGGCATGACCGACCGCTATGCCATCAAGGAACACCGTCGGCTGTTTGCCGTAGAAGAGGCGGTGTAGCGCAGCCGCGGCCGCGCGTTGCGCCGGCGAAGCGCCAATTCTGCCCCCGCCGTTGCTGGATTTCGCCGTTGCGGGTAAAATCGAGCACTTTTCACTTGATTTTCGGGCTTGGTTGATGGACAGACAGCGCTGGTTGGACGGGACTCTTTATCGTCCGGATTTTGAGCAGGACAGTTGCGGCTTCGGTTTGATGGCGCAGATGGACGACAAACCGAGCCATTGGCTGGTGCAGACTGCGATCAGCTCGCTGGCCTGTTTGACGCACCGCGGCGCGGTGGCGGCGGACGGCAAGTCGGGCGACGGTTGCGGGCTGCTGTTCAGGAAGCCAGATGCCTTTCTGCGCGCTGTGGCGGCAGAGTCCGGGTTCCAACTCAATAAACATTATGCGGCGGGCCTGGTTTTTCTGAGCCAGGACGCCAAGCTCGCCGCCGCGGCGCGCGCGTGCCTGCAATCCGAGCTGGAGCGGCAGGGGCTGGGGTTCGCGGGGTTGCGCGTGGTGCCGGTAAATCCGGGCGCTTGCGGCGAGTATGCGCTCGCCACGCTGCCCAGGATCGAGCAGGTTTTCGTCAACTGCCCCGACGAGATGGAGGCGGAAGCGTTCGAGCGCAGGCTGTATGTGGCGCGGCGGCGCGCCGAAAAGGCGCTGGGCACGGCCGACAAGACCTTCTATATGCCCACGCTGTCCGGGCACGTCATGGCCTACAAGGGCCTGGTGACGCCGGCCAACCTGCCGATATTCTATCCAGACCTGAACGACGAGCGCTTCGCCTCCTCGCTTGCGGTCTACCACCAGCGCTTTTCCACCAATACCTGGCCGGAGTGGCGCCTGGCACAGCCGTTCCGCTATCTCGCCCACAACGGCGAGATCAATACCCTGCAGGGCAACCGCAACTGGTCGCGGGCGCGCGAGCAGAAGTTCAGTTCGGCGCACATCCCCGACATGGAAGACGTGCGGCCTATCGTGTCGCTGACCGGCTCCGATTCCTACAGCATGGACAACATGCTGGAAGGGCTGGTGATGGGCGGCGTCGGGCTGTTCCGCGCGCTGCGCCTGATGATTCCGCCGGCGTGGCAGAACGTGGCCAGCATGGACCCGGAACTGCGCGCCTTTTACGAATACAACTCGATGCACATGGAGTCGTGGGACGGCCCCGCCGGCGTGGTGCTGACCGACGGCCGCTACGGCGCCTGCATACTCGACCGCAACGGTCTGCGCCCGGCGCGTTACGTGGTGACGCGCGACCGGCATTTCACCATCGCCTCCGAAATTGGCGTGTGGCCTTACAAGCCGGAAGACGTGGTGAGCAAGGGCCGCGTCAAGCCCGGCCAGATGATCGCGGTGGACTTGCAGAAAGGTACGTTGCTGCTGCCGGAAGACATCGACCGCCAACTCAAGTCGGCCCAGCCCTACCGCACCTGGCTCAAGGAGAATGCCCGGCAGCTCGAACTCGGCCTCGACGAGGACGCGGCGCTCGCGGCGATGGACCCGGACATGGTGCACGTGTGCCAGAAGTTGTTCCAGATCACTTTCGAAGAACGCGACCAGGTGTTGCGCGTGCTGGCCGACGAGGGCCAGGAGGCGATCGGTTCCATGGGCGACGACACCCCGATGGCGGTGCTGTCGCAGCAGGTGCGTTCGCCTTACGATTACCTGCGCCAACAGTTCGCGCAGGTGACCAACCCGCCTATCGACCCGATCCGCGAAGCGATCGTGATGTCGCTCAACACCTGCTTCGGGCGCGAGCGCAACCTGTTCGAGGAAACCCCGCAGCATGCCGGGCGGCTGGAGGTGTCCTCGCCGCTGCTGAGCCACGACAAGTTCGTGCGCCTGACCACGCTGGACGAGGATAACTACCGCAGCGTCAGCTTCGACCTTAACTACGACCCGGCCCAAACGACCTTGCGCCGGGCGCTGGAATCCCTGGCGCAGCGCGCGGTTGAGGCCGTGCGCGCCGGTGCGGTGATCGTGGTGCTGTCCGACCGTGCCATCGACAAGTCCAAACTACCGATCCATGCGCTTTTCGCCACCGGCTGCGTGCACCATGCATTGATCCGCGCCGGCCTGCGCTGCGACGCCAACCTCGTGGTGGAAAGCGGCACCGTGCGCGACCCGCACCACTTCGGCTGCCTCATCGGCTACGGCGCCACGGCGGTTTATCCGTACATGGCCTACCAGGCGATTCTCGATCTGATCAAGAGCAGCGAGGTGACGCTGAAGCCCGAAGTGGCGCTGAGCAACTACCGCAAGGGCATGAACAAGGGCCTGCTGAAGATCATGTCCAAGATGGGCATCTCCACCGTGGCAAGTTACCGCGGGGCGCAACTGTTCGAAGCGGTCGGCGTGCATGCCGAAGTGATCGACCTGTGCCTGCCGGGCACGGTCAGCCGCGTTGGCGGGGCGAGCTTCGAGGATTTCGAAGCGGACCAGAAGAAGCTGGCCAAGGCGGCCTTCAACCCGATGCGCGACATCGACCAGGGCGGGCTGCTGAAATACATCAACGGCGGCGAGTTCCATGCCTACAACCCGGACGTGGTGATCCAGTTGCAGAAGGCGGTGCAGGGCGGCGACTACGACGAATACCTGAAGTACGCGCAACTGGTGAACAGCCGCCCGGTCGCCATGCTGCGCGACCTGATGCGCCTCAAGACCGACCAGACGGCCATCGATGTGGCGCAGGTCGAGCCGCTGGGAGCCATCCTGAAGCGCTTCGACTCGGCCGGCATGAGCCTGGGCGCGCTTTCGCCCGAAGCGCACGAGGCGCTGGCGGAAGCCATGAACCGCCTGGGCGGGCGCTCCAACTCGGGCGAGGGCGGCGAAGACCCGAAACGCTACGGCACGGTCAAGATGTCCAAGATCAAGCAGGTGGCGTCCGGGCGTTTCGGCGTCACGCCGCACTACCTGGTCAATGCCGAAGTGCTGCAGATCAAGATCGCGCAAGGCGCGAAGCCGGGCGAAGGCGGGCAGTTGCCGGGCGACAAGGTTTCCGAGATGATCGCCACGCTGCGCTGCTCCAAGCCCGGCATCAGCCTGATTTCACCGCCGCCGCACCACGACATTTACTCCATCGAGGACCTGGCGCAACTGATTTTCGACCTCAAGCAGGTGAATCCGACCGCGCTGGTGTCGGTCAAGCTGGTGGCCGAGCCGGGCGTGGGCACCATCGCCGCCGGCGTGGCCAAGGCTTACGCCGACCTCATCACGATTTCCGGCTACGACGGCGGCACCGGCGCCAGCCCCTTGACCAGCGTCAAATACGCCGGCACGCCGTGGGAGCTGGGCTTGAGCGAAGCGCAGCAAGTGCTGCGCGCCAACGGCCTGCGCGGCCGCGTGCGGGTGCAGACCGACGGCGGCCTGAAGACCGGCCTGGACGTGATCAAGGCGGCTATCCTCGGGGCGGAGAGCTTCGGCTTCGGCACCGCCCCCATGATCGCGCTGGGCTGCAAATACCTGCGCATCTGCCACCTCAACAACTGCGCCACCGGCGTCGCCACGCAGAACGCCAAGCTGCGCGCGCAACATTTCATCGGGCTGCCGGAGATGGTGATGAACTACTTCACCTTCGTCGCCCGTGAAACCCGCGAGTGGATGGCCAAGCTCGGCGTGAGCCAAATGACCGACCTCATCGGCCGCATGGACCTGCTGGAACTGCTGCCGGGCGAGAGCGCACGCCAGCAGCGCCTGGACATCGGCGTGCTGCTGTCGCAAGGCACCATTCCCGACAGCGAGCCGCGCTACTGCATCGAGGCGTCCAACCCGTCCTTCGACAAGGGCGAATTGGCGGAGACCATGGTGGCGGACGCGCTGGCCGCGATAAAAGCCAAGCAGCCGCTGGAGCTTTCCTACCAAGTGCACAACACCAACCGCTCCATCGGCGCCCGGCTTTCCGGGGAAATCGCGCGGCAGCACGGCGCCGATGGCCTGCCGGAAGGCAGCCTCACGCTCAAGCTGTCGGGCAGTGCCGGGCAAAGCTTCGGCGTGTGGAACGCCAAGGGGCTTTCCATGCACCTGGAAGGCGACGCCAACGACTACGTCGGCAAGGGCATGAACGGCGGCCAACTGGTCATCTATCCGCCGCGCAACTCGGGCTTCAAGGCGCACGAAGCGGCCATCATCGGCAACACCTGTTTGTACGGCGCCACCGGCGGCAAGCTGTTCGCCGCGGGCCTCGCGGGCGAGCGCTTCGCAGTGCGCAACTCCGGCGGGTTTGCCGTGGTGGAAGGCGTGGGCGACCACGGCTGCGAATACATGACCGGCGGCTGCATCGTGGTGCTGGGCGAAACCGGTCTCAATTTCGGCGCCGGCATGACGGGTGGATTCAGCCTCGTTTACGACGAGTCCGACCAGTTCGTGCATCGTTACAACCACGAGCTGGTCGACATCCACCGCATCAACACGGAATCGACCGAACAGTACCGCCAGTTCCTGCGCGAGAAGATCGAGCTGCACGTGAGCCTGACCGGCAGCGCCCGCGGCCGCGAGTTGCTGGACGGCTTTACCGACGCGGCGGCCAAGTTCTGGCTGGTCAAGCCCAAGGCGGCCAAACTGGATAGTCTGTTGAAGGATTGATCGATGTCTGACGTATTTCAATTTCTGAACGTGGTGCGGCGCGAGGGCGAGAAAAAGCCGGCCGAGGTGCGCAAGATCGAGTTCCACGAGATTTACGCGCCGTTCGATGCGGCCCAGGCCGGCGAGCAGGCGGGACGCTGCCTGGAGTGCGGCAATCCCTACTGCGAATGGAAGTGCCCGGTGCACAACTACATCCCCAACTGGCTCAAACTGGTCGAGGAAGGCAACCTGTTCGAGGCGGCCGAGATGTCGCACAAGACCAATTCGCTGCCCGAGATGTGCGGCCGCGTATGCCCGCAAGATCGGCTGTGCGAAGGCGCATGCACGCTCGCCACGGGCTTTGGCGCGGTCACCATAGGCGCCATCGAAAAATACATCTCGGACGAAGCCTTCAAGCAGGGCTGGCGCCCCGACATGAGCCACGTGGTGCCTAGCGGCAAGCGCGTTGCGGTGATCGGCGCGGGGCCGGCCGGCCTGGGCTGCGCCGACGTGCTGGCGCGCAACGGGGTCAAGGCCGTGGTGTTCGACCGCTACGAGGAAATCGGCGGGCTGCTGACCTTCGGCATCCCGGAATTCAAACTGGAAAAGTCCGTGGTGGCGCTGCGCCGCAGCATTTTCGAGGGCATGGGCATCGAATTCCGCCTCAACACCGAGATCGGCAAGGACGTTTCGTTCGAGCAACTGCTGGCCGAATTCGACGCGGTGTTCATGGGTATGGGCACCTACAACTTCATGAAAGGCGGCTTCCCCGGCGAGGATCTGCCCGGCGTGCTGGAAGCGCTGCCGTTCCTGATTTCCAACGTGCGCCACAGCCTCGGCATGGCGCAGCCGGGCGGCGCTTACCATTCCATGCAGGGGCAGCGCGTGGTCGTGCTGGGCGGCGGCGACACCGCCATGGACTGCAACCGCACCTCCATCCGCCAGGGCGCGGCCAGCGTTAGCTGCGCTTACCGCCGCGACGAGGAGAACATGCCAGGTTCCAAGCGCGAAGTGGCCAACGCCAAGGAAGAGGGCGTGCAGTTCCTGTGGAACCGCCAGCCGGTGGAGATCGTCGGCAACGGCCGCGTCGAGGGCGTGAAGCTCGTCACCACGCGCCTGGGTGCGCCCGACGCGCGTGGCCGCCGCACCCCCGAAGTGGTTCCCGGCAGCGAGGAAGTCATCCCGGCGGATCGCGTCATCATCGCCTTCGGCTTCCGCCCCAATCCGCAGCCGTGGTTCGCCGATTTCAGCGTCGCCACGGACGGCAATGGGCGCGTCGTGGCCAAAGGCAACCAATTCAATTTCCAGACCGCCAACCCCAAGGTGTTCGCCGGCGGCGATATGGTGCGCGGTTCGGATCTGGTGGTCACTGCCGTGTACGAGGGGCGGCAGGCGGCGGAGGGGATGCTGGGTTATCTCGGGCTTGCCTAGTCTAATACGAACGACGTCAAACCCCCTCGGCGGTAAGCAATGAGGGGGTTTGTTTTCAGGTGCTGGTCGCAGCTTGCTGCGGCGTAATTCGAGGGGTTGGAATAAATATGACAAAACTGAAGAACGATACTTTCTTGCGCGCTCTGCTGCGCCAACCCACCGAATACACGCCGCTGTGGATGATGCGCCAGGCCGGCCGCTATCTGCCGGAATACAACCAGACCCGCGCGCGCGCCGGCGACTTCATGGCGCTGTGCAAAAGTCCGGATCTTGCCACCGAGGTGACGTTGCAACCGTTGGCGCGCTTCCCGCTGGATGCCGCCATCCTGTTTTCCGACATCCTGACCATCCCCGACGCCATGGGCCTGGGCCTTTATTTCTCCGCCGGAGAAGGCCCCAAGTTCGAGCGTCCGCTGCGCGAGGAGTGGGAGATACGCAGTCTGGAAGTACCGGACCCCGACGTGCATTTGCGCTACGTGATGGATGCGGTGTCGCAGATCCGCCGCTCCCTGGACGGCCAGGTTCCGCTGATCGGCTTTGCCGGTAGCCCGTTCACGCTCGCCTGCTACATGGTGGAAGGCGGTTCGAGCTCGGACTTCATGCAGGTCAAGACCATGCTCTACAAGCGTCCGGAGTTGCTGCACCACATCCTGGACGTCAACGCGCAGTCGGTCACCAGTTATCTCAACGCGCAGATCGAGGCCGGCGCGCAGGCGGTGATGATTTTCGACAGTTGGGGCGGCGCTCTGTCGCACGCCGCTTACCAGGAATTTTCGCTGCGCTACATGGAACAGATCGTGAGCGGCCTGAAGCGCGAGCACGATGGTGCCAAGGTGCCGTGTATTGTGTTTACCAAGGGCGGCGGTCTGTGGCTGGAGAGCATTGCGGCCATCGGCGCCGACGCCGTCGGGCTGGACTGGACCATAGACATCGGCGAGGCGCGCCGGCGCGTTGGCGACAAAGTGGCGTTGCAGGGCAATCTCGACCCGAATGTGCTGTTTGCCTCGCCCGAGGTGATTCGCGCCGAGGCCGGCAAGGTCCTCGCCAGCTATGGTCAGGGCAGTGGTCATGTGTTCAATCTGGGCCATGGCATTTCCCAGTACACTCCGCCGGAGAACGCGGCCGCATTGGTCGAGGCGGTGCATCAACTCAGTCGGCAATACCACGTCTAGCTTCATGTGCCTGCCGAACCTTTTCCGCGGGAAAAGGTTCGGCAGGCTGCGGCGCAAAAGTCAAGACCCTGAAAGCCCTTTATGCACAGAAAAAGGCGTCGTTTTGCCAACCTCAATAAAATGTGTATGCAGGTTGTGCTATATCTGTAACTGGTTGTTTATAAAAACCATAGCTGATCGCCTAATATTTCAGCTATGTGACCAAAGCGCTTATCCGACAGTAATTTGCGTTTTTGCCAAAAGGATATGCACATAGTTATCCACAGATTTTGTGCAGAACTTGGATTCTGGATTTGCATGAAGCAGTTACGTCGGTTTCCGAGAACTTGTGACAGCAATCCCTGTTAAGTGCCATTGCCTAAATCATCCCATCGCCGATGTGCCGTGCCCTTTCGCATCAGCCCCTCGAATTTTTACCGTATAACGTTCGCTCCATGAGTATCGTGCGCGTTGCGCTGGATGTCCCGGTTGACAGTCTGTTCGACTATGTCGCCGAGCATGCGAGCGTCGCGGATATCGGGCTGCGGGTTCTGGTGCCGTTTGGGCCGCGCCAGCGCGTCGGCGTGGTGATGGCGGTTGCGGAGAACTCGGAAATCGACGCCGCGCGCCTCAAGCCGGTGCTGCGCATTTATCGCGACATTCCCCCGCTTGGGCGCGACCTGCTCGACCTCTACGCGTTCTGCAACCGCTATTACCATCATCCGCTCGGCGAGATCGTACTCAACGCCTTGCCGACCGGTTTGCGTCGCGTCCAGCCGGTGCGGCTCAAGACGGCGCTGCGCTACCGCCTGACCGAGGCCGGGCGTGCGGTTTCTGCGGCGGATCTGCCGCCTCGGGCCGTGGTCAAGCACAGGCTGTTGCAGCAGTTGCGGGAGCGCGGCGTGCTTGCCGGCGCCGAGCTTGCCGCCATCTCCCCTTCGGCCCGGAAGGCGATGCGCGAATTCATGGCGGCCGGTTGGGCGGAAGAACGACGCGAACCCCATGCGCCCGAGGCGAATTTTCCTGCGCCCAAGCCGGCGCCGACACTCAACGCCGAGCAGTTCCACGCGGTGGATGCCGTCTCGGCGCGGCTCGGGGCATTCCAGGTGTGGCTGCTGCACGGGATCACCGGCAGCGGCAAGACCGAGGTCTACCTGAACCTGATCGGCGCCACCATAGCGCGCGGCGGACAGGCGTTGGTGCTGGTGCCGGAAATCAATCTCACCCCGCAACTTGAGGCGACTTTTCGCGGGCGCTTTCCGCAGGCCTGCATGGCGACGCTGCACAGCGGCCTCGGCGAGTCGGAAAGAGCAACCCATTGGCTTTTGGCGCAAAGCGGCACGGCGCAGATCGTGCTCGGCACGCGGCTGGCAGTGTTCACGCCGATGCCGGCCTTGGCGCTGGTCATCGTCGACGAGGAGCACGACAGTTCCTTCAAGCAGCAGGAAGGCTTGCGCTATTCGGCACGCGACGTCGCAATCACTCGCGCCAAGGCGGCGGGGGTTCCGGTAGTGCTAGGCTCCGCTACTCCCGCGTTGGAAAGCTATTACAACGCCAGGATGGGACGCTACCAACTGCTCGCGCTGAAGCGCCGCGCCGCAGACAGCGCCGCGTTGCCGCAAATCCATTGCATAGACACGCGCCGGCGCAAGCTGGTGGAAGGGCTGTCGGAACCGCTGCTCGCGGCACTCGCGGAACGCCTGCAGAAAGGCGAACAGAGCCTGGTGTTCATCAATCGCCGCGGCTATGCGCCGGTGCTGATGTGCGGCGAATGCGGCTGGCTCAGCACCTGCCCGCGCTGCTCCACCCGGCTGGTCATACACTTGCGCGACAAGCGGCTGCGCTGCCACCAGTGCGGGCACGAGGCGCGCGTGCCGAGCGCTTGTCCCGATTGCGGCAACATGGACCTGAAGGCGCTCGGGCAGGGCACGCAAAGAGTGGAGGACGCGCTATCCCGCCTGTTGCCGACGGCCCGCGTGCTGCGCATCGACCGCGACAGCACGCGCCGCAAGGGCGCGTGGGAGGGGATGCTGAAGCAGGTACAGGAGCACGAGGTGGACATCCTGGTGGGAACCCAGATACTCGCCAAGGGACACGATTTCCCGAAGATTTCCTTGGTCGGCATACTGAACGCGGACGGTGCGCTTTACAGCGCGGACTTTCGCGCCTCGGAACGGCTGTTTGCCCAGTTGATGCAGGTTTCCGGCCGTGCCGGCCGCGCCGATATCCCCGGAGAAGTGTTGATCCAGACCGAGTTTCCGGACCACGCCCTGTTCCAGGCGCTGCGCAGCCACGATTTCACGGCTTACGCGGAAGCCCTGCTGAGCGAGCGCGAGCAGGCCGGCTTCCCTCCCTTCGTGCATCAGGCGCTGCTGCGCGCCGAGGCATCGCAGCTCGACACGGCGCTGGACTTTCTGGCGCGCGCCAAGGCGGCTGCGGCAACGCTCGACTATCCGGTGGTCCTGTTCGACCCGGTCGAGGCGCAAATGATGCGCCATTCCGGCAAGGAGCGCGCGCAGTTGCTGGTGCAGTCAAGCTCGCGTCGGGCGCTGCAGGGGTTTCTGACGGCGTGGCACGCCATGCTGTCGGCACAGCAGAGCGGGAAAGCGCGCTGGTATCTGGACGTCGACCCCATCGAGTTTTGAGGCGCGCCGAAAAGCTGCCATGGCCATTACGCGCTGTTCACTTCCGAGCCATGGTCAACGCGGGCGCAGAGGGACTATAATGTCCGCACCTTTAAACAGCACCAATCCATGAACTCCATCGCCACTACCGACCTGAAGCGCCACTTGGCCGAACTTTTTTCCCAGGCGCTGGCAGCAGTCGCTCCAGACTCCTCCGGCATCTCCATCGAATTCGAACGCCCCAAGCAATCACAGCACGGCGATTACGCCTGCAATCTCGCGCTGCAGTTGGCCAAGCCGCTGCGCCGCAATCCGCGCGAACTGGCCGTGGCACTGCTTGCGGCATTGCCGGCTTCGCCGTATATCGACAAAGCCGAGATCGCCGGCGCCGGATTCATCAACCTTTTTCTGAAGGCGGCGGCCAAGCAGCAGGTGGTTGCGCAGATACTGGCGGCAGGCGCCGACTATGGGCGCAGTCGCACGGGGCAGGGCAAAAAGCTCCAGGTCGAATTCGTCTCGGCCAATCCCACCGGCCCGCTGCATGTGGGCCACGGGCGCGGCGCGGCTTTCGGGGCGAGCCTCGCCAACGTGCTGGGTGCCGTTGGTTTTGACGTTGCGCGCGAATTTTACGTGAACGACGCCGGGCGCCAGATGGACATCCTGGCACTGTCCGCATGGCTGCGCTATCTGGAATTGAACGGCATTGGCGTGCCGTTTCCCGCCAACGCCTATCAGGGCGACTACGTTCGTGCCATGGCGCGCCAGATATTCGAGGCGCACGGCGACCGTTACGTGCACCAGCCCTGGACTATCCTGCAAAATGTCCCGGAGTTCGCAGAAGAACCCGACGCTCATCTGGACGGCCTGATTGCCAACGCCAAGGCTCTGCTCCGGCAGGACTACGCCTACATCCACGACCTGGTGCTGACCGAACAGCTTGGCGACAGTCGCAACGATTTGCTGGAATTCGGCGTGACTTTCGATTCCTGGTACTCGGAGAAATCGCTGTTCGACAGCGGTCTGGTGCAGCGCGTGCTTGACCAGATGCAAAACGCGGGCCATGTGTACGAGCAGGATGGGGCGCTGTGGTTCCGTTCGACCACTTTTGGCGACGAGAAAGACCGGGTGGTGCGGCGCGAGAATGGCCAATTTACTTATTTCGCATCCGACATCGCCTATCATCTGAACAAATTCGAACGCGGATTCGAGCGCGTGATCGACGTCTGGGGCGCCGACCATCACGGTTACATCGCGCGCGTCAGAGGCGCATTGCAGGCGCTCGGTCTGGACGACGAGAAATTGACCGTGACCCTGGTCCAGTTCGCCGTGCTCTACCGCGACGGCAAGAAGGTGTCGATGTCCACGCGCAGCGGCGAATTCGTCACCTTGCGCGAACTGCGCAGCGAGGTCGGCAACGATGCCGCGCGTTTCTTCTACGTGCTGCGAAAAAGCGACCAGCACCTGGATTTCGATCTGGATTTGGCCAAGTCCCAAAGCAACGAAAACCCCGTCTATTACATCCAGTATGCCCACGCCCGCATCTGCAGCGTGCTTGAACAGTGGGGGGGCGATGCCGCGCTGCTCGCCGGGGCGGATGCCGCACTGCTGAGCGGGCCGCACGAACTTGCGTTGCTCGCGCGCCTGGCCGACTATCCGGAAGTCGTGGAGAGTGCGGCGCGCGAGTTGTCACCTCATCTCATCGCCTACTACCTCAAGGATCTCGCGGGCGACCTGCACAGCTACTACAACGCGGAGCATTTCCTGGTGCCGGATGAGAATCTCAAGCTGGCGCGGCTGGCGCTGGTTTATGCAACCCTTCACGTGCTGCGCAGCGGGCTTGCCCTGCTGGGTGTAAGCTGCCCGGAAAAAATGTAAGAGACCCATGAGCCGCGACTACAAACCATCCTCCAAAAGTTCCGGCCGCAAGGGCGGAAACCCCATGTTGGCCGGTATTCTCATCGGCCTCTTCGCGGGGCTCGGGATAGCGCTGGCTGTAGCGTTTTATATCTTCACGAGCATGCCCGGCCTGTTCGTGGCGAAAGACAAAGCTGCGGCGACGGAAGAGCAAAGCGCTTCGCCCAAGGCCGATACGGCAAAGAATGCGGCTGCCGCCAAAGCGCCAAAACCGGAAACCGGAACGCCGGAAAAGCCCAGATTCGATTTTTACAAGATATTACCCGGCACCGAGGAGCCGGCAAGCGATCAGGAGCTTAAGCAAGCCGCACAGCAGGCCGCCAACGGCGTGAAGGACGATTTTTATCTCCAGGTGGGATCGTTCCAGACCGAAGCGGAAGCGGATAATCTCAAGGCCAAGCTTGCCCTGCTCGGCGTGGAAGCGGTGATACAGACCGCGACTCTTCCGGAGAAAGGTGTTTGGCACCGCGTGAGGGTGGGACCGTACAACGACATCCAGGATGTCAACCGCATCCGCGCCACGCTCGCGCAAAATAGCATAGAATCGACCTTGATCAAGGTCAGGGAGCCTGCGCCGCGCTGACTTTTGCCGGCGTTGTGCGGTCCTTTGAAAATGCACCGAAGTTTATTCACCATCGAATTGGAGACAACAGCATGAGACTACCTGGTGTTATGTCATTTCTTGCGCTGCTCGTGGCGGTGGCCGCCCTCAGTGCCCCGGCAAATGCGGCGCTGGAGAGCGGCAAGGAATACACTCTGGTCAACCCGCCGCTAGCCACCGAGACCGGCAAGAACATCGAAGTGGTGGAATATTTCTGGTATGGATGCCCCCACTGCTACGACTTGGAGTCGACCATGGTCAGTTATGCCAGGACGCTGCCCAAGGACGTCACCTTCAGGCGCGTACCGGGAATTCTGCGCGACTCCTGGGCACCCAATGCCAAGGCGTACTACACCCTGGAAGTGCTGGGTTTGTTGGGAAAACTGCATCAAGAGGTGTTCGATGCGATTCACCGCGACAAGGTCAACCTGGATGACGAAAACACGCTGTTCGACTGGGTGGCGAAGCGTGGGGTCGATCGCAAGAAGTTCGCCGAGGCCTACAACTCTTTTGCCGTTCAGAGCAAGGTGCTGAAGGCCAAGCAGATATCGCGCATGTCGGGAATTTCCGGGGTTCCGGCTGTGATTGTCGACGGCAAATACCTGATCACCGTCGGGATGGCCGGCACCCCCGGCAAGTTCCTGAAGGCGCTCGACGAGCTGGTCAGCATGGCACGCCGCGACCGCGCGGCTGGCAAGTAGCGCTCGCGCCACCGCCCAGACCACAGGCCCCCATGCCAATCTCGGTTATTCTCGTCGACGATCATCCATTGTTCCGCCAGGGCATGATACGCCTGCTGGAGCACAACCCCGAGGTCAAGGTGGTGGGTGAGTTCGCCGACCTCAAGGCGACGCGCGAGTGGCTAGCGCAGGGTGGGAGCGCCGACGTGGCCTTGCTTGATCGCACCCTGCGCGAAGAGGACGGCCTGGAACTCGTGCCCGAGTTGAAGAGCCGCAACATCAAAGTGATCATGCTGACCATCGCCGAGGAGGATTACGAGATCCGCGATGCCATGAAAAAGGGAGTGGACGGCTACATTCTCAAGACCAGCGAGCCTGAGCAGATACTGCAATCCATTTACGCTGTGTCCAAGGGCGGTAGCATGTTCCCCAGCCATGTGATGCAAAAAATGGCGCGCGGGGAACTGATGCAGGGCGTCTTCGACAAGCTGTCGCCGCGAGAGCAGGAAATCGTCGGCTACGTCGCACGTGGCCTGAGCAACCGGGGTATCGGCGAAGCGCTCGGGCTATCCGAGAACACCGTGCGCAACCATCTGCGCAGTATCTTGGATAAGCTGCGCCTGGACAACCGCGTTCAAGTTGCCACCTTTGCGCTGGAACACGGCGTCGTCAAGCGCAAGGACCAGGAATAGCGCTTCTTCCCCGGAACTCTTGGCGTCCGGAACTGGGTGCGATTTGCTTGCTCCGGCACGCCAGGCAATAGGATATAATCATAGCATGATTGCATATAAACCGATCCGGAAGTCTGACCTATGATCCTCTCCCGCACTAGCCAATACGCTGTACAAGCGATGATATACATAGCCACCAAGCCGCGCGGGGAGCCGGTTTTGAACCGCGACATCGCGGCCTACCTCAATGTGCCGCCGGCGTATCTGGCGAAAATTATGCAGAGCCTATGCAAGGGAAACCTGCTTTATTCTTACCGCGGACGGCTTGGCGGCTTCTGTTTGCGCGAAGGCATGGAAAAGACCGACCTGATGCAGATACTCACCATGACCGAAGGCGTTGGCTTTACCGAGGATTGTCTGCTCGGCCTGAAGATTTGCAGCGACGCCACGGCCTGCCCCATGCATACCAAGTGGAAGCCGATCAAGGAAAAGATATTCAATCTGTTGCAGGAACAGACTCTGGAGAAACTCGCCAAGTCCGTGCAAAGCGGAAAATATCGTTTGTCCGACCTGCCCCAGGCGGCTTTGGGCAAGTTGTAGCCTGATCGTTCCCCTTTTTTCCATTCTATTGCCCGAAAAAAGCGGCGAAATATGGATCGGCCAGGCGGATTTGCAGCCGATTTCTTTTAAATCCGACAGGCTCCTGGCATTACTCCCACCAGGCGGCACTCCGTGCCGCACCCCATTTGTGCTAAATTAGGTCTTTTAGCTGGGTGAAATATGCGTGCGCGGTTTGTCGTCTTTCTTATGTTGTCGGTTATGCTTGCCGCCTGCGGCAGGCACTCTGGCGACGAATACCGGGCGATGGATATTACGGGCATTGATTACGGCCGGGACTTCCATCTCACCGACCATAACGGCAAGCCGCGCAGCCTGGCCGATTTCAAGGGCAAAGTGGTGGTGCTGTTCTTCGGTTACACGCACTGCCCGGAGATATGCCCCACCACCCTCACCGACTTGGCTCTCGCACTGAAGCGACTCGGCAAGGATGCCGAGAACGTCCAGGTTCTATTCGTTACGATCGACCCGGCGCGCGATACGCCTCAGTTGCTGGCCCAATATGTTCCCGCGTTCAACCCCGCCTTTCTCGGCCTGTACGGGGATGGTGCGGCTACGGCGAGAACGGCTGCCGAGTTCCATGTTACGTACGGCAAACACCCTAGCGGGAATAGCGGAAACTACGACATGGATCATACCGCCGGCGCCTTCGTGTTCGATCGGAACGGGAATCTACGACTGTACACCGGTTACGGCCAGTCCGCCGACGACTACGCTCATGATCTAAGGTTGCTGCTCAAAGCGGGTAGCGGCTGGAACTGGATGCCGAGCGGATGGGGGCTGCCTTTTTGAGGCAAAAAAGAAGGGCTCTCGTGGAGCCCTTGTGTAGGAAGCACTGGCGTGCCGCACTCTAGGCGCTGATGACGGACTTCATTTTTTGCAGCGCCTTCGCCTCGATTTGGCGCACGCGTTCCGCCGAGACGCCTAATTCGGCAGCGAGTTCGTGCAGCGTGGCGGTGTCCTGCTCCCGCAGCCAGCGCGCTTCGATGATGCGGCGGCTGCGATCATCCAGTCCTTTCAGGGCTTTTTCCAGGCCCGCGCTGCGGTTGCGCTGGGTTTGCTCGCGTTCCAACTGCAATGCGGGTTCTGCATCTGCATCGGTGAGATAAGCAAGCGGGCCGTAACCCTCCTCGCCATCGTCGCCAACCGGTTCCAGCGAAATGTCCTGGCCGTAGAGGCGCGTTTCCATCTCCGCCACCTCTTCAGGCTTGACGCCCAACTGTTTTGCCATGGCATCGATCTGCTCGTAACTCAAAGAGCCATGCCCCGTTTTCAGGCTGCGCAGATTAAAGAACAGCTTGCGCTGGGCCTTGGTCGTAGCGATCTTTACCATGCGCCAGTTGCGCAGGATGAATTCGTGCATTTCGGCGCGGATCCAGTGCATGGCAAAAGACACCAGGCGCACGCCGCGGTCCGGGTCAAAGCGCTTCACCGCCTTCATCAGGCCGATGTTGCCCTCCTGGATCAGGTCGGCCTGCGGCAGGCCGTAGCCTTGATAGTTGCGCGCGATGCTCACGACCACTCGCAGATGGGAAAGCACCAGTTGTTTGGCGGCGTCCAGGTCGTTTTCGTCGCGCAGGCGGCGCCCCAGATCGTGTTCTTCCTCCGCGCTCAGCATGGGAAACTTCTTCACCGACTGGATGTAGGTTTCCAGGCTGCCGGCGGCTGAGGGTAAGGTTAAAGCCAAGGAATGTGTCATTTAAATATCCTCCGTTGCGCTAATGTTAGCACTCGCCGTATGAGAGTGCCAAGTGCACGGAAAGTTCACTCTGGCAACATTGCTTATCGCGGTTCGATCAGGCGCAGGTGGCGTGCCACCGAGAGGTATGCGCCGAACCAGCCCAGTCCGGCGGCTAGCAGCAGGAGGCGCACGCTGTCGCCGGATGACAGGGCGCTTAACCGGAAGTCTGAGCCGTAAAGCGCCGCCAGTTCTGCGACGCTGGCGTTGAGCAGGTGCAGGCTCGCGCCGACCAGGAGCAGCGCCGCGGCACCGCCCACCAGCCCCTGCAGCGCGCCGAAATAGAGGAAGGGGCGGCGGATGAAAGGGTCGGTTGCGCCGATCAGCTTGGCCACTTCGATTTCTTCGCGTTGTGTGAGTATCTGCAGGCGTATGGTGTTTCCGCTGATCGCCAGCAGCGCGAATCCCAGCAGCGCCGCCAGGATCAGCACGGCTTGGCGGCCCAGCTTCAGTAACGCCGCCAAGCGCTCGGCCCAGGCCGAATCGAGCTGCACATGGGCGACGTTGGGCCATTGCCCCAGCTCGTCGCGCAGTTGCTTGAGTAGCGCCGGATCATCGCTCTTGGCGGTGACCACCAGTGCGTCCGGCAGCGGATTGTGCGGCAGGCTTTCCACCACGTCCCCCAATCCCGCATTCTGTTTTAGCTCCTCCAGCGCCTGTTCGCGCGGGATGAAGCGCACACCGCGTATGCGCGGGTGGTTTTTCAGGCGGGCTTGCACTTGCATGGCTTCCTGACGGCTGGCATCCAGCGCGAGAAACAGGCTCAGTTGCGGGGCGGCGGCGACGTTGCCGCTGGCGGTGCCGAGGTTTTCTAGGAGTACGTAGAGCCCGGCGGGCAAGCTGAGGGCGATGCCGATCACCATGATGCTGAACAGGGTAGCGAGGGGGTGCCCCAGCAGCCGGCGCAGCGTGAGAGCCAAGGCGTGCCGGTGTTGTGCGAGCCAGCCTCTCATGGCACCAGCTCGCCCTGATGCAAGTGCAGGGCGCGGGCGTTGTAGCGCCCAATCAGGGCGTCGTCGTGGGTCGCGATCAGCATGGTCACGCCAACCTGGTTGAAGGAACGGAACAGTTCCATGATCTCATCCCCATAGGTGCTGTCGAGGTTGCCGGTGGGCTCGTCGGCGAGCAGGATGGCGGGCCGGTTGACGATGGCGCGGGCGATGCACAAGCGCTGCTGCTCGCCGCCGGAGAGCGTGACGGGATAGGCTTTTTCCCGACCCAGCAAACCGACCTTGTCCAGCGCGGCGCGGCAGCGGCGTCCGGCCTCCGCGCTTTCGAAGCCGCCGATCTGCAATGGCAGCATGACGTTTTCCAGCACGGTGCGGCCGAACAGCAGTTTGTGGTCCTGAAAGATGAGGCCGAGGTTGCGGCGCAGGTAGGGAATCGCGCTGCGGCGCAGTTTGCCGACGTTCTGGCCGTTGACGATGACGCTGCCGGCGCTGGGAAGTTCTATGGCCGCGATCAGCTTCAGCAGTGTGCTTTTGCCCGCCCCCGAGTGGCCGGTGAGGAACACCATCTCACCTTGTGCGACCTCGAAGGTGAGGCCTTTCAGTGCCTCGAACCCGCCCGGGTAACGTTTGTGAACCTGGCTGAAACCGATCATTGCGGCTTTTGCGGAGTCAGTCAAACAGCGCCCCGACGAATTCCTTCGCAACGAAAGGCCGCAGGTCGTCCATGGTTTCGCCCACGCCGATGAAGCGCACCGGCACCGGCCGGGTTTTTGCGATGGCGGCGATGACGCCTCCCTTGGCGGTGCCGTCCAGCTTGGTCAGCACCAGGCCGGTCAGTTGCAGGGCATCGTCGAAAGCCTGGACTTGCGAAATGGCGTTTTGCCCGGTGTTGGCGTCGAGCACCAGGATGATTTCATGCGGGGCGCCCGGGTCGGCCTTGTTGATGACGCGCTTGACCTTCTTGATTTCTTCCATCAAATGCAACTGCGTCGGCAAGCGTCCAGCGGTGTCGGCCAGCACGATGTCGATGCCGCGCGCCTTGGCGGCGTTGATGGCGTCGAAGATCACCGCGGCGGAATCGCCGCCTTCCTGCGCGATTACCGCCACGTTGTTGCGCTCGCCCCACACCTGGAGTTGTTCCCGCGCCGCGGCGCGGAAGGTGTCGCCGGCGGCGAGCAGCACCGACTTGCCCTGGTTCTGGAAATATTTGGCCAGCTTGCCGATGGTGGTGGTCTTGCCGGCGCCGTTCACGCCGGCCATCATGATCACGAAGGGACGCTGAGCGCCGATTTCGAGCGGACGCTCCAAGGGGGTCAGAAGGCTTAGCAGGGATTGTTGCATCGCCCCCTGCAACTGCTGCGCATCGCCCAGATTCTCGCGCTTGACCCGGCTCTTGAGGTCGTTCAGCAGAAAGGCCGTCGCCTCGCCGCCGACATCTGCGGAGAGCAGGATGTCCTCCAGCTCTTCATAAAGCGCTGCGTCTATCCTGGCGTGGCTGCCGAACAAGCCGGAGAGCCGGCTGCCGAGCTGCGCGCGGCTGCGCGCCAGGCCTTGGCGCAGTCGCGCTCCCCACCCCGCCGATGCTTCGTTGGGCGGCGTTTTTTCGTCGGCGGATTTCGATTTGAAGAAACTAAACATGCGGAGACCAGTCAGACACAGGATTCGGGGCAGTCAGGATGGCCGCCCCGCGTAGTCGTGGTGCATCGTGTTGGCGGATGCGTCATGTATAATTTTAACCGGAACGCAGGTCGCAAGCTACCTTGCTCAAAAGAATGGGATCGGCATGAATAAAAAGCTTTCCGCACTTCACCCCTTACTCCAACGCTTCCTCGTCGCGGCATGCGTCGGTTGCCTCTTTTGCACGGCACTGCCGGCAACGGCCGCCACTTTCGAGCATCGACTCGGCAACGGCCTCAAGGTCATCGTCAAGGAAGACCGCCGCGCACCCGTCGTGGTGTCGCAGGTCTGGTACGGTGCCGGCAGCATGGACGAGTTCAACGGCACCACGGGTGTGGCGCATGTGCTCGAACACATGATGTTCAAGGGCACCAAGAGCGTAGGTCCCGGCGAATTCTCCAAGGCCGTCGCGGCCGCCGGGGGGCGCGACAACGCCTTCACCAGCGAGGACTACACCACTTATTTCGAGCAGTTGCACAAGTCCAAGCTGCCGCTGGCGTTCAAGCTGGAAGCGGACAGAATGCACGACCTGCTGTTGTCGGAAAAGGAATTCTCCAAGGAAATAAAAGTAGTCATGGAAGAACGCCGCTGGCGTACCGATGACAAACCGCAGGCCTTGCTGCAGGAAGCGATGGATGCCGTCGCTTACCAGGAGCACCCTTACCGCCGCCCGGTGATCGGCTGGATGAACGACCTCGAACACATGACCTACAAGGACGCGCGCGACTGGTATCGGCGCTGGTACACGCCGAAGAATGCGGTGCTGGTGGTGGTGGGCGACGTGGACGCCCCATCCGTTTTCAAGCTGGCCGAGCAGTCCTTCGGCAAGATCAAGGCGAAGCCGCTGCCCGCGCGCAAGGTGCAGATCGAGCCGCCGCAGACTGGCATCAAACGCCTCAACGTCAAGGCACCGGCCAAGCTGCCCTACCTCATGATGGGCTACCACGCGCCGGTGCTGCGCGACGCCGACAAGGACTGGGAGCCCTATGCGCTGGAGATGCTGGCCGGCGTGCTGGACGGCAACGAGTCGGCGCGGCTCAACAAGGCGCTGGTGCGCGATAGCCGCGTGGCGAGCGACGCCGGGGCCGGTTATGACAGCATTGCGCGCGGCCCCGGTATGTTCAGGATCGAGGGCACGCCGAGCGAGGGCAAGACGGTGGCCGATCTGGAGGCCGCCGTGCGCGAACAGATCGAGAAGGTCAAGCGCGATGGCGTCACCGAGGAAGAGTTGCGCCGGGTCAGGGCGCAGGTGGTCGCAGGGCAGGTGTACCAGCGCGACTCCATGTTCTACCAGGCCATGCTGATCGGGGAATACGAGTCGACCGGCCACTCCTATCGCGACCTGGATACGCGCTTGGCCAAGCTCCAGGCGGTAACCGCGGCACAGGTTCGGGAGGTGGCGCGCAAGTATCTGGTGGACGACAGCCTCACGGTGGCCACCCTGGACCCGCAGCCTCTCGAAGCCAAGGGCCAGGCGGCGCAGAAAGGGGGCTCCCATGGCGGCTGAAGCGGCAATGCATGGCTTGAATGGATCGCCCACCAACCGGAATCGCGGGAGAAAAATGCATAATTCGAGTTTTGGAAACGCCGCCAAGGGTGGCCTGGAGAGGCTGCGCGCCGGCTTCGCCGCCTTGGTTCTGGGTTCGTCGCTGGTCGTCTTCGCTGCCAGCGCCCACGCCACGCTGCCCATCCAGCACTGGCAGACGGCCACCGGGGCACGGGTGTATTTCGTCGAAAACCACGACCTTCCGATCCTGGACGCCAGTGTCGATTTCTCCGCCGGCAGCAGCCGCGACGTTCCGGCCAAGGCCGGGCTCGCCGGCCTCACCGCGCACATGCTGGATCTCGGCGCTGGCGGCCTTTCCGATGACGAAATAGGCAAGCGCATGGCGGACGTGGGGGCGGCGCTGGGAACGCGCTTCGACCCCGACCGTGCCGGCCTATCCTTGCGCACCCTGAGCAGCAAGGCGGAGCGCGATCAGGCCCTTGGCGTCATGGCCAAGGTATTGCAGCAGCCGGAATTCCCCGAGGCCGTGCTGGCGCGCGAGAAAGCGCGGATTGTGGCGGCACTCAAGGAAGCCGAAACCCAGCCCGAGGCGATTGCCGACAAGGCGTTCTCTGCCGCGCTCTACGGCACCCATCCCTACGCACTGCCGTCTTCGGGCGAGGTCGCCACAGTGGGCGCGCTGACGCGGCAGGACCTGGTGGATTTCTACGGCGCGCACTATGGCGCCAATGGCGCGGTGATCGCGCTGATGGGCGATGTCACGCGGGCGGAAGCGGCGGCGATCGCCGAGCAATTGAGCGCGCAACTGCCCAAGTCCGCTGGCACCCCGGCAGCGTTGCCGCCGGTGCAAGCGCCTGCCAAGGCCGTGCTGCTCAATATTGCCCATCCGGCCAAGCAGAGCCACATCCTCATGGGCTACCCCGGCATGAGTCGCGTCGACCCCGACTACTTCTCGCTGTACGTGGGCAACTACATACTCGGCGGCGGCGGCTTCGATTCGCGCCTTACCCAGGAAGTGCGCGACAAGCGCGGGCTCGCCTATAGCGCGTATAGCTATTTCATTCCGTACGCCGAGCAGGGGCCGTTCGAAATCGGCCTGCAAACCAAGAGAGATCAGGCGAACGAGGCCTTGGCCGTGGTGCGCAAAACGCTCGCCGATTTCGTCGCTCACGGCCCCACGCAAAAAGAGCTGACGCAGGCGAAAAACAACCTCATCGGCGGCTTCCCCCTGCGCATCGACAGCAACAAGAAAATCCAGGAATACCTGGCCGTGATCGGCTTTTACCGGTTGCCGCTGACCTATCTTGACGACTTCACCAAGAGCGTCGAGAAGGTCACCGTGGCCAGCATACGCGATGCATTTTCCCGGCGCGTGCAGCCCGAGCGCATGGTGACCGTGATCGTGGCGGGCCCGGAGCAGGGCGAGGCGCCGCCGGCCGCGAAATGAAGGGATCCGGGGCGCGCAGCAACCGGGTAAGGATCATCGGCGGCCAGTGGCGCCGCCGCCTGCTGGCTTTCCCCTCCGCGGCGGACCTGCGCCCCACCCCGGACGCCGTGCGTGAGACGCTGTTCAACTGGCTCGGCCAGACCATGGAAGGGCAGACTTGCCTCGATCTCTTTGCCGGCAGCGGTGCCCTCGGCTTCGAGGCGCTGTCGCGCGGCGCGCGGCTCGCCGTCATGGTGGAATCCGATCCGCGCGCGCTCAAGGCGCTACGCGCCAACGCAGGCATGCTGGAAGCGCAAAATGTGGAACTGGTGGGCGACGATGCGCTAAAATTCCTGGTGCGGGACGAGCGCGTGTTCGACGTGATTTTTCTCGATCCCCCTTACGCCAGGGAATTGCTGCCCGGATTGCTGCCGCTCATCCCTCCGCACCTGTCCGACGACGGCTTCGTCTACGTCGAGGACGACAGTCCGCTCACGCCCCCGGCGGGATGGGAAGCATGGCGCAGCGGCCGCGCCGGGAAAGCCCATTATTATTTGCTGAAAAAGAGCCACCATGCTTAGAGCGGTTTATCCCGGCACCTTCGACCCCATCACGCGCGGCCACGAAGACCTGATCCGGCGCGCCACCCACATATTCGACGAGGTGATCGTCGCGGTTGCGGACAACCGCAACAAGCGCTCGTTTTTTTCCCTGGACGAACGCGTGGAAATGGCCGCCGAGGTGCTGTCCGAACTGCCCAAGGCGAGGGTGGTGGGATTTTCCGGCCTGCTCATGCGGTTCTTGCAGGAGCAGAACGCGTATATTATCCTGCGCGGCTTGCGCGCGGTTTCCGACTTCGAGTACGAGTTCCAGCTCGCAGGAATGAACCGCATCCTGTGCCGCGAGGTCGAAACATTGTTTTTGACGCCTTCGGAGCAATATATGTTCATCTCCGCCAGCATGGTCAGGGAGATCGCGTTGCTCGGGGGCGATGTGAGCCAGTTCGTCCAGCCGCTGATCGAAGCGCGCTTCAAGAGCAAGGCGGACAAGGTTTAGAATTTAACAATCAAGGAAGTTGCCATGGCCCTAATGATCACCGACGAATGCATCAATTGCGACGTATGCGAGCCGGAGTGCCCGAACGGCGCCATCTCGCAGGGCGACGAGATCTACGTCATAGATCCCAACATGTGCACGGAGTGCGTCGGGCACTACGATACGCCACAATGCGTGGAAGTGTGTCCGGTGGACTGCATCCCGTTCAATCCAGACTATCAGGAATCCAAGGACGAGCTGTACGAGAAATACCTGGTGCTGTCCGGCCAGAAAGCGGCGTCGGCCTAGCCCTCCTTCCGGTGCTCTGAAATAAAACGGGGCGGGCCTCGCAGCCCGCCCCGTTGTCGATCCAGCCCCGAGTTAAGCGCTTGCGGCAAGCGCCTCCGTCTGCTCCTGGAACACCAAAGCGTTGACGATGTGCTGCTGCAGCACCGAGACGTCGTCCATCTGTTTCGCAATCGTGCTTTCCATCTGCCCCAGTTCCGCAATGCGGTCTTCCAGGGTGTCGGTCGCCTTGTGGATGCGCTTGATGCTCTCCAGGCGGCGGCGCAGTTGCAGTTGGTGCTCGCGCACTTGCGTCTCCATCGGCGCCATCACCGACTTCAGCCAGTGCTCCACGTCGCGGTTGGCGATCTCGTAAACGTGCACGACGCGGCTCGCCATGGTTTCGAAAAACTTGGTGGTCAGCGTGAACTGCTCGTTGGTGAGCATGTTGAGCATGGTGTTGAACTGGTCGTTGTAGGTTTTTTCCAGGCGCGAAATTTCCTTGTGGTATTTCAGGGTGGAGAACGGCGCCGGGCTGATCTGGCTCAAGCCATGGTCTTCGCTGAACTTGCGATACATGGCTTCCATCATCGTCTTGATTTCTTCGATCTGTTGCGCCGACTTGGCAATGTTGTCGTTGACGTGCTTGAAGAAGCTGTTCATGGCGTCGCGGATGCCCTTGGTGAAGCGGCTGTTGACCATGGCCATGCGCGTGGTCTTGACCTCGTTCTTGAGCGTGTCCGGGCCGAGGTAGGTGAACAGGATGTTGGTTTGCTGCGAGAACACGCTGCGCAGCGCCTGAAAGCGTTGCAGCCCTTTCTCGAAGTCTTCCTTGTCCTTGTTGACCTTGGCCATCATGTGCTCGATGACGTCCTCGTTCTTGCCGCGCAGGGCCTTCAACTCGTCGAGCTGTTCCCGCACGTTGGCCAGGCGCGCTTCGAGTATGATGCGCGTGGCGCGGATCATGTCGTCGATCTCGCCTTGCGTGTTGTCGCGCACGATCTCCTGCTTGGACGGGATCAGCTCGTCGGAGAGTGCCTTCTCCAGCGCGGGCAGCCGGCTTCTGGCAAGCAGCGTGTCGTCGCGGTTTACCTTCGCCAGCAGGCCTTTCTGCGCCGAAACGGGGAATATCTGCGACGGCTTTAGCGCGAGCAGTTCCGCGCTTTTTTCGACCTGCGACGCAATCTCCGCTTCTATCGCTTCCGGGGTCTTGAGCTCGTCCCACAGCCCGTCGATCTTGTTCAGCACCACCAGGCGTCCCTTCTGGCGGCCCTGCACGTTGCCGATATGGTTGCGCCACACCTCGATATCCGACTTGGTCACGCCGGTGTCGGCGGCCAGTATGAACAGCACGGCATGGGCGTTGGGCAGCAGGTTCAGGGTCAGTTCCGGCTCGGTGCCGATGGCGTTCAAGCCCGGAGTGTCGAGTATCACCAGCCCCTGCTTCAGCAGCGGGTGCGGGAAGTTGATGATGGCATGGCGCCAGCAGGGAACGTCCACCGTGCCGTCGTCGTGCACGGTAGCGAGGTTGTCCTTGTCGTTTTCGTCGTACAGGCTGTAGCGTTTGGCGTCTGCCAAGCTAACCCGTTTGGTCTGGCTTACCTCCTGCAGCGCCTGGGTCATCGTGTCGCCCGAGTTCACGTCGAGCGGAATGACCTTCCACTCGTCCAGGTAGCGCTTGTATTCCGTGGTGGTGGTGTCGGTGGCGCGGGTCTCGATCGGCAGCAACTGGAGGCAGGGCTCGCGGTCCGGGTAATAGAGCAGCTCGGTCGGGCACATGGTGGTGCGGCCGGCGGTGGATGGCAGCAGGCGCTGCCTGTAATCGGAGAAGAAAATCGCGTTGATCAATTCCGACTTGCCGCGGGAAAACTCGGCGACGAAAGCCACGTTCAGCTTGTCCTCGCTCAAGCGGTCAAGCAGATGCTGGATGCGCAAATCCGTCTGGGCGTCGTTCAGCTCCTGTTCCGTCAGCCAGTTGCGGTAATCGCCGATGCTGCCGGACAGCCCGCTACGCCAGGTGCTGTACGCTTCGAATTGTGCGACCAGATTATTGTTCGTCATGACTTCCCCCGTCGAGTAAGGAATTTACTCGCTTAATTTACGCACAAAACATCAAGTAATCAACAGCTTTAACGGTTCTCAGGCCCATATCTTTACGCGGGTTCGGAGCTTGTCGGCTATCCTCTTGATCGGATGTCGAATTTTAATGGATTTGACCTGCGTGGACGGGGGCGTGGTATCCACCCGCAAACCAGGCAAGCGGCATGCCGCTAGCCAGCGCGCGGTTCAGTGCTGGCAGTGCGGGCAATAAAAGGTTGAGCGCTGGCCTTGGCGCAGGTGGCGCAGGGTCGTGCCGCACGTCCGGCAGGGCAGGCCGGCGCGGCCGTAGACGAAGTACTGCTGCTGGAAGTAGCCCGGCTTGCCCGCGCTGTCCACGAAATCGCGCAGGCTGCTGCCGCCCGCGGCGATGGCCAGTTCCAGCACCTTCTTGACCTCGGCCACCAGTTTCTCGCAACGCTTCCAGCCGATGCGCCCGGCTGCGGTGGCCGGATGGATGCCGGCGCGAAACAGGGCCTCGTTGGCGTAGATGTTGCCCACCCCGACCACCACATGGCTATCCATCAGCGCTTGCTTGATGCTGGTGCTGCGCCCGCGGGTCGCGGCATACAGAGCATCGGCGTCGAACCCGGCGGTGAGCGGCTCCACCCCGAGCGGCGCCAGCAGCGGGTGACGCAGGGCGTCAGTTTCCGTCCATAGCACGGCACCGAAGCGGCGCGGATCGCGCAAGCGCATGGCCTTTCCGCTATCCAGCACCAGGTCGAAGTGATCGTGCTTCTCCGGCGGCGTTCCGGCATCCACCACGCGCAGGCTGCCGGACATGCCCAAGTGCACGATCAGCGTCCCCTCGCTGCAATGGATCAGCAGGTATTTGGCGCGGCGCTTGACGCTGCCGATGAGCTGCCCGGGAAGAACCCCGCTCAGCTCTGGTGGAATCTGCCAGCGCAGGCTGGCATTGCGGACCACGGCCGCGGCGATGCGGCGGCCGCTCAGATGCGGCTCCAGGCCGCTGCGCGTGGTTTCGACTTCGGGGAGTTCCGGCATGGCGGTGCAGTCGTCAAATGGCTAAGGCGCAATGGTAATGGATTTTTCGCCGCCAAGCCGCGCGCGCTACAATGCAATCTATCGACGCGCCCGCGATCGAGAAATCCATTATCATGGTGCGCAACTACAAGCGGCCAAGCGTCGGACGGATGGAGTGGGTGCTGCCGGTTGGTGTGGTTCTGGTCGACGGGGCAAGTCCGACAGGCTTGTGAAAAAAGGGGGCAATATGCGGCGAACTTTGCAGGCCTTGCTGTTGGCGGTGCAGCTAGCGTTTTCCTCGCTCGCCTCGGCGCTCATCATCGATTTCGAAACAGCCCCCAGCCTGGCTACAGGACCGAATCTGTTCGCATCCGCGGGGCCTGTCCAGGTTATTACCGTCGGCGGGGTCACCGTCAGTGGCGGGGTGGTGCTTGGGTTGCCATCGTTTTTGCCGGCAACGCCATTCGGCACACCACCCAATCTTTATGGTACGGCCAATCATCCCAATGGGGGTGTGGCGGCAGACCCGACCCTGCAATCGACGATCACGATAGCGATCAATCCGGGTGCGTCGACCGTTGAAGGATTGCTTTTCAATGGGCTAATTGCCACAGACAGCTTCCTGATCGAGGCGTTTTCCGGGGCCACCCTGGTTGACAACTTGTCTCTCTTGAATCTTCCGGCAAATCTCTCCAATGGGTTCAGTGTCTTCAGGCTTTCCTCGTCTGGCCCTGCCATTGACCGGGTGACGATTCAACCCGACCTTGCAGGTCTCTGGCCGGGAGAATGGGACTATTTCATTGACACACTCGCGATTGCCGAACCTATCGAGAATGTTAATCGTGCCCCTGAACCCGCCTCATCGAGCCTATTGCTCATGGGTCTTGGGTTGCTGGTCTGGCGGACAGTGGCGCATCGGGGCATTTGACCTGGCAGGCTGTTTTGGACCGTTGTAGTGTCCGGCTACTTGGACAGCCCCTCCGCCTCCATCGCCGCCTTGACCGCCGGGCGGGCGGCGATGCGTGCGAGGTAGTCCGTGAGTTGCGGCCACTTGGAGATATCCACGTGGAGGAAGCCGGCCCAGTTGATGACCGTGAAGAGGTAGGCGTCGGCCACGGTGAAGTTGTCGCCCATCAAATATTGCTTACCGCCGAGGTGCTGTGCCAGGTAGTCGAAGCGCTGTGCCAGGCGGCTTAGCTGGTTTTCTTTCCATTCGGCGGTGATCTTGGGGTTGAACAGCGGGCCGAATTGCTTGTGGACTTCGGTTGCGATGAAGTTGAGCCACTCCATGACGCGGTAGCGTTCCATCGTTCCCGCCCCCGGTTCCAGCCCGGATTCCGGCTTGTGGTCGGCAAGGTACTGCAGAATCACGGCCACCTCGGTGAGAACTTCGCCGTCGTCCAGCCTGAGGGCGGGCACGTAGCCTTTGGGGTTGATCTTGCTGAAATCTTCGCCGCCGGCAGTCAGCTTTGTGCCCAGGTCGACTTGCTCCAGGTCGAAGGAGAGACCGGCTTCGCGCAGCACGATGTGTGGGGCCAGCGAGCAGGCACCGGGGTAGAAGTAGAGTTTCATGTTGTTCCCTTTCGACGTTGTGGTGGTTCGGCCCGACCTTGGGGAGGAAGGGTGCTGTGTAAGGATTATAGGACGTCGTTGGGGAAGCTAACGCAATTTCGCCCTGGCTTGGTCCAGCGGCTCCAGCAGGCGTTTGCCGATCGCGCTGGGGAAGTGGTATTGCATGTTTTCGTCGCCGCGCAGCAGGACCAGTTCGGGTTCGCGCTGCAGTATCTGGAACGGCACGGTTTTGCCGTTGCTCAGGCGTACCGAAAACTGTTCGGTCGGCTTCCCTTGCGCGTAAGGCTGGGCGATCACGGCGATGGCGTGGCGCCATTCGTCGGCCCATTGGTTGAGGCTGTCCTGGCTCAAGTCGGGGCCGGGCGGGAGGCGCGACCATTTGCCCTGGTCCTGTGTCAGGGTGAAGCCGGGAAATGCGAAGCCGACCGGGTTTTCGTCCGGCGCGAATAGCATCTTGGCGGCGAAGTCGGGCGCGCTCGCCGCGGCGCTGGCGAAGTGGCTGGGCGGCAGCAGATAAACGCGGCCCTGGGTGGCGACGTAGATTTCGTTGGTGAGCGGGTGCTGCGTGCCGAAAGCGAACGCCTGCCCGTCGATGGCAAGCTGCAGCGGCGGCCGGTCCAGCCCGAAACGGGCGAGATCGGTGGCGGCGAAGCTCTGGGCGCTTTTTGCGCTGAGGATTTTCAGGATTTTTTCCACGCGCAGGTTGTCGGCGCGGGCGCTGAAAGGGGTGGCGACGAACCATTGCCCTGCGCGTTTTTGCAGTGCCAACTCCGGTTGCCCCGGCCGCTGGATGACGATGCGCGCGACTTGCGCCGCGGCTAGGCTGGAGACCTTGAGTTGCGCTGCGTCCTGCGGCGTCGGGCGCAGGTAGGCGAACAGCGCCAGCCCTGCGACCAGGAAGGCCAACGCCAGGTTCAGTAGGTTGCGCGCTTGCATTTCACAGCTTGCGGCGGCGCCACCAGGTGAGCGCGCCGGCGCCGAGCAGCAGCAGCGGCAGCACCAGCAAAAAGCCCAACGCGATCACCGCGGCGGAAGTGCGGTTCAGCGCAAGACTGCTGTCGATGGTGGCTTTGGGCTGTATGGTCACGAGCTTTTCGTCCCCCGCCAGCCAGTTGACGATGTTGACGCCGAGGTCGAGGTTGCCGCCGTTGCCGAGGTAGGAGTTCGACAGGAAGTGTCCGCTGCCGATCACCACCACGCGCTGGCCGCGGTCTTCCATGGGCCGTTCCAGGGCGAGGCCGATGGTGGCCGGGCCGGGGATGTCGCTGCTCTTGTCGAAAGCGATGGTGCCGTTCAGCGGGCCGTTTTCCACCCAGCCGCGCGGGGCCACTTCGACCAGCGGCGTGGCGCGCCAGTCGCGCCCTTCCATGATGCCGATCTGGCGCGCGAAGGGGAACACGGTGATGAGGTTGAAGCCGCGCGTTATCGCATGCTGCGGGTAGGCGGCGCCGAGCGCCCAGGTCGGCGGGGCTTTCTGCTCCTGCGCCGAGGGGTCGACCACGGTGCCGGGGGTTAGCACCAGCCCGAGCTGTTCCTCCAGGGGCTGCAGGCCGTGCAGCGGTTCCTGGTCGATGAGCCACAGCAGGTTGCCGCCTTTTTCCACATAGCGCTTGAGCTTGGCGGCTTCGCCCGGCAGAACGTCCACCCGCGGACTGGCGATCACCAGCGCGCGTGCGTTGGCGGGCACGTCCTGCGCCAGCGCGAGATTCAGGCTGAGGGTCTTGAAGCCCTTGAGTTGCAACTGCCTGCCGAAATCGCCCAGGTCGTGGTTGGCGCCGCCGTCCAGTTTGCGTTCGCCGTGCCCGTCCAGATACATGATCAAACGCTCGCCGCCGCGCGCCAGGCGCATCAGCAGATTGGCGACGCTTTCCTCGTTGAGCGCGGTCAGGTGTTCGCTGCGGCCGCCGTATTCCACCACCATTTCGCCGTTGATCTCGACGCCGGCGGCGCGTGCCGCCTGGGGCTGCTCCGAAGGGTCGACGAATTTCAGCGCGAGATCGGATTTGGCACGCTGGTACGGGGCAAGAAAATCGCGGATCAGTTTGCGCACGTCGCCCAGGCGCGGGTCCTGTGCCGTGGCATAGGCGGTGATGGCGAGCGCGCCCGGCATCTGCCGCAGCGTGTTGAGGGTGGCTTCGGAGAGGGAGTTGCGGGTGTTCTGGGTGACGTCCCACTGGCGCTGGTAGCTGTGGGACAAGTAAGCCAGCAGCCCCACCGCGGCCAGGAACAGCACCACGAAGAGGCCGTTCTGCACCCACATTCGCCTGCGCATGCGTCGGTCGATGTGCACGTCAGCCTCCCAGCCGCTCGCGGTCCAGGCGGCGTACCGTCAGCACCAGGAAGGTCAGCGTGAACAGGGCGAAGTAGGCAACGTCGCCGGTGTTGACGAGGCCCTTGTTGAAAGGTTCGAAATGCTTGATCACGGACAGGTAGTGCAGCACGCTGTCCGGCTCGGTCGCGGACTGGTTGATCAGCCACAGCCCGAGCAGCGCCCCCAGTGTGCCCATGGCGGCGATGATGGGTTGCGCGGTGAGGCTGGAGATGTACAGGCCGAGTGCGGAAAAGCTCGCCGCGAGCAGCGCCACGCCGAGCAGGTTGCCCAGCAGCAGTCCCGGGTCCAGCCGGCCGCCGGCGTAGAGGGAAAGCGCCATCAGCGTGGGCATTGCGACGACTGCGGCGAGGAACGCCAGCAGCCCGAGAAACTTGCCCAGCACGATCTCGGTCATGGAAAGCGGCGCCGACATCAGCAGCGGCAGGGTGCGGTTGCGCTTTTCCTCGGCCAAGAGGCGCATGGAAAGCAGCGGCACGGTCATGAGCAGGATGGTGGCGACGCTGGCAAACAGGGGAGCCACGATGATTTCCGTGATGCCGGGTGCGTTGGCGAGTTGCGCCAGTTTCGGTTGGATGGCGTCGAAGGCGTCGATCTGGTTGAGGAAAACGTAGGCGACGATGGCTTCGAGTATGGCCAGAACGACCCAGGCCAGCGGCGAGGCGAACAGGATTTTGAGTTCCTTGGCGGCAAGGGTGAATATCATGGCAGCGCCTCCGTCTCTTCGCGCTGGGTGAGCTGCACGAACACGTCTTCCAGGCTGGCCTGGGTCGGGCTCAGCTGGTAGAGTCCCCAGCCGCGCGCAACCGAGGCTTGCACCAGCGCATCGGTGGGGTTGGCGCCGGGGTTGAAATGCAGGCGCACCAGGGTGTCGGAGATGTCTTCCACTTGCGTCACCCCCTCCAGGGCCTGCAATTCCGCGTGCGGCGGAGGCGCGCGCAGCCCGATCACCAGGCTGTGTCCCTGGCGGAACTGCTTCAGCCCGGCGATGGTGTCGCTGTAAACCAGTTGCCCGTCGTGCATGATCTGCACGCGGTCGCACACCGACTCCACCTCGGGCAGGATGTGGGTGGAGAGGATGACGCTGTGCTCGCCGCCGAGTTCGCGTATCAACGCCCGGATTTCGCGGATCTGGATGGGGTCCAGCCCCACCGTGGGCTCGTCCAGGATCACCACCTCGGGGTTGTGCACGATGGCCTGGGCGATGCCCACGCGCTGCTGGTAGCCCTTGGAGAGGCTGCCGATCGGGCGTCGTCCCACCTCGGCCAGACCGCAGCGCTGCTTGGCGCGCAGGACGGCGCCGGCCAGCTCGTGCCTGGGTACCCGGTGCAGTTTCGCCGCCAGGCGCAAAAACTCGTCCACGGTGAGTTCGCGGTAAAGCGGCGGAGTTTCCGGCAGGTAGCCGATCAGTGCCTTGGCCATGCGGGGATGTTCCAGCAGGTCGATGCCGCAGATGTGCACGCTGCCCGCGTCCGGCGCCAGATTGCCGGTGAGTATCTGCATGGTGGTGGACTTGCCGGCGCCGTTGGGGCCGAGCAGGCCCAGCACCTCGCCTTTTCTCAGCTCGAAGCCGACGTCGCGCACGGCCACGCGGCTGCCGTAGCTGCGATAGAGCGCATGCGCGCTTACCGTGACGCTTGATGCCTGCTGTGCCATGGGGTCTGCTTCAAAAGGGTCTGCTTGTGATGAGCGTTAAATATAACCTAATATGTCGGACTTGACGAAGAACTAACGGCCACAATCCGCGCCTAACCGATATTTCCGCAATCCTTTCAAAAATATAAACGGGCTGTCTCATGACCACTAAGTTCCCCTCGGCTGCTCTTGTCGTGTTGTTTTTGTCCGCATGCGCCGCGGTTCCGCCCAAGGCTCCCGTGGCCGTGGCGGAACCCGCCGCAAAGCCGGCTACACCCGCGAAGCAGGATGTTGCCCAGCCGACCCCTAAACAGCCGGTCTTGCCCAAACAGGAACTCAGCCAACAGGTCTTGTACGAATTCTTGCTGGCCGAGGTTGCCGGGCAGCGCGGCGATTTCAACCTGGCTACCCAGGCCTACGTCGACCTGGCGAAGAAGACGCGCGACCCGCGCCTGGCGAAGCGCGCTACCGAGGTGGCGATCTTCTCGCGGATTCCTCAGCAGGCGCTGGAAGCGGCCACCCTGTGGCAGGAGCTGGACCCCGAGGCGGTGCAGGCAAAGCAGTCGGCAGCCGCTCTGCTGGTCAACACCGGACGGCTGGACGAAGCCAGGCCGCTGCTGGAAAAGCTGATTGCTGCCGAGGGCGCCGACGCCGGGACGGGGTTCATGCAATTGAGCGGGCTCATGGCGCGGCTCTCGGACAAACAGGCGGGGCTGCAACTGGTGCAGAGTCTGGCCGCGCCCTATCCGCAGCTTGCCGAAGCGCACTTCGCCATCGCGCAGGCGGCGTGGAATGCCGAGCAGCGCGACCTCGCGCTGGCCGAGGCAAGGGAAGCCGCAAGGCTGCGCCCGGGCTGGGAGCTTCCCGCGCTGCTGCAGGCGCAGATGCTGCAGGAAAGCTCGAAACCCCAGGCGCTGGATGCGTTGCGCGGCTTTCTCAAGGACTATCCCAAGTCCAAGGAAGTGCGCCTCACCCTGGCGCGCCTGCTCGCCTCCGAAAGGCAATTCGCCGAGGCGCGCGATGAGTTCAAGCGGCTCCTGGCGGATTTCCCCTCCACTCCCGAAGCGGCCATGGCGATCGGTCTGCTGTCGCTGCAACTCAACGACCTCGATAGCGCAGAAACCTATCTCAAGCAAACACTCGATCTGGGGCTCAAGGATGAAAGCACGGTGCGCGTCTACCTCGGCCAGGTGAACGAGGAGCGCAAGCGCTTCGACGAGGCTGCGCGCTGGTATGACAGCGTCGGAGAGGGCGAACAGTATCTGCCGGCGCACATCAAGGTTGCCCTGATGCTGGGCAAGCAGGGCAAGCTGGACGAGGCGCGCAAGCAGTTGCAGCAGTTGGCGGTGCAGAACAATCAGCAGCGCGTGCTGGTCATCCAGGCCGAAGCGCAATTGCTGCGCGACGCCAAAGACTACAAGGGAGCCTTCGAACTGCTCACGCACGGGCTGGAAAAGCTGCCCAATTATCCGGAACTGCTCTACGACCGCGCCATGATGGCGGAGAAAATCGACCGCATGGACATGATGGAGCAGGACCTGCGCCGGCTGATCCAGCTCAAGCCCGACAACGCCCACGCCTACAACGCCTTGGGGTATTCCCTGGCAGACCGCAGCGACCGGCTCAACGAAGCGTTCGACCTCATTGAAAAGGCGCTCAAGCTCGCGCCCGACGAAGCCTTCATCATGGACAGCATGGGCTGGGTATTCTATCGCATGGGCAATCTGCCCAAGGCGCTGGAGTACTTGAACCGCGCCTACACGCTCCGTCCCGACCCGGAGATCGCCGCCCATCTGGGCGAGGTGCTGTGGGCTCAGGGCAAGCGCGAAGACGCGGAGAAGACGTGGCAGGCGTCGCTGAAGGACAATCCGCAGAACGAATCCCTGCTCAGCGTGATGAAGAAATTCAAGCCGTAACAAGCAGCCGAAAAATTACCGTGCACGCGACATCCTCTTGCTGCCAGATGGCGCGGCGCTTGAGCCAACTGCTCGTGCTGTTGCCGGCCTTGGCGCTGTTCGGCTGCGCCGCGCAGCCGCCGCGCGAGGCTCCCATACCGGGAACCGAGCCCGCCCTGATCAAGGGTTTTCAGCTTTCCGGCCGCATCGCGGTGAAATACGACGGCCAGGGGTTTTCCGGTGGGTTGCGCTGGCAGCGCAGCGGTGAAAACGACGACCTGCTGTTCCTCTCCCCTCTCGGCCAGGGCGTGGCGCGCGTCGAGCGCGACGCGCATGGCGTCACGCTGACCGCACCGGATCAACCTCCCTACCGCGCCACGGACACCGCGCAGCTCACGCAGCAGGTGCTGGGCTGGAGCCTGCCCCTGGACGGGTTGCGCTACTGGGTGCTGGGCGTGGCTGCGCCCGGAAGCGCCGCCGCCCCGGAGGTCGACGCCGACCAACGCCTGGCGCGCTTGACGCAAGAAGGCTGGCGCATAGACTATCTCGGCTACAAGCGCGTGGACGGGACCGATCTGCCCGGCAAGATCGTTCTGCAGCGCGACGAGGTCGAGGTGAAGCTGGTCATCGACGCGTGGGACGCCGTTTCCAGATAGCGGCCAAGAAACCCAAGAAACTATGCAGACTTCCTACCCCGCCCCGGCAAAACTCAATCTCTTCCTGCACGTCATCGGCCGCCGGCCAGACGGCTACCACCTCCTGCAAAGCGTGTTCCGCTTCATCGACTACGGCGACAGTCTGCGCTTCGTCGTGCGCGCAGACGGTGCCGTTACGCGCCTGAACGCAATCGCGGGATTGCCGCCGGAGCAGGATTTGTGCGTGCGCGCGGCAAAGCTGCTGCAGCGCCACACGGGGTGCCGCCTTGGCGCGGAAATCGCGCTGGATAAACGCCTGCCGCTCGGCGGCGGCCTCGGCGGCGGCAGTTCGGATGCGGCGACCACGCTGCTCGTCCTCAACCGCCTGTGGGACTTGCATCTCTCCAGGGCTGAACTGCAAACCCTCGCATTGCAGCTCGGCGCCGACGTTCCGGTGTTCGTGTTCGGCGCATCCGCTTTTGCCGAAGGCGTCGGCGAGCAGCTCCAGGCCATCAGCCTGCCGCCGGCCTGGTACGTGGTGCTGACGCCACCGGTGCAGGTGGCGACGGGAGAGATTTTTGCCAGTTCCCAATTGACACGGGACACGATTCCCATCAAAATGTCGGACTTTTCCGCTGGCCGGGTACGCAACGATCTCGAGCCAGTGGTATGCAGCACCTATCCTGTCGTGGCCGAGTATTTGGGTTGGCTCAAAGGCTTTGGCGACGCCAGGATGACCGGTTCTGGGGCATGCGTGTTTGCCGCATTCGGCACGGAAGGCGAAGCGCGCGAGGTTTTCGCGCAAAGGCCGGCCGGGATGCAGGGTTTTGTGGCACGCGGCCTGGACCGGCATCCGTTGCATGATTTTGCCCAGTAAGAGTTCGATTGGGGAGTCGCCAAGCGGTAAGGCACCGGATTTTGATTCCGGCATTCGTAGGTTCGATCCCTACCTCCCCAGCCATTTCCTGTAGGGGCGGGCGCTAAACCCGCCCCTAAAATTTTGTTGAGGAACCAGCGTGGCTTACGACAGCATGATGGTCTTTACCGGCAACGCCAATCCACGGCTGGCCGAAGATGTGGTGCGCCACCTGAACATCCGCCTGGGGCGTGCCTCGGTCGGTCGCTTCAGCGACGGCGAAGTGCTGGTCGAGATCCTCGAAAACGTGCGCGGCAAGGACGTGTTCGTGCTGCAATCCACCTGCATGCCGACCAACGACACCTTGATGGAAGTGATGGTCATGGTGGACGCGCTGAAGCGCGCATCCGCCGGGCGCATCACCGCCGCCATCCCGTATTTCGGCTACGCGCGCCAGGACCGCAGGCCGCGCTCCGCCAGGGTGGGCATTACCGCCAAGGTGGTGGCGAACATGCTCACCGCGGCGGGCGTCGACCGCCTGCTCACCATGGATCTGCATTCCGACCAGATACAGGGATTCTTCGACATCCCGGTGGACAACATTTACGCCTCGCCCATCCTGCTGGGCGACGTGTGGAAAAACGATTACAAGAATCTGGTGATCGTATCGCCCGACGTCGGTGGCGTGGTGCGGGCACGGGCGCTGGCCAAGCGCCTGGAAGCCGACCTGGCGATCATCGACAAACGCCGCCCCAAGCCCAACGTCGCCAAGGTGATGAACATCATTGGCGACGTTGAGGGCCGTGCCTGCATCATCATGGACGACATGGTGGATACCGCGAACACCTTGTGCGAAGCCGCGCGCGCACTGAAGGAGCATGGCGCCGAGCGCGTGCTGGCGTATTGCACGCACCCGGTGCTGTCGGGCAGCGCGGTGCAGCGCATCGAGAACTCCGACCTCGACGAACTGGTGGTGACCGACACCATTCCGCTGCGCGACGATGCCAAACAATGCAAGCGCATCCGCCAGCTCTCCGTGGCCGAACTGCTGGCCGAGACGCTGCGCCGCATCAGCAACGAGGATTCGGTAAGTTCGCTGTTCATGGAATAAAACATGGCGGCCCTGAACGTGTTCAGGGCCGCTTTTTAACCCCGCCATCTGGTCGCGGATGGCGGTTTACTCTGGAGATGCAAAATGACTAACGAAGTGATCGCAACAAAGCGCGATTTGCAGGGCAAGGGTGCGAGCCGCCGCCTGCGTCACGCCGGACGTGTGCCGGCCGTGATTTACGGCGGGGGCAAGGATGCAGCTGCCATCGAACTGGACCACAACAGTTTTTACCATCAACTCAAGCACGAGTCTTTCCATGCCTCCATCCTGAGCCTGGTTCTGGACGGCAAGAAAGAACAAGTGCTGCTGCGCGATTTTCAGATGCACCCGTTCCGTCAACTGGTTCTGCACGCCGACTTCCAGCGCGTCGCCAAGGATCAGAAGATGCACATGAGAGTGCCGCTGCACTTCACCAACGCCGACATCGCCCCCGGCGTCAAGATCAGCGGCGGCAACGTCAGTCACATCGTGACCGAAGTGGACATCGCCTGCCTGCCGAAAGATCTGCCCGAGTTTATCGAGGTCGACTTGACGAACCTGGCGGCGGGGCACTCGATACACATGTCCGAGCTGAAGTTGCCCAAGGGCGTTGAACTTACCGCCTTGGCCAAGGGCGATCCGGCAGTGGCCACCATCACCGTGCCGCGCGGCATGGGCGCTGAGGAAGCCGCGCCTGCTGCGGAAGCCGCCAAGCCGGAAGGCGCGAAGCCGGCGTAAGCCAGTCTCGACACAGTCCGACACCAAGCCCGCCAGCGTCGATTTGCCCGTGCAAATTGGCCGCTTGGCGGGTTTGTTCGTTTGGGGGTTAAATGCAACGCATACGACTGATCGCGGGCCTGGGCAATCCCGGCAAGGACTACGCCGGCACCCGCCACAACGCGGGATTCTGGTGGGTCGACCACCTCGCCGCCGCGCGCCACGTCCAGCTCAAGCCGGAGAGCAAGTTCCACGGCCTGGCAGGCCGCATCGGCCGCGAACCTCAGGAACTGTGGTTGCTCGAACCGCAAACCTTCATGAACGCCAGCGGCCGCGCCGTCGCGGCGCTCATGCGTTTCTACAAGATTGCGCCGGAGCAGTTGCTGGTGGTGCACGACGAACTCGATCTGGCACCCGGCGACGCCCGCCTGAAAAAAGGCGGCGGCCACGGCGGCCACAATGGGCTGCGCGATATCGCGGCGCAACTGGGCAGTACCGACTTCTGGCGCCTGCGTCTGGGCATAGGCCATCCCGGCGACCGAGGTGCCGTGGTCGACTACGTGCTCAACGCACCGCGCCGCGAGGAAGCGCCGCTGATCGAGGAAGCCATGGAGCGCAGCCTGCGCATCTTGCCGCTGCTCGAGACCGGTGATTTTCCCGGAGCCATGAAGCAATTGCACACGCGGGAAAAGACGCCCCAGGCGGGCAGTTGACTGGATTCGCGTGGCCAGCCTGAAAGCTCTCGACGTCATCTTGCAATCGCAGGGATTCGGCACGCGCAAGTGGTGCCGTAAATTGATCGAGGCGGGAGAAGTATCCATCGCCGGCGAGGTCGTCACCGATTACCGCGCGCGCTTCGAGACGGACGGCCTGGCTTTCGCGCTGTTCGACGAGTCGTGGGCATACCGCGAGCACGTCTACATCGCGTTGAACAAGCCGGCCGATTTCGAGTGCTCCAGAAAACCCAGCCACCACCCCGGCGTGCTGACGCTGTTGCCGGAACAATTCACCTGGCGCGACGTGCAGCCGGTAGGGCGCCTCGACCACGACACCACCGGCCTGCTGCTGATGTCCGACGACGGAGCCTTCATTCACGCCCAGTCCTCGCCCAAGCGGCACGTCCCCAAGGTCTACGTGGCCACCACCCATGACGCGGTGACGCCCGAATTGATGGCGCAGTTGCTGGCGGGAGTGCAGTTGCACGACGAGCCCGCGTCGCTGGCGGCGGTGACTTGCCGCCAGCTTGGCGAGCACGCGTTGGAGATCGTGCTGGAGCAGGGTAAATACCATCAGGTCAAGCGCATGCTGGCCGCCGCCGGCAACCATTGCACGGCGCTGCGCCGTTCGGCGATAGGCGGATTGACGCTGGACGCGCTGGGGCTGGATGTGGGCGAATGGTGTTATCTGGACCAGGCGCAACGGGCTTTGTTGGCACCGGGCCTGGATCAGCCCTGAAACCTCCGGGCCGGTATGGGCCTGCGTAAGGTTATAATGACGGTTTCCCGTGTGAAAACCGCGCGTTGAATTTCCACCCTGCCGACTGAAATCGGCGCTGCAATGAATAGTTAGAGGATAGTTATGAGTCTCAAATGCGGTATCGTCGGCCTGCCCAACGTGGGCAAATCCACCCTGTTCAACGCGCTGACCCGTGCCGGCATCGCCGCGGAAAACTATCCCTTCTGCACCATAGAGCCCAACGTCGGCATCGTCGAGGTGCCGGACCCGCGCATGGAAGCGCTCTCCGCCATCGTCAAGCCGCAAAAAACCCAGCCGGCCATCGTGGAATTCGTGGACATCGCCGGCATCGTCGCGGGCGCGTCCAAAGGCGAGGGGCTGGGCAACAAATTCCTCGCCAACATCCGCGAAACCGACGCCATCGCCCACGTGGTGCGCTGCTTTGCCGACGACAACGTGATCCACGTGGCGGGCAAGGTCGACCCCATATCCGACATCGAGACCATACACACCGAACTGGCGTTGGCCGACATGGAGACGGTGGAAAAGGCGTTGCAGCGCGGCGGCAAGCTGCTGCGCGCCGGCGACAAGGAAGCGCTCAAGCTGACGGCCTTGCTGGAGCGCACGCGCACCCACCTCGACCAGGGGCAGCCGGTGCGCACCATGGGCCTGGATGCGGACGAGGAGTTGCTGCTCAAGCCCTTGTGCCTGCTCACCGCCAAGCCCACCATGTACGTCGCCAACGTCGATGAAAAAGGTTTCACCGACAACCCGCTGCTCGCCCGCGTGCAGGAATTCGCGGCGCAGGAAGGCGCGCCCGTGGTGGCCATCTGTGCCGCCATCGAAGCCGAAATGGTCGACCTCGAAGAGGAAGACAAGCGCGCCTTCCTCGCCGACATCGGGCTCGAAGAACCGGGCCTCAACCGCCTGATCCGCGCCGCCTACGCCCTGCTCGGGCTGCAAACCTACTTCACCGCCGGGGTCAAGGAAGTGCGCGCCTGGACCATACACAACGGCGACACCGCGCCGCAGGCGGCCGGCGTCATCCACACCGATTTCGAGCACGGCTTCATCCGCGCCGAGGTCATAGGCTACGCCGACTTCGTCGCCTGCAAGGGCGAGCAGGGCGCCAAGGAAGCGGGCAAGATGCGCCTGGAAGGCAAGGAATACGTGGTGCAGGACGGCGACGTCATGCACTTCCGCTTCAACGTCTAGGAGCCTGTCGGACTTAAAGAAAATCGGCTGCAAATCCGCCTGGACGGTCCATATTTCGCCGCTTTTTTGGTCAATAGAATGACTATTGACCAAAAAACCGACAAAATCTGTCCTCGCCCAGCCGAATTTTCGCTTCGATTCTTCAAGTCCGACAGGCTCCTAGGAACCTGCCGCTGTTGACACGATGCCCGCTTTCAAGGCAGAATTGCATCCCCTCAATTGGTGATATAGCTCAGTTGGTTAGAGCACAGCACTCATAACGCTGGGGTCGGTGGTTCAAGTCCACCTATCACCACCAAGAACATTCCGGGATAAAGGGCTTGTGTTGCTGCAGGCCCTTTTCCTGTCTTAATCGAGTTGCACGCTTTGAGCCGTAACGTCCCGTGTGCTATCTTGCATTTATGCGTAAATTTCTGCTGACACTGGTTTTTCTGGGGCTGGGTTGCGCCCAGGCGGCGCATGCGGCCAGGACGTTTCCGCCCGACGCCGTGGCGGGGCAAGTGAGGGATTACGCGTATCCGACGGTGCAGTTGGATGACCGCGCCTACCGGCTGGCCCCCGGCGCCCTGATCTACGACGGCTACAACCGCATCATCGCACCCAACCACCTGCCCCAGGGCGCCAAGGTGCTGTACCGCATCGACGGCCAGGGCCAGGTTTCCAAAATGTGGCTGCTGACGCCCGAGGAAGCAGCGGCGATCAGCCAGTCGGGCAACTGAGCCGCGTGTCCAAAAAAGTCTATATCAAAACCTTCGGCTGCCAGATGAACGAGTACGACTCGGACAAGATGGTGGACGTGCTGCGCGCGGCCCATGGCATGCAGCTGACCGACACGCCCGAGGACGCCGACGTCATCCTGCTCAATACCTGTTCGGTGCGCGAGAAGGCGCAGGAGCGCGTGTTCCATCAACTCGGGCGGTGGAAGCCGCTGAAGCAGCTCAATCCCGATCTGGTCATTGCCGTCGGCGGCTGCGTGGCCAGCCAGGAGGGTGCCGCCATCGTGGCGCGGGCGCCTTATGTGGACGTGGTATTCGGCCCGCAGACGCTGCATCGCTTGCCGCAACTGATAGACGCGCGCCGCGCTTCGGGACGCTCACAGGTGGACATTTCCTTTCCCGAAATCGAAAAATTCGACCACCTGCCGCCGGCACGGGTGGCAGGGGCTTCGGCCTTCGTTTCCATCATGGAGGGTTGCAGCAAGTATTGCACCTTCTGCGTGGTGCCATATACCCGCGGCGAGGAGGTTTCGCGCCCGTTCGACGACGTGCTGGCCGAAGTGGCTGAACTGGCGCAGCAGGGGGTGAAGGAAGTGACGCTGCTGGGGCAGAACGTCAACGCCTACCGCGGTGACATGGCCGGCAACGACGCTGCCGATCTCGCGCTGCTGCTGGAATACGTGGCAGAAATTCCGGGCATAGCACGCCTGCGCTACACCACGTCCCACCCGCGCGAATTCACCCCGCGCCTGATCGACGCCTACGCGCGCATTCCCAAGCTGGCCGGGCATTTGCACCTGCCGGTGCAGTGCGGTTCCGACCGCGTGCTGGCGGCGATGAAGCGCGGTTACACTGCGCTTGAATACAAGTCCATAGCCCGCAAGCTGCGCCAGGCCAGGCCGGGCATGTCGTTGTCGTCCGACTTCATCGTGGGCTTTCCGGGCGAGACAGAGGCGGACTTCGAGGCGACTCTGCGCCTGATCGACGAGGTGGGTTTCGACGACAGCTTCAGCTTCATTTTCAGTCCGCGTCCCGGCACTCCGGCGGCGGATCTTGCCGACGACGTGCCGCATGCGGTGAAGCAGGCGCGCCTGGAACGCTTGCAGGCGAAAATCGAGGAGCAGGCGCAGGCCGTGCTGCGCGCCATGGTCGGCACCGTGCAGCGCGTGCTGGTGGAGGGCTTTTCCCGCAAGGACACGTCCGAGTTGGCCGGGCGCACCGACAGCAATCGCACCATTAACTTCGTGGGCCACCCGCGCCTGATCGGGCACTTCGTCGACGTCGCCGTCACTGCGACGCTGCCCCATAGCCTGCGCGGCGAGGTGTTCACGCCACAATTGGAGGCCGCAGTCTCTTGAAACCGGGTAACGTGGAAATCTCCTTCAAGCCGGTCGACAACGCGCGGCTGGCGAATCTGTGCGGGGTGCTGGACGAGAACCTGAAGCAGATCGAGACCGCTCTGGACGTCACCATAGGCCGCCGCGGCGAGCACTTCCGGCTGCAGGGCGAGTCCGCTCGAACCGAGCAGGCGGCGCAAGCGCTGCGCGGTTTTTACGAACGCGCCGGCGAGAGCCTGAGCATTGAAGACATCCAGCTCGGCCTGGTGGAAGCGGCGAACAAACGCAAGACCGGCGCAGTGGAAGACATGATGCCGGTGCTGATGACCAAGCGGCGCGACCTGCACGGCCGTACGCCGCGCCAGAACCAGTATCTGCGGCAGGTGCAGGAGCACGACATCACTTTCGGCATCGGCCCGGCCGGCACCGGCAAGACTTATCTCGCGGTGGCGAGCGCAGTGGATGCGCTGGAGCGCGACCTGGTGAAGCGCATCGTGCTGGTGCGCCCCGCCGTGGAAGCCGGCGAGCGCCTGGGATTCCTGCCCGGCGACCTGGCGCAGAAAGTCGATCCGTATCTGCGCCCGCTTTACGATGCGCTCTACGACCTCATGGGCTACGAGCACGTGAGCAAGCTGTTCGAGCGCGGCGCCATCGAGATCGCCCCGCTCGCCTACATGCGCGGGCGCACCCTCAACCACTCCTTCATCATCCTGGACGAGGCGCAGAACACCACGCCGGAACAAATGAAAATGTTTCTCACGCGCATCGGCTTCGGCACCAAGGCCGTGATCACCGGCGACGTCACCCAGGTCGACCTGGCGCGCGGCCAGAAGAACGGCCTGGTCGAGGCGCAGCAGGTGCTGGAAAAGGTGCGCGGCATCGCCTTCACTTTCTTCAAGTCCGAGGACGTGGTGCGGCATCCGCTGGTGCAGCAGATCGTCAATGCCTACGAACGCTACTCGGCGCGCGGGCAGGAGCATACGCCGGAAAGATGAAGCCGAAACTAGCACTCTCCGTGCAGTACGCGGTGGAGTCTGCCGATGTGCCGAACCGCGGCCGCATGCGCCGCTGGGTGCAAGCCGCGCTGCAAAAGCCGGCCGAGCTGACGCTGCGCGTGGTCGATGAGGATGAGGGGCGGGCGCTCAACCGCGACTACCGCGGCAAGGACTACGCCACCAACGTGCTCACCTTCGTCTACGACGACGCCCCGGTGGTTACAGGCGACATCGTGCTGTGCGCGCCGGTGGTGATCCGCGAGGCGCGCGAGCAGGGCAAAACGCCCGAGGCGCACTACGCCCATCTGGTGGTGCACGGCGTGCTGCACCTGCAAGGGTATGATCACGAAAACGATGCGGATGCGCAGACGATGGAGGCCAGGGAAGCCGAAATTCTAAGCAAGCTGGGCTATGACGATCCCTACAGAATTGCGTAGGGTCACAACCAAAGGGGAGTTGGACGAACAAAATGGAAGAACCTGAGAAACCGAGTTGGCTGGGGCGCCTCGGCGCACTGCTGTTGCGCGAACCGGAAGACCGCGAGCAGTTGGTGGAGCTGATGCATTCGGCTTACGAACGCAACTTGCTGGATGCCGACGCGCTCAGCATGATCGAGGGCGTGCTGCAGGTGTCCGAAATGCACGTGCGCGACATCATGATTCCACGCGCGCAGATGGACGTGATCGACATCAACGATGCGCCCGAAAAATTCATCCCCTTCGTCATCGAAACCGCGCACTCGCGCTTCCCCGTGATCGATGAAAACCGCGACGACGTGATCGGCATCCTGCTCGCCAAGGATCTGCTGCGCTACACCGCCGGCCACGAGTTCGACGTGCGCGACATGCTGCGCCCGGCCGTGTTCGTGCCAGAATCCAAACGCCTCAACGTCCTGCTCAAGGAATTCCGCGGCAACCGCAACCACATCGCCATGGTGGTCGACGAATACGGCGGCGTGGCCGGGCTGGTCACCATCGAGGACGTGCTGGAACAGATCGTCGGCGAGATCGAGGACGAGTACGACTTCGACGAGACCGAGGACAACATCATCCGCGACCGCAGCGGCGGCTACCGCGTCAAGGCGCTGACCGAGATCGCCGACTTCAACGAGGCGCTGGGCACGAGTTTCAGCGACGAGGATTTCGACACCGTGGGCGGGCTCGTCATCAGCCAGTTCGGGCACATGCCCAAGCGCGGCGAACAGACCGTGTTCGACGGCCTCAAGTTCCAGGTGCTGCGCGCCGACAGCCGCAGGCTGCACACCGTGCTGGTGGAGAAGCTGGCGGATGAGTGACGAGGCGGCGGGCCGGCACGGCGCGCATGCATCGCCTCACCACACCACCCCGTTCTACCGCTACCGCGCGCTGGTTGCCTTACTCCTCGGCGCCCTGAGCGTTCTGGGCTTCGCGCCCTTTTACCTGTTCCCGCTTCCCATCATCGGCCTCGCGCTGCTGTTCCGCCTGTGGCAGCGCGCGCACAGCCGCAGGGTGGCAGCGGCGCTGGGCTTCGCCTACGGTTTCGGCTTTTTCGCCGCGGGCGTGAGCTGGGTCTACATCAGCATGCACGATTTCGGCGGTATGCCGCTGCCGCTGGGCGTCGCCGCCACGGCGCTGCTGTGCGCTTTCCTGGCGCTGTTCCCTGCACTGGCGGGCTGGCTGCAAGGCTGGAGCCGCAACAGCGGCGCGCTCAAGGTCGTGCTGCTCATGCCCGCCGTGTGGGTGCTCATGGAATGGACGCGCGGCTGGGTGCTGACCGGTTTCCCCTGGCTCGCCGTCGGCTATTCGCAGGTTCCCTACAGCCCTCTCGCAGGCATCGCGCCGGTGCTCGGCGTCTACGGCGTGTCGCTGGCGGCGGCGTTTTCTGCCGGCATCCTCGCCTGGATCGAGCTCGGCAGGCCGAACCAGCAGCCCTCCCGAACGAAACTATGGCTGTTTGCGCTGACCGCGCTCTGGCTCGTCGGCTGGGGCTTGAAGCAGATCGACTGGACGCAGCCTGCGGGCGCGCCGCTCGGCGTTGCGCTGCTGCAAGGCAACATCGCGCAGGACATCAAATGGCAGGAAGAGCGTAGGCAACAATCGTTCGACACCTATCGCCGCCTCACCCTCGCCGCAAAAAATCGCCTCGTCGTCCTGCCGGAAACGGCGTTGCCGATGTTCTACCACGAAGTGCCGCCGGACTATCTCGACGAGCTGGCGACCCATGTGCGCCGCAACAACGGCGACCTGATCATCGGAGTCCCCGAATACCGCAACAGCGCAGAGTATTACAACAGCGCCTTCAGCCTCGGAACCGCACCCAGCCAAAGCTACCGCAAATACCACCTGGTGCCCTTCGGCGAATACATTCCGTTGCGGCCCATGCTGGCATGGGTGATGGACGTGATCCACATCCCCCTGTCCGACTTTGCGCGCGGCGCGCGCGTGCAGCAGCCCATGCGCGTGGCCGGCCAGCGCATCGCCGTGGACATCTGCTACGAGGACGTGTTCGGCGAGGAAATCATCACGCAACTCCCGCACGCCACCATGCTGGTCAACCTCTCCAACGACGCCTGGTTCGGCCGCTCCATCGGCCCCGAGCAGCACCTGCAGATCGCCCAGACGCGCGCCCTGGAAACCGGCCGCTACATGCTGCGCGCCACCAACACCGGGGTCACCGCCATCATCGACCAGCGCGGCGAAGTCATCCAGCGCGCCCCGCAATTCGTCGCCACCACGCTGCAGGGCCAGGCGCAGGGATACAGCGGCGCGACGCCTTACGTCCGCTTCGGCAACACGGCGGCGTTGATTTGCGCCGCGCTGATGCTGGCGGCGGGCTGGTGGCCGAGGTCGCGCCGTGCCGCAGCCTAGTTTCTGGCACTGCTATTTGCTGGAGTGCGCCGATGGCACGCTCTATACCGGCATCACCAACGACCTGGACCGGCGCCTCGCGGCACACAATGCTGGCAAGGCATCCAAATACACGCGCGGACGGCTGCCGGTGGCGCTGCTGTACACCGAGCCGCATCCGGATCGCGCGGCCGCGTCGCGGCGCGAAATCGAGATCAAGCGGTTGCCGCGCGCGGGCAAGCTGGCACTGATAGCGCAATGACGGGGTTTCGTTTTTTTCACACCAAGGAGAAGGCAGATGAAACAAACTGTTCTGGCAGTACTGTTGGGCGCAAGCGTGTTGGGGTCGGCGGTGGCGCAGGCAGCAATGAGTCCATCAGCCGCCGCGTCGGCGCCGCGCGCCATGGTCGTCGATACGGCGTTCGTCGCAGCAGCCGCACAGCGCGGCGCCATCGTCTGGGATACGCGCGACGCGGATGCCTACGCGAAGGGCCACATTCCAGGGGCTGTGAACATCGGTGACATCGGCAAAGTATTGCGCTACGACAACGATGAGGATTACATCCCGATAGATCGGATCGGCAAGATACTCGGGGCAGCCGGTATCGATCCCTCCAAGGAAATCATCGTCTACGGCGACAAGGGCAACCCCTTCGTCTACTTCGGGTTGACCACGGTGGAATACTTCGGCGGCAAGAACGGCCACGTTTACCACGGCGGCATCGACGACTGGAAGTCCGCCGGCAACGCCCTGAGCACCGAGCCGTCCAAGCTTGCGGCGCTGGACTTGAAGCTGAAGGCGGATAGCGGTGTGACCATCGCGACGCGCGACGTAATCAAGCGCCTCAACAAGCGCAACGTGCAAATCCTGGATGTGCGCACTCCCAAGGAGTTCAGCGGCGAGGACATCCGCGCCATCCGCGGCGGGCATATTCCAGGGGCGGTGAACATTCCCTTCGAGCAGAACTGGGCCGACCCGGAGACGCCGCAGAAACTGGCCAAGAAAGAGGTATCCAACAAGGACGGCCTAGCGCTCAAATCGCGCGACCAGTTGAAGGCGCTGTACGCCAAACTGGACCCGGAAAAGGAAACCGTCGTCTACTGCCAAAGCGGCGTGCGTGCTTCCGAGACCGCAGCGGTGCTGAAGGATCTCGGGTTCAAGAAAGTCGAAGTGTACGATTCGTCATGGCTGGGCTACGGCAACACCCTGGACGCCCCGGCGGCGAACGTCACCTTCTTCAACGTTGGCCAGTTGAACGGCAAGCTGGCCGGGTTGCAGAAGCGTATCGACGGGCTGGAGAAGCAGCTTGCGGAGAGCAAAGCGGGGAAGTGACGCGCGAGTACGGCGAAATTTGTCGGGCGCGCATTGCAAGCAACGGGCGCGGCCCCGCTGCTCCCTGAGTTTTGGTAGGGCGGAAAAGCAAAGCGCCTGCCGCCGCGGGGCTGGTGGCGATGGGTCAAATTGACACCCCTGCCGCGCATGTATACACTTAGTATCAACATAAGCGGAAAGGAGTGCACGGCATGGAAGTCATCGTAAAAAAATGGGGCAACAGCGCGGCGATCCGAATTCCTGCGCCTGTGCTGGAAGAAGCCAAGTTCGCGCTGGAACAGCATGTTGAAGTGCGGGCGGAAGACGGCCGGGTCGTGATCGAGCCTGTTCGCCAAAAGCAATTCAAGCTGGATGCGCTGCTGGCAGGTATTACCGACCAGAACCGGCACACCCCAGTTGATTTCGGCAAACCCGTGGGCCGGGAGGTCTGGTAATGGCTGCCCGCTACGTGCCGAAAACGGGCGACGTGGTATGGCTGGAATTCGATCCCCAGGCCGGGCATGAGCAAGCCGGAACCCGCCCGGCGCTGGTGCTTTCTCCGGCGGAATACAACGCGAAAACGGGAACAATGGTGTGTTGCCCGATCACCAACCAGGTCAAGGGCTACCCCTTTGAAGTCCTCATCCGCGACAACCCCAAAGTCACCGGCGCCATCCTGGCCGATCAAGTAAAACACCTCGATTGGCAGGCCAGGAAGGCAAGGTACAAAGGGAAAGCCTCGGCAGACGAAATGGATGAGGTGAGAGGGAAAGTTGGCGCGCTGCTTGGGCTTGGGTGAGGTGGAACGTGTTATGTTTTGGGATAATCGAACCCGACCTCATTCCCGCGCGTTACGCGGCCTGGCGAAATGGACTTGAATCAATATGGCGTTAACTACATAATACGCCCATGGCCTGGACGGTGCTATTCCACCAAGCGTTTGACGCCGAGTTCAAGACACTCACCATTGCGCTGCAAGATGAACTGTTGGCCCACGCCCTGTTGTTGCGTGAATTCGGGCCGAATCTCGGGCGCCCGACGGTGGACACACTGAACGGCTCGAAGCACGCGAACATGAAGGAACTTCGCTTTGGCTGGGAAGGCCAGGTGTGGCGTCTGGCTTTTGCTTTCGACCCGCAGCGGCAGGCCATCCTGCTCGTCGACGGCGACAAGGGCGGCGCCGACCAAAGACGCTTTTACAAGCGGCTCATCGCCATCGCCGATGAACGATTCGATGAACATCTGGCGACGCTGAAGAGCGCCAAGCCAGCAGGAAAGGACGGCAAACATGGCAAGAAATCTGGATGACGTGCTCGCCAAACTGCCCGCGAAGCGGCGAGCCGGGATTGAGCAACGCGCTGCAGAACTGGCGACACTCAAAGACTTGCGCCAGGCCGTGGAGCAGACACAGGAAGAACTGGCCTCTGCCCTTGGCGTCGGCCAAGACACCATTTCCCGATTGGAACAACGGAGCGACATGCTGTTGTCGACGCTCAAACGCTACGTGGAAGGGATGGGCGGCACGCTGCAACTGGTGGCGCAGTTCCCAAACCGTCCGCCGATGGTGATCGACCATATTGGTGGTGGCGTTTCGCGCCAAAAGGCGGGCGGTAAAACAAAGCGCGCAGTCAGGCAGTAGCGGTATGAGTTGCTGAAACAAGTCGGGACGGGAAAATGGGCGGAGAAATGGGGGCGGAGCCCAAGTTCCGCGGCCCGTTGAAAACAGGAAGACGTATCGGGCTCCGTTCCCGTTTTTGGTTTTTGCAAGGTTACCCCGATCTATTGAGGCGCGTTGCAGTTTAAGGCACCCATAAACTCATGACAAACCCGAAGTCGTTAGCCATCGTCGTTGGCGCTGGAGCTAGCAAGGAAGCCAATCTTCCGATTGGCGTTGAGCTCAAGCATCAGATTGCGTCGGTTCTCAACATTCGAGTCGAACGTGGGCTTCAAACTCGCGGGGACGACCATATAATCGAAGCGTTCCGGCTCATCGCCACAACGCCGGAAGGGCGCCAGGGGGATATCAACCCTTACCTTCAGGCTAGCAGCATGATTCGAGAGGCGATGCCTCAGGCGGCATCAATCGACAACTTCATTGATGCTCACCGGGGCAACGAAAAAATTGCGGAGTGTGGGAAGCTTGCGATCGCACGTTGCATACTTGACGCTGAGGCGAACAGTGCCATGCGTGTTGACCGCAGCAACATTTGTAACAAGATCAACTTCAAGGGATTGGAGTCCACTTGGTACAACTTGTTTTTTCGTTTGCTTGTCGAAAATTGTCAGCTGCAGGATATCCCCGAGCGCCTTTCCCGTATTGCGATCATCACCTTCAACTACGACAGGTGTATCGAGAACTATCTTCATGCGGCGCTCAGGAACTACTACGGCATTGAAATCCAAGAGGCAACAGCATTGCTGGCCAGCCTGCGCGTGTTTCACCCGTACGGCTCTCTCGGCCCATTGACTTGGACTGCCAACCCTAACGCGATTGACTTCGGAGCGACGCCAAATACACGTCAGCTACTAGCGATTGCGCGCGAGCTAAAGACGTTTACTGAGGGAACTGACGAAACACACAGCGACATAGTAGAAATCCGCTCCACTCTTCAGTCAGCGGCCCGGGTAGCGTTCTTAGGCTTTGCGTTCAACCGGCAAAACCTAGATTTACTGTACGGACCAATCGGGCAAAGCGTTTCATGGCGGGACGTTCCTGTCTTTGCAACCGCCCTGGGGCTTTCCACAAGCGATGTTGAGATAATTTCGAAAGAGCTGAACGCTATGGCTGGTTATGAATCAAAGGGAATTCGAATAAGGCGGGACCTTACGTGTGCTCAGTTGTTACAAGAATATAGCCGTAGCCTCGCAATTCGCTGATTGAGAAATCAGCTCGTAGTGTGCGTTCCACGCACTATTGATTGACTTGCCGGGAGTAGCCCGGCGGCTAGCAGCCTGTCGGGCTAGCCAAAAGCCAAAGGGCCCAGCTTCGCATTGTCGTTCTCTTGACCGCTATATTCATCCCCACCGGCTCAGAATTCAGCCTCGGCTCGCGTTCCCGTATCCCTGGGCTGATCTAGTTTTCCTAATGCAAATAGGCGGCGGGTGCAATTCTTTCTAACGATTCAAGAACTCGTCAGTGTCGATGCCGGCTTGCTTGAGAATCGCTCTGAGCGTGCCTTCCGGCATATCGCCCGGATGGTTCGGGATGGTTGTGTAGCGGCGGGTGGCTGGGCTGAACCAGATTTCATGGCTGCCGGCTGCTTGCCGGTTGAATTCGAAGCCTGATTGCTTGAGGCGCTTTACGATCTCGCGGTAGCTGAAACCGGCAAGTCGACCCATCAAGCACTCACGATGAGTGGGTAATCGAAGACATCGCGCGCGGCTGGCGGCGGTTCTCCTTGGCCTTCATCCTGTGCCTCCAGCAGCTTCTTTGCCACGTCGCGTGCGATCTCGATGGTTTCCTGGATCGTGCGCCCTTGGACGACCAAGCCTTGTACGTCGTCGCTGGTGGCGAGATAAATGCCTTCCGGCAATTTCTCGATGTGCAGATTTACGATGCGTTCCATTTTGATCTCCGGCGCCGTGGGATAGAGCCAAGCAGGTGAGAAGTGTTATCCACTATAACATAGCGCAAATGGGGCAGCGCCCACAGCAGCGCGAAGCGCACCCTTCGCAGCTAGTGCATATAAGCAAACCCCTCCTGCTGCAACTTCACAATTTCAGCAACCCCCATCGGCACCATGGAGACGAAACCGCGCAGTATTGGGGACATTCGGGACAGGCCACGGTTTGAGCATGGATGCATGTAACCGTACCCTCTTGTCTCTTGTTTCGGCTCTTTTGTGCTTCATTTATCTGCCGCACGGAAAAATCGGGATGGCGGCTGATCGGGAGATGCAGGTGGGGGGCTACAGCTTCGTTGGCTGTCTCAGCAATGGAAGCGCAGCTGAACAATCTGCAGCGCATCACCTTCGACGCGATATACCATGCGATGCTCGTCCGTTATGCGGCGTGACCAAAACCCTGAGAGCGCATGCTTTAGAGCCTCTGGCTTTCCTATGCCTGTGAACGGTTCGCGTTGGGTCTCGCGTATCAGCTTGTTGATCCGTTCGACCATGCGCTTGTCTTGCTTTTGCCAATAGAGATAATCTTCCCATGCCTCGTCGGCGAAGATCAGCTTCACTTGGCCAGCTTCCGCTCCACGCCTTTTCCGGCGTTCAGTTGTGTCGCCGCCGAGAGAAGGCGCTTGGCGTTGGCGGGGGTGCGCAAGAGATATGCAGTTTCTTCAAGTGCTTTGTAGTCTTCGAGCGAGAGCATTACCACGGCCTGTTCGCCGTTGCGGGTAATAATCAAAGCTTCGTGGTCGTTGCAAACCCGGTCCATGGTGCTGGCGAGGTTGGCGCGGACGGTGGTGTAGGTCATTGCATCCATGATGGGCCTCCAGATATGTACGTGTTAATGTACAGTATCAGCCTCCAATTGTCCAGCAAGCGGGCGGAGACGCCCCACCCGTCGTTCGGGTGGGGCCTTCTGTAATTAGTGCATGTAAGCAAACCCCTCCTGCTGCAACTTCACAATTTCCGCATCCCCCATCGGCACCATCGACACGAATCCGTGGATGTCCTTGGGATTGTAGCCTTGCCCCTTGGCCGCCAGCTTGCACATGCGGAATTCGACGATGCCCCCTACCGTCAGGCTTTGTGCGCGCCGCATCAACTCCCGATATTTTGCATAATTCTTGATGCCGAAGAAGGGGATGGTGCCGCCGTGCAGGACGATGACGATCTTGCTGTCGAAGGGGTCGGCGCCGTTGAGGACGCTGATGTAGCTGGCGCGGTCGAGCACGCTGGTGAGGGCTTCGAGCGAGCCGGTCCTGGCGTCGAACAACACCTTTTGCTTGCTGTAGCTGTGGTCGAGTTCCGGGGCGCTGCCCCAGGGGGCGGGTGCGGCGGCGCCAGCAGGCAGGGCGTGCAGGGTCAAGGCCAGCATGAGTGCGGCGGTGAAGCGCCAGGGTATCGTGTGCATTTGCGGTCTCCAGAGGTGGCGAGTTGGCGTGCGGCCTTTTTCGCGCGCCGGAAAAGAAGTAAAATCAAACCCTTTTGATGCAATCGAGACAGGTTCAGGCTGATTCATGCGGACATTCCAGGAAATCATTTTAACCCTCCAGCAGTACTGGGCCAAACAAGGCTGCGCGCTGCTGCAGTCCTACGACATGGAGGTGGGGGCCGGCACCAGCCATACCGCCACGTTCCTGCGCGCCATCGGCCCCGAGCCGTGGAAAGCCGCTTACGTGCAGCCTTCGCGCCGTCCCAAGGACGGCCGTTACGGCGAGAACCCCAACCGCCTGCAGCACTATTACCAATACCAGGTGGTGCTGAAGCCCGCGCCGGAAAACATTCTGGAACTGTATCTCGGCTCGCTCGAAGCGCTCGGCTTCGACCTCAAGCAGAACGACATCCGCTTCGTCGAGGACGATTGGGAAAACCCCACGCTGGGCGCCTGGGGCCTGGGCTGGGAGGTGTGGCTGAACGGCATGGAGGTGACGCAGTTCACCTATTTCCAGCAAGTGGGCGGCATCGACTGCAAGCCCATCACCGGCGAGATCACCTACGGCCTGGAGCGGCTGGCGATGTATTTGCAAGGGGTGGAAAACGTCTTCGACCTGACCTGGACGGAAGGTCTTTCCTACGGCGACGTGTACCGCCAGAACGAGGTGGAACAGTCCACCTACAACTTCGAGCACAGCGACGTGGAATTTCTGCTCGGTGCTTTCAACGCCCACGAAAAACAGGCCAGGCACCTCATGGAACAACAACTGGCGCTGCCCGCCTACGAACAGGTGCTGAAAACCGCGCACACCTTCAATCTGCTGGATGCCCGCGGCGCCATTTCGGTGACCGAGCGCGCGGCATACATTGGCCGCATCCGCAACCTGGCCAGGGCCGTGGCGCAGAGCTATATGGACTCCCGCGCAAGGCTTGGATTTCCAATGGCGCCCAAGGAATGGGCCGCTGAGGTTCTCGCCCAAATCGAGAAGAAGGCGGCGGCATGAGCGCGAAGAATCTGCTGGTCGAACTGTTTGTCGAGGAACTTCCCCCCAAGGCGCTGAAGAAGCTGGGTGAGGCCTTTGCCGGCACCCTGAGCGAATCCCTCAAGGCGCAGGGCTTGGCGGCGGCCGATGCCGTGGCAACCCCCTACGCCTCGCCGCGCCGGTTGGCGGTCCATGTCACGGCTGTCGCCGCGCAGGCTGCCGACAAGCCGGTGTCGCACAAGCTCATGCCGGTGAGCGTGGGCCTGGATGCCACCGGGCAGGCTACGCCCGCGCTTCTGAAAAAACTTGGGGCGCTGGGACTGGATGCCGCGGTGGTTTCCGGTCTCAAGCGCGCCATCGACGGCAAGGCGGAGACGCTGTTCTTCGACACCACGGTCAAGGGTGCGACGCTTGCCGAAGGGCTGCAAAAGGCCTTGGAAGAAGCCCTCGCCAAACTGCCCATCCCCAAGGTGATGACCTATCAATTGGCAGATGGCTGGAGCACGGTGAACTTCGTGCGTCCGGTGCATGGCCTGGTTGCCCTGCACGGCGCGGACGTGGTGCCGATTTCTATCCTTGGCCTCGCGGCAGGCCGCGTCACGCAAGGCCATCGCTTCGAGGCTGCGTCGGCCACGGTTTCGCTCCAGGATGCCGACAGCTACGCCGCGCAAATGGAGGCCGAAGGCGCCGTCATCCCCAGCTTCGACAAACGCCGCGCCGACATCCTGCGCCAGTTGACCGCAGCCGCGGCCAAGCTGGGCGGCGGGGTCAAGCCGATCGAGGACGATGCCCTGCTGGACGAAGTCACCGCCCTGGTGGAGCGCCCCAACGTGCTGGTTGGCCAGTTCGAGGAGTCGTTTCTGGAAGTGCCGCAGGAATGCCTCATCCTCACCATGAAGGCGAACCAGAAATACTTCCCGCTGCTGGATGCTTCCGGCCGCCTTACCAACCGCTTCCTGCTGGTATCCAACATCTCCCCCGCCGACCCTTCCGCGGTGATCGGCGGCAACGAGCGGGTGGTGCGCCCGCGTCTGGCGGACGCGAAGTTCTTCTTCGACCAGGACCGCAAGAAGCGCCTGGAAGCCAGCGTCGAGAAACTGGGCAACGTGGTTTACCACAACAAGCTGGGCACGCAGTTGGAGCGGGTGCAGCGCCTGGCCAAGCTGGCGGGCGAGATTGCGCGGCATCTGCATGCCGACGCCGGTCAAGCCGAGCGCGCCGCCTATCTGGCCAAGGCCGACCTGCTCACCGACATGGTGGGCGAGTTCCCGGAACTGCAAGGCGTCATGGGGCGCTACTACGCGCTGCACGACGGCGAGGGCGAGGTCGTTGCGCGCGCCGTGGAGCAGCATTACTGGCCGCGCTTCGCCGGCGATGCCCTGCCCGCGGATAACATCGGCGCGGCCGTGGCGCTGGCGGACAAGCTCGACACGCTGATCGGCATCTACGGCATCGGGCTGGTGCCGACCGGCGACAAGGACCCCTTCGGCCTGCGCCGCCATGCGCTGGGTGTGTTGCGCATACTGGCGGAAAGCGCTTTGCCGCTGGACTTGCTGCAACTGCTGCAACTGGCCAAGAGCCAGTTCCCGGCCGAGATGCTGGCCGATAGCGTGGCGGTGGACGTGTATGGCTTCATGCTGGAGCGCCTCAAGGGCTATTTGCGCGAACAGGGTTTCGGGCCGGACGAAATCGACGCGGTGGCGAGCCAGAGCCCGACGCGCATGGACTTGGTGGTGCCGCGCCTCGCTGCGGTGCAGGCCTTCAAGAAGCTGCCGGAGGCGGAAGCCCTGGCCGCCGCCAACAAGCGCATCCAGAACATCCTGAAGAAGACCGCGCCGCCCGAGGGCGAAGCCGATGTCGCACTGCTGCAGGAAGCGGCGGAGAAGGCGCTGTTCGCAGCGGTGAACCGTTTGACGCCGGTGGTGTCTTCCCTGGTGGGCAACGAGGACTACACCGACGCCCTCACCACCCTGGCCGGCGTGCGCGGCGAGGTGGACCGCTTCTTCGACGAGGTGATGGTGATGACCGACGAGCCGCTCATCCGCAACAACCGGCTGGCGCTGCTAAAATCGCTGGGCGACCTGATGAACGGCGTCGCCGACATCTCGAAACTCGCCTAGCACTCAGGACTCAGGACTCAGGACTCGGAATCATGAAACTCATCATTCTCGACCGTGACGGCGTGATCAATTTCGACAGCGCCCAGTTCATCAAGAGCCCGGACGAATGGAAGCCCATTCCGGGCAGCCTGGAGGCCATCGCGCGCCTCAACCAGGCGGGCTTCCGCGTGGTGCTGGCGACCAACCAGTCCGGCGTCGGCCGCGGCCTGTTCGACATGGCGACGCTGAACGCCATCCACGACAAGATGCACAAGATGGTGGGGCAGGCCGGCGGGCGCATCGACGCGCTGTTCTACTGCCCGCATGCCGCCGATTCCAGTTGCGAGTGCCGCAAGCCCAAGCCGGGCATGATGCAGGAAATCGCCCGTCGCTTTAACGTCAGCCTGGCCGACGTGCCGGCCATCGGCGATTCGCTGCGCGACCTGGAGGCGGCCGCCGCGGTTGGCGCGCAGCCCATCCTGGTGCTCACCGGCAAGGGCGCAAAGACCCAGGCCGCCGGCGGTCTTCCGCAAGGCACGCTAGTGTTCGCGGACATGGCCGAGGCGGTCCGGTTCCTGCTCGACAAAGCCGCCGCATGATCTGGCTGCGCTCCACCTTGTTCGCGTTGGGCCTGTTGGTCACGACGCCCATCTACTCGGTCATCGCCCTGCTGACTTTTCCGCTCAGCCCGGTCACGCGCTACCGCATTATCTCCGGCTGGTCTGTGATCATGCTGTTTTGGCTCAGGGTGACGTGCGGCATACGCTACCGCGTCGTCGGCGCGGAGAACATTCCGGCGGCGCCCACCATCATTCTTTCCAAGCACCAGTCGGCGTGGGAAACGCTGGCTTTCCAGAGCATCTTTCCGCCGCAGGTGTGGGTGATGAAGCGCGAGTTGCTGCGCGTGCCGTTTTTCGGCTGGGGCCTCGCCATGACCAGCCCCGTCGCCATCGACCGCAGCGCCGGGCGCGAGGCGCTGAAGCAACTGGTGGAGCAGGGCAGGAACCGCCTGCAACGCGGTTTCTGGGTGGTGATCTTTCCCGAAGGCACGCGCATCAAGCCGGGCGAGCGCGGCAAATACAACATCGGCGGCGCCTGGCTCGCCACCCACACCGGCACGCCGGTGCTGCCGGTGGCGCACAACGCGGGCGAGTACTGGGGCAAGGGGGCTTTCCTCAAGCACCCCGGCACGATTACGGTGAGCATCGGCAAGCCCATAGCTCCGAACGGCCTGAAAACGGGCGATCTGAACCAGCAGGTGGAGGACTGGATAGAGGCGGAAATGTTGCGCATCGGCGGCGTGGTGCAATGAGAGCATCGCGGCGCGGCTCTTCCATCGAGACGCGCGCGATTCGCCTCGACGGCGGCGAACTCGCCTACCTGCTCAAGCGCAGCCCGCGGCGCCGCACGCTGGGCCTGCGCATCGACGGCAAAGGTTTGACCGTCAACGCCCCCAGCCGCGCCCCGCAGCGCTGGGTGGAAAGCGTGCTGCGCGAAAAGGCCGGCTGGGTGCTGACCAAACTGCGCGAGCTGGAGCAGCAGCAAGGTCCGCAAATGCTGTGGCAGGACGGCGAACCGCTGCCTTTCCTGGGCGGGCACATCCAACTTGACGTGGCGGCCGGAGCGGTGCGGGCGCCGGCGGTGCTGAGCGGGGAGTGGCTGCAGGTCAGGCTGGCCGACCCGCTGGACGAAGCGGCATTGCAGGCCAAGGTCATGAAGTGGTACCGGGCGCAGGCGCACGCCTGCTTCGCCGAACGCGTGGAAATCTACGCGGCGCGCCTGGGTGTGCCCCTGCCGCCTTTGCGCCTGTCCAATGCGCGGACCTGCTGGGGGCGCTGCAACGCGCGCGGCGAAATCAGCCTCAACTGGCGCCTGGTCAAGGCCCCGCTGCAAACCATCGACTACGTGGTGGCGCACGAACTGGCCCACCTCAAGCACCTGAACCATTCGCCGGCCTTCTGGCAGGTGGTCGGGCAGCTTTTTCCTCCGCACCTCCAGGTGCGCGCCGCGCTCAAGACGGAAGGGTGGCGCTACCACGCTTTTTGAAGCGTCATGTAGGTTGGGTTAGGCGAAGCCGTAACCCAACCTTGTATGGCTCCGTCGATACCGCGGCCTTAGCTCTTCTTGCCGATCAGCTCTATCTTGTAGCCGTCGGGATCGGACACGAAGGCGATGACCGTGCTGCCGCCCTTCATCGGCCCCGCCTCGCGCGTCACCATGCCGCCGCGGCGCTTGATCTCTGCGCATGCTTCGTAGACGTCGTCCACCTCGATGGCGATGTGGCCGAAGCCGTTGCCCAGGTCGTAGCTTGGCACATCCCAGTTGTAGGTCAGCTCGATCGCGGTGTGCGCGCTCTCGTCGCCATAGCCGACGAAGGCCAGGGTGAATTTCCCCTCCGGATAGTCCTTGCGGCGCAGCAGCTTCATGCCGAGAACGTTGGTGTAGAACTCGATGGAGCGATCGAGATCGCCGGTTCGTAGCATGGTGTGGAGTAGGCGCATGGTGTCCGTTCCTGTGCAGGTTGGCAACGAGTTTGAGCTTGAAACAGCTTAGCACAGGGCGCATTCCCGGATTGATCCCCGTGCGCCTGTGCGGTCATTCCACGGCGGCGAAGATGTCGCTTTCCAGGCCGCTGAAGGGTTGCTGCATCAGCATTTCGCAGATGCCGCCGGGGACCGCGTCGCTGAAAAAGAATCCCTGCATGTGGATGACGCCGAGGCCTTTCAGGTAGTTGGCCGCTTCCAGCGTTTCCACGCCTTCCACCACCATGCCGAGCTTGAGCGCATCGGCCATTTGCACGATGGCCTGCACGATGCGCTGGCCGTCCTCGGTGTCCAGCCTGGAGGTGAAGGATGCGTCGATCTTGAGCATGTCGATCGGCATCTGATGCAGTTGCGACAGGGCGGAATGGCCGGTGCCGAAGTCGTCGATGGCGATGGAAAAACCCGCCTGCGTCAGCTCGGCAAGGCGCTCCGATTCGTAGGCAATGTCCAGCAGCGCCACGCTTTCGGTGATCTCCAGAATGATGTCCTGGGGCGCCAGTCCGTAGGACGCCACCTTGGCGCTGAGGTCGCCGACGAAGTTGGGTGCGAACAGTTGCGGGCGCGAAATGTTGACGGCCATCTGTATGTCATGTCCCTGGCTGCGCCAGGCATCGAGGCGCTGCAGGGCGTGATCGAAAACCTGCTCGCCGAGTTCGTGTATCAAGCCCAGGTGTTCCGCCAGGGGCACGAAGACGCTGGGGGCGACCCAGCCGTTCTGGTCGTCGTGCCAGCGCGCCAGCGCTTCGAACGCGACCACGCGGCCGTTGCGGGCGTCCACCACGGGCTGGTAGAAAACCTGCAGCAAGCGGTCGTGGATGGCGCGGTTGAGGCGCGTCTGCAGCAGCACGTTTTCGCGGTCCAGTCCCTTGTTCTGGAGATCCTGGAAGAATTGCACGTTGTTGCGGCCGACGTTCTTGGCGTGGAACATGGTGTGGTCGGCCACGCTCATGAGCGCCTCCGGGCTGTCGGCGTCGTCCGGGTAGATGGCGAAGCCGATGCTGATGGTTAGTTTCGTCTCGATACCATCGACGTCTATGCTCTGGCGCGCGGCGTCGCGCAGGCGTTCCGCGACGGCGCGGATGTGCGCGTCCGAATCCGCGTCCGGCAGCAGCACCACGAACTCGTCGCCGCCCCAGCGCGACAGCGTGTCGATCTCGCGCAGCACGGATTGCAGGCGCCGGCTCAGCGTCACCAGCACGGTGTCCCCCGCCTTGTGCCCGAGCGTGTCGTTGATGTGCTTGAAGTGGTCCAGGTCGATGAACCCCAGGGCGACCTTGGCGGCGCTGCGCTGGGCGCGGGCGATGGCCTGGTTCAGGTGCTCTTCCAGCAGGATGCGGTTGGGGAGTTCGGTCAGGGCGTCGTGCAGGGCAAGCTGGGCGATGCGCTTTTCCTGCAGGTAGCTGGAGGTGATGTCGCGCAGGATGCCGCGCAGGCCGGTAATCTCGCCGCGCGGCGAGCGGTGCCCGAGCAGGCGCGCTTCCACCCAGATGTGGTGGCCGTCCTTGTGCTCCAGGCGGAAGCGCGTGACTTCCGAATTTTTGCCGCCGCTGGCCAGGGTGGCGATGGTCGCTTCCAGCAGTGCGGCATCGTCGGGGTGGATGTAGTGGGAGAGGCGCTGCTCGGGCACGGCGCCGGGGGCGTCCGCGACGCCGAGCAGCTTGTTCCAGGCGGCGCTGACGTGCAGCAAGCGGCCGTCCGGCGACAGGTCGACGATCGCCTCCTGCAGCAAGTCCAGGGTATCCAGCATGGTTTGCTGGTTGGCTTCCTCGCGGCGCAGTTCCGTGACGTCGCGCAGCAGCGCCACGACGTTGCGGAACTGGCCGTTGTCGGACGGGATCGATTGCAGCCGGCCCAGGTAGTGGCGGTCCTCGCCGGCGCACGACACCGAGAACTTGACGGTTTCATTGTCGCCGTTGGCGAGCGCCGCCGGCGTTGCAGCCGACATCGCCTGCGCCATCTCGGCGGGGAGAGCCTGGTCGAGCGGCCGGCCGACGACGTCGGCTTCGGTGAATTCGCCCGCGTGGAACAGCGGCCGCGAGGCGCCGTCGGCCCACAGGTTGAGGATGGTGCCCTTGACGTCGTACTCGATCACGATGTCTTCGGTCGCCCCGACCAGGGCGCGCAACCGCGTTTCGCTGGTGTGCAGGCCGTCTTCGGCGCGCTTGCCGGCGAGCGCCAGCGCCACCCCGTTGGCCATGCCGCACAGGGCATTGATTTCGGCCGGCAGCCAGGCGCGCTTGCCGGGCTGGCAGAAGAAGCCGAGGAATCCCTGCAACTCGCCGCCGACCTGCAACGGGATGGCCATGACGCTGCCGATGTCCTGCCGGCTGAACAGCTTGTATTCGGCCGGCGGCAAGTCGGTGAGGCTGCGTTCCAGCACCATGCCCACGTGCAGCGTATCGCTGAGCATGGGATAGTCTTCGTAGCACAGCTCATGCAACGGCGATAAATCGGAAGGCTGGCTCGCTGCCGGCCAGATGGCGTCCAGCCTGGCGCAAAGCCGGCCGGCTTCGTCCCGCTGGTTCAAGAACAGCGCGCAACTCCCGATGTGCGTGGTTTCAGCCAGCAAGCGCAGAATCTCCGTCCAGTCCTGCTCGCCGGCGTCCTCCAGCAGCAGCCCGGTGATGGCGCCCAGGGCGACCAGGTAGCGCTTGTACAGGTCGAGTTCGGCAGTGGTGTCGTCCAACGCCTTCACTTCGTCGAACGTGTGCCGCTTGGACATCTGGGTTCCCTGTTGCAGAGTGGCATTGACGTTGTCGCAGCTACGCTTTGGGCGCGGCTGCCAGGTAGTTGGCGATGTGGACGAACTCGCTCACTGCGAGCGTTTCCGCGCGCCGCGAGGGGTCGATGTCGAGCCGGGAAAAGTCGGCCGGTGCGAGGTATCCGGCCAGGGTGTTGCGCAGGGTCTTGCGCCGCTGCGCAAAAGCCGCGCCGACCACGGTTGCCAGCAACGCCTCGTCGCGCGCGGCGCGGGCCTGGGCCGGGATGGGTGTCATGCGCACCACCGCGGACTCCACCTTGGGAGCTGGATAGAATGCGGAAGGGGGCACGGTAAACAGGTTTTCCATGGCGAAGCGGTATTGTAGCATCACGCTAAGGCGGCCATAGTCGGACGTAGAAGGGGCGGCGACCATGCGTTCCACGACTTCTTTCTGCAACATGAAATGCAGGTCGACGATGTGCCCGGCAAAGGTGCTGAGATGAAACAACAGCGGCGTGGAGATGTTGTAGGGCAGATTGCCGACCACCCGCAGGCCCTTCCCCAGCGCGCCGAAGTCGAAGTTCAGGGCGTCGGCGGCATGGATGGTGAGGCGTTCCGGGGCATACTCATGCGTCAGCCGCTGCACGATGTCGCGGTCGATTTCCACCACGTGCAGGTGCTTGAGCTTGGCGAGCAGCGGCTTGGTCAGCGCGCCAAGGCCGGGACCGATCTCGACCATCAGGTTGTCTTGCTGCGGGTTGATGGCGTAAACGATGTCGTGGATGACCTGGCGGTCGGTGAGGAAGTTCTGGCCAAAACGTTTTCGCGGCACGTGCATGATTTATTTCTCGGGAGTCGAGTTTCAGTGAAGGCTAATGCGCGAAGCGCGTTATGCCGGAGCTAAAACGTTTGCGGGGGATGTGCATGGGTGGTTGGGTGATTGGACAGGATTAACAGGATTTTTCAGGATTTACAGGATTCGTGTGTTTGCATCCTGGCAGTGACCATAGGCTATTCGGATGGCTGCGGTGAGGCAATGACTGGTCGCAGCTACCGCCTCAATTCGCGAATTTTCCTGTAAATCCTGAAAAATCCTGTCAATCCTGTCCATGATTTTTCCTCGCCATTTCCACCGCCATCGCAAGCGCCGCCAGCAGGCTGCCGCTTTCTATCCTGCCTGTTCCCGCCAGGTCCAGCGCGGTGCCGTGGTCGACCGAGGTGCGGATGATGGGCAGGCCCATGGTCACGTTCACGCCCGCGCCGAAGCTCGCATACTTGAGCACCGGCAACCCCTGGTCGTGGTACATCGCCAGCACGCAGTCCGCCGTTTGCAAGCGCTCCGGCGTGAACAGGGTGTCGGCGGGCAGGGGGCCGACGAGGCGCATGCCTTCGGCGCGCAGTTCCCGCAGCACCGGTTCGATGACGTCGATTTCTTCGCGTCCCAGATGCCCGGATTCGCCGGCATGGGGGTTGAGCCCGGCGACCAGAATGCGCGGCTCCGGGATGCCGAAGCGCGCCGCGAGGTCGTGTCGCAGGATGCGCAGCGTGCGCGCCAGGCTGTCGCGGGTGATGGCCGCGGCCACATCCTTCAGCGCCAGATGGGTGGTGGCGAGCGCCACGCGCATGCCGCCGCCCGCCAGCATCATGACGACGTGGGGCGTGTGCGTGAGTTCGGCGAGAAATTCGGTGTGGCCGCTGAAGGGAATGCCGGCATCGTTGATGACGCCCTTGTGCACCGGCGCGGTCACCATGGCATCGAACGTGCCGTCCAGGCAGCCTGCCGCTGCGCTGCTCAGGGTGCGCAGAACGTAAGGGCTGTTTGCCGGGTCCAGTGTGCCGGGAACGGCTGCCACGGCAAGCGCGTGGTGCATGACCAGCGCCGTGCCGGGTGCGGCGACGGCGTCGGGCGCGAACTCGGCCACGCGCAGGGGCAGGCCCAATAGTCGCGCGCGTTCGAGCAGCAAGTCGCGGTCCGCCAGGAACACGATGCGCGCCGGCAGCTCGCGCTGGGCCAGCATTACGCACAGGTCGGGGCCGATGCCGGCGGGTTCGCCGGCGGTGAGAGCGAGGGTTTTGAGTGCTGAGTGCTGAGTGCTGAGTGCTGAGCGCGGGGAGGACAAAGTTTTTTACTCAGGACTCAGGACTCAGCACTCAGGACTAGTCTTCCAGCCGATATTCCACGTAGGCGCGGTCGCGCAATTGGCGCAGCCACTCCTGGAAAGTCTCGTCGGATTTGCGGTCATGCAGGGCCTGGCGCGCCAGCAGGCGTTGCCTTTCCTGGGTGACGTCGTGGTCGCGGCGCTCCAGCACCTGGATGAGGTGCCAGCCGAAAGGCGATTGCACCGGGGCGCTGGTCTGTCCCGGCCTGAGCTGTTTCATGGCGCGCTCGAATTCCGGCACCGTGTCGCCGGGCGAAAGCCATCCCAAGTCGCCGCCTTTGGCCGCGCTGGTATCATCGGAGTGTTGCCGTGCCAGTTCCGTAAAGTCGGCGCCGTTGTCGATGCGTTCCTTGAGTTGCAGCAAACGATTCTTGGCTTCGGTGTCCGACACCAGTTCGTTGGTCTTGATCAGGATGTGGCGGGCGTGAAACTGTTGCACCACCAGGGTGGTTTCACCGCCGCGCTTGGCGATCAGCTTGAGGATGTGGAAGCCGGCCGGGCTGCGGATGACAGGGCTCGCTTCGCCCGGCTGCATGCCCGCCAGGGCCTGCGCGAACAGCGTTGGCAACTGGCCCGCCGCCCTCCAGCCGATGACGCCGCCCTGCAGTGCGTCGGGCGCGTCCGAAAGGCTTGCCGCCAGTTGCCCGAAATCGGCCCCGTTCTTGAGTTGCTCCAGCGCGTGCACGGCCTGCGCTTTCTTTTCCTGGAGTTGTTCCGGGCTTGCCTGTTCCGGGACCTGGAGCAAGATGTGCGCGAGGTTGTATTCGTCCTCCGCGCCCGGCTTTGCGGATTGGTTGCTCAGGTAGTTGTCGATCTCGCCGTCGCTGACGGCGATCTTGTTGTCGATCTCGCGTTCGCGCAGCCGTGCCAGGGTGATCTCTTCGCGGATTTCCTCGCGGAACTTGGCGAAATTGATGCCGTCGTGCTGCAGTGCGTCGCGGAACTCCGCCATGCTCAACTTGTTTTCATCGGCGATGCGTGCGAGCGCCCGCTCCAGTTGGCTGTCGTCGATGCGCAGGCCGGTTTGCGCGGCGTATTGCAACTGCGCCCGGTCCGCGATCATGCGTTCCAGCAGTTGTTTTTTGAGCGTGTCCGCGGGCGGCAGCGGCGTGCCCTGCTGTTGCAATTGGCGCACCACGCGCTTCATGCGGTCGTTCAGTTCGAATTGGGTAATGACCTCGTCGTTGACCACTGCGACGATGCGATCCAGTTGCACCACACCCTGCGTTTGCGCCGTGGCCGGCGCCGCAACGGGGTCTTGCGCCGGGGTTTCGCTTTTTTGCTGCCCGAGGTTGTTGTCGAGATGCAGCGTGGCACCCGACGATTCGCCGGCGCCATCGGCGGCGCTGGCCAGGGGCGTGCCAAGTGCGGCGAGCGTGAAGAGGAATGCGGCGGTCAGGAGTTTCAGGGGCATGCGGGTTCTCGCAAGATCATTCATTGGACTTGGTGTAGCCGATAATGTTCTGCTTCAAAATATCCAGCGGGTTGGGCCCGATCTGGCTGACGCCGTTCAGTTCGAGTTGCAGGAAGAAAGCGTTCGTGACTTCCGCTGTGGCCGTGGTGAACTGGTGAATCACAGCGCGCGAGGCCCAGCAGCCGCCATTATACTCAAGACCCGCCAGAGCCTCCAAAACTTTGCTGTCCAGCAGCGAGTAGTTGTAGCGCGCCATGCCGACCCAGCGGCCGTACAGCGGCCACTGGCCGGAAACGTCGATCTGTTTTAGCGCATCCCGCGTGTAGCGGAAGCTGAGATTGAGCACCTTGCCCGGCGCCGGCAGATAGCGTGCGCTGACGCTGCTGTTCTCCGGCGTGTTCTTGGCGGGGTCGTACTGTATCAGCGCGTCGAACTGCCATGCCGGCGTGATCGGCCCGCCGAGCGAGAACAGCATGTCCGAGAAATTGCGGGTGCGTGCCGGGGCATACAGGGTGACCTCCTGCTCCTTGAAGTAGAAGCGCTGCCCCACTGCTGCGCGCAGGCGCTCCACGCCGCTGTCCGGATCGACCAGGCGCGAAGTGAGCGCGGCGGTGACCTGGTTGGCGTCGCCGATGCGGTCGGGGCCGGTGAACTGGTTTTCGGAAAACATCTGCGCGAAGTTCAAGCCCGCCTCGCCCGAGTCGAACACGGGAATCTGGCTCTGCTCGCGTGTCGGCACGTAGACGTAGTACAGGCGGGGCTCCAGGGTCTGCAGGAACTGTGTGTCGTTGAACTCCCAGTCGCGCTCGAAATACAGGCCGCTGTCGGCGCTGAAAATCGGCACGGTGCGGGTGATGTCCGGTGTGCTGGCGCCCTCCCCCAGCGCGTAGCGCGTGATGTGCAGGCCGATTTTCGGTATCACGTAGCCGTAGGTTTGGCGCAACGGCAGGCTGGCACTCGGGTAGAGCATGAAACGCCTGCCGTTCAGCAGGGTCGGGTGGCTGAAATCGACGAACTCGCTGGCGAGCGCCAGATCCGCGCCGTAAACGTTGGGCTGGTTCGCGTTCAGCAGCAGTTGCGGGCGGCGGCTATAAGGCGGCGTAACGGGAGCCAGCGGGTCCTGCAAAGTTTGGTATCCCTGCACTCTTGCGCTGAAGTTCCACGGCCCCTGCGCGTAGGACAAGGTGCCTTCGCGCGGCAGGAACACCTGCGACGTGGATGCAACGCGGGTGCTCAAATCCCTGAAATAGTTGTCGTCGGAGGCTCTTTGCAGATCGAGCGAACCGGTCCAGCCGCTGCCCAGGTTTTGCTGGTGCTGCAGCGCAAGGAAATGGCGGGTGCTGTGGGTTATGCGGTCGCTCGGAAGCACTTCGAGAGCGGCCTGGCCAACATAATTCGGCTCCAGATAGCGCAACTCGTTTTTGAGTTGTACGCCGCGCTTGAGCATGAAGCGCGGCGATATGGTGGCGTCGCGGTTGGGGGCGATGTTCCAGTAATAAGGGGTGGTCAGCTCCCACCCGCTGTTGCCGGTGCTGCCGATGCTGGGCGCAAGAAACCCGGATTTGCGCTGGGCTACCAGCGGAAAAGTCATCCACGGCGTATACAGCAGCGGCACGCCCTTGAAGTCGACGTAGGCATGGTGCGCCGTCCCGATCTGCGTGGTGCGGTCGATTTCCAGGTCGGCGGCATGCAAGAACCAGTCGTCGGTGCCGGCGGGGCAGGTCGTATAGCGCGCATCCTGCAAGCGGTATTTGTTCTTGCCCTCGAACAACAGCCGCTTCGCGTCGCCGCGGGCGTTGTTGTCGGTGAGTTGGTACACCGGGGACTCCATGTAACCCAGGCTCTGCTCAAGCTTCAGGCGCATCTCCGGGCCGGCCGCCATGCTGCCTTTCTGCTCGATGCGCACGTTGCCCTTGGCGAACACTTCGTCCTGAGGCTGGCGGTAAATGAGGTAGTCGGCCGCAAGGGTTTCACCCTGCTTGCGCATGTCGACGTCGCCGAAAGCTTCCAGTTGCTGGTCGCGGGTGCCTTGCAGGCGGTCCGCCGTGATGAAGAGCGGCGCCGGTTCGTCGCCTGGCTTGTGCGACAGGTCTTGGGCGGGCGTCAGCGTCACGCCGTCGTCGGCGTAGGCGCCGTTGGCCAGCAGGCAGAGCAGGGAAAGGGCAATGGGCCGCAAGCGGAAATTCTGCATGATCGGGTGGATCGGGACGCCTGTCGGAGCTCGGGGTGGATCGGCTGCAAATGCAGGGAAATGGCGCATATTTTGCCAAACTTTCCGGTAATAGTCCCGTTGATTCCTTGCGCTTGCGCGAAAACCCGCACTGGCCGGAGTCTCGCCGCATCCGCAGGTTGGCGTAGAAGTGATAAAATCGTGTCCTTGATGTTGCACAGCAATCTGGAGCCCCGGTTGGATCGCATCGAATTACTTCACGACTGGCTGCGGCCGCAATTCCCCGAAGCCGCGCCCAGCATCGCGCCAGCCTCCGCCGATGCCAGCTTCCGCCGCTATTTCCGCGTCACCGCAGGCGAGCGCACGTTCATCGCCATGGATGCCCCGCCCGCGCACGAGGACTGCAAGCCGTTCATCGCGGTGGCGCGGCTGTTCGGCGACGCCGGCGTGCACGTGCCCACCGTGCTGGCGCAGGATCTGCAGCAGGGCTTCTTGCTGCTCACCGATCTGGGCAGCACCACTTACCTCGAAGCGCTCGACGAGGCCAGCGCCGACAAACTGTATCGCGATGCCATCGACGCCCTCATCCGCATCCAGCTTGCCAGCCGTCCCGGCGCCCTGCCCGAATACGACCAAGCGCTGCTCACGCGCGAACTGCGCTTGTTCCCGGACTGGTACGTGAGCAAGCACTTGCAAGCGACCCTGAGCGCTAGCCAGAACGACGTGCTGGAGGCAGTGTTCGCCGCCATCCTGCGCAACAACCTGGCGCAGGGGCAGGTGTACGTGCACCGCGACTACCACTCGCGCAACCTCATGGTGACCGAACCCAACCCCGGCATCCTGGATTTTCAGGACGCGGTGTACGGCCCGGTGACTTACGACCTGGCGTCGCTGTTCAAGGATGCCTACATCAGTTGGGACGAAGAGCGCGTGCTGGACTGGGTGATTCGCTACTGGGAAAAAGCGAAAAAGGCCGGCCTGCCGGTGCCGCATGACTTCGCCGCGTTCTACCGCGATTTCGAATGGATGGGCGTGCAGCGCCACATCAAGGTGCTGGGCATCTTCGCGCGCCTGTTCCACCGCGACGGCAAGGCGGGCTACCTCAACGACATGCCGCTGGTGATGAACTACCTGCGCAAGGCTTGCGAGCGCTACAACGAACTGGCCCCGTTGCTGCGCTTGCTGGACGACCTTGAAGGCAAGGCCGCCCAGGCCGGCTACAGCTTCTGATGAAAGCCATGATCCTCGCCGCCGGCCGCGGTGAGCGTATGCGACCGCTCACCGACGACCTGCCCAAGCCGCTCTTGCCGGTCGGCGGCAAGGCGCTGATCGTGTGGCACATCGAGAACCTCGCCCGCGCCGGAGTGCGCGAACTGGTCATCAACCACGCCCACCTCGGCGCCATGCTGGAAGCGGCGCTAGGCGACGGCCGCCGCTTTGGTGTGAGCATCCGCTACTCGCCGGAAGGCGAAGCGCTGGAGACCGCTGGCGGCATCGCCAACGCGCTGCCGTTGCTGGGAGACGAGCCGTTCCTGGTGGTCAACGGCGACATTTTCTGCGACTATGATTTCAGCCGGCTGCTCTCCGTTGCGCATGAAATGGCGCGGGGAGCGGGCGGGGTGATGGCTCACTTGGTGCTGGTGGACAACCCGGCGCACAACCCGCAAGGCGATTTTTTCCTGGAGGGCGGCAAGGTGGTGCAGGATGCGGGCGACAAGCTCACTTTCAGCGGCATCGGCATCTACCGCCCCGAGCTTTTTTCATCCGTCGTCCGCGGCGATAAAGCCAAACTCGCGCCGCTGCTGCGAGTAGCCATCGCCGCCGGCCGCGTCAGCGGCGAACACCACCACGGGCGCTGGGTCGACGTCGGCACGCCTGAGCGGTTGCAGTGGCTGGACCGGCTGCTGGCGGCGAAAAAGGAGTAAACCTGGGTAGCCGTCAAGGAAATCTTTGTGAACTTATCAGAATTTGATAACATGGCATGAACAAGGGCAGCCGCGATCTGGAAACCCTCCTCGTTCTCGACGGGACGGAAATAGAACTCATGGATGGCCGCTTCTTTGCCAAGTTCGAGGCGCACTTGGTCGAGACATCTCCCGAGGTTCCGCATGGGGTCAAGTACTCGATCACATTGCATGACCGGAGCGGAAGGCGCTTGTTTGGATTCGATAACGCGCACCCCGTCAAGGTTAAGAGGGGGGCGGTTCGTGGATAGGCCCGTCGAGGCTGACCACTGGCATTATGGGGCCGGCGATGCAGGGAGGCCTTACCAATTCACGGGTGCCGGAAAACTGCTGGAAGACTTCTGGGCGGAGGTCGAGAAAGCCACAGGAATCGAGGAGTAGTTGAAATGGGACAAACGGTCAAGATCGGCATCACCTCATACGCAAACATCAAGGCGCGCACCATCGCCATCGCCAAGGGCGAGTACAAACCACGTCCGAACGAGCCCAAGGTATGGATCACCTCGTTCAAGTCGCTGGCCAGCGCCTTGAACGAGGAAAACCAGGAATTGCTCAAGGTCATACGCGAGCGTCACCCGGCGTCTATCGCCGAACTGGCGGAAATGACCGGGCGCAAAACCAGCAATCTGTCCCGCACCTTGAAGACGCTGGAACGTTGCGGCATCGTGGCACTGAAGGAAGCCCGGGAAAAGAACCGGCAAAGCGGGCGCGCGGCGGTCAAGCCGGTAGTGCTGGGGGAGCGTTTCGATTTCGAGTTCGTGCTTTAACGTGAAACTCGCGGAGCGAGACCTCGCCCCTCTCTCCCTCTGGGAGAGAGTTAGGAGAGAGGGAAACGGTCATGGCAAATCGCTGTTTCATCATTGGGGAGGTGGTTTGCCATGACTGTTAGTTTGCGAGTTGATTGACCCCATGACCGACTACAAACACTTCCAGCAACGCCGCCTGCATCTGGCCGAGCGCATGCGCCGCGGCGTGGCCGTGATCCCCACGGCGCCGGAGCGGGTGCGGAACCGCGACGCCCATTATCCTTACCGCTTCGACAGCTATTTCTACTACCTGACCGGCTTCACCGAGCCCGAGTCTGTGCTGGTGCTGATCGCCGGCGATGCGCCGAAAAGCATCCTGTTCTGCCGCGACAAGGATCCCGAGCGCGAGGTCTGGGACGGCTTCCGCTTCGGCCCGGAAGCGGCGCGCGAGGCGTTCGGCTTCGACGAGGCGCATTCCATCGCCAAGCTCGACGAGATGCTGCCCAAGCTGCTGGCCGACCAGCCGGCGTTGTTTTACGGCGTGGGCGCGGACAGCCATTGGGACGAGCGCGCTGTGGGCTGGCTCAACCGGGTGCGCGAGCAGACGCGCTCCGGGGTTACCGCACCCTCGGAAATCCGCGACGTGCGCGTGCTGCTGGACGAAATGCGCCTCATCAAACGCCCGGAGGAACTGCATGCCATGCGCCGCGCCGCGCAGATTTCATGCGGCGCGCACCGCCGCGCCATGGAGTTCGCCAACCCCGACCGGCACGAGTTCGAGATCGAGGCGGAACTGCTGCACGAATTCCGCCGCCACGGCTCACAGGCGCCGGCCTACACATCCATCGTCGCCGGCGGCGCCAATGCCTGCGTGCTGCATTACGTGGACAATAGTGCGCCGCTACGCGATGGCGAATTGCTGCTGATCGACGCCGGCTGCGAGGTGGACGGCTACGCTGCCGACATCACCCGCACCTTCCCGGTCAACGGCCAGTTCAGCGCAGCGCAGCGCGACGTCTACCAACTGGTGCTGGCGGCGCAGGCGGCGGCCATCGCCGTGGCCGTTTCCGGCAACACCTGGGAGCAGCCGCACGATGCCGCTACCCGCGTGCTGGCGCAGGGCATGATAGACCTAGGCCTGTGCCAGGGCAGCCTCGACGCGGTGCTGGAATCGGGCGCCTACAAGCGCTTCTACATGCACCGCACCGGCCACTGGCTCGGCCTCGACGTGCACGATGCCGGCGAATACAAGCACGAAGGAAAATGGCGCGAACTGCTGCCGGGCATGGTGCTGACGGTGGAGCCCGGTTGCTACATCCGCCCCGCCGACGATGTGCCGCAGCATCTTTGGAACATCGGCATCCGCATCGAGGACGACGTTCTGGTCACGGCCGAAGGCAACGAAGTGCTGACCATGGAAGCACCCAAGACGGTGGACGAAATCGAGGCATTGATGGGGGCATGATGGACCACGTTGACCTGCTCATCGCCGGCGGCGGGCCGGTCGGCGCGACGCTGGCACTGGCGCTGAAAGACAGCGGCCTGTCGGTCGCGGTGCTGGAAGCGCGCGACGACTTCGCCGCCAGGCCCGATCCGCGCACCCTGGCGCTGTCCTACGGCAGCATGCTGGTGCTGCGGCGCCTGGGCGTGTGGGACTCTTTGCCAGCACCGACGCCGATCACCGGCATCCACGTGTCGCAGCGCGGCAGCCTGGGCCGCACGCTGTTGCACGCGGCGGACGAGGGATTGCCCGCCCTGGGCTACGTGGTCAACTACGCCGCACTCGACCGCGCGCTGCACGAAGCATTGCAAGGCAGCGGCGTGCACTACCTGACCGGCGCCACGGTGCAAAAAACCGGTGCCACGCGCGGCTATGCCGTGGCCGATTTCGAATGCCGCGGCAGCGCCGCGCAAATGACCGCGCGTCTGCTGGCGCTGGCCGACGGCGGGCGCAGCCTGGCGCAGGGCGCGGGCTACACCCGCCACGTGCGCGACTACGGGCAAAGCGCCGTGGTGGCGCAGGTGAGCACCGAACTGCCGCACCACAACATGGCCTTCGAGCGCTTCACCCCGGACGGCCCCGCCGCGCTGCTGCCTGCCGGAGAAGGTTTCGCGCTGGTGTGGACCTGCGCCCCGGATGCCGCGCAGGCGCTGTGCGAACTCGACGACGCGGCTTTCCTGTCCAAGCTGTACGCCCATTTCGGCGACCGCCTGGGCCGCTTCACCGCAGCCGGCCGCCGCGCCACCTTCCCGCTGTCGCTGCGCTACACCCGGCCGGTCACCGGCGAGCGCACGGTATTGCTGGGCAACGCCGCGCAAATGCTGCACCCGGTGGCGGGGCAGGGCTTCAACCTGGGGCTGCGCGATGCCTGGGAACTGGGCGCCGAAATCCTCGCCACACCCGGCGAGATCGGCAGCGCCGCCATGCTGTCCCGCTACCGCGCCCGCCGCCGCCTCGACACGGGGGGCGGCATACTGTTCACCGACGCCCTGGTGCGCGGCTTTTCCAACGACATCGCGCCGTTGCGCCACGCCCGCGGCGCGGCGCTGGCGGTGCTGGACCTGCTGCCCCCGCTGAAGAGCATGGTCGTCCGCAAGATGATTTACGGGGCGAAAGGCTGATGGCCTACAATCCGCAAAAACAACCTGGTGTAGGTCGGCTCAAGGCGCCTGGCGCCGGAGCCGACAGCGGCGCGTCGGGTCCGCTGCGCTTGACCCGACCTACCATAAGATTTTATTAGGATGCCCATGAACTTCGACATCGTCATCGTCGGCAGCGGCCTGGTCGGTTCGGCGTTCGCGCTGGCGCTCAGGGACAGCGGGCTCAGGCTCGCGCTGGTCGAAGCCGCGCTGCCGCAGCCTCTGCCCGATGACGCAAGCTGGGACAGCCGCATCTACGCCATCACCCCCGGCAACGCCGCCTTCCTGGAGTCGCTGGGGGTCTGGCAGCAACTCGACCACAGCCGCATTGCGCCGGTCCACGAGATGCGCATCTGGGGCGACGACGGCGTGGCGCGCCTGGATTTCAGCGCTTACGACGCGGGTGTTGCGGAGCTGGCCTTCATCGCCGAAAGCCGCTTGCTGCAAGGGCAGATGTGGCGCGCCATGCAGCGCCAGGAAAACCTGAAAACCATCTGCCCGGCGCAATGCGAGTCCATCGCCTGGAGCGATGCCGGAGCCGAATTGCGCCTCAAGGACGGCACTTCGCTGACGGCAAAACTCATCGTCGGCGCCGACGGCGCCAATTCCTGGGTGCGCGCGCAGGCCGGCATCGAGGCTAGGCCCAAGCCCTACAGGCAGATGGGCGTGGTGGCGAACTTCGCCACGGAACTGGCGCACGGCGGCATCGCGCGCCAGTGGTTCCGCCGCGACGGCGTGCTGGCCTGGCTGCCGCTGCCGGGCCAGCGCATCTCCATTGTCTGGTCCACCTGGGACGAACAGGCGCGGGCATTGGCCGCCATGCCGCAGGGCGAGCTCTGCGCCGCCGTGGCAGAGGCGGGCGGCAACGCCCTGGGCGAGCTGCATTTGCTCACCCCGGCGGCGGCCTTCCCGTTGCGTCTGTTGCGCCTGGATAGCTTGGTAAAACCGGGGCTTGCGCTCATCGGCGATGCCGCGCACAATGTTCACCCGCTGGCCGGGCAGGGCGTCAATCTCGGTTTCAAGGACGCGCAGATACTGGCCCAGGTGCTGCTGGCGCGGGTGCCGCAAACGAGCTGTGGCGACCACCTGCTGCTGCGCCGCTACGAGCGGGCACGCCGTGCGGACATTCTGGCCATGCAGGAAGTCACCGGCGGCCTGCAAAAGCTGTTCAACAATGCCGATCCGCTGCTCGGCGCCGTACGCAACCTGGGGCTCAGCCTCACCAACAAGCAGGGCTGGATAAAAACCAGGTTAATGCAACAAGCGCTGCGATAGCTTGTCCAATTCACTCTTTTCAATCATTCAGGGCTCATCATGTTATTCAGAACGATCACGCAAGCCATCCTGCTGACCTCCCTCATTGCTGGAGCCGCTTTTGCGGACGAGGCCGCAATCAGAAAGAACATGAAGGCCAAGTTTCCCGAAGCCACCGTCAAGAGCGTGACGAAAACCCCCTATGCCGGCTTGTACGAAGTGTTCATGGAAGGCCAGCTCGTCTACACCGACGAAAATGCCAACTACCTTTTCATCGGCAACGTCATCGACGTGAAAAAACAGCGCAACCTGACCGAGGCGCGCGTAGCCAAACTGACCGAGGTCAAGTTCGATACGCTCCCGCTCAATTTGGCCATCAAAACCGTGAAGGGCGACGGCAAGCGCAAGATCGCGGTGTTCGCGGATCCCGACTGCCCCTTCTGCAAAAAATTCGAGACCGAGCTGAAATCGGTCAAGGACATCACCATCTACACCTTCCTGTTCCCGATCGAAGGCCTGCACAGCGGCTCCACGGAAAAAGCCAAGGCCATCTGGTGCGCGCCGGATCGCAGCAAAGCTTGGGAAGAATGGATAATCCAGGGCATTGCCCCCAAAAACAACGGTGCTTGCGACACGCCGGTCGCCAAGGTCGAGGCGTTGGCCAAGAAGCTGTTCGTCAGCGGCACCCCCACGGTGTTCTTCGCCAACGGCCGGCGCGTGCCGGGCGCCATCCCCGCAGCGCAGATCGAAGAAATCCTGAGCACCGTTTTCCCGGACAAATAGCATGAAAGAGTTCTGGGAGCAGCACTACTCGGTCGACGACTACATCTTCGGCACGGAACCCAACGTCTTCCTGGTTTCCCAGCAGCCTCTGCTGAAGCCGGGCATGAAAGTCCTGGCGGTCGCCGACGGCGAAGGGCGCAACGGCGTCTGGCTCGCCAAGCAGGGGCTGGACGTGCTCTCCGTGGACTTCTCCGAGAACGCCGTGGCGAAGGCGAAAAAGCTGGCCGCGCAAAGCGGCGTCGAGGTCGCCACCGAGGTGGGCGACCTGCGCACCTGGGAGTTCGGCGCAAACCGCTTCGACGCGATCGTCGCCATCTTCATCCAGTTCGCCAACCCCGAAGAGCGCAGCAAGATATTCCAGCGCATGAAACAGGCGCTCAAGCCGGGCGGCCTGCTCATCCTCCAGGGCTACACGCCCAAACAACTGGAGTACAAGACCGGCGGCCCGCCCGTCGCCGAGAACATGTACACCCCGGCAATGCTGCGCGAGAGCTTCGGCGACATGGAAATCCTGCACCTCGCCGAGCATGAGGATTTCATCGCCGAAGGCACCAAGCACTACGGCATGTCCGCCCTGGTGGACATGGTCGCGCGCAAATAACGGAAAGTTGCGGGATGGCGGTTCCGGGCGATGCCGTGGTCACGAGAAACGCCGCGCACCAGCACCGGCTAGCGCTGGCACTGGCCGCTTCGGCTTTCCTGCATCTTGCGTTGATTCTCGGTGTCGCCATCAAACCGTCGGCCAGCAGAGCTGTCCCGCAAACTGTGATTGAAGCACGGCTGGTAAAACTCCCTGCCGCCGCTGAGCCCGCTACTGCGCCGAAGCCGCCGGCTGCGCCAGCCATTCAGCTTCCAGCGGAGCAAGTGCAGCCTGCACCAGCCGTAGCGGAGACGGTCCCGCTGCCGGCGCATGAAGTCCCCCTCGCCCAGGCTGGTCCGCCGCCGGCCGTTGCGCCACCGGGTCCGTCGTCGCCACGCCCCGCACTGGAAACACGCATCGCGGAGGACCCAACCTACTATCAGGCCAGCGAACTGGATGAGATGCCTAAAAAACAATGGGCGAGCGAGGAAAGGCCAGACTTTCCGGAAGAGGCGCATCGGGAAAATGTGGAAGGGCATGCCACGCTGGAACTAAGGATCGATGAATACGGAGTTGTCCGTGATGTCAGGGTGGTCGAGGAGAGTCCGCCCGGCTTTGCCTGGGGCAAGTCCGCGGACGCTTTCTTCCGTGCAAGACGCTTTGATCCGGCCATCAAGGGCGGGCGCGCGGTGAAAAGTCGTATGCAATACCGCGTCAGCTACATTTTGACCGATCTGGAAATCACCCCGGCGTCGCCGCAGAAACCCGTCGAGTAGGCTCTACGGCACCGCATAGCCTTGCGGCAGCAGCACCCACATTTTCCCGCTCTGCTTCATGCCGCCTGCCAGCGCCCCGGCATCGTCGCCGAAACCCCAGAAAAAGTCCGCACGCACCCCCCCGCGGATTGCGCCGCCGGTGTCCTGCGCCAGCATCAAGCGGTTGAGCGGGCGGACCGAGTTGGGCCAGGTGGTGGATAGAAATACCGGCGCTCCCAGAGGAATGGCGCGCGCATCCACCGCGATGCTGCGGCCTGCAGTCAAAGGCACGCCGAGAGCGCCCAGCGGGCCTGAAAGGTGGTTCGGCATTTCGCGGAAAAATACATAGCTGGCGTTCTGGTTGAGCAGTTCCGCGAGCTTGTCCGGATTCTTGCGCGCCCAGTCCTTGATGCCCTGCATGGAGGCTTTTTCCAGCGGCATTTCGCCGCGCTCCACCAGCACGCGGCCGATGGATTTGTAGGGATAGCCGTTCTGGTCGGCATAGCCGACGCGCACCGTCTCCCCGGTGTCCAGCACCACCCTGCCGGAACCCTGGATCTGCAGGAAGAACAGGTCGATGGGGTTGTCCACCCAGAGGATCTCGCGCCCCTTCAGCGGCGCATCGCCGTGCTCGATCTCGGCGCGGTTGTAGTACGGCGTCACGCGGTTGCCCTGCAGCCGCCCGCGCAGCCGCATGTTCTTCAGCTCCGGGTAGACCGAAGCGAGGTCGATCACCAGCAAATCCTCCGGCGCCGCGTACAGCGGGTAGCGGTACTTGGCGGAGGGGTGGCGGCTGCCTTTCAGTTGCGGCTCGTAGTAGCCGGTGACCAGGCCCTGGCTGCTGCCGTCCGGATTGTTCACCTGGTACGGGATAAAATTCGTTTCGAAAAAAGCGCGCAGTGCGGCGCTGTCGCGCCCTTGCAGCGCGGAGGCCGCGCTGCACACGGGCTGCCAGGCGGGCTGGCTCTTCAGTGCGGCGCAGCTTTGCAGGAATGCCTCCCAGGCTTGCCCCGGATCGTCATCCGACCAGCCGGCGACGGCGTCCCAGCGGCCGGGCAACAGGGCCGGCGCAGGTGGCGGCAGAACCGTGGGCGGCGCGACAGGGGGTGCCGCCGGAGGAAGCTGTGGAACGGCGGCACAGCCGCCCAGCAGCATTAATAGCAACAGGCGAAACGGCATGGTGGGACTCGGCAAGGGAGAGTGGTTGGATGGGCGATTCAAACGAGGACTGAATTATAAATGGCGAGCACGCAAGCTTCAATGCTTGACCAGCCGTATCGCCCGGAACCAGCCGTGCGCCAGCACAGGCTCGTCGGCGACCAGCCTGAGTTCCGGCACCTGCGCCAACACCTCCTCGAACACCACGTCCAGCCGCGTGGCGATCTGTCCGGCCAGCGGGCTTAGGGCGCGGCGCAGCCAGGCGTTTTGTCCGGGGCGCAGGAACTTGTCCAGGATCAGCACGCTGCCGCCGGGTTTCAGCGTACGCGCGGTTTCCTGGAGGCACGCCGTGGGCTCGGGCACTACGGCCAGGATCAGGTGCAGCACCGCATGGTCGAAACTGTGGGCGGCAAACGGCAGAGCTTGGCTGTCGCCCTGCACCAGGCTCACGCGCAGCCCGTCCGCGCGGGCTTGGGCACGGCTCAGCATGGCGCCGGTCAAGTCGAGGCCGATGTAGCGATGGCTGGGCGGCAAAAATGGCAGGTCAAGACCAGTGCCGATGCCGTTGATCAGTACGTCGAGCGCGCCTTCAGCGGGTAGGTGTTTGAGGTTTTGCGCCCGCACTGCGGCGGAGGCGCGGGCAATTGCCAGGTCGTAAAAGGGGGCTAGCAGGGAATAACTGAATTTCAGGGACAAGCGCGCAATTCCCGATCGAAAATCCTTGCACTCAGCACTCAGCACTCAGCACTCAGCACTCAGCACTCAGCACTCAGCACTCAGCACTCAGCACTTCAATGAAGTACCCGCGGCATGCTCAGGGTGAATTCGGCTACGTTGGCGTCGAAGCGCACGCCGTCCTCGGCGACCATCTGATAGCTGCCGCGCATGGTGCCCACCGGCGTTGCGATGGAAGCGCCGCTGGAATACTCGAAGCTCTCGCCCGGCTTGAGCAGCGGCTGCTCCCCGACCACGCCCAGGCCGCGCACCTCCTGCACCACGTTTTCGGCATCGGTGATGATCCAGTGGCGGCTGATCAGTTGCGCCGCGACGTTGCCGGAATTGGCGATGGTAATGGTATAGGCGAACACGTAGCGGTCGCTGCTTTCGTCCGATTGCTCGGGGATGAAAGTGGACTGCGTCGTCACCGTGATTTCGTATTTCTTGCTTTCAGCCATCCCGCTATTGCACACGATTTCGGCCCGCGAGGCAAGAGCGACGCGCTTTCCCGGTTGCCGTTGCGTGCCGCCTATGTCCAGCACGGTTAAATATGGGTAAAATTGCCCTTTTTTGCCTTTTTGAGGGGATGTCATGTCCAAGTTTAAAATCGCGCCGAGCATCCTTTCGGCAAACTTCGCCAAGCTGGGGGAGGAAGTGGACAACGTGCTGGCGGCCGGCGCCGATATCGTCCATTTCGACGTGATGGATAACCATTATGTGCCCAATCTGACCATCGGCCCGCTGGTGTGCGAAGCGCTGCGCAAGCATGGCGTGACTGCGCCGATCGACGTGCACCTGATGGTCAAGCCGGTCGATCGCATCATTCCGGACTTTGCCAAGGCTGGCGCCACGTACATTACTTTCCACCCGGAAGCGTCCGAGCACATCGACCGCACCATCGGCCTGATCAAGGAAAGCGGCTGCAAGGCCGGGCTGGTGTTCAACCCGGCCACGCCGCTGGACGTGCTGGAATACACGCTGCCGAAACTGGATATGGTGTTGCTGATGTCGGTCAACCCCGGCTTCGGCGGCCAGAAATTCATTCCTTACGTGCTGGACAAGGCGCGCGCGGTGCGCAAAATGATAGACGCCGGCAAATATGATTGCCGCCTTGAAATCGACGGCGGCGTCGGCCCGGCTAACATCCTGGAAGTTGCCAAGGCCGGCGTGGATACCTTCGTGGCCGGTTCTGCAGTGTTCGGTGCCGGCAAGGACAGCGATGCGCACCGTTATGATTCCATCATCGCCGCCCTGCGTGCCGAGCTGGCCAAGGCTTGAAAGCGATGAGCGTCAATTTTCCTCTCGCCGTCAAAGCCGTCGTCATCGACCTCGACGGCACGCTGCTGCACACCGCGCCGGACTTGGCGGATGCGGCGGCGCTCATGCTGGAGGAACTGGGGCTGCCGGCAGTAGCCCCGGAGACCGTGCAGACCTACATCGGCAACGGCGTGTCGCGCCTGGTCAAGCGCGTGCTGACGCGCGACATGAACGCCGAGCCGGATGCGGACCTGTTCGCGCGCGCCTTGCCGCTGTACGAAAAGCATTACGCCCAGGTGCTGTACCGCAAGAGTACGGTTTTCCCCGGCGTGGTCGAAGGCCTGCGCGCCATGCTCAAATCGGGTTTCCGCCTGGCCTGCATCACCAACAAGGCGGAGCGCTTCACCCTGCCGTTGCTGGAAGGCATGGGCCTGTTCGAATATTTCGAGCTGATCCTGTCGGGCGACACGCTGCCCAAGAGGAAGCCCGACCCGCTGCCGCTGCTGCACGCCTGCCGGCACTTCGGCATTGCGCCGCAGGAGCTGCTGCTGATCGGCGATTCCCTGAACGATACCCAGGCCGCGCGCGCCGCGGGCTGCCATGTGTTTTGCGTGCCCTATGGCTATAATCGGGGCAGTGACGTGCGCGAGTTGGACCTGGACGCCGTCGTGCCGAGTTTGCTGGAAGCCACCAAGTTGATCGTCAAGGCCTGAGTTCATGAACCGCGAAGATAAAGACACACTGCTGAAATCCCCATGCTGGCGATGGCGGATGGCTGCGCGTCGCGTTGCTTGACGCCAACGCTCTGTCTTTGTGTCCAATATCTTCGGGGTAAATCATGACTGAACAGGAATTCTACGAACTCGCCAAACAAGGCTACAACCGCATCCCGCTAGTGAAGGAGCTGCTGGCGGATCTGGATACGCCGCTGTCGGTGTATCTCAAGCTCGCCAACCAGCCTTTCTCTTATCTGCTGGAATCGGTGCAGGGCGGCGAGCGCTTCGGGCGCTACTCCTTCATCGGCCTGCCCGCCAAGACCCGCATCCGCGTGCACGGCCATCTGGTCACGGTGGAAGGCGACCATGCCGCGCAGGAACAGCACGAAAGCGCCGATCCCCTGGCCTTCGTCGAGACCTATCTGGAGCGCTTCAAGGCCGCGCCGCGCAAGGGTCTGCCGCGTTTCTGCGGCGGCCTGGTCGGTTACTTCGGCTACGACACAGTGCGCTACATCGAGGGCCGGCTCGCCCACGCGGTCAAACCCGACAGCCTGCACACGCCCGACATCCTGCTGCTGCTGTCGGAAGAACTCGCGGTGGTGGACAACCTTTCCGGCAAGCTCTATCTCATCGTCTATGCCGACCCTTTCGAGCAGGACGCCTATGCCCAGGCTCACGCCCGTTTGCACGAACTGGGCCAGCAATTGCGCAAGCCGGTCGCGGCCCCCATGCAGGTTCCGCTGGCCCCCGCCGAGGCCGCGTCGGAATTCGGTGAAGCCGCCTTCAAGCAGGCGGTGGAGGCAGCCAAGCGCTACATCGTCGACGGCGACATCATGCAGGTGGTGCTGTCGCAGCGCATGAGCCGGCCGTTCAGCGCCTCGCCGTTGTCGCTCTACCGCGCGCTACGCACCTTGAACCCGTCGCCTTACATGTTCTATTTCGACATGGGTGGATTCCACGTCGTCGGCGCTTCGCCGGAAATCCTGGTGCGGCGCGAGGGCGACACCGTGACCGTGCGCCCCATCGCCGGCACCCGCCCGCGCGGCATCACGCGCGAGGACGACGAAGCCCTGGCGCGCGACCTCCTCGCCGACCCCAAGGAACTGGCCGAACACCTGATGCTGATGGACCTCGGGCGCAACGACCTCGGCCGCGTGGCCGAGGTCGGCACGGTCAAGGTCACCGAAAGCATGAACATCGAGAATTACTCCCACGTGATGCACATCGTCTCCAACGTCGAAGCCAAGCTCAAGCCGGGCCTCAGCAGCATGGACGTGCTGCGCGCCACCTTCCCCGCCGGCACCGTATCCGGCGCCCCCAAGGTGCGCGCCATGGAAATCATCGACGAGCTGGAACCGACCAAGCGCGGCGTGTATGCCGGAGCGGTCGGCTACATGGGCTTTAACGGCGACATGGACTTGGCCATCGCCATCCGTACTGCGCTCATCAAGGAAGACACGCTGTACGTGCAAGCCGGCGCCGGCATCGTCGCCGACTCGGTGCCGCAAAGCGAATGGACCGAAACCCAGAACAAGGCGCGCGCCGTCCTGCGCGCCGCCGAGATGGCGCAGTTCGGGTTGGATGGGGAGGCGGAGTAAGCCATGATTTTAATGATCGACAACTACGACTCCTTCACCTACAACTTGGTGCAGTATTTCGGCGAACTGGGGCAGGAAGTGGCGGTGCACCGCAACGACGAGATCGACCTGGCTGGCGTGGCAGCGCTCAATCCCACCCACATCGTCATCTCGCCCGGCCCTTGCACGCCCAACGAGGCGGGGATATCCGTGCCGCTGATCAAGGCATACGCCGGCAAGCTCCCCATCCTCGGCGTATGCCTCGGCCACCAGAGCATAGGGCAGGCCTTCGGCGGCAACATCGTCCACGCCAAACAGCTCATGCACGGCAAGACTTCGCAGATTTATCACAAGGACACGGGCGTCTTCCGTGGCATCCCCAGCCCGTTCACGGCCACCCGCTACCACTCGCTGGTGATCGAGCGCGAGACTCTGCCGGACTGTCTGGAGATCACCGCCTGGACCGAGGACGACGAAATCATGGGCGTGCGCCACAAGACGATGGCCGTGGAAGGCGTGCAGTTCCACCCCGAATCCATCCTGACCGAGTACGGGCATGAAATGCTGGCGAATTTCCTGAAGGAGACGACGCGATGACGCCGCAAGCGGCCCTTACGGCCCTCATCGAAAAGCGCGACCTCAGCCGCGACGAGATGCTCTCCGTCATGCAGCAGATCATGGGCGGAGAGCTCACCCCGGTGCAGATCGCCGGCATCCTCATCGCCCTGCGCTGCAAGGGCGAGACCGTGACCGAAATCGCCGCCGCCGCGCAGGTCATGCGCGAACTCGCCACCAAGGTGCCACTGGGCGTGGACGAGCATCTGGTCGACACCTGCGGCACCGGCGGCGACGGCGCGCATACTTTCAACATCTCCACCGCCAGCGCCATCGTCGCCGCCGCGGCCGGCGTAAAGGTCGCCAAACACGGCGGGCGCTCCGTCTCCAGCACCTGCGGCAGCGCCGACGTGCTGGAAGCCTTGGGGGTCAACGTCAATCTCACGCCAGAGCAGGTCGCCCAGTGCGTGCAGGAAATCGGCGTCGGCTTCATGTTCGCCCCCAACCACCACAGCGCTATGCGCTTTGCCGCCCCGGTGCGGCGCGAGCTCGGCGTGCGCACCCTGTTCAACCTCTTAGGCCCCATGACCAACCCGGCCGGGGCGCAGAACCAGGTGATGGGCGTGTTCCACCGCGACCTGGTGGGCAAGCTGGCGCAGGTGCTGAAGGAACTCGGCAGCCGCCACGTGCTGGTGGTCCACGCCGCCGACGGCCTCGACGAAATAAGCCTGGCCGGCGACACCTTCGTCGCCGAACTCAAGGACGGCGCAATCCGGGAATACACGCTCAACCCGGCGCGGTTCGGCATGCAGCCAAGCGCGTCGGAAGGCCTTGCCGTGCACAACATCGACGAGGCCAAGGCCATGTTCGGTGCCGCCCTCGGCCAGCCCGGACCCGCGCGCGACATCGTGGCGCTCAACGCCGGTGCGGCGATCTACGTCGGCGGGTTGGCGCAGACGCTGGAGGCCGGAGTGGAAAAAGCCATTCATGTGATTGCCAGCGGCGCGGCCAGGGCCAAGCTCGAACAGTTGATCGATTTTTCGAAGCGGTTCAGTTCTTGAACGCACCCGCTTGCTGTTGCATAATGGTTGCTATAGTTGCAACCACCGGAGGTGAAAATGGGTTCCACCACGCTGGGCGTCAAGCTCGACCAGGAAACGCGGGATCGCCTGAAGAAATTGGGCGAGGCCAAAGACCGCGCGCCGCATTGGCTGATCAAGGCCGCCATCATCGAATATCTAGGCAAGGAAGAGCGTGCCGAGCAGGAGCGGCGCGAGGACGCGGAGCGCTGGGAGCGCTACCAGTTGACCGGGCATTTTGTGGCCAACAAGGATGCAATGGAGTGGCTGGACGCGCTGGCGCAGGGTGAAAGGCGCCCGTGCCCGCGTTGATCTGGCTGCCCGAGGCGCTTGAAGACGTCGGACGGTTATTCGATTTTCTGGCAGAGAAAAACCCACAAGCCGCGGCCGATGCCATCTGCTGCATACAAGCTGCCGCCGTCAGGCTGGAAAAATTCCCCGAACTGGGTGCGTCTATGGATGACGACACCGGGCGCCGTCAGGTGTTTGCCGCTTTCGGTGCCGGAGACTACGTTCTCCGCTACCGCCTCAATCACAACGGCGATCCCGTGATTATTCGCGTTTGGCACAGCCGGGAAGCAAGGAAATAACCATGTCCGACATCCTGAAAAAAATCCTCGCGGTAAAGACCGAAGAAATCGCCGCCGCCCAAGCCGCCAAGCCGCTCGCGGCAATACGTGCCGAGGCGCAGGCCGTTCCCCCAGCTCGCGATTTCACCGGCGCCATCCGCGCCAAACTGGCTGCCGGTAAGTCCGCAGTCATCGCCGAAATCAAGAAAGCCAGCCCCAGCAAGGGCCTGCTGCGGGAAAATTTCAACCCCGGAGAAATTGCCAAGAGCTATGCGCAGAACGGCGCAGCCTGCCTGTCAGTGCTCACCGACGTGCAGTTTTTCCAGGGTGCGCCGGACTATCTGAAGCAAGCACGCGCCGCCTGCCAACTCCCCGTGCTGCGAAAGGACTTCATGCTGGACCCCTACCAGGTCTACGAAGCCCGCGCCATGGGCGCCGACGCCATCCTGCTGATTGTGGCGGCGTTCACCACCCGGCCCCTCGCTTCGCTCTCCCCCGCCCTCCCTCATCAAGGGGGAGGGAGCAAAATCCCCTCTCCTCTCGTGGGAGAGGGTAGGGGAGAGGGGGAGAGCGAATTTGACCTCCCCAAAATGCGCGAACTCGAAGCCATCGCCCACCAACTCGGCATGGCCGTCCTGGTCGAAGTCCACGACGCCGCCGAACTCGACGTAGCGCTTCAGCTCGATACCCCGCTCATCGGCATCAACAACCGCAACCTGCGCACTTTCGAAACCCGCCTCGAAACCACTCTCGACCTGCTGCCCAAAATCCCCGCCGACCGCATCGTCGTCACCGAAAGCGGCATCCACAAGCCCGAAGACGTCGCGCTCATGCGCGGCCATGCGGTCAACGCATTCCTGGTCGGCGAAGCCTTCATGCGCGCCGAAGATCCGGGCGCGGAACTGGAGCGGCTGTTTTCCTAAGTGTTGCGCTACATCTCTAAGCGGGGCGTTTGACGGCGCTCCCCTCTCTGGTGTTGTTGCAAAAAAACCACACTCCCCGGCAGATGTTGCAGAAATCCCTCAAAAAGCTTGCAACCCGCTTCCGCCCTTTGGCAGAATGGCCTCAACTTCTCACACAGAGAGGTGAGTTTTGCGGCAGGACACCGCGGTAAAACGCCAACTCGAACCTAATCTCAAGGAGAGACTCAATGAACAAGAAACTGATCGCTTTGGCCATCGCCAGCGCATTCGTAGCCCCGGCCGCCATGGCTGACAGCGGCAACGTCAAGATTTCCGGCCAGTTGCACCTGTCTTTGGACAGCATTAGCGGCACCGGTTCCTCGACCACCGACAACAAGCGCGCCACGAACGTTTCCAGCAACGCTTCCAACATCGTGTTCAGCGGCGACGAAGACCTGGGCAACGGCCTGAAAGCCCTGTGGCAGGTGCAAACCTACATGACCATGGGCGGTACCGGCAACACCGATGCCACCAACACGGATGGCCTGTCCAACGGTCAAAGCTACCTGGGTCTGGGCGGCGGCTTCGGCGCGGTCCTGCTGGGCAAGCTGGAAGCCCCTTTCAAAGTCGTCGGCCGCAAGGTTGACCTGTTCGGCAACCAAGTTGGCGATACGCGCAACCTGATTTCCATGAGCAATGCTACCGGTGGGTCCAACCTGTGGGATCTTCGCCCGCAAAACACCATCGCTTATGCCTCCCCTGACATGAGCGGTTTCAAGGCCGTCGTGGCTTACAGCACCAACCCCCTGACCGCTACCGCCGCGACCGACACCAGCACCACGGCTACGGTGGTGAACGGCATTTATGAGAACGGCCCGCTCTTTGCAGCCGCCGCTTATCAGCAGGTAAAACCCAATGCCGGCACCGCTGGGGAAACCTCAGCCAAGGCTTGGCGCCTGGCTGGTAGCTACAGCTTCGGCGATGCCAAGTTGGTTGCCCTGTACCAGAACGCTAAAGATCAGGGAATGAACGGTGCTGACGACGACCGCAAGGTTTGGGGCGTGGGCGGTTCCTACAAGATGGACGCGAACACCATCAAACTCCAGTACTACAAGGCCGGCAAATTTGGCAACACCGACAACAGCGGCGCCAATATGTGGGCAGTGGGCCTGGACCACTCCATGTCCAAGCGTACGACCGCGTACGTTGCTTACGCTACTACCAAGAACGACAGCGCTGCCGCGTTCAGCGCCATGGGTGGTGGACACGCCGACAACCCCGGCACTATTACCGGCAAAAACCCGAACGCTCTTTCGTTCGGCATGATCCACAGCTTCTAATTTGGCTTGATACTAAGCTTAGTTAGCTGATGTGTTTGAACGGGCGCCTTCGGGCGCCCGTTTTTATTTCTTGATTTGACTCTTCACCGCTTGATATCATGTTTTAATTAGTGATATCAAAATGGAGGGTTTGACATGGTGCGCACGGTTGTAAGCCTGGACCCGGAAGACAAGGAGTGGTTGGACCGCAAGGCGCTGGAAGAACATGTAGCCATGACTGAACTGGTGCGGCGCGCCGTGAAACGCATGCGGGCGGAAAACGCCGCCTCTCCGGTTTCGTTCGAGACACTTTTGCAGGCAACAGCCGGCATGTGGCGGGCAGGCGACGGCCTGGCTTACCAACAAAAACTCCGTGATGAATGGACGAGCAGGGAGTGAAATTTCTGCTGGATTTGGTGATCTTGATCGATCACTTTAACGGGTTACCCCAGGCTTCTGCCTACCTTGAAGCGGTCCGGCGGGATACGGGAATTTCTGTAATCACCCGCGCCGAGGTTCTGACAGGGTTTCCGCCGGAGCACATTGCGCTGGCAAAGCGTTTTCTGGAAGTCTTTCCCACGCTTGCGATCGATAAGGAAGCTGCCGACTCTGCCGCGGTTTTGCGGCGCGAGCATGGCTGGAAATTGCCCGACGCCTTCCAGGCGGCGCTTGCCAAGCAGCACGGCTTGCAACTGGTGACCCGGAACAGCCGCGATTTTCCGCCGGAACGCCACGATTTCGTCTTGATTCCCTATAGTTTGACCTGATGGCCCCGCGTCCGTTGCGGTGAGGTGCCGTTTCCAGGTTCCTCCCGTACACCGTTTGACTGCTGGAAAGTCCTTTTATCCCAGATTGTTCATTGGAATGCTCGTGCGTGTAGGAGCGCCGCCCCGGCGCGAATGCGGCCGCAAATCGCGGCGAGGGCGCCGCTCCTACACGGTGTTTTGCTCTAATGGATGATCCGGGTTTATGCTTGACAGTTTCCCGCTACGGACCTACGCTTAGCTAACTATATGACTAAGAGGTGTGCCGTGGCCACTAAGACCGTTAATATCCACGAAGCGAAGACGCATCTTTCCGAGTTGCTTGCATTGGCCATGGAAGGCGAGGAAGTCATCATCGCCAAGGCGAACAAGCCACTGGTGAGGCTGGTGCCGGTGGAGGCGCCGATGAAAAAACGTACTTTCGGTTTGCACAGGGGAGAGATTTGGGTCAGCGATGACTTCGACGAGCCGTTGCCTGAGGAATTCTGGATGGGCAATGGTCCGGTATGAAGCTGTTGCTGGATACGCATGTCTTTCTTTGGCTGATGGAAAACCCGGGCAAGGCTTCGCCTGCTGCATTGGCGGCATGCGAAGATGCCGCTAACAGCCTATTTTTAAGCGTGGTCAGTATTTGGGAGTTGCAGATCAAGCTCGCAACCGGCAAGCTCACCCTGAAGCAGCAATTGCAGGGCATTGTCGAAGATCAGCAACGGAACAACCGGTTGGAGATGCTGCCAGTACGTATGCCACACCTGTGGGCGTTGCCCGGATTGCCTGCCCTGCACGGCGATCCATTTGACAGAATGTTGGTCGCCCAGGCTGGCGTCGAGGATATGTTCCTGGTAACCGCGGACCGCGCCCTCACGAATTACCCGGTGCAGGTGCTGTGGTAGCACCGCGCACCGCCTCCTTGCATTGAGTCATTCTGAAACAAAGTCGTATCTGATCCAGGAAGCCAGCCGCTGCGTTGCGTGCGGCCTGTGCGTCCCGCATTGCCCCACCTACCGCAAAACCCAGTCCGAGGCGGATTCTCCACGCGGCCGCATCGCTCTGATGAAGGGTGTCTTGGAGCAGCGCATCCCGCTGGGCGATAAATTCATTCAGCACATCGATCTGTGCCTGACCTGCCGCGCCTGCGAGGCTGCCTGCCCATCCGGTGTGGCGTACGGTGGGCTGGTCGATGGTGTGCGGCCGCTCATCGAGCAGGCGCGGGGACGGCGCGGCTGGCGGGAAGTTGCGCGCGACACCGCGCTGCGCAGCGTGCTGCCGGATACCGCCAGGTTGCGCTGGTTGGGGCGCGCACTGCGGTTTTACCAGCGTTCCGGAGTGCAGGTTTTAGCGCGCCGGTCGGGATTGCTGGAACGGTTGGGTGTGGCGACGCTGGAGCAGGAACTGCCGCCCTTGCCGCCGCTGCAAAACTGGCGCGCGGTGTATCCGGCCAGCGGGTCGCCGCGCGGCGAGGTGGGGCTGTTTCTGGGCTGCGTGGCGCGGCTGGCCGATGCGGAAACGCTCGACGCCACGATCTTCGTGCTGAACCGCCTGGGTTACACGGTGCATGTGCCGCAAACGCAGGCTTGCTGCGGCGCATTGCACCGGCACGGCGGCGAGCCGGGCATGGCCGACGCGCTGGCGTCGCGCAACGTCGCCGCGTTCGAGGGCGTATCTGCTGTCATCGCAACGGCGTCCGGGTGCGGGGCGACACTCGCCGAATATCCGGCGGCTGCGGGTGCCGAGGGGCAGGGGTTTTCCGGCCGCGTCACGGATGTGAGCACGTTTCTTGACAGGGCGGAGCACTGGGCGGGCGTTGAGGTCGCCCCATTGGCGGCCAGGATAGCCGTGCACGACCCCTGCACCCTGCGCAACGTTTTGCGCGCAGCGCCGGCGGTTTATGCGCTGCTCGGGCGCATCCCCGAGGCGATCGTGGAGCCGCTCGCCGGGAATGACCAGTGCTGCGGCGCGGCGGGCGCCTATCATTTGCAGCAACCGCAGATGGCGGCGCTGCTGCAAGGTGATAAAATCGAGGCGATCAAACGCAGCGGAGCGCGAATTCTGGCAACGTCCAACGTGGGTTGCGCGCTGTGGTTGGCGCAAGGCTTGCGCGCCCAGGGCGTCGAATTGCAAGTGAACCATCCGGTGACCATACTGGCCCGGCAAATGGGATATACAGGACTATGTTCAACCTAGACCGCGTCATCGTGGAATTCGACAAGGGTTTGCGCACGCTGTTGGCGCCGGCCCAGACCATCCGCCCCATGCCGGGCCGCGAAATGCCCGAGGCGGACCTGAATGCTGCGCAAAAGAGCTTGTCCGCCGCGCTCATGCGCGTGAATCACAGCGGCGAGATTTGTGCCCAGGCGCTGTACCAGGGGCAGGCGCTCACCGCGCGCGACTCGTCCACCCAGCAGGCGCTGGAGCAGGCCGCCTGGGAGGAGACCGAGCATCTTGCCTGGTGCGAGCAGCGCATCCGCGACCTGGGTAGCCACAAGAGTTTCCTTACCCCGCTCTGGTACACCGGCTCGCTCGCCATCGGCGCGCTGGCCGGCACGCTGGGCGACAAGTGGAACCTGGGTTTTCTCGCCGAGACCGAACGCCAGGTGAGCCGCCACCTGGAAGGACATTTGGCGCGTTTGCCCGCTGCGGACGAAAAAAGCCGCGCGGTCGTGGCGCAGATGAAGCTGGATGAGGAGAAGCATGCCGCCACTGCGCTGGAACACGGTGGTGCGCCATTGCCCGCCCCGGTCAGGCTGGCGATGCGGCTGTCTTCCAAGGTGATGACGAAAACCGCGTTTCTGGTCTGAACAGCGCCCCTCGCGCCGGATCAGCCTTCCACAATCTCGAAATCGTGTGTGATCGTGGCGGTCTTCCCCAGCATGATCGACGCCGAGCAGTATTTTTCCGCGGATAGGTTGAGCGCGCGTTCCACCTGCTCCGGCTTCAGGTCTTTGCCGGTGACGATGAAATGGAAATGGATGCGGGTGTAAACCTTGGGGTCGCTGTCGGCCCGCTCCGCTTCGATTTCCGCCACGCAATCGGTGATCTGCTGGCGCGCTTTCTTGAGTATGTGCACCACGTCAAAGGCCGTACACCCGCCGGTGCCGATCAGCACCAGTTCCATCGGGCGTGGCCCGAGGTTGCGCCCGCCATACTCGGGCGAGCCATCCATCAGCACCGCATGATTGCTCTCGGTTTCTCCGAGAAAACTGACGCCTTCCACCCATTTGATTCGCGCGCGCATGTTGATTCCTTTTTTGGTGTATCGCAGAGTCTTACGTGAACGAGGGGATTTTAAAGCATTCCTGCGATTTGCAGATAGGGCGGGGTCACTGTAGCGAATACCAAACCCAGCCTATGCCCTCGTGTAAGGCGTAGTAGCTCTTCAGCAGGTCCTTTGCCTTGGGGAGGAAGTCCGTCGCTCCCAGCTCCTTGTGCGTCGTGAAACCCGTGCCCGCCGGAATTACTTTCAGTCCGGCGCGCTCGAACTCGCGTTGTGCGCGCGGCATGTGCCAGGCCTGGGTCACCAGATAAATCGTGTTGACGCCGGATTGCTTGAGGATGCGCGCGCTGAAAATCGCATTTTCGCGTGTGTTAAGCGAGGCCGTTTCCACCCAGCACACCGGGACGCGGAAGTCCTGCTCCAGAGCCTCTTTCATGAGAGTGCCTTCCGCTACTCCGCCGTCCGGGCTGCCGCCCGTGACCAGCAGGGGTTTGCCGGTCACGCGGTACAGTCGGGCGCCGTACCGCAGGCGTTCCAGCGCCAGGATGTTCACCGTGTCGCCACCGTACTCGGGCGCATTGTAGTAGGTGCCGCCTCCCAGCACGACTATCGCGCCGACGTTCTGGTTAAGCTTGGCCGGGCCGGCGTGGCGCTCCAGCAAACCCAGCAGGCGTTCCGCACAGACCGGCGTGGATAGGGCATATAGCAGCGTCAGGGAGAGCGCGATGAGTCTCCGGCCCAACTGCGGTCGGCGCCTAAGCAAGAGCGTTCCAACTGCGACCAAGACGAGCAAATTCAGCGGCGGTAGCAGGAACGCGCTGATGAAGTTCGTGGCAAACCAGTTCAAGGAGCAGTTCCCAGGTGGGTGTGGCGCTACTTTCAAAAAACGCTTGCTTTGTCGATTAGAATATTAGAAAATGCTGAAACACTGTAATACTTCCTCAGTATTTCGGTGTGTCTCCTCTATCCTCCTTCTTTAAGGTGGATTTTAACGCAGCCTCCCCCGGCTGCGTTTTTTTTGTGCTTCTGTCCGCGCATGGCGGATCTTGGGGCTGTCGATGCCGGGGGCCGCGAGTTGGGGGTTGGGCAGGAAGCTGAAATCGTGATTGACAGGCCCTTGTGTTGTGCCATACAATCCACGGCTTTCTTCGATTTCAAAGCTTTTGGGATTTCTTGATGAAAACCTTTTCCGCAAAAACGCATGAAGTAAAACGCGACTGGTTCGTGGTGGATGCCACTGATAAAGTGTTGGGCCGCCTTGCTGCCGAGATCGCTCATCGCCTGCGTGGTAAACACAAACCCGAATTCACGCCTCACGTAGACACCGGCGATTACATCGTTGTGGTCAATGCGGAGAAACTGCGCGTGACGGGCAATAAGTCCGAAGACAAGATGTACTATCGCCACACCGGCTATCCCGGCGGTATCTACGAAACCAATTTCGGAAAAATGCAGGCGCGTTTCCCGGGCCGGGCTCTGGAAAAAGCAGTGAAGGGCATGCTGCCGAAAGGTCCTTTGGGTTACGCCATGTTTAAAAAACTCAAGGTCTACGCCGGCGTGGAGCATCCACATGCTGCGCAGCAGCCGAAAGTCCTGGAAACTAGGGGTTAAGTCATGATCGGAAACTATTATTACGGAACGGGTCGGCGCAAGAGCGCGGTAGCTCGCGTGTTCATCAAGCCTGGCAAAGGCGACATTACAGTGAACGACAAGCCGGTCGACGTGTACTTTTCGCGCGAGACCGGTCGCATGGTGGTGCGTCAGCCGCTGGAGTTGACGACCCATCTGAACACCTTCGACATCATGGTCAACGTCAGCGGCGGTGGCGAATCCGGACAGGCAGGTGCAGTGCGCCACGGCATCACACGCGCGCTGATGGAGTATGACGAGACACTGAAGCCGCCGCTGAAGAAAGCTGGCTTGGTGACTCGCGATGCGCGCGAGGTTGAGCGCAAGAAAGTGGGGCTGCACAAGGCGCGCAAGCGCAAGCAATTCTCCAAGCGTTAACACTCCGTTACCGTTTGTACAGAAAGCCGCCTTCGGGCGGCTTTTTTGTTGCCTATATCGGCCACGCTGTTTATTATCGAAAGCTCCATTCGTGCATAGGGACGTGCAGCATGATCAGGGTTGGAATCGTTGGCGGTACCGGATACACGGGCGTTGAGCTGTTGCGCCTGCTGGCGCAGCACCCCAATGTCAGCATCGCAGCGATCACCTCGCGCAAGGAGGCCGGCATGCGCGTTGACGACATGTTCCCCAACCTGCGCGGGCGGCTGGACCTGCGCTTCGTCGAACCGGCCGAAGCACCGTTGACCACCTGCGACGTGGTGTTCTTTGCTACGCCGAACGGCATAGCGATGCAGCAGGCGCGCGAACTGCTCGATGCCGGGGTGCGCGTGATCGACCTCGCCGCAGACTTCCGCATCAAGGACGTGGCGCTTTGGGAAAAATGGTATGGCATGACGCACGCCTGCCCGGACCTCGTTGCGGAGGCGGTCTATGGGCTGCCCGAGGTCAACCGGGCGCGTGTTGCAAAGGCACGCCTGGTGGCCAATCCGGGATGCTATCCCACCGCAGTCCAACTGGGTTTGCTGCCCCTGATCGAGGCCGGTGTGGTGGATGCGGAGCACCTCATCGCGGATGCCAAGTCGGGCGTCAGCGGCGCGGGGCGCAAGGCCGAAGTGCCCGCATTGTTTGCCGAGGCGGCGGACAATTTCAAGGCCTACGCGGCTTCTGGCCACCGCCATTTGCCGGAGATTAGCCAGGGGCTCGCGGCCGGCGCGGGCAAGGCTGTCGGTCTCACCTTCGTGCCGCATTTGACGCCGCTGATCCGCGGCATCCACGCCACGTTGTATGCCAGGCTGACAAAGGAAGCCGACGTGCAGGCACTGTTCGAGCAGCGTTACGGCGGGGAACGCTTTGTCGATGTCATGCCCGCAGGCAGCCATCCCGAAACGCGCTCGGTCCGTGGCGCGAATATCTGCCGCATTGCGGTCCACCGTCCGCAGGGCGGAGACACGGTAGTGGTTCTTTCGGTCATCGATAACCTGGTCAAGGGTGCTTCAGGGCAAGCGGTCCAGAACCTGAACATCATGTTTGGCTTGCCGGAAACGACCGGGTTGGAGCAGATTCCACTGTTGCCATGAAACTGGCGCGAGCGCTCCGGCGCACCTTCGGTATCGCCGCGCCGCGCCTCGCTGTGCGCACCCATGTGGCGTGGCACTGGCGCGGGCTGCTGGCGATAGTTTCACTGGCTATCGGCTTGTCCATGGCCAGCCGGATCTACGACGTCGGGCTCAGTTTTGCCGGCTTCGAGCGCGGCGAGGCGGACCAGGAAAAGGCGCGGCTCGACGCCCAGGTTTCTCAGTTGCGGACAGAGAATGCCACTCTCCGCGCCTCGGTCACCGCAGGCGAACGGCAGATGCAGATCGAGCGGGTGACTCAGGACGATCTGGCGAAGCACGTTCGCACACTGCAAGACGATAACGCCCGCCTCAAAGAGGATCTGAGCTTTTTTCGCAGCATGATCTCGGTTGCCGGAAAGGAGAGCGGGCTGAGTATTTACCGCTTCAAGGTCGAGCGCGATGCCTTGCCCGGCGAATACCGCTACCGCATTTTGCTGCTGCAGCCTGGCCAGCGCGAGCGCGAGTTCCAGGGTAGTGTGCAGTTGCTGGTGACCGTGTGGCAGGACAACAAACGGACCGTGCTGACGGTTCCCGGAGCGGGCGAGGGTCCGCAGTTGGGGCTCAGTTTCAAGTACTACCAGCGCATCGAGGGTACTTTCCAGGTCGCCACCGGCGCCGCCGTGAAAAGTGTCCAGGTCAAGGTGTTCGAGCGGGGTGCCGCCCAGCCCCGGCTGGTGCAGGCCATAGCAGTATCTTAAGCGAGGAGGGGAACATGTATTTCGGAAGAAAGCGGACCAAGCCGCAGAGCCGCATCGACAGCCTGATTGGAGCGGAAACGAAAATTTCCGGCAACCTGAGCTTCAGCGGGGGGTTGCGGGTTGACGGCGAGATCGTCGGGGATGTGGTCTCCGACGGCGGCAAGCCGGGCACCTTGGTGTTGAGCGAGCAAGCCCGGATCGAGGGCGCCATCAGGGTGTCCCATGTGGTAATCAATGGTGCCGTGACAGGCCCGGTGTACGCTTCGGAGTATGTGGAACTCCAGGCGAAGGCGCGAGTCTCAGGGGATGTGCATTACAAGACGCTGGAGATGCATCTTGGTGCAGTTGTCGACGGCAAGTTGGTGCATCAGCAGGACGGCGAATCAGCCTCCGTGGTGGAACTCAAAACGGCCGCCGGCAATTGACCGATCGCCAACAGCGATAGATAATGTTTACTTAGTTTGAATGAAGGAGTTCGACATGAATGCAGTGACCGAAATGCAAGGACCGTTCAATTTTACCGACAGCGCTGCCAATAAGGTCAAGCAACTGATCGAGGAGGAAGGCAATGCCGACCTGAAACTTCGCGTGTTCGTAACCGGCGGCGGCTGTTCCGGGTTCCAGTACGGCTTCACCTTCGACGAAGTGGTCAACGAAGACGACACCGCCATGCAGAAAAATGGCGTAACGTTGCTGATCGACCCGATGAGCTACCAGTATCTGGTGGGTGCCGAGATCGATTACCAGGAAGGCCTGGAGGGTGCGCAGTTCGTGATCAAGAATCCCAACGCGACTTCGACTTGCGGCTGCGGCTCGTCCTTTTCCGCCTGATTCCAAACCAGGGTCTGTACAATAAGGAGGCGCAATGCCTCCTTTTGTTTTTTAGGAAGTCTCCATGAACGAATACGTGCCCGGCCTTGAAGGCGTGCCAGCGACCAAGTCCAACATCTCCTTCATCGACGGCGAAAAGGGGGTGTTGGCCTATCGCGGTTACCCCATCGGCGTGCTGGCGGAACGGAGCACGTTCGAGGAAACGGCCCTGTTGCTGCTGGACGGGCAACTCCCGACCAAGCAGTTCCTGGACGAGTTCGACGACCAGATGCGCAACAACCGCCGCGTCAAATTCCGTGTCCGCGAACTGATGCGGCAGTTGCCGCCTTCCAGCCATCCGATGGACATGCTGCAGGCGATGGTCGCCTGTCTCGGCATGTTTTATCCGGGCGCCGACGAGTATGTCCCCGGCGCCGATCCCCAGGCCGACCTCGACTACGTGCACAACATGTCGGTGGCTATCATGGCGCGCATGCCGACCATGGTGGCGATGTGGGAGCATATCCGCAACGGCTACGATCCCATAGAGCCGCGCTCGGACCTGACCCACGCAGAAAACTTCCTGTGGATGTTGAACTACAAGGAGCCCGACCCTTTTCTCGCGCGGATTTTCGACATCTGCCTGATCCTGCACGCCGAACATACCATCAACGCGTCCACCTTCGCCGTCCTGGTGGCCGGTTCGACGCTGGCGAGCCCATATGGCGTCATCGCTTCTGGAATTGCGACGCTCTCCGGCCCGCTGCACGGCGGCGCCAACCAGAAGGTCGTCAAAATGCTGGAAGAAATCGGCAGCCCGGACAAGGCACAGGCCTATATCGACAGCCAGCTTGCACAGAAGAAGGTCATATGGGGTTTCGGCCACCGCGAATATTCAGTGAAGGATCCGCGTGCCACTATCCTGGAAAGGTTGATGCGCGACCTCATCGAGTACAAATCCGGAAAAGTCGGGCCGCTGTTCGAAATCGCACTTGCGGTGGAAAAGGCGGCAACCGTGCGGCTTGCCGGCAAGGGCGTCTACCCTAACGTGGACTTCTATTCCGGCGTGCTCTACAAGGAGATGGGGATCGCTCCCGATCAGTTTCCTGCGCTCTTCGCCATGGCACGCGCCGCTGGCTGGCTTGCGCATTGGAAAGAGCAGTTATCGAAGAACCGTATTTTCCGCCCCACGCAGGTTTATACCGGCGAATCGGTCCGGGAGTACGTGCCTCTGGAACAGCGCAACTAGCGCCCGGTCCTGGCCGGGGTTGCGGCCCCCTCGGCTAGGCTGGATATATCCCGCCAAGAATGCATGGATGACGGGCGCCGGTCACCGCTGGCAGGTTTCCCGGCACGCCCTTTAGCGTTTGCCTCGCCAGCCAGGCGAAGGCAAACGCTTCCACCCAGTCGACGTCGACTCCCAACTCATCGGTGACCCCTACATGCGTCCCGGGCAGTTTCTCTTTTAGTTTGTCCAGCAGCGCTGTGTTCCGTGCGCCGCCTCCGCACAGATAGACTTCTTGCGCACCGGCGCAGTGAACAGTGATGGAATGAACGATGCTGTCCACGGTCAGTTGCAACAAAGTGGCTTGGACGTCTTGCGGCCTTTCTTGCCCGCTCAGCAGGTGCTCAAGCCATTGCAGATTAAACATGTCGCGGCCGCTGCTTTTTGGGGGTGGCTGCTGGAAGAATTCGTGCGCCAGCATGGTCCGAAGCAATCCGTTAATCACCGTTCCGCTTTGCGCCCACGTGCCGCCCTTGTCGTAGCGTTGTCCGCAATGTCGCGCGATCCAGGCGTCCATCAGCAGGTTCCCCGGGCCGCAGTCAAAGCCGGTAACCGTGCTTTGCGGCGGCAGATCTGTCAGATTGGCGATGCCGCCTATGTTGACGATTACCCTGTGACGTTCCCGATGTTGGAACAACGCTTGGTGGAATGCCGGTACGAGCGGCGCGCCCTGGCCGCCGGCGGCGATGTCGCGGCTGCGGAAATCGGCGACCACGGTAATGCCGCTTAGCTCCGCAAGCAGCGCTGGATTGCCCAACTGCAGGGTGAATCCGAGATCTGGACGATGGCGCACGGTCTGCCCATGGCAACCGATGGCCCTGATTTTACCGGTGTGGGAGTTGCTCTGCCGCAAAAGACTGGCGACCGTCGCGGCGTAGCATCGGGCCAGTTCGTTGCCGACGATGGCCGCGTCTTGCAGTTCGTTGCTTGCCGGTTCATGCAGTGCGAGCAAACGCGCGCGCAAGTCGTCAGCGTAGGGTTGATACAGGCTGGCGAGCATGACGTGACCGGTCGCGCAGGACTCGATCAGCACGGCGTCGATCCCGTCAAGGCTGGTGCCGGACATTAGGCCGACGTAGTGTTCAGGCGCTTCCAATGGGTTGGGTGGGACGTTGCCCGCAGACTTGGTTGATCTTGATCCATGCGAAATCTGCGGGGGCTGCGCTGGTCCGCGTTCGGAAATTCTTTAGGCGTCAGTCGAGGCTGGCCAGGTTCGTGCCACGGAGTAACTCCAGGCGCGCCATTAACGGCTGGCTAACATTGGCGAACTGCGAGCGGTATTTGGCCGCAATGGGGAATGCCGTCGGCAGGTCCACCGAAAGTGGATTACGTTGCGTCCCGGCGATGCGGAATTCATAGTGCAGGTGCGGGCCCGTGGCCAGCCCGGACATGCCGACGAAGCCGATAACGTCACCTTGGTTGACGCGGGAACCGCGGCGCAGTCCCTTGGTAAACCCGGACAGATGGCCGTAGGCGGTGCTGTAGTTCCCCTGGTTTTGCAGGACTATCAGATTGCCGTAGCCGCCCTGCTTGCCGATAAAGGCAACGGTTCCGTCCGATGTGGCTTTGACCCGCGTGCCCATGGCCGCAGCGTAGTCTATGCCCTTGTGTGCGCGCCATGACTTCAACACTGGATGGAAACGGGCATTCGTGAACCCGGAACTGATGCGGGAAAACTCCAGTGGTGAGCGCAGGAAAGCTTTGCGCAGGTTCTTGCCCTCGGGCGTGTAGTAGCCGCCCTTGCCTTCAGGGTTCTGGAAGTACACCGCGCGGTAGGCCTTTTGCTGGTTGACGAATTCCGCGGCCAGTATGCGCCCGCTCTTGACCGGTATTCCATTGTTATAAAGTGTTTCGTACACGACGGTGAATTTGTCGCCCTTGCGCAAATCCTGATGAAAATCGATGTCGCTGGAGAAGATGTCGGCAAGCTGGACGGCAATGCTGTCCGGCATGTTGATCGCATCCGTGGCGGCGAACAACGAACTCCTGATCTCGCCTGATTGCATCACGACGTGTTGTTCGAGGGGGGCCGGCTTTTCTGCAGCATGGAAGGTATCGCCTGTCTTCTCCACTTGCAGCATCGTGGCATCGCCGTTGATGTAGCGCAGCGAGAGCAATCCTCCTGAGTCTGTCGTTGTGGCCTGGATGGTCCTGCCGGGCTTGAGTTGGTACAGCATCGTCGCTTCTTTACTGCTACTCAAGAAGCTGAGCGCATCGCGGTCGTTGACGTTAAGCCGGGAGAGGAGGCTGGCGATGGTGTCGCCGCGCTGGATTCGTTCTTCGCGCCAGAAGTCGCCGGTGGGAGCGTCTGCTTGGGCAAGTGCAGGAAGCGCCAGATTTTCGATCACGGTTTGCACGGCTATCAGTTCCGTCTGGGTCTGCGGTGCGATAGCGAAAGCGGCAACCATGCCAAACAAGGGAATGCTGGAAAGGCCAACTACCCAGCGCAGGCTGAATTTTCGTTCTTGGCCGCCGCTCTTTTGAGCTAGAATTTCGATCTTGTTGTTCCGCATCTCTGTAGGCAAGGTCTTGAAAACGAGGGCCCAGCTTATCAGAAAACCCAAGGCCGACAAAATTATCGTTTTGTAACTGTATGTGTAGCGGCATCCCCTGGTAGAACTTTACCGCGATTTACTAATTCATTGGTTGTGAATGGAAAAAATGACAAACATTAGCGAGGCCGTGCAGGTCATCAAGCGCGGCTGCGACGAATTGCTGCTGGAGTCCGAGTTGAAAGAAAAGCTGGCTTCCGGGCGGCCGTTGCGCATCAAGGCAGGATTCGATCCAACCGCACCCGACCTGCATCTCGGCCATACGGTGCTGCTCAACAAAATGCGCCAGTTGCAGGATCTCGGGCATGAAGCAATGTTCCTGATCGGGGATTTCACCGGCATGATCGGCGACCCGACCGGCAAGAACGCGACGCGCAAGCCGCTTACGCGCGACGAGGTGATCGACAACGCGCGCAGTTACGAGCAGCAGATTTTCAAGATACTCGCCCCGGAAAAGACACTGGTGATGTTCAACTCGAGCTGGATGAACGAGATGAACGCGGCGGGCCTGGTCAGTCTCGCCGCCAAGCACACGGTGGCGCGCATGCTGGAGCGCGACGACTTTCATAAGCGCTACACCGGCGGTCAGCCGATTGCCATCCATGAGTTCCTTTATCCGCTGATCCAGGGCTACGACTCCGTGGCCATGAAGGCGGACATGGAGTTGGGTGGCACGGATCAGAAATTCAACCTGCTGGTTGGACGCGAATTGCAGAAGCACTACGGCCAGACTCCGCAAGTGGTGCTCACCATGCCTATTCTGGAAGGGTTGGACGGCGTGCAGAAGATGTCCAAGTCGCTGGGTAACTATATAGGCATCGCAGAAGATCCCAGGGAGATGTTCGGGAAGGTCATGTCCATCTCGGATGACCTGATGTGGCGCTATTTCGAACTGTTGTCACTGGAAAAGTCCAGCGCGGACATAAGCGCAATGCGCGAGAAGGCGGTTGCTGGCGGCGAGAATCCACGCACATACAAGGTGCAATTGGCGCAAGAATTGATTGCGCGCTTTCATAGTCGCAAGGTGGCCGACGAGGCGCTGCAAGAGTTCGAAGCGCGCTTCAGGCAGGGGGCAATTCCAGACGATATAGCGGAGTTCACCCTGAGTGGTGGACCACTGGGGATTGCGCAGGTGCTGAAGCAGGCGAACCTGACATCGAGCACATCGGAGGCCTTGCGCATGATCGAGCAGGGTGGCGTTAAGCTCAATGGCGAGAAAGTAAGCGATAAAGCACTCGTGCTGGTAGCCGGAGAGGCTGTTGTATTGCAGGTAGGCAAGCGCAAGTTCGCGCGGGTGACTGTTGTTTGATGCGATTTTCCGCCGCTTGTGTGCCCGTGCGGCAGGCTGCAACCTGTTGTAATGACAGCGAAGGCTTGGACACCGTCAAAAATGTTTAACAAAACCCTTGACCCCCTTTGGAGCGCATGTATAATGCGCACCTCTTGCTGCTAACGCAACAGCGACACGCAGCAAGAACCGTTCTTTAAAAACATACAGCCGATAGGTGTGGGCACTTGATTTAGGGGTAACTGTCTCAGGGATTCCGCGAGGGATTTTTGGGGTGGTTAAGCTTAAAAGATGTAAGTGCTCATACTTGAAGTAAATTACTTTGAGTGAGCGACGGCGTTCTGAAACTGCGCAAGCGGGATTGGAATGCAAAACAGGCATTAAACTGAAGAGTTTGATCCTGGCTCAGATTGAACGC
>Ga0299912_10000065_pt1 | contig 122543 bp, 125 predicted proteins | sample RVTome_2_FD_207667 | JGI IMG/M metagenome (GOLD analysis project Ga0299912, IMG submission 207667) | Soil microbial communities from uranium-contaminated site in the Upper Colorado River Basin, Wyoming, United States - RVT95D214 (version 2) ... | reverse complement strand
TGCTGTTTGGAAACTCACGACCCCGTGTTACCACGACGCCGCTTCCTCATGCTACCGGGGCGTACGGACAATTCCCCGGACGGGACTTCAACCCGCTAGATTTACTGCTGTTACTGCGAACGGTCAGCTTCGCATAACTGTTTTGGAACAGCAATCGTGGTGTGCGCTTCGCGCGCGATGTTTCAGGCTGCTCCCGGCAATCAACCGAGATTGTCCATTAGATGAATATCGCTACGATCTGAGGCGAAAAGCCTACATCGGCGCTTGGGGGAGCGCGGCCATCCTGGGCGCATGCGGGCTGGAAGCCCGCGTTCCGTCGTTCTGATTTCCAATGGACAATCCGGGATCAAATCAACTGCGCGAAGCGCACCCGTGCTACAGCCTGGTCCGCATCTTGGTATCCGTGTTGCCGCCTTTAGCGCGTGGGGCACGAAGCGTTCCCTCCCAGCCGCACCCGATGTCGCAACATTGGTAGCGATGCACTGGCCGCACGATGCTTAACAGCCGATCCATCGGATGGCGGCGGATGCGCTGGACCTGGCCTTTGCAGCGCGGGCACGAGTGACGTTGGTCAGTCTCCATGGCATCCGTGTAGACTGGTTTTCGGCGCAGAGGTTCCCATTTCTGCGCCTTGCGTACGGGGAGCGGCGACGCTCCGTAGCCTTACATCACCCTATACTTCCTGAACCATTCCTGCAGGCGCTTCCAGCCGTCGTCAGCGGCCTCCTTGCGGTAGCTGGCCCGGTAATCCGCATTGAACGCATGCGGTGTGTCCGGGTAGACGATGATCTCGGACGGATTTCCCCCGGTCTTCAACGCAGCACGCATGTGTTCCACCGTGGCTAGGGGGATGCCCTGGTCAGCGCCGCCGTAGAGGCCGAGAACGGGCACTTTTAGCGTGGCGGCGATGTCGAGGGGATGGCGCGGTTGCAGTTCGCCCGGCGTGCCGGCCAGCCTGCCGTACCAGGCCACTGCGGCTTTCACGCCCGGGTTGTGGGCGGCGTACAGCCACACGATGCGGCCGCCCCAGCAGAAACCGGTAATGCCGAGGCGGGCGGTATCGCCTTGCCCGCTTGCCTTGGCCCAGCGCACCGCTGCGTCCAGATCGCCCATGACCTGCGCATCCGGCACTTTCGACACCACCGTGCCGAGAATCTCCTGGATGTCGCTCATCCTGGCGACGTTCCCCTGGCGTGCGTACAGTTCCGGGGCGATGGCCATGCAGCCCAGCTTGGCCAGGCGGCGGCAGATGTCCTGAATATGCTCGTGCACGCCGAAGATTTCCTGCACCACCAGGATCACGGGGAAGTTGCTGCCCGATGCCGGCATGGCGCGATAGGCGGGGATGTCCCGGTCCCCGGCGGGGATGGACACCTCGCCGGCCATCAGCCCGGCGCTGTCGGTCTTGATGGTGTCGGCCGCTACCGGCTGCACGGCGAGGGCGAACCCGCTGACGAGCAGGCCCGCGACGAAGTCACGGCGGGTGATTCCCGCAGGTAAAGGCGTGAGACTGAGCAAATCTGCTTGCATGGGGATGCTCCTCCTGATGGGTGAAGTGGTGTGGGCAAGCCTTTAGTTTAGAAGAATTCCGCGCCCATTTTTCCGCTGCACGCCATCACGTTCAATTGCTGCCATCGGTGCGAACTCGCCTACGCAGGTTTGCCGGACCCGGAACCGGTGATGCATAATGGCGCCCTTTAAACCTCCACGATTTGAAAGCCAATATGTCCACCATTCCTGCCTGCCCCCAATGCACCCTGGAGAACACCTACCCCGACGGCGAAAACTACGTGTGCGCCGATTGCGGATACGAGTGGCCGATGGCGGGGGAGGCGCGCGCCGATGACGCTGGGGCTGCGGTGGTGAAGGACGCCAATGGAAACGTGCTGGCCGATGGCGACGCGGTGGTGCTGATCAAGGATCTCAAGGTCAAGGGCTCATCCATCACGCTCAAGATGGGCACCAAGGTCAAGAGCATCCGCCTGGCCGGCGGCGACCATGAAGTGGATTGCAAGATGGATGCCGGCAACTTCATGCTGAAGGCCTGCTTCCTGAGGAAGGTCTAGCGATTGAAAATCGCAAATGACGAAACACTCTGCTTGGAGCTTACCCCCCAATGCTGTGTGAAGCCCAGCACTCGGTGACTTCTCCACATATTTCCGTGTCGTTTGTTGGGCTTCACATGCGTTCAGCCCAACCTACGCGCTGCAACGCCGGGTTAGCCCTGCCCTTTCGACACTTCGTTCCACGCGCGCTCCCAGACGTTGTTGAGGTGGTTGAGATAATTGAAGATGTAGCCAGGATTGAAGAATTGGACGCCGGCAGACTCTGCACCATCGCGCCCAACCCCATAGCGGTAAAGCTGATCGGGATTGCGATCTATTGAATTGAATATCTGAGCACCCAGGGCACGCTCGATATCTGAGGCAGACAATGCCCAGGGCGTAGGGAACTGAAATTCTGGTTCTGGCAGAATTTCGACGTACCGTTCCAGTAGCTCGGATAATTTATGCGTTGGGACTGCGCTTACGCCACTTGAACGGGAAATACACGCTTTAAGAAATAGCTCGGTCGCGAGGTTCAGGCAGTAGAAGCAGACAGAACCCTGAGACCACCGAAGATTTTCGCCGGCCTGTCCCGCAGCTTCGCAAAGTACCTTTGCCGCCTGAAGAAAGGCAATCGCTTGCTCGTGAAGTTTTTCGGGCGACGATAGTTTCTTGAATGAAGCTGAGTCGACTGCAACCCCGGGCCACCGATCTTCCGACAGGAATGGATCGAGGATGTACAACGCCTTCCCGTCGGGACCGCGCATTACGGCCCCAACACCTTTGGGCAATTCATCATCACGAGATGCGTCGGTCATTTCTGGGCAGGGCTAACTTTGTTTTCGGGAGACAGCACGTAGGTTGGGCTGAACCTGTGAAGCCCAACATCTCAGCGTTCGCCATATCTCTCACCATCCTTTCCCCCACTCAATACCATAATCCAGCCTGATCCAACCTCGGTCGATAGCTGGCCGCATCGGCCCACCGGTCGCGCATCGGGCTGTTTCCGCCCGGCAGCGTTGGGCTTCATTCTTCAGCCCAACCTACAGGTCTCTCGGCACGTAGGTTGGGCTGAACCTGTGAAGCCCAACATCTCAGCGTTCGCCATATCCTTCCCCCTCCTCTTTTCCCCCACGCTCACCGCCCCAATCCGGCCTGACCCAGCCTCGGTCGATATCCCGGCGCAAGGTTGAATACGGCCAATCCGCTGCATGTGCAACCCAGTTATGTTTTACGGGATTGAAATGGATGTAATCCACATGGCGTTCCAGATCGGCATCGTCCCGAATCTGGTGTTCCCAAAAACGCGGTTGCCAAATTCCTCGCTCGCGCTTGGCCTTGCGGCTGGGCCGGATGCGTTCCCCTGTTGCCTGCCGCCGCGAAAAACCGGACTTGATCAGCGACCAGCGCAAGGGGAAATCCGCATCTCCTTCCGGCAATCGCCATATGGCGTGCAGATGGTCGGGCAAGACTACCATCGCGACGATAGAGAAGGGATGCGCCTGTCTGACATCCGAGATGACTTCGCGCAAGTCTTCCCATTGCCGCACCAGCAGATCGGATTGACGGTCTGCCAGATTCACGGTGAAGAAATACGTCCCTCCTGCCGCATCGGCGCGCCGGTAGCGCATTGGGCTGTTTCCTTTCAGTTGCGTTGGGCTTCATTCTTCAGCCCAACCTACGCATCTTAAAACGGCAGCCCCACCCCCGGCGCCGCTTCCAGCAGCACCCTGCGGAAATCCCCCTGGATGCGTTCAAGCGCGGGCCCAGTATCCGCCTCGAAGCGCAACACGATCACCGGCGTTGTGTTGGAGGCGCGCATGAGGCCGAAGCCGTCGGCGTATTCGACGCGCAGGCCGTCGATGGTGATGATTTCCTTGGGGTTGGTGAAGTGCGCGGTGTTGCGGAGTTTTTCGATGAGGGCGTAGTTTTCGCCTTCGGCGAGGTCGATGTGGAGTTCAGGGGTGTTAACCGTGTCCGGGAGGCCGTGCAGGGTGGCGTCGATGTCGGGTTGTTTGCTGAGGTATTCGAGCAGGCGCGCGCCGGCGTAGAGGCCGTCGTCGAAGCCGTACCAGCGTTCCTTGAAGAAGACGTGCCCGCTCATTTCCCCGGCCAGCAGCGCGCCCGATTCCTTCATCTTGGCCTTGACCAGGGAGTGGCCGGTTTTCCATAGCGTGGGCTTGCCGCCGCGGCTGCTTATCCAGGCGAACAGGTTGCGCGTGGATTTGACGTCGAAGATGATTTCCGCACCCGGGTTGCGCGACAGCACGTCGTCGGCGAACAGCATGAGCTGGCGGTCGGGGAAGATGATGCTGCCGTCCTTGGTGACCACGCCGAGGCGGTCGCCGTCGCCGTCGAAGGCCAGGCCGATTTCGGCGTCGCTGGTTTTGAGGCGGGCGATGAGGTCTTGCAGGTTCTTGGGTTGCGAGGGGTCGGGGTGGTGGTTGGGGAAGTTGCCGTCCACCTCGCAGAACATCTCTTCGACCTCGCAGCCGAGGCCGCGGTAAAGGGTTGCGGCGAAGGCGCCGGGGACGCCGTTGCCGCAATCGACGACGATCTTCATCGGGCGTGCGAGCTTCACGTCGCCGACGATGCGCGCGATGTATTCCGCGGCGATGTCGTGGCGGCTGTAGCTGCCGTTGCCGTTGACCAGGTCGCCTTGCTCCGCTCTCGTCCTCAGCGACTGTATCGTTTCACCGGAAAGGGTCTCGCCGGCCAGCACCATCTTCAGGCCGTTGTAGTCGGGCGGGTTGTGGCTGCCCGTCACCATTACGCCGGAGTCGGTGCCCAACTGGAAGGTGCCGAAATACACCATGGGTGTCGCCACCATGCCCAGGTCGATCACGTCGATCCCGCTTTTCTGAATCCCGCGCGCCAGTGCCGCCGCCAGGTCCGGCCCGGAGAGCCGGCCGTCGCGGCCGATCACGATGGAGGTCTGCTTGCGTGCCACGGCTTCGGAGCCGATGGCGTGGCCGATGGCCTCGACGATTTCCGGCGTCAGCGTCTTGCCGACGATGCCGCGAATGTCATAAGCCTTGAAAATTTCCTTGGGGAGAGTGGTCATGGGGGGTCCGTCTTGTTGTTGGCGTGGGCGCTATTTTAGGCGGTGATTATGCGGGTTTTGTGACCGCTTTGCCAGAAGGCCGCCACGCTCTGAGGCGGCAAAAATATGCTTGTGCAAGTTCCGAATTGCCGGGTCACTGATGACCCGGCATGGTTGCCATGTTAGTCAAGGACTTAATTGGAAAGACGGTGAGATTGGTGGGGCATTCTCGACCCGCCATCTATCCCTGCGTGTTTGTAAATAAACTGATAATCATGATGTTATGCATGTGTTTCAGGATGGGCACAGTGATTGCTTTTGGTTCTGGAAAGGTCTGCCAGCATTTTGCTGCAATCGTTGAAGGAGAAGTCGTGGAATCGAATAGTCCAACGCATCCGGCCATGCTGGTGCTGGAGTACATCAAGGTGTTCGTGTGGCCGCTGTTGTTGCTGGTGGGTGTGCTCATGTTCCGGCCGCAGATCGTGGAGATCATGAACACGCGTGAGGTAACCATAGGCTCCGTGACCATCGGCAAGAGAATCGAGGGCATAGGGGAATCCATGCAGCAGCAGCTGGCGGTGCAGAAGCGCTATATCGAACTGATAGAGGCGAACGCCGACAATCCGGCCGTGGTTCGGGAGAACGCGCGCTGGCTGCTAGGGGTGATTCCGACTGTCCAGAAGAACGTCGGCCAGGATGTCGCCGCCATCCAGAATGAAATCCAGACCAGCGCTGCCGCGCCGGCAAAAGGTGTGATGCCGGCGCCCCAGGCAGCCCCGCAAAGCGCACGGGACTGGGAGGTGAAGGGATTCGAAGCGCTGCTGGCAAAGGACGTCGATGCTGCGATCGGCGCCTTTTCCCAGGCCGAGGCGCTGTCGCCCACCTATCACAACGTGGCGGAAATTCACCGGTTGCTCGTCGACAAGCGGGAGGCGCTCAAGGCGAAAGATACTGACCGGAAATCGGCGAAAGACGCTGACTGGAAATCAGTCTACAAACCGATAGTGGGGCGCTACTCGTGGGGCGTGCCGGCGGAAATCCTTAACAGACTCAAAGACGAACTATAAAAGGGAGCAATGCAATGTCGAACCGAGACGTATTGATCGTCCATGGCTGGAGCGATACTTCCAAATCGTTTTCTCCGCTGGTCGATTTCCTCAAGAATTCCGGCTTCAACGCGGTCGGACTGTGGCTGGGCGACTACATTTCGCTGGACGACGACGTCAAGATCGAGGACGTCGCCAAGCGCATGGAGGCGCTGGTGCGGGACAAACTGCTGGAGGGCGAGATCAAGGCGCCGTTCGACATGATCGTGCACAGCACCGGCGGACTGGTGGCGCGGCAGTGGATCAGCACCTACTACCTCGACGACATCGGCAAATGCCCGCTCAAGCGGCTGGTCATGCTGGCGCCGGCCAACTTCGGCTCCAAGCTCGCCTCCATGGGGCAGAGCATGCTCGGGCGCGTGCTCAAGGGGTGGAACAACTGGTTCCACACCGGCAAGGAAATGCTCAACGCACTGGAACTGGCCTCGCCGTTCCAATGGGACCTGGTGCAGCGCGACCTGCTGGTGCCGGACGGGGGAAGCGACGGCCGCGCCGTTTACGGCGAAAACGGCGTGTGGCCGTTCGTGCTGGTCGGCACCCATCCCTATCCCAGCGCGCTGCGCCAGATCGTCAACGAGGACGGCGCCGACGGCACGGTGCGCGCGGCTGCCGCCAACCTCAACACGCGCGGCGTCACCATCGACTTTTCCAAGGACGAGTTCAACCCGGAAGTGCGCTTCTGGCAGAACCGCTCCGAGGTCACTTTTCCGTTCGCCGTCCTGCCCGACCGCACTCACGCTTCGATCATCGAGCCCGCCGGGCCGGACGTCAAGGCGGACGCGGCTGCCCAGCAGCGGCTGGGAGCGATGATAGTCAGCGCCCTCAATTGCGACACCTTCGCTGCTTACCAGCAGATGGCGGTGGAGTGGCGCCAGCTCAGCGAGAATACGGCCAATCTGGCGGGCGACGCTGCCGCCCGCACCGCCCTGTTCCCCGGCGGCGAGCAGAGTCCGGAGTTTTTCCACCAATACATTCAAGTCAACGTGCAGGTGGTGGACGACCACGGCGCCGACGTCACCGACTACGTGCTGGAGTTCAGCGGTCCGGACTACAAGCGCAACGACGCGCCCACCGTGTACTTCCACCGCGAAGTGCTGGAAGACGTGCACACCAACGGCAGCAATGCGGCCTACCGCTGCCTTTTCGTGGACCGCACCGATCTGCTCAACGAGTTCTACCAGCGCATCGGCAAAAACGTGGAAAAAGTCCTCACCATGAGCATCTCGGCCAAGGCGCCGGGCGGCAACGTGAGCTATTTCTCCGACGCCAAGCGCGGCGCCCCCGGAGAAATGGTGGTCCACTCCCTGGACGACACGACGCAGGCCCGCTGGCTGCAACGCAATACCACCCAGTTCGTGCGCATCGTCATTCCGCGCAGTCCTTCGGACAACGTATTCAAGTTGAAGCGCTAGCGGTTTTTCAGGCTCCCCACCTTTTCCGTGAGGGAGAGGGGCGAGAAATTCTCACCAAAGTCAATGGAGGATGAAATGGAAGAGCAGACGTTAGGGATGGGATGGCAGCGGGATCTTCCCGATTTTCGCGATCACACCGCGCAGGCGGACGAGGTGGCGCAGATACTGGCCAAATCCAAGCCGTTGCGGGCGGCGGTAAAAAAGGCGCCGGCATCGGTCGATCTGCGCCAGTGGTGTTCGCCGATCGAGAACCAGGGCAACCTCGGCTCGTGCACGGCCAATGCCGGGGTGGGGCTGCTGGAATACTTCGAGCGGCGCGCTTTCGGCAAGCACCTGGACGGGTCGCGCCTGTTTCTGTACAAGGCGACGCGTAACCTGCTGGGCTGGACCGGCGACCAGGGAGCCCACCTGCGCGCCACCATGAAAGCGATGGTACTGTTCGGCGTGCCGCCGGAATCGTATTGGGCGTACAAAATCGCCAAATTCGACGACGAGCCGCCGGCGTTCTGCTACGCCTTCGCCCAAAATTACAAGGCGCTCAAATACTACCGGCTCGACCCGCCTGCCACGCCCAAGAGCCAGTTGCTCGCCGCGATCAAGACCAACCTCGCGGCAGGCCTGCCGAGCATGTTCGGTTTCACCGTGTACAGCTCGATTCCTCCTGTGGGCGATGGCAAGGGCGAGATTCCTTTTCCGAAGCAGGGAGAGACGGTGGAGGGTGGGCACGCCATCGTCGCTGTGGGTTACGACGATGCCAAGACCATCGGCAAGAGCAAGGGCGCGCTGCTGATCCGCAACTCCTGGGGCACCAGTTGGGGCGTCCAAGGCTACGGCTGGCTGCCCTACGCCTATGTGGAAAGCGGCCTGGCGGTGGATTTCTGGTCGCTTGCGCGAGCCGATTTCGTGGATACCGACCTGTTCAAGTAGTCGTGCGGGGGGCCGATGCGAGGGGAGGAAAAAGGAGAGGCTGCCCTTGTTCGCTCAGGCTGTGCTGCGAGGCGCGCCCCGCCCCGTTGCCTGGTCGAGGAACGCCGTCAGCTCGTCGACGTGCTTATCCAGCTCATCAACCGAATCGTGATCGCCGGCCAGAACCAGCAGGCGCACATGGTCGCCGGAGCGGTTGGCGTAGATGGATTCCGCCTCCTCGACCGGCACGGTCGCATCCTCGGCGCCATGCACCAGCAGCACCGGGCAGCCAACATTCCGGATGGTGTTGCACGGCGCGATGTCGCTGAAGCGGTGGCCGATGACGCGCTGCACGTAGCGCAGCACATACCAGCCTAGCGGAACATACGGGATGTGGTGCGAGGCCAGCAATCGCCGCATCATGCCATCCGGGTGGGCGAAGGCCGCGATGCTGACCGCGGCCGCCAAACTGTCGCGGCGCGAGGCGACCAGCAGCGCCGCCGCGGCCCCCACCGAATGCCCCAGTGCCGTCACCCTTGCGGCATCCACACCGGGCTGGCGCGTCAGCCAGTCGAGCGCATGTTCCAAATCCTCGGCAAATCGCGGCATGGACGAAAAACTGTCGCCGTCGCTGCGCCCATGATTGCGTGCGTCGAACAGCAGCACGGCGTAACCGGCGCCATGCAGCGGTGCGGCCAGCGGCAGCATCATCTCCGCATTGCCGCCCCAGCCGTGCAACACCGCAACTGCCGGCGCGGGCGCGTTGTCGGCTGCCGGGATGAACCAGCCAAACAGGCGCTTGCCGTTGGCGCTGGGGATCGAGACGTCGCGGTATGCCAAACCGCGACGCTGCGGCGTGCCCTTTTCGCGGATTCGCGGCGCGCGCAGTCCGACGCGAATGAGCAGGTGGAAAACGCCCACCCCCGTGGCAATCAGCAACAGCACCGTCAGAATCATGTCCAGCATCCGTCCGAATTTGGCTTGGTTACATCAACCTGGATTATCCTAGAAAAAGCAGTTCACCACAGAGACACAGAGACACAGAGTTGAAACGGGGTAGGCAGGGATGGGCGGCTTTATCGCCCAACTCGCAAAAACAAGGAAAAACTCCTGGGCACATCATTCACCAATTTGGTGAATGCACGTTTTCCGGCAACCTACTGTTTTGCGAGTTGGGCAACGCGTTGCCCATCCCTGCGAACCCCATTCCTCAGTGCCTCTGTGACTCTGTGGTGAACGAACTGCGGTTTTTAGGATTATCCTGGAAAAAGCAGTTTCACGCGGATGTGCGGAGAACGCGGAGCAGGATTAGAGCGCTGTCGCTGCTAGCTGGGGGAAATCGCTTGCATGCCCGTTTGGGAACGCGGCCATCCTGGTCGCATGCGGGCTGGAAGCCCGCGATCCATGGGGCAGGCTGCTAACACGACGGCTCAGTGCGGCCCCCTGCGCGTGGGGGGAGCCGTGAGGCCGTCGTGGACTTAGTGTTTGAAGGTCAGGCAGGCGGCGCCTTAGCGAACAGGAAGAATCGAAGAACGCGACGCGTTTGCCCGTGCTCCATGGCGGCGGCGCCTGAGCGCGAGCATCCCCAGCCCGATGGTGAGCATGACGTAGGTGCTGGGTTCCGGGACAGGTGTCGGAATGGGCGTGCCGGTGATTCCGCCCGCAGTTGCCGCCGACACCAGGGTTACGAACTTTGTGCTTCCGCCGATATTGATGCCGGTCCAAAGGGATGGGTCCGCGTTGGACCAGGCGACGTGGGAGGCATACGACCAGTAGCTTATGCCGTCCGAAGTCAGCCCCTCGTTGATCGGGAACGCGGCATACGCGGCGGGTATGTTCACGCGGTCGTTGGCTTCGTCGGCAGGCTTGCCGAGGCCGGCGACGCCTTGCACGCCCAATTGCGACGGGTCGGACCCGAGGAAGACGGCCCCCATGCCGCTGCCGGAGCCGGCCCAGTTGATGGCGTTGATGAGAAACCCCTGCGGGTTGTTGAAGGCGTAGGGTCCCGGTGTACGAAGGTAATGCCAGTCGGCATCCTGTCCTGTGATCAGCACCCGGTCGCCCAGGCTGGCTCCGCTCACGCCGGCTCCCAGCGCCGTATAGTTCGGGTTGACGCGCCAGTCTCCGGTAGGCGATGCGACAACGAGCGCATTGAAAGAGCCGGAAGGCATCGGGCCGTCCGCCCAGTAAGTGATGGACCAGTTGTTGTGCACGGAGATCGGCGCCGCAGCGGCTTGCTGCACCAGATGGTCGATTTGCGCCGTGTAGCCTCCGCGCGACTCGACCCCACCCGTATACCAGAGAATATTTACGTCCGAGGCGTGGGCAGGCAGCACGCTTAGCGCGGCCAATGCAGCAGTTGCAAGGAATGACCCGGCTGATTTCGTTTGAAGTAATGGCGTCAAGGGATTCATGATTGTCCTTTCTGGAGTTGTCGCAGGCATGCACCCGCGTCGTGTTGGAACCATGCGAATCGGCTCGGTATTGCCTGGCGAATTCACGCGTTGTTTCCTCTAGCGGCAGTTTCCCCCCAAGCTGAAGGGAGGAATTTCATAGTAGTGGAAAAAATGGCGCGGTCATCGAAGTGGGCTGACGCCCACGAAGCTTCGGTGGGGGTTCATCGCGAGCGATCGCAGCCGTAGGGGAGGGCTGCGGCGATCCGGAATCGAGAAAGGTTTGTAACCAAGGCCGGCAGGCCCCTGGTCATTTTCCCGATGGGCGTAGCGGCAATCGGGGCAGGGCGTCCATGCTGCCGCGGTCGATGCCGAACCGCTCCGCCGTCAGGGTTGTGCGGCGAAGGCCTGCCAGCGACCGTCTGCAAGCATTTGCAGCGGCCTGAAGTTGGACTTGTAGGCCATTTTCTGGCTTTGTGCGATCCAGTAGCCGAGGTACAGATAGGGCATGCCCAGACTCTGGCACAACTGGGCTTGCCACAGCACGTTGTAGGTGCCGAAGCTGGCGTGCGCGAGGTCCGGGTCGTAGAAGGTGTATACCGAGGAAAGGCCGTCTGCGAGGCGGTCGATCAAGCTCACCATGCGCAGTTTTTCACCTTCGCGGAATTCCACCAGATTGGTGGCGACGTTGCTTTGCAGCAGGAACTGGTCGAACTGCTCGCGGTTGTCCTGGTCCATGCCGCCGCCCTTGTGGCGGCTCGCCTGGTAGCGCCGGTAGAGTGCGTAGTGTTCGTCGTTGAATTTGAGTTGCTGGAACGCTGCTTCGAGGTTTTGGTGTTGTTTCCGGGCACGGCGTTGGGCGCGCGTGGGTTTGAATTCTGCCACGTCCAGCCTGACCGGGACGCAGGCGCGGCAGCGGTCGCAGTAGGGACGGTAGGTGTAGAGGCCGCTGCGGCGGAAGCCCACCTGCACCAGTTCGCTATAGACCGCAGAGTCGATCGAATAGGCCGGGGTCGCCACCTGCGAGCGCGCCTCGTGGTCCGCCAGGTAGCTGCACGGGTAGGGCGAGGTGATGTAGAACTGCAGGTTGCGCAGCGGAACGTCATTCAACAAGGTCATTTTCTAGCTGCCAGTGGCCGTCGATGTCGGGATAGTTTACCAATTCACCGAGCCTGCGCGCGAATTCGTCGCGCGGGATTTCGCGTGCGCCCAGGGACGCCAGGTGCGCGGTCTTCATCTGGCAGTCGATCATGCCGAAACCCCGGCGTTCGAGTTGCCGCACCAGATGCACGAAGGCGATTTTGGAGGCGTCGGTTGCGCGCGAAAACATGGATTCGCCGTAGAACATGCGCCCCAGCGCGATGCCGTAGAGGCCGCCCACCAGTTCGTCCCCCTGCCATGCTTCGACCGAGTGCGCGATGCCGAGTTCATGCAGCCGGGTATAGGCCGCGATCATGTCCGGGCCGATCCAGGTGCCGGGCTCGCCGCGCCTTGGTGCAGCGCAGCCGCGCATGACGGTGCTGAACGCGGTGTCCATGCGCACTTCGAACGGGCGTTTCCTGAGCGTTTTGGCAAGAGAGCGCGACACCTTGAGTTCGTGCGGAAACAGCACCATGCGGGGGTCCGGGCTCCACCACAGGATGGGCTGGCCCTCGCCGAACCAGGGGAAGATGCCGTGGCGGTAAGCCAGCAGCAGGCGCTCGGGCGACAGGTCGCCGCCCGCCGCAAGCAGGCCGTTGGGCTCCTGCAAGGCGCGGGCGATGGGAGGGAAGGGGGCGTCAGCCGTAAGCCAGGTCAGCATCGCCATATTCTACGGGACGCGGGTGGGTGCGGCTACGGGATTGCCGCGGACCGGCCGAACCAGTGCGGCAAAGAGAAATCGGTGCATAGCCATAAAGTTTTTCCCTTGCGCTGCCGCTGGTATAGGACGAACCCAGTTGGGCCCTGCCATATTCTTGTGGCCAAAAATAGAAGGATTTCGATATGTCGCTGTTAGGCCGGCTAGCCGCTGTTCTCAACCGTTTTCCCGTATTGGCCAAGATCAACTTCACCGTGGCGGTGGTTTTCTTGCTGGTGGTGGGCTCGGTCACGCTGTACTCGGGCAAGCGCGAACAGGATCGCGTTCTCGAATTGGCCACCAATCAGACCAAAGACCTCACCAACGATTATTTCGACGGTCTCAACACCATGATGTTGACCGGCACCATGAAGCAGCGCGACATCCTGCGCAAGAAAATGCTGCGCCGGCCGGGCATCGTGGATGCGCGCGTGCTGCGCGGCGATGCGGTGAACAAGCAGTATGGCCCCGGCACTCCGGACGAAGTCCCCATGGACAAGCTGGACCATGCGGCGATGAACGGGGATGAAGTGTTCGAGGTGGAATCGCGGCCGGAGGGGCGCGCGGTGACCGTCATCACCCCCTTCCGCGCCACTGCCGACACCAACGGCGTCGATTGCATGGTGTGCCACACGGTAGCGCCGGGGACGGTCAACGGCGCCGTGCGCGTGACCTACTCGATGGCCGCTATGGAGAAGGGCATCAAGCAGGATCTGTGGCTGGGCGCCGGCGCCAACCTGGTGCTGATGACGGTCGGCTTGCTGCTGGCCAGCCTGCTGTTGCGCCGCTGGATCATACGGCCGCTGGGTGCGCTCATCGACGTGGTCACGAAGCGGACGGGAGGCGATCTGGCGGCGCGCGTTCCGGTTGCCGCCAACGATGAAATCGGCCACCTCGGGCAGGCCTTCAACGCCATGGCCGATACCATGGATGCCAACGATGCGCGCGAACGCGCGGCGGCACAGGCGTTCCGGGAAAAAGTGGACATGCTGCTGGTGGTCGTCAACAAGGCGGCCAAGGGGGATTTGAGCGGAGATGTACCTTTTTCCGGCGACGACGCCATCGGCGAGCTTGCCGCCGGACTGGGCAGCATGATCGGCAATCTCCGGTCTTCGATCGAGGAAAAACGCCTGGCGATGGACGACCTGCAGAAGAAAGTCGACGGCATCCTCGGCGTGGTCAGCAGGGCCGCGGAAGGCGATATGACGGGCCGGATACAAGTGCAGGGGCAGGACGCCATCGGGCAGTTGGCGGCGGGCGTGCAGCGCATGCTGGACAACCTCAATGCGCTGGTGACGCAGGTGCAGAAATCCGGCATACAGGTGACTTCGTCCATCACCGAGATTGCCGCCACCGCCAAGCAGCAGGAAGCCACGGTGACCGAGCAGGCCGCGACCATCAACGAGATCGTGGCGACCTCGACCGAGATATCCGCCACCACCAAGGAACTGGTGAACACCATGGACGAAGTCTCCAGGGTGGCCGAAAACACCGCCATATCGGCATCCGACGGCCAGAGCGCGTTGACGAAAATGGAGAACACCATGCACCAGATGGTGGATGCCTCGGCATCCATCGCCGCCAAACTCGAAGTTCTCAGCGACAAGGCCGCCAACATCAACACCGTGGTCACCACCATCACCAAGGTCGCGGACCAGACCAACCTGCTCTCGCTCAATGCCGCCATCGAGGCGGAAAAAGCCGGCGAATACGGCCTCGGGTTCTCGGTCGTGGCCACGGAAATCCGCCGCCTGGCGGATCGCACCGCGGTCGCCACCTGGGACATCGAACAGATCGTCAAGGAGATGCAATCCGCCGTCACGGCCGGGGTCATGAGCGTGGACAAATTCTCCGAGCAGGTGCGCCGCAGCGTCGGCGAGGTGCAGCAGGTGGGCACGCAGTTGACGCACATCATCGACCAGGTGCATGCCTTGACGCCGCGCTTCGAAAGCGTCAACGAGGGCATGCACTTCCAGTCGCAGGGAGCGGATCAGATCAAGCAGGCCATCGTTCAGTTGAGCGAATCGGCGATGCAGACGGTCGACTCGCTGCACCAGTCCAAGCTGGCCGTGGAGCGCATGCACGATGCCGCGCATGGCCTGCATAACGGGGTGTCGCGCTTCAAGGTGTCGGGAAGGACCGATGCGCCAAACGCAGGATAACCGCGCCGTCATGCTGCTGCGCTTCGTCATCGGCGACGACAGCTACGGGGTGGACGTGGCGCAGGTGGTGGAGATCGTGCCCTACGTCGCTCTGAAGCGCATCCCGCGCGCGCCGGACTACGTCGCCGGTTTGCTCAACTACCGCGGCAGTTCGGTTCCCGTGATCGACGCCACCAGGCTGGCCAGCGGGCGCGCCTCGCGCACCTGGCTCAGCACCCGGGTGATCGTGGTGAAGAGCAAGCAACCGCAGCCGGATGGCACGCCCAACCTGCTCGGGCTATTGGCCGAGCAGGTCACGCGCACCGTAAAAGTGCCGGAGCACGCTTTTGCCAGCGCAGGCCTTGAGCGTTTCGAGGCGGAGCACTCATCGTGCCTCGGCGACGTCGCGGTGACCGCAAGGGGCATCATCCAGCGCATCGAAGTGGAGCAACTGCTGTCGGCGCAAACGCGGGCCGAGCTGTTCCAAACGTCCAGCCAGGCGGAACAATGATCCCCGCCATCACCGTCCTGCTGGAACAAACAATCGGGCTGGACAGCGCGTCCGTGGGCGTTTCGACCATATCCCGAGCGGTAGCGCAGCGCATCAAGCATTGCGCAGCCGGGGACGACGGCGCCTATCTTGCTCTGCTCAACTCGTCCGCGGCGGAACTGCAAGCGCTGATCGACGAGGTGGCGGTTCCTGAAACATGGTTCTTTCGCGACCTGGTGCCGTTCCGGCTGCTGGCCGAGGTTGTTGCGCGCGACTGGGTGCCGGCGGCGGCACAGGGAAAAATCCTGCGCATCCTGAGCGTGCCCTGCTCCAGCGGCGAGGAAGCCTATTCCATCGCCATGACCTTGCACGATGCGGGATTGACGCCCAGGAGTTTTTGCATAGACGCGGTCGACATCAGCACGCGCGCCCTGGAGCGCGCCCGCGCCGCAGTCTACGGCAAGAATTCTTTCCGCGGCGACGAGAGCCATTTCCGCGAGCGCTATTTTCAACAGAGCGGCAGCAGCTACGAACTGCACGCGGAGGTCCGCGACAGCGTCAATTTTCTCCCCGGCAACTTGCTGGACGGGGAGCTGCTGCGCGGTGCGGAACGCTACGACGTCGTCTTCTGCCGCAACCTGCTCATTTACTTCAACCGCCACAAGCAGGAACAGGCGCTGAAAAAGCTGCACACGCTGCTGCTGCCGGATGGTTTGCTGTTCCTCGGGCATGCCGAGGCCGGGTGCATCGACAACCGGTTTTTCAGCGCGGTGCGGCGCGCCCGCGCCTTTGCTTTCCGCCGGGCGGATGAGGCCAAGGCGCGCTCTGCGCCGGCCAAACAAGCGCTTGTAGCCCCCGCGCCGCGCCCGGCACCCAAGCCACGCGTGCGACGCGCTGCGGCGACCCCAAGAGCGGCTCCGGCACCGGTCGCTGCGCCGCCTTCGGCAGCGGAGCTGGAACGGTGGCTGCAACAGGCGCAGCGCCTGGCCGACCAAGGCAAGCTGGCGGAGGCGGCCAGCCTGTGCAGCAACTATCTGGAACATCGTGCCGGCTCCGCCGATGCTTACTACCTGCTGGGCATCGTGCGCACGGCCGAGGGCGATCACGACCAGGCGGGGCAGTTGTTCCACAAGGCGGCCTATCTCGATCCGCGCCACTACCAGGCGCTGATACACCTCGCCATCCACGCCGAACAACAAGGCGACGCGGCCGCCGCGGCGAAATACCGCGCCCGTGCCGAGCGCGCCAATGGAGACGCAGCATGACGGCGCCGCAGCAACCGGACATCGACGATTGCTGGAACCGCATCGGGGTATGGGGCAAGGTCGCGCCGCGCTGCCCGGAGCTGGAAAATGTGGTCCATTGCGCCAACTGTATGGTCTACTCCGCGGCGGCACAGCGCCTGCTGGATCGGGAGGTGCCGTCCGGCTATCTGCGCGAGTGCGCGGACGGGATCGCGCAGCAGAAAGTTCGGCAGGAGGACCGCCATACCGCATCGGTCGTGATGTTCCGGCTGGGAGACGAATGGTTCGGCCTGCCCACCCATTTGCTGCAGGAAGTGGTCGAGTTTCGCAGCGTCCACCGCGTTCCCCACCATCCGAGCCGGGTCTTGCGCGGGGTGGTCAACGTGCGCGGCGAATTGCAGTTGTGCGTGTCCCTGGGGCAGTTGATGGGCATCGTCAAGGGCGAGGTCAACAGCATTGCCAGAGGCGTTTACGAACGCCTGGTGGTCATGAACAAAGGCGGCAAGCGCTACGTCTTTCCGGTGAGCGAAATCCGCGAGGTGCACCGCTATCGCGACAACGACCTGCAAAGCGCGCCCGCCACGGTGGCGCACGGCGGCACGCACTACATCCGCGGCATGCTGCATTGGCAGGAAAAACACGTAGGCTGCCTGGATCAGGACCTGTTGTTTGCCGCGCTGCAAAGGGAGCTGCCATGAACGGCGCAGGGGGAACGGGACTGGGCGATTTCTCGCTGCTGGAGTTGTTCCGCGCCGAGGTGGCGCAGCACACTACGGCCTTGACCGACGGCATCCTCGGGCTGGAGCAGGAGCCGGCCTCGCCGCAGCTTCTGGAATCCTTGATGCGTGCGGCGCACTCGATCAAGGGGGCGGCGCGCCTGGTGGATATGCCGGCGACAGGCCAGATCGCGCATCTGATGGAAGACAGTTTCGTCGCGGCGCAGCAGGGCCAGGTCGTGTTCGGCGCCGAACACGTCGATGCCTTTCTCAACGCCACCGACATGATCTCCCGCCTCGCCGGGCTTGCCGACCCGGAGGGCTGGGTGAGCCAGCATCGCAGCGAATTCGATGCCGTCCTTGCCGCCCTGGCGGTCGTCGCGCAAGCGGAGTCGGCCGTGCCTCGCGCCGCGCCGCCCGTACCTGCCGCCGGCGTCCAGGAACCCCTGGGAAACAACGCCAAGGCCTTGCGCATCGGAGCGGACCAGCTCAACCGCCTGATGGGCCTGGCCGGCGAGTCGATGCAGGAATCGCGCTGGCTGCGCCCCTATGCCGAATCGCTGTTGCGCCTGAAGTTTCGGCAGGCGGAATTGATCATGTCGCTGGACTGGGTGCGAACCGCGCTGGAAGAAGGCAAAAGCGGCGCCCAGGTGCTGGATCGACTGCGCGCGGCGCAGCTCAAGGCCGCCGATTGCCGCCACCTGCTGGCCGACCGCCTGACCGAGTTGGAGCAGTTCGACCATCGTTTGATGGACCTGTCCTGGCGCTTGCAGCGCGAGGTGGTGGCCAGCCGCATGCGCCAGTTCGGCGACGGCGTGCGCGCCTTTCCGCGCATGCTGCGCGACGTGGCGCGCTCGCTCGGAAAGGAAGTGCAGTTGCAGCTCAATGGCCTGGAAACCATGGTGGATAGGGAAATCCTGGAAAAGATCGAGGCCCCGCTCAACCACCTGCTGCGCAACGCCGTGGACCACGGCATCGAGTCCCCCGAGCAACGCCTGCAAGCGGGGAAGCCGGCCAGAGGCACGATCAAACTCAATGCCTACCATCATGCCGGCCTGCTATCCATCGTGGTGGAAGACGACGGCTGCGGCGTGGACATGGAGCGCTTGCGCAACAAGGTGTTGGAGCGCGGACTGGTGAGCGAGGCCATGGCCGCCGAGTTGAGCGAAGCCGAGTTGCTGGAATTCATGTTCCTGCCCGGCTTCACCACCCGCGACACGGTGACCGAGATATCCGGGCGCGGCGTCGGGCTGGACGTGGTGCACGACGCCGTGCACGACATGCGCGGCAGCGTGCGCTCGGCTTCGCACTGGGGCCAGGGCATGCGCTTTCACCTGCAATTGCCGCTGACGCTGTCGGTCATTCCGGCGCTGCTGGTGCATATCTGCGGCGAGGCTTACGCTTTCCCGCTGGCGCGCATCGAGCGCACCCTGAAGGTCGAGAGAAACGCGGTCGAATCCATCGAAGGCCGGCAGTTCGTCAGCGTCGGCGGCGATCGCGCAAGCCTGGTTTTCGCGGCCCAGGTGCTGGGTCTGGAACCGGAAGAGGTGGCGGATTACACGCAGCACCTGTCCGTGGTGGTGCTGGGCGAACAGGAGCACAAGTACGCCCTGGTGGTGGACCATCTGCTCGGCAAGCGCGACCTGGTCGTACACGTGCTGCCGGCGGGGCTGGGCAAGATCAAGGACATCAGCGCCGCGGCGCTGCTCGAAGACGGATCGCCCACATTGATCGTCGACATCGACGACATGCTGCGCTCGATCGAGCACATGGCCAGAGAAGGCCGCCTCAATCGCATCGGCGACAACGGCGCCGATTCCGACACTCGGCGCAAGCGCATCCTGGTGGTGGACGATTCGATCACGGTGCGCGAAGTCGAGCGCAAGTTGCTGAGCGCGGTGGGCTATCACGTCGATGTCGCAGTGGACGGCATCGACGGCTGGAATGCCGTGCGGGACGGGGGATACGACCTGGTCATCACCGACGTCGACATGCCGCGCATGGACGGCATCGAGCTGGTGCGGCTGATCAAGCAGGACCTGGACTTGCGGCGCTTGCCGGTCATGATAGTCTCGTACAAGGACCGCGAGGAAGACCGCTACCGCGGCTTGAACGCCGGGGCCGACTACTACATGACCAAGGGCGGATTTCATGACGATACGCTGCGCCAGGCAGTGCGCGATTTGATCGGGGAAGCGGAATGAGGATCGCCATCGTCAACGACATGGCGCTCGCGATCGAAGCATTGTCGCGCCTGCTGCGCTCGTCCGGCGAGCACGAGATAGCCTGGGTTGCGCGCGACGGGCTGGAAGCGGTGCGCCGCTGCGCCGAGGATAGGCCGGATCTGATCCTGATGGATCTGGTCATGCCGGGCATGGACGGCGTGGAAGCGACGCGGCGCATCATGGCGGCGACGCCGTGCCCGATCCTGGTCGTCACAAGCTCGGTGGACGGCCATACCGCAAGGGTGTTCGAAGCCATGGGTGCGGGCGCGCTGGATGCGGTCAACACGCCGGTGCTGGCCACAGTCAGAGGGGACGAGATCTGCCAGGATTGCAGAATCTTCCTGAAGAAAATCGCCACCATCGAAAAACTCACCCGCCCTGCCGCCGTCAGCCGCAACCTTGGCCTGGAGTGCCACACCAGCGCGACCATGGCAGGGTCGGAACGCCTGGTGGCGATCGGTGCCTCGACCGGCGGGCCGCAGGCGCTGGCCACGATATTTTCGCGGTTGCCGGCGGACTACCCTGCCGCCATCGTCGTGGTGCAGCATGTCGACGCGCTCTTTGCCGGGGAGCTAAGCACGTGGCTGGACAAGGTCAGCCCCCTGGCGGTGCGGCTGGCGCAGGAAGGCGACAGACCGCAGCCCGGCACCGTGCTGATCGCCGGCACCAACAACCATCTGGTGATGGGGCAGGACGGCATCCTCGGCTACACCGACACGCCGCTGGAACTGGTGTACCGACCCTCGGTCGACGTTTTCTTCGACAGCGTGGCCGACAATTGGGGCAGTCGGACGGCGGCGGTGCTGCTCACCGGCATGGGCCGCGACGGCGCGCAGGGGCTGTTGCGGCTGCGCAGCAAGGGCGCCTACACCATCGCCCAGGACCAGGCGAGCTGCGCCGTGTACGGCATGCCCAAGGCAGCGGTGGAACTGGACGCCGCCAGCCAGGTGCTGCCGATCGAACGCATTGCGGCCAGCTTGATCCAACATTTCGGGAACTTCGACCAGCAAGAGGGCGGACGATGAACGACCAGACTATCAGTGCAGCCAAGGATGCTGCCGACGCGGCAGAGGAGCTAATCTGCCGGGTGCTGTTGGTGGACGATCAGGCAATCGTGGCGGAAGCGTTGCGGCGCATGCTGGAAAGCGAGCCGGGCATGGTCTGGCATTACTGCGCCGACCCTTCGCGGGCGTTGAGCGAGGCGGTCGAATTCAAGCCCACGGTGATACTGCAAGACCTGGTGATGCCCGACGTGGACGGCCTCATGCTGCTGCGCTTTTACCGCGCCAATGCGGTGACCCGCGATACGCCCATCATCGTCCTCTCCAGCAAGGAAGATCCCAAGGTCAAGAGCGAGGCGTTCAAGCACGGCGCCACCGACTACCTGGTCAAGTTCCCCGACCGGATAGAAGTCGTGGCGCGCGTCAAAGCCCACTCCAAAAGCTATCTCGCGCAGCAGCAAAGGGATGAGGCCTACCGCGAGTTGCACGCGCTGCAAATCGAGCTGGAAAAGAAAAACGCCGAACTGCAACGCCTGTCCTGCCTCGACGGCCTCACCGGCATCTCCAACCGGCGGCGTTTCGACGAATACCTGGCGCAGGAATGGCTGCGCGTCGCGCGCAGCGGCGAGCCGCTGTCGCTGATCATGGTCGACATCGACCACTTCAAGGCCTACAACGACCACTACGGCCATCAGGGCGGGGACGACTGCCTGCGGCGCGTGGCCAGATCGCTGGATGCCGCCCTGCAGCGTCCGAGCGACCTGGCTACCCGTTACGGCGGTGAAGAGTTCGCCATCGTCCTGCCCGGCACCGACCTCGACGGTGCCGCACTGATCGCCGAAAAACTGCGCGCCGGGGTGGAGGCATTGGGAGTGCCGCATGCGCATTCCCAGACCGCCGATCACGCCACCATCAGTTTGGGCGTGGCCAGCATCGTCCCGCGCGAAGGCGGCCTGCCGGCCACCCTCGTCACCTTGGCGGACGAAGCCCTGTACCAGGCCAAACACGCGGGGCGCAACCGCTTTCACAGCGCCGGAGGGGCGGAAGGGAAGGCATAGCAGGCTGTTGAAAACGCGAAAATACATAGTCCTCCGTCATTCCGGCGAAAGCCGGAATCCAGTAGTGCGTTGATCCCGGATTGTTCATTGGAATGCTCGTGCGTGTAGGAGCGCCGCCCCGGCGCGAATGCGGCCGCAAATCGCGGCCAACTCCCATCCCCATCCCAAAGCCCCCTCGCTTCGCTCTTCCCCTTGAAGGGGAAGGGGCGATCGCCCTCTCTCCCTGTGGGAGAGCGTTGGAGAGAGGGTTGGCGCCGCTCCTACAACGATGTTTTGCTCTAATGGATGGATCCGGGTTGATTGCTATTGGCGGCCGTTGCCTGGACACCGGCTTGCGCCGGTGTGACGGTGGTTTTTCCGGTTCGATATCCGAGTTTTTCAACGGCCTGTTAGAGCATGGCCTATTTCCTCTGCAAGTCCTCGCGCTTTTGCAGAAATTCCTCGCGGCTGATTTCACCGCGGGCATAAGCCTCTTCCACGATGTCGAGGGGCGTCCTTGTCGTTGCGCCCGGCTTTACGCCCCTAAGCAGGTAAAAGACCAGCGCGGCCACCAACCCCACCGGCACCAGCCAGGTCAATGCCATGAGCAGCCAGCCCCCGGCCATCCAGCCCATGTGATCGTATCCGTGTCCATATCCATACATTGTTTTGACCTCCGTGTTACTGCCGCTGAGGCAGAATTTTTACGTCCACCGTCATGCCGAGTTTGAAGGGGCTGTGTTCGTCCAGCCCGATCTTCACCTGCACCACCTTGAGGCCCAGGTTGACCGCCGGATTGCTCGGCTTGACGCGCCTTGCGCCGGCATAGTCGGCGATCTGCCGCACGCGGCCGTTGAAGACCTTGCCGGGATAGGCGTCCGAGGTGACGCTGGCGCGGTCGCCGAGGTGGACGCGGCCGGTGTCGGTCTCGTCCACCTCGGCGTTGATCCAGACGCGGCCGGTGTCGGCGATGGCGAGTATGGGAATCTCCGGCGTGATGCCTTCGCCGTCGTCGAGATAGCGGCGGATGACCGTGCCGGCGATGGGCGCGCGGACCCTGGTTTTTTCCACCAGCTTGCGGCTGTAGTCGAGTTCGGCTGCGGCCAGGCTTGCCTGGTCCCGGTAGAGCTTTACGGTTTCTGGCTTCGGTCCTTTTTCCAGCAGCGCCTTTTGCTGTTCGGCCTCGGCGGCCTTGGCGCGCGCTGCCTTGTAGGCCCTTTCCCTTTCGTCCAGGCTGGCGGGAGATACCATGCCCTGCCGCTGCAGTTCGCGGTAACGCTGCAACTGCCGGTCCGCCTCGTCGACGTCGGCCGTGGCACCTTCCAGGGCAGCGGCGGCTTGCAGGATTTCCTCCTTGCGCGCGCCGGATTTGACTTCCTGCAGCTTGCTGCGGGCAACCGCCATTTGTTCTTGCGCGGCTTTAACCCTGGCTTGCAGGTCTGCGTTTTCCAGCACGGCGACGAGTTGCCCGGCCTTGACCGAGTCGCCCTCGCTCACCAGGATTTTCTGCACCTTGCCGTTCAATTCGCCGCTGGCGACGTCGACGTCGAAGCCGGGCATGGCCTCCACCTTGCCCTCCGCGGCGACATGCGAGCGCGCGGCTGCCTGCGTGTTGGGCGCCGGCGTTTTCTTCTCATCGGAGAAAATGGCGTAAGCGCCTGCCGCAAGCACGATCAGCAGCGCGGCAATGCCTGTCGGTTTCATCCCGGATTATCCATAGAGCCGAAACGCCACTGTAGGAGCGGCGCCCACCCTCTCTCCAACTCTCTCCCACAGGGAGAGAGGGCGATCGCCCCTTCCCCTTAAAGGGGGAGAGCGAAGCGAGGGGGCTTTGGGATGGGGATGGGAGTTGGCCGCGATTTGCGGCCGCATTCGCGCCGGGGGCGGCGCTCCTACATGCACGAGCATTCCAATGGACAATCCTGGATTCATGGCTGCAGCCTCCCGTCTTCCAGCACGGCGACGCGGTGCGCCAGGCTTTCGGCCTTGGGGTCGTGGCTGACGATGGCGATGGCCTTGTGCGCCTGCTCGGCCAGGTTTCGCAGCAGCGCAAGCACGTCGCGGCCGGTCTTGGAATCCAGGTTTGCCGTCGGTTCGTCCGCCAGGATGATGGACGGGTCGCCCGCCAGCGCGCGTGCCAGGGCGGTGCGCTGCTTCTCGCCGCCGCTCAGGTCGGCGGGGTGGAGACTGGCGCGCTTGGCCAGGCCGACCTTGTCCAGCAGCGCCAGGGAGTCGCCCTTGAGCCGGGTTTTGGCGATGCCTTTCAGGCGCAGCACCAGCTCCACGTTTTCCTGGGCGGTGAGTGAGGGGAACAGGTTGAAGGACTGGAATACGAAGCCGATGTGCTTCCTGCGCACGTCGGGCAGGGCGTCCTCGCCGAGGCTGCCGACGTCGTGCCCGCCGATGCGCACCTCGCCGCTGCTGGGGGTGAGGATGCAGCCCATCATGGACAGCAGCGTGGTCTTGCCCGAGCCCGACGGCCCCATGATGAGCAGGACCTCGCCGCGGTTGAGGGCGAGGCTGACGGAATCCACAGCGACCACGGCATTGGCTCCTTGGCCATAGTTCTTGGTGATGTTCTTCACTTCCAGAATTGCTTCCACGCTCGCCTCAGGCCTTGAACACGCTCACCGGGTCCAGGCTGCGGATCTTGCCCACGGAAAACCAGGCCGAGGCCATGCACGCCGCCAGGATCGCGAAGAACAGCGCGACGAACAGCATCGGGCTCAGCGCGAGCGGCACGCCGGCCTTCTCTATCCCGCCTTTCAATAATAGGACGAGCACGGCGCCGATGGCGTAGCCGGCCACCGCGTTGATGCCCGCCTGGGCAAACACGACCTGGTAAATCTCGCGGTTCTTCGCGCCTATCGCCTTGAGCGTGCCGTATTCGCGCAGATGTTCCAGGGTGCTGGCGTAGATGGTCTGGCCCACCACCGTGCCGCCGATGATCATGGCCAGCGCCGCCGTCAGGAAAAACGCCATGCCCATGCCGGTCTGCACGGTCCAGTACATGACCGTCTTGCGGATGAATTCGTCCCTGGTGAAAACGTCGTTGTCGCGCAGGGCCGCTCTCAGGGCGCTGGCGACCGCATTCACTGCCGCGGGGTTCTTCAGCTTGGCGACGATGAAAGCCGTCTGGTTGCCCCAGCCTGCGTCGGCGAAGAACCCGCTCAGCTCGTTGTACGAGGTGAAAGCGAGCGGGGCGGTGGTGAAGCTCTTGATGCCCTGCGAAAGCCCGACCAGCTTGAGTGCATGCTCCTTGTTGCCGAAGCTGACTTCCCACTGCGTGCCGGTTTCCAGATGGCCCAGGCGCTGCTCCGAAGTCTTGTCGAGGATCATGTAGTTGCCGCCCTTGACGTCGCCGGGCCGGCCTTCGAGCATGGCCCACGGGCTGCCGATGCCGTTGTCCGGGTTGTAGCCGATGATCTGCACCTGCTCGCGGCCGCCGTTGGCCAGCTTGATGAAACCCCAGGAAAGCAGCAGCTTCTCCGCCCACAGCACGTCGGAAAAGGCGCGCACCTGGTTGATGCGCTCGGCCGGGAAGGGCAGCGCGAAATCGAAGGACTGGATGTTCTTGGAAGCGACCCAGATGTCGGCGTCGGTGTGGCGGATGACGGCGGTGGCGTTGCCCATCATGCCGAGGTAAATGGCGATTTCGACCAGGGCCAGCACGCCGGCGACGGTGATGCCGATCAGCGTGATGAAAAACCGCACTTTCTCGTGCAGCAGGGTTTTGACCGCAAGCCATAGCATGTCGGTTCCCCCAGGGTTACGCTACGAGGTGGAGTGTTGCATTTGTAGGTCGGGTCAAGCGCAGCGGACCCGACGCGCTGCCGTCGGCTCCGGCGCCGTGCGCCTTGAGCCGACCTACGGGCGATCAGCCCTTGAGGCTGTCCCGCACCCGCTCCAGCCGTTCGCGGGCTTCCTTGGCGATTTCGCGCACGGCGGGCTTGTCCACCAGTTGCACCATCACGCCGGGATCGAGAAAAGCCACGGTGATCTTGCCGCTCTCTTCCTCGCGCACCACCACGTTGCACGGCAGCAGCAGCCCGATGTCGGCCTCGGCGTCGATGGCGCGGTTGGCCAGCGGCGGGTTGCAGGCGCCGAGTATGCGGTAGGGGCGCTTGTCGATGTTGAGCTTGGCCTTCAACGTGGCCTTGACGTCGATATCCGTGAGCACGCCGAAGCCCTCTGTTTTCAGGGCCGCCGTGACTCTGTCCACGGCTGCGTCGAACGGCATGTCGAGTTGGGTGCTGAATCCGTACATTGCTGGGAACTCCTTTCGTTTGTTCTTTTGAAGGAGCGACGCGACAACCGTGTGGGCCAGCCGCAGGTGCGCTCCGGTTCGGGCATGTTACTGAGGATAGATTATATCGTGTTTGTTACAAGGTTCCGGCGTCGCGGCGATCCGGCTTGCCGAGTGGTCTGGAGTTGACGATGCCAGCCTGTTTGTTATCATGATGTATATCCATGAATATACGGAGAGGTGCCATGAAACTGCAAATAGCGAGGTGGGGCAATAGCCTGGCCGTTCGGCTCCCCGTTGAATGTGTTCGAGCCGCTGGATTGCAGGAAGGCGATAGCGTCGAGGCCGAAATCTCCCCTGCGGGTGAGATTACCCTAACGCCCGCCAAGCCTTTCGACAAGGTGGCGTTTCTCGGGCGCTTGAAAAAGTTGCACGCGAAGATGCCCATGACAGAGCCGGTGGTCGAACAGATGCGGCGCGAGGCCCGCTACTGATGCTCTATGTCGACACCAGCGTGATCGTTCCGCTGTTGACGGTAGAACCATCGACAGCCAGCGTCACGGCATGGTTTTCCGGCCTCCAGGACATGCCGGTAAGTTCCGACTGGCTGCTGACGGAGTTTTCCAGTGCCATATCAATCAAGGTCCGCACCGGCCAGCTTTCCGAGGCGGATGCCAAAGTTGTCCACCAGGAGTTCAACCTGCTGGCGTCGAGTGGTCTACGCCTGACACCGGTCAGCCGTGCGGCTTTCAAGGCCGCAGCGGACATGACGCGAGCCTACAAGCATGGGCTGCTCTCGGGCGATGCCTTGCACCTGGCGGTGGCCCAGGATATTGATGCCAAGATTATCGCCACCCTTGATGGCACGATGGTCACGAACGCCACGCGCCTGAAGATGACACTGGTGGAGTTTCCATGACTCTGCCCCTACGAGGTAGCGCCCCCTTTTTTTACCAAGCTGCTTAATCTACCGGGAGTTTTGATGACGTACAGAGTATTGATGGGGATGTTGGGCCTATGCTGGGTTGCCGCCGCCTCGGCCGCAGCGCCGGCATCGTTGTTGTTCGGCGTGAATGAAGGAACCTCGGGCAGCATCGGCTTCACGGATCGCCAGGACAAATACAAGCCGCTTGCGGATTATCTTGCCAGGACACTAAATCGCCCGGTGTTGTTGGAATCGGCGTCGGATCTGAAGAACCTCACCAAGAGCCTGGACAAGGCGCACTATGGCTTGTTGCTGGTGCGCCCGAGCCACATTTCGGCCAAGGCGATGCGCGATCAGAAGTACGTGCTGGTCGCGGCCGCCAAAGGCGACGCTACCGCGCAGTTCATCGTGCACAAGGACTCCCCCTTGAAGCAGCCGGCCGATCTGAAGGGCAAGTCGATTGTGATGCCGGATGACATTGCCTACCCGACCTGGATAGGCCTGGCCATGCTGCGCGACATCGGCATCGGCCGTGGCCAGGCGGGCATCCGCAATTTCCGCTCGCAAGAAGCAGTGGGCTATGCCGTGGAGCAAAAGCTGTCCGATGTCGGCGTGGTGATTTCGTATTCGAAAGTCGCCAAGGACTGGCCGGGCAAAGGCCATCGTGTCCTGTGGGAGAGCAAAAAACTACCCTACTGGTCGGTGATCGGCTCACCCAAGCTGGCGCCGGAAGAAGTGTCCAGGATTCGCGACGCTTTGATCAAACTGGATCATAGCGATGAGGGACAAAAAATTCTGAAAGAGATCGGCGTCAAAGGCTTTGTTGCCGGCGACCAAGCGGCTTATCTCGATATGCTGAAGTGGGTCGGATACTGATTGCGCTAGGTGCGTGTTCTTTCCTTCGAAAAGGGCAGCCTCCGGGATTTATCGTCGGATTTGCGCCCGGGCCACACATCCTGACAAGAACTCTGCGAAAGGCGTGATGTCGTCCGAGACGCTTGCCGATTCCAACGCACCCATGTACCGATCTCTATCCTCAACCCGGATGACGGTCCACGGATAACCGCCGGAGGCCAGCATCAGGTTCGTGGCGAAACGAGCCATACGGCCATTGCCGTCCATGTAGGGATGGATAAAACCAAACAGCCAATGCCCGAGCACTGCACGTACGAACGCATCCGGCTCCTGGGCAAGGCATTCGCACAGGGCCTCCATGCCATCGAGCACGTAGTCGTAATGGGGGGGCGAATGGAGCGACCCCCGTAGAAACACCATATGCCGGCGATACCCCACCAGGTCGGCACGTTCAAGAATGCCCGCATTCACGGAAGGACCGAACAACTTCTGGTACCACGCCTGGTGCCGTTCGGAGAACAGGCGACTGCCCAACAGGGCATCGCTTTCCCGGGAGGTGTAGGCCTGCACCACATCGTCTTTCACCAGTTCGAAGGCGTCGAGATAGCCTTTGGCGGCCATGGCGGCCACTTGCTGCATGTCGTCCTCGTTGCTAAGTGGATCCCAGCCCTCCTCGGCAATCTTGCGGATCAACTCCGGGGTTACACGATACCGCTCGATCGACAAGCTATGGTAGGCATCCTCCACTCGAACGGCTTGCACATGCGCAAGGTATTCTTCCGGAGAAGCTGTAACGATTGCCTCTGGCGGCCGGCAGGTCAGCACAGCCTCCCGATGCTGTGCCCAGAGCATATGGATGCGGGAATAGAGCGGCGCGCGTCCAGGACGTCCGAGTGGATACACCGTCCCTGCATCGAAGGGTCGATCGTCTGTGCGGATGCGGATATCCAGCCCTCTCAGTTGGCCGAGCACCGCATCCACGAAATCGGTTCGGCCAACCTGGCGATAAGCCGACAGCAGCCGGGCGAGGCCGGCGCGATTCACGTCGACCAGGGCCGCCAGGGCACCGGGATCATTCATCTGCGCCATGACAATCTGCACCTCCCGGGCGTACACCGTGAAATACCGGGGCGGCAGGTTCACCAGGCAGTATGGCGCCGACATGCACCGCAGGCCCTGCAGCATGTATTGATGCGCCGGCGCAGGGAAACCGCCTTTGCCCGGATACAGGGCCACCGTATGGCCAAAGGCCAGATCCTGCACCTGGCTCTGATTGACGGCCAGCATCACATTGACGGTACGCGGGATCGCGTTGTGCTGCGCATGGCGCAATAAGGACTGTTCCGCCGTAAGGCAGTAGCCAGCCCCAAAACGCTCGCTCAGGTAGCGTGCCAGGTATTCCCAGAAGTTGGCATAGAAAGGCGTCGTATCCCCGGCATCGGCCGTCGGATCGGATACAAAGTACCAGCCCTTGAGGATTTCCCTCAGGTAGCCCGTTTTCAGCAACAGCACCCGTGTCTCATTGCCGATTTGGGGGCCACGGACCACGCCTCTGTCTGTCCCCAGAACGCCGTGCAACTCTTTCAGAGCCCGAGCCAGACGTTGCCTTGGGCTAATTCTTGGACGTGCCATCGCGTATTCTCCATGTTCTGCCTAAATTAATTTACATGTTTTAAATGAATCAATCAACATGTTTAGCTATGGAAAACAGGCGCGAGCCCAGTAGTTGACGGAACTTTCGGTTAAGCTGAAGCAGCCCGTAGAGCCCGTAGGCTGGGCTGAGCCCGCGAAGCCCAGCACATGGCGCAATTCGACGTTGGGCTTCCTGTGTTAGCCCAACCTGCGCGGGCTAAACCGTCCCCGTTTTGTGCGCCTTTGTGGGAGTTTGTCCGCGCTTCGCGCGTGATGGTTTGGGTGCCGGGAGCTGCCCGGCAGCAGGTTACTTTCTCTTGCTTGCCCAAGAGAAGAGTAACCAAAGAGAAGGGCCCCCCGCTTTACCGGCCCTTCGGGCTTCCCTCGGATTTCCGGAAAAATCGGGCGGCTGCGGAACTCGCGCCTTGCGCTCAGACAGTCCTCGCCGACTTCCCCCGATTTTCCCGGAAATCCGAGGCGGTGCAGAGGGGGGTAAAGAAGGCGACGTCACGCGCAGAGCGCGTGGCAGTGTTTTTGGCCTGTCCGGGCTTTGCCCGGACAGGGTTTTGAAGTTGCTTATGGGTTCCCCTTTTCCGCCGCCGAGTAGCAAGCAGAGCCCGGGGCAGTCGGTGAGGACTGCCTGAGTCTGCGAAGCCCAGCACATGGCGCAATTCGACGTTGGGCTTCCTGTGTCAGCCCAACCTACGCGGGCTATTGAGGGGATGACTTGTCCCACAGGCTCTCGAACGCGGACTTGGCCCGAGCGACAAAAGCGGGATTTCGGCTTGCGGATGCCTTTAGACTGGGACGCTCGGTCGGCTCAAGGAATGGTAACAACACCTCGACTCTCGCCCACGATGATGGAAGCGAGGGGTCAGTGATAACTAGGGAGTTTGCGATAGGGCCATCAAACCAACGAACCTCGTTGCCCGTTTCCTTTAGTCTTGTAGTAATACCTCGAATGTCATTCGCCATTTCTGTCGCGGACCGGTGAACGATTTTGGCGACTTCCGTCAGCGCGGCAGAGTCTGGGTGTGTCAGGACAACGCGGAGTTTTCGTCTGGTCTTCAGCAAATTGCCGTCAGCATGCTTGACGCTGCCGGTGTGCATTGAAATCAGAACTTCCTTCGCATCGCCAAGTTCTTCATCGAGTGGCTTAAGCGATTGGCGATTGGGAATTGCCTTAAGACTCGGCCAAGCGCTGGGAACCATCAGCAATGCTGCAATCGCAATTGCGGCAAAGGCTGCACCTGCGTACCACAGGCGAAGCGAAGGATCACTGATGCTGTGGATGGTTGCCATGACGCCAATGACACCAAGGGCAGAAACGAGACCTGTGAGAACTCTTTCCGGGGCTTTGTCCATATATTTTGGCGAGCGCAAAGTGATAAGGGTTAATCGGGATAGGAGAAAGCCTCACAGCCTCCCCCTCCCACACCACCGTGCGTACGGGGCCGTACACGGCGGTTCAATGAATAAATTCCTGTCATCTTGCGAGAGATGGCAGACCCAAACTGCTGAAGTACCTCGCTGGCAGGGCCAGCGATAGCGCCGGGGTTTTCGACAGGCGCCACGGGCCATGTGCGCTTTTGCTGGTGTTCCATGCTTCGCGCACAGACACGCCGCGTTTGCGCAGTTCCCGGTAACCTGACCTGCCCCATTGCTTCCAGATATAGCATCGTAACTTTCGCCGCAGCCATTTGTCGATGTCGCGCAGAGGACTCAGCACTTCGGCAATGCCGAAGTACGCTTTCCAACCAAGCAGGGTTTTCCTCAGCTCTGCAACGATGTCGGCCAAACGGTGGCCTCGTGTGCGACGGGTCAGCTCCCGAATACGGTCTTTGAGTTTGTCGATGGCTTTATCGGCCACCTTCAGTCTCGCCCCGTTTCGGCTGACCGTAAATCCCAGAAACTTGCGTTTTGCCGGGCGATCTACCGCGCTTTTCAGCGGATTCACTGTGAGTCGCAGTGTGTCACTGACGAAGCGTGTCACGCTAGCCATGACCCGCTCGCCCGCATGTCGGCTTTTGACCATGATGTTGCAGTCGTCGGCATAGCGGGCAAAGCGGTGGCCGCGCCGTTCCAGTTCCCAATCGAGCTCATCCAGTACGACATTCGCCAGTACCGGAGACAATGGGCCGCCCTGCGGTACGCCTTGTGTCGTGGCCTGCACGCTGCCGTCCACGCTGACACCGGCCTTGAGATAGCGGTTGATGAGTCGCAGCAGAGCCGGATCGTTGGTGTGCTGTTTGAGCCGCACCATGAGTCGGTCGTGATTGACTCGATCAAAGAACGCTTCCATGTCGGTGTCCACCACCCAGGCATAGCCTTCGCGGATGTCCGCCTGTACCTGCCGCACGGCCTGATGCGCCGAGCGCCCGGGACGGAATCCGTAGCTACTTGGGTGAAAGTGCGGTTCCCATTCTGCGCTGATGATTTGCGCGATGGCTTGCTGGATGAATCGGTCTACCACGGTGGGGATGCCCAAGGGCCGTTTCTTGCCATCGGGTTTGGGGATTTCCACGCGTTTGACCGGTTGCGGGCGGTATGTGCCCGCAACCAGTTGCGCACGAATTTCCAGCCAATGCTCCTTGAGGTGGTGGGGAAGTTCCTCGACGCTCATGCCGTCGATGCCGGGCGCGCCTTTGTTCTGGCGGACTTGCTTGAGTGCGCGTTGCAGGTTGGGCCGTTCCAGCACCCGTGCCAGCAACGCTTCAGGTTGAATTGACGCGGTTTGACTGCCGTGTCCAGCCACGAATTCATCCTGCGGCGTTGCCGCAGCCTGCTTGCGCAGGTTGTCAGATGCGATTCCGTTGCTCTTCATGCAGTTTCCACGTCGTTCATTGTTCGGGCCTTCAGTGGTGCCACCCACTTACTATGCCTTCTGCTGACTTCTCCACCACTTTCAATGGCGGTTGCCCGTCATTTTGTGAACTGTTGCCAGCCCACTGCGATGGAGATCTCCCGGGGTAAGACACGTCACTTTCGCTGCGCGAGCGCCGGATTTACAAAGTGCATCCCAACTACCGCAGATGGAGGACTTCGCGGTCACGTGCCCGCTCGTCCCGGATGCACCACGCCTCATATCCGGTTTTTGTTCATCGCCCCGCAGCTTTGGATTCAGCTTCCTTCAGACCCTGCCTCGCGACAACGCCCTTGCCGTTCTCCTAGCCTTCGGCTCTGCGAAAACCTGGCCCCAGGACTTGCACCTGGGTAGTTACGTGCCATGCCCGGCACACACGTTTAGCTTAACCGGCGACAGCGGCTTTATCGCTGGCGTCCGGGTTGAAGCGTGGGTGTACGCCCGACATGGGCATGAACTTATGGGGTGGAAGTCCCCTGTGGGAGTACCTGGCTTGTCGCATGCGACAAGGATAACCACTAGCCGACGGCAAGGGCAAGTCCGCGAGGACTTGTCCGAAGGAAGCCCGAGTGCAAACGTGCGAGGCGACGGACAGAAACCGCATAGAAGGCTTGGTCCCCGGGCGAGTCAGCACCTCATGACGAAGCCCGCCAGGAACGGGGGATAGGGTAAATGCGGCGTTTGCGCACGGACAGTTCATGTTCTTATTCGGGGAGGTCTGTTCAGCAAGCGATGGACGAATTTGCGTAAATCCCAGAAGGCTCCGCTGGGTGAACAAGGGCCAGGCGACCGGACTGCCGCGTACCGGTCGAGCGAATAGCGGCGAAACGCAAGGACGGCCATAGCGCGACGGCGAGTAATCGCCGCCGTGACTGGACAGAAGTCAGCAGAGGCCATAGTAGTCTCGCCCGCAAGGCGAGACCAAGGGCCGAACATAAACAGACAAGGAGGAGCCGTGGACAATTCGAACTCGACACTGAACCCGAGCGGGGGAGCCGAGGAACGGCGTTGCGCCACCCAGCCAGCCTTGCACGAAGACCTGATGGAAGCAGTACTTTCGCCTTGGCACTTTCTCGCCGTTCCGAAACTTGTCCGAATCAGCGAGGCCTTCCGGGTTTTCGGCGCGGCGAGTGGCAGACTGTCGACCGGAATGAGGGGCAGGGGAGCGCCGTTATTGATGATGCGCCACGACATGGTGACCTGTTGCCCGTTGTCCGTCGGTGCAAAACGTTGTTCGGTCCAGCCGCTTGGCGTACGATGATAAGGCCATGTCGTAGCGGCAAACGATGCCCTCTACGGCTTTCAGGCGCGCATCAATTTTTCAATCGTGCAGAGAGCCGAAACCATGCTGAACCTGATTCTCTCGACCATCGCTTTTTTCGTCGCCGTGTTTTTCCTGAAGAGGTACCTTGACGACCAAGGCGTGAACAAAGGCATGACGCGCACGGTGCTGGTGTTCGTGCTGGCGTCTGCCGTGTCGTTCGGTGTCGCGGCTGTCGTGGATCGGGTGGACGAGGCGATTGGCGGCAAGAAGCACGTAGCCAGTGCCGATCCGCTGCAAGGCGGCGATGTCGGGCAGTTGCTCAAGAGCCTGTCGGCGGCCCAAGGGCGTTGAGCCGCACCTTTCTTCGAACACCGACACCCCTCGTCATTTTTTCTGCAGCGGCGTGAAGCGCGCTTGCAGCGGCGGCTGGCCGGGGAGGGTGATGGAGATCACCACTTTCATGTCGGGCGCAAGCTCGAATTTTCCCGATCCTTTCAGAACGTTGTCAGCGGCAGGTGCCAGCGGTACGGCCGTCTTGGTCTTGCCGGACAGCACCGTGGCGGTGCCGGTTGCGCCCTGCGCGGGCTGGCTCTTGCCGGCGTGGTCGGTGAGGTAGACGGTGACCTCGTTGGCTTTGACCACCAGTTCGAGGTGATGCACCCCGGCCATGCGCAACTGGCCGCCATGCGGGGCGGCCGTCTTGTCCAGGACTTCGTCGGTGTGTGCGAAGGCTCCCTGCGAGAAAATCAGTGTGAAGGCCAGTAGGGATAGGGTCAGGCGTTTCATGGCGTTGCTCCTTTTGGGTGAAAAAATTTCAGGTTGGAAATGCAAAAAACAAGGTGTCGACCGCCAAAAATACGGCCGCTCAGTAACTACCAGATTCAGCATCGCTCTTCGACTTTTCCACCAGTTTCCGCAGCGGTTCTTCACCCCACAAATAGAACATCACCGGCGTGAGCACGGTGTCTAGCAGGGTGGAGCTGACCAGTCCGCCGAAGATCACCACCGCCACGGGGTAGAGGATTTCCTTGCCGGGTTCGCCGCCGGAGAGGATCAGGGGAATGAGGGCGCAGGCCGCGACCAGGGCCGTCATGAGCACTGGGGTGAGGCGTTCCAGGCTGCCGCGCACGATCATCGCCTTGCCGAAGGTTTCGCCTTCGAACGCGACCAGGTTGATGTAGTGGCTGATCTTGAGGATGCCGTTGCGCGCGCTGATGCCGGCCAGGGTGACGAAGCCGACCAGCGAGGCCACCGACAGCACGCCCCCCGAGAGCTTGAGCGCGATGACGCTGCCCACCAGGGCGAGCGGGATGTTGCCCATGATCATGAGCGAGAGCTTGGCGGATTGGTAGCGGCTGTACAGCACCAGGAATATCAGAGCGAGCGACACCAGGGACAGGCCGGCGATGAGCGAGCTGGCTTCCTCCTGCGCCTGGAACTGGCCTTCGAGCGCGGTGAAATAGCCCTGCGGCAGCGGCGTTTGCGCGATCGTTTCGCGTATCCGGCGGATGATTTCCGCCATGTCGCGGCCGTCGGTGTTGGCCGAGAGCACGATGTGGCGGCGGCTGTTGTCGCGGCTGATCTGGTTGGGGCCGTCGGCTTCCTCGACGTGGGCGATGAGGGAGAGCGGCACCGGGCCGCCGGGGGTCTCGATGAGCAGCCGCGACAGCCCCTCGGCGTTGCGGTCTGCGTCCTGCAGGCGCAGCACCACGTCGAAGCGCCGGCTTTGCCCTACGATCTGCGACACCACCTTGCCGTTGGAGAGCGTCTCGATGGCGCCCATGACGGCGGCCGGCGTGACGCCGTAGGCCTTGGCGCGGTCGTAGTCGATGCGCACCTGCAGTTGCGGAATGCGTACCTGCTTTTCGATCTGCAGGTCCACCAGGCCGGGAATGGCCGACAGCCGCTGTTGTAGCCCGGTGGCGCTGGCGCGCAGCGTGTCCAGGTCGTCGCCGTAGATTTTCAGGGCGATCTGCGCGCGTACGCCGGAGAGCAGGTGGTCGAGGCGGTGCGAGATGGGCTGGCCGATGTTGACTACGGCCGGCAACGCGGAGAGGCGGCTGCGGATGTCCTGCAGCACGGCTTCGCGGCTGCGTGCGGAAGGCTTGAGGTCGACGTCGATCTCGCTGTAATGCACGCCCTCCGCGTGCTCGTCCAGCTCCGCCCGGCCGGTGCGGCGCCCGACGTGGGTGACTTCCGGCACCTGCCGGATCAACTGCTCGGCGAGCGCCCCCAGACGGTTGGATTCGGCCAGCGAGGTGCCGGGGTTGAGCAGGGTATTGATGGTGAGCGTGCCCTCGTTGAAAGCCGGCAGGAAGGCGCGGGCGAAGAAGGGCACGCCGGCGGCGGCGACCACCACCAGCAGCAGCGCCCCGCCCAGCAGCGCCCTGGCGTGGTCGAACGACCAAGCCAGCAGGCGTGCGTCCCAGGCCTTGAGCCTTTTTACCAGCGGGCTGTCGCCGTGCTGCAGCAGCTTGGCCTTGGGCAGCAGGTAGTAGCACAGCACCGGCGTGAGCGTGACCGACACCAGCATGCTGGCGAGGATGGACACGATGTAGGCGACCCCGAGCGGCGCGAACAGCCGGCCTTCAATGCCGGACAGGGCGAACAGCGGCACGAACACCAGCACCACGATGAGGGTGGCGTAGACGATGGCGCTGCGGACTTCGAGGGTGGCGGCGGCGATGGTTTTGAGGGGGGAAGCCTCTTTCGCAGAACGCAGTCTGCGCAAAACGTTCTCTACGCCCACCACCGCGTCATCCACCAGTTCCCCGATGGCGATCGCCAGCCCGCCCAGCGTCATGGTGTTGATGGACAGCCCGAAGTAGCGGAACACCAGCAGAGTGACCACGATGGACACCGGAATCGCGGTGAGCGAAATGAGGGTGGTGCGCACGTTGAGCAGGAACAGGAACAGCACCACGGCGACCAGGATGGCGCCGTCGCGCAGGGCTTCCGCTACGTTGCCCACGGCGCGCTCGATGAAGTCCGCCTGCTTGAACAGGATTTCCGGGGCGGCGACGCCGGCGGGCAGGGTTTTGCCCAGGCCCTTGAGCGCCGCTTCGATGTCGCGCGTGAGTTTGACCGTGTCGGCGCCCGGCTGTTTTTGCACCGACAGGATGACCGCGGGCTTGCCGTCGAAACCGGCGTCGCCGCGCTTGACCCGTGGCGCGAAGCCGACCGCGGCGATTTGCTGGAGCAGGATGGACTGGCCGTTTTTCCAGCCCACCACCAGGTTTTGCAGGTCCTCGATGCGCGTGGTGCGGCCGAGGTTGCGGATCAGGTATTCGCGTCCCTGCTGTTCCAGAAAGCCGCCGCTGGTGTTGGTGCCGAACTGCTTGAGCGCGGCTTCCATCTGCTCCAGAGTGATGCCGAGGTCGCGCATCATGACCACCTTGGGCGTGACCTGGTATTGCTTCACCTCTCCGCCGATGGGGATGACCTGCGACACGCCGGCGATGGTGAGCAGGCGCGGGCGCACCACCCAGTCGGCGGCCTCGCGCACCTGCTGCGGGTTGGCGCCGTCGCCGTGCAGGGAGATGAGCATGATCTCGCCCATGATGGAGCTGATGGGGCCCATCTGCGGGGTGATGCCGGCGGGCAACTGGGCTTTGACCACGCTCAGGCGTTCGGCCACCTGCTGGCGGTTGCGGTAGACGTCGCTGCCCCAGTCGAATTCCACGTACACCACCGCCAGCCCTATGCCCGAAACCGAGCGCACGCGCGTCACGCCGGGCAGGCCGTTCATGGCGGTTTCGATGGGGAAGGCGACGAGCTGCTCGACCTCCTCCGGGGCGAGGCCCTCGGCTTCGGTCATGAGGGTGACGGTGGGCTTGTTGAGGTCGGGGAACACGTCCACCGGCAGTTGCTTCAGGGTGAGCGCGCCGTACGCGACGAGCAGGACGGAGAGGGCCAGCACCAGCAGGCGCTGGGTCAGGCTGATACGGAGGATGGCGTCGAACATGGCTTCTTACCTTATCTGTGCCAGCAGCGGCGCACCCTCGGACACCACACGCTCGTCGGCGTGCAGCCCCTGCACCACGGCGACGTTGGCGCCGTCCACCGGTTGCACGCGCACCTTGCGCGGGGCAAAGCGTTCGGCGGAAACGTGCACCCAGACCTCGGACTCGCCGCCCGCGGATTTGCCCACGCTGGCGCGCGGCAGCAGGATGCCGCGCACGCGCTGGTGGGTCTGGGCGTAGACCTTGAGCGGCTCGCTTACGCTCAAGGGTGGCGCCGGGGAGTCGACCCTGAATTGCAGTGGGACGGCGTGCTCGCGCAGCTCCAGGCTGCGGCCCAGCAGGGTCAGCGCGACGCTCTGGCCACCTTCAGTGACGGCGGTGCCGCCCGAGACCTGCCCCGCCAGCACGGTGTCGTAGGCCAGCGCCTCCACCCACAGCTTGTCCGGGTTGACGATCTCGAACAGCACGTCGCGCGCTTCGACCACCTGGCCGGCAGCCACGGCGGCGCGGCTCACGCTGCCGGAAACCGGCGCGCGCAACGCCTCGCGCTGGTACAGGCTGGCGGCCAGTGCGGCCTTGCGCTGCTTCAGGCCCTCCAGCTCGGCGTGCGCGGCGTCGAGTTCGCGGCGCGGGATGCTGCCGCTCAATTGTTCCAGCCGTTCCGCGCGCCTTTGCGCCAGCCCCAGTTGCGCCTCGATTTCGGCCAACTGCGCCTGGCTGTTGCCGCGTTCCAGGCTGCTGGCCGCCGGCACCAGATAGGCCAGCACCTGCCCCTTGGCGACCTTCTCCCCGAGGTGCGGCAGGCCGCGCGGCCCGGCTTCGATGCGGCCGGACTGCGAGGCCTGCACGCGTCCGCTGAAATTCGGGTCGGCCACGACGTGGCCGTTCAATTCGGCGCCGAGCGGGATTTCCTGCTCCTTGGCCAGCACGGTGCGCAGCCCCAGCAGGCGTTGCGCGGCCTTGGGCACGAACACGCTGCCGTCTCCCAGGCGTGTGGGGGCGCTTCCAGAGGGCAGGGCGCTCGCCTTGTCGGCAGCGCCGCCGTGCTCTTCGCCATCGTGGGCGAACCCCGGCGCCGGCTGCAACAGCGGCAGCACCGCCAATATTGCGAGCAGGGGTGGAAGGGCAGCGCGGCGGCGCCATTTGGAGGCAATCAGGGCCAGCCCCAGCAGCGCCACCGTCGCGCCCACCCAGCGCATCCAGGCGACACCTTGCCCGGAAGCCGGTGTTTCTTTCGGCGCAGGGATTTCCAGTGTGCCGGTGAGCAGATCCTGCAAGTCGCCCGCCTGCACCGTGAACAGCATCTCGTACTTGCCCGGCTTGGCCAGCCAGTCCGCCGCGACGTTGTAGACCCCGTCGCCGGCCGCCTGCGCCACGGCCTTGTGGCTGCCGCTTTCCAGCTCGATGCGGGCGCCGTCGATGGGCGCGTTGTCGGCGTAGTGGTCGAGATAGATGGTCAGTTTTCCGTCTTGCAGCACGGCCACCAGCTCGACCTCCGGCGAGGCCGTTTCGAGGCGTGGTTGCGCGGTCTGGGGCAGGTTCGTCGGCGTCGCCGCAGCTTCGTGCTCCTCGCCCTCGTGCGCCGAGGCGATCGGCAGGGCGAGGGTGAGCAGCAGCGCCAGCAGTGTGGCCGCGCGGCGTGAGTTGGATGGTTTCATGGCAATATTCCCTGGGCTTGATTGAGGTCGGCGCGGGCGCGCGCCAGTGCGATTCTTTGCTGGGCGAGGGCGAGGTCGGCCTGCTGCGCGGCGGCGCGCGCGCGCATCAGTGCGGGCAGATCGAGTTCGCCGAGGTCGAAGGCTTTCTGCAGCAGCTTGAGGTTCTCGGCGCCGTAAGCTTGCTGCTTCTGCGCCAGTTCCACATGCTGCCGGGCGTAGTCCAGACCCTGCTGCGCGCGGCTTATGCCGGCTTCCAGGCGATGCTGCAGCAAGCGGTATTCCGCCTCGGCCTGCGCTAATTCTGTTTGCGCCGCGGCCACCGCGGGCTGGCTGTATGCGGCGCTACCCAGGGGCAGGCGCACCTTGACGCCGACGCTGTTGCTGTAAGGGTCCGCCGCCCCGGCGCGTTCGCTGCGCGTGAACAGCGCCAGCTCGGGGTTTTCGCGCCGTGCCTTGGCGGCGACACGCACCCGTGCCGTTGCCAGCGCTATCGCGCTGCGCGCGGCGCGCAGCATGGGGTGGTTTTCCGGCGGCGTCCCTTCGCGCGGCGCCTCGGCGCTGGCCTCGGGCAGGTCCGTGCCGCCGCTGAGCAGCGCGTATGAACGGCGCGCCTGCGCCAGTTGCGCCTCGCGATCCAGCAATGCGCCGCGGGCGGCGAGCGTTTCGCCCTGCGCCACCAGCAGGTCCGTGGTGGCCAGGTATCCGGCATCGACGCGCCGGGCTACGTCTTTCTCCAGCGCTGCCGCTGCCTGCAGGCGTTCCCGTGCTAGCCGAGTCTCGTTTTCGGCCAGTGCAGCAGCCCACAGGGCGTCGCGCAACTCGCCGGCGATGGCGAGCCGCAGCGCGGCCGAGGCGGCATCGAGTTCGGCTTGTTCGGCATCGGCGAGGCCGAGACGCGCAGCTTGTTCCTGCGGCAGCCACAGTGGCAGGCCGAGTTCGGCGTCGAATTCGCGCTGGCCGGCGTTGCGGCCCAGTTGGTCGCTGCGGTAGGAAGCGCTGGCCGCAGGCGCGGACGGCAGCAGTGCCGCCGCCGTCCCCCGCCCTGCCGTGACTTCGCTGCGGCGTGCCTCCAGCGCTTGCGCCTGCGGGTTGACGCGCCACGCATATTCCAGGGCCTCATGCAGGCCCCCGGCGACGGGCGCTAGATCGGCAGCCATGGCGGATTGGGCCAGTGCCAGATAAATGATGCAGAGAGAAAGTCGCATTGCGTCCTCTTGTGTTCAGGGTGGAAACCTTGGTCACAATCCGGAACACGCGCGAGCGCGGCGCGCTGCGGTGCAGCGGCTTGCGGCGGGTGTTCCGGAATCAGGCGATGCGGAATTGAGGGGGGCGTTGCGGCTGTTCCGGGATGAACAGCGTGAGAATGGCGGGCGTCGCGGCCGCGAACTTGGAGCCGGTGTGCTGGCTGAACTGCATGGCCGTCGCAGGGATGGCCATGGCGCAGCACATGTGGCACGGGTCGCATTGGTCGCACGGCAGTGGATTTTTTGCCGGGTGCCCGTCGTGTTCGTGATGATGCGCTTGATGGTCGTGCTGCAGCGACGCCTGGCTGGCCTTTTCGCACAGCGGCACGAGCGTTGCGGCCACGCCTTGCAGGGGCAGCCACAGCATCAACAGTATCAGGATGGCGTTACGCCAGACCATGCGCATAATCGGATAACGGGGTCGCGAAAAAAGTCAGACAATTCAAGCAGGCGGCCTGGGCACCATGCGAATGCCCTAAAGTTTCGACCGCATCGGCAGATAATAGCCTTATTGTCTGCCGCTGTGCCAGCTTTTTTTAGGCACATGCGCGAGGGAGGATTTTTCCGTGTTCCAAAGATTCGTGAAAGCGCTTGGCGGCAAGAACAGGCCGAAACAACCCGAGCCGCCGGCACCGGTGCAGGCCGCCGACAGGCTCGGAAAGGTGGTGTCGCTGGTCGAGGACGATCGGTGCCGCGTACCCAGCGACGACAACGTCATCGATACCGGAACCGTCGCTCCCAAGGGCAACGTCACCAGCATCCTCGACATCGAGACGCATGGGACGCGGACCGATGCGGCGCAATTGCCGCTGCGTTTTCTCGGCCGCCAGCCGGTGCTGGACGGCAACCAGCAACTGCTCGGCTACGAGCTGATGCTGCGCAATCGAGGCGCCCGCCAGCCGTCGGTGGACGACGCGCTGGTGCGCATGCAGGACGAGATGCTGTTGCGCAGCATCCTCGGCCTGGAGATCGAACAGTTGCTGGGGGATAAGATCGCTTTTATCGGCTTTTCGATTTTCATGCTGGACGACCCGCTGCTGGACCTGCTGCCGAGGACGGGCCTCGTGCTCGCGTTTCAGCCGGTTTCCGAATATGCGGCGTGGATGGCGGACCGCTTGCAGCAGGTTGCCGCGTCCGGGTTCCAGATCGCACTGGACGATTTCACCTACACCCCGGAACTGGAACCGCTGCTGTCCTTCGTCAGCTACGTCAGGGTCGACGTGGGCAAGTGCAATGCCATGCAACTGGGCGAACAGGTGGCCAAGGTGCAGAAACACCCCGGCGTGGTGCTGCTGGCGAAAAACGTGCAGACCGACGAGGACTTCGAAGCCTGCCGCCGCCTTGGATTTCAACAATACCAGGGTTATTTCTTCACGCGCATGCAGCCGGCCCTGCCGCCGCGCCTCAACAGCGACCGCGTGCGGGTCATGGAACTGCTCAACCTGGTTACCACCCATGCCGACATATCCGCGCTGGAAGAAGTGTTCAAGCGCGACGCGACGCTATCCTACAAACTGCTGCGCTACATCAACTCGCCCGGCTGCGGCCTGCCGCAGCCGCTGCGTTCCATCGCGCATGCCCTGGTGATGCTGGGGCACGATCAGTTATACCGCTGGCTCACCCTGCTGCTGTTCAGCAGCGGCAAGCTCGACCTGCGCAGCCAGGCGCTGCTCAAGAATGCGATGGTGCGCGCCCGCCTCACGGAACGGCTGGGACGCAAAAAAGTGGCGCAGGAGTTGCAGGAGGGATTGTTCATCGCCGGCATATTTTCGCTGCTGGACGTGCTGCTGAATCTGCCCATGGAGCAGGCGCTGGCGCAGTTGAATCTGCCCGAGCCCCTGCTTGCGGCGCTGATTCGCAGGGAAGGGCCTTACGCGCCTTTCCTCGAACTGGCCGTTGCCTGCGAGGAATGGGAGCAGGACAAAATGGCCGAGCTTGCCGCCGCCTGCGGGCTGGATGTGCAGGAGGTTAACCTGGCTCACGTCCAGGCGATGATCTGGGCCGAGAGCATGGATAAATGAAGTGAATCGGCCGGCACGCCGCATGCCCGGCATCCTCATGAAGTCAGTAGGTCGGTTCAAGGCCGCAGGCCGGAACCGACATTCGGTGCGGTTGGTTTGTCGGTTCCGCTTCAGCCCTCTCTCCAACTCTCTCCCGCAAGCGGGAGAGAGGGCAACGGTTCCCCCACTTGTGGGGTGGGGGGTTAGGTGGAACCGACCTACATGCGGTTAGTCTCCCGGCGTAGGGATGTTCCCCGACGCCACCATCTCCAGCAATCTCCCGCTTTCTTCCCGCAGCGTCTGCAACCACAGCCCGATCTGTTCCGGTTCGTTCTTGATGCATCCGAGCTCCAGGCTCTTGGCCGCGTTCTGCAACGCAGGCGTGCCGCAGTAGCTGGATGAGCCGTGCAGCTTGTGCGCCGCTTTGCGCAGGTCTTCGAGATTCTGGTCGGTAAAGGCGCTTTCGATGCTGGCCATCGATGCCGGCAGATCCTTGACCAGCATGTCGAGGATGGTGCGCCATACGTCGGCCTGGCCGAAAGCCCTCTCGACGCCGAGTTTGGCATCGATCACCGGCAGCTTCGCCGTTGCGGCCTGTTGTGGTTCGGCAGCGGCGGCGGCAGCGGCAGGAGTTGGGCTGGACGTTCCGCACCATCTGGCGATCGCGTCCAGCAGCGCCTTCTCGTTCAGCGGCTTGGCGAGATAGTCATCCATGCCGGATGACAGATAGCCTTCGCGGTCGCCGCTCAGGGCGTTCGCGGTGAGCGCGACGATGGGCGTGCGCGGCCCGTGCTTTTGCAGTTCGCGGATCAGGCCGGTCGCTTCGATGCCGTCCATCACGGGCATGTGCACGTCCATGAGGATGATGTCGAATTTGTTTTTGCGGCAGGCTTCCACTGCCGCAACGCCGTTGTCGGCTTCCTTGATCGTGGCTCCGAGTTGCTGCAAAAGAATTCCCGCCAGTTTGCGGTTGATCTCGTTGTCGTCCACCACCAGCACGCGCAGCGGCTTGTCGTTTGCGCCGCGCCGCGCCGTACTGGGCACACCGGCCTTTGCAGCAATGGCTACGCGCGAGGAAGAGATCACCGCGTTGCTGAGCCTGTCGTAAAGCTCCGAACTCTTGGCCGGCTTGGTGAGGCAGGAGGTGAATCCGGCATCGCTGCTGCGTTCCAGGGTGAGCCGGTCGCTCGCGTTGCCGAGCAGGATGACGTAGGTGCCGGCGCTGCCCGTTTCGCTTTGGACGGCGGCGGCGAAGTCTTCGGGTGTCATGTCGTTGGCCGCGACGTCCATGATCGTTGCGCTATAGGGGGTGCCGCCGCTGGCGGCTTCCCGCAGGGCGTGCAAAGCGGCTTCGGCGCTTGTGGTGGTGCGCTCCTCCATGCGCCAGGACAACAGGTGTTCGCGCAGCGACTCCGCCACCTTGGCGTTGGGGGTGACGGTGAGGACGCGCAGGTTTTCCAGCACTTCGGCTGCCTTTTGTGTTGGCTGATCCACCTGCTTTTGCAAATTCATGGTGAAGTGGAAGTTAGATCCCTGGCCGACGGTACTTTCCACGCCGATCGCTCCGCCCATCATCTCCACCAGTTTTTTCGAGATGATCAGGCCCAGCCCGGTGCCGCCATATTTTCGCGTGGTGGAATCGTCCGCCTGGCTGAACGGCTGGAACAGCTTGGACTGGCTGTCGCTGGAAATGCCAATGCCGGTGTCGGTGACGCTGAGTTGTACCAGCGCGCTGCCCTCGGATTCGCCGACCAGGCTGACGATGACCACCACGTCGCCCGACTCGGTGAACTTGACCGCGTTGCTGATCAGGTTCGACAGTACCTGGGTGATTCTGCCGGGATCGCCGCAAAGCCTGGTCGGCACGTCGTGATGGAACAACAGGATTACGTCCACCCCCTTGTTCTGCGCGTTCAGGGCGTGCAGCGCGACGCAGTCCTCGACCAGGTTGCGCAAATCCAGTGCGATCGATTCGACGGACAGTTTTCCTGCCTCGATCTTGGAAAAATCCAGGATGTCGTTGATGACGGTGAGCAGCGTTCTTGCAGAGACTTCCGTGGTATGCAGGTATTCGCGCTGCACAGTGTCGAGTTCGGTCTTGCCGAGCAGGCCGAGGAAGCCGAGGACACCGTTCAGCGGCGTGCGGATTTCGTGGCTCATGTGCGCAAGAAACTGGCTCTTGGCCTCGTTTGCCGCTTCTGCGCTCGTTTTGCCGCGCAGCGCTTCGCCTTTCTCCTTGTCGCGCTGGCGCAGGCCGGCGATGGTCGTGCGCAATGCGTCGCTGATGGTGGTTATCTCGCGGTCCCCCGCATCGACTTCCACGGTTACGTCGAAATCGCCCTGGGCCAGACGGTGCAAAGGCTCTTGCAGCTTGAGCAGCGGCGCCAGGGCATTGCGGATGAATTGGCGGCCCAGGGTGAAGGAGAGCAGTAAAACCACTCCCAGCAGGCCGCTAAGGAAGAGTATGCCCCTGAGCATGAGGTTCTTGCCTATGGTCAAATCCATGCCAAGGTCGATATAGCCGATGGTTCTGACGCTCTCTTTCGCGTTCTCGTCCAGCGTCATGTCGAGCATGCTGTCGGACTGCAGCGAGTGGGACCGCACCGGCGCTAGAACGTGCACCGCATTGACGATGCCGAGCGTGCGAGTGATGATGACCAGACGGCCCGCGTGGGCGGGGTCGTCGAGGCTTCTGAGGTATTCGGCGGGCAGCGAGGGTGCGGCGGACGAACTGCTTTTGTGGTAGTGCCCGAGCAGTTTGGTCCCCTTGGCGTCGTAATAGCGAATGTAGCCGATGTTGGCGTAGTTCGTGGCGCGCCGGCTGATCCGATCCAGCGCGCTGCTGGTGTCCGAAACGAAAAGCGGCGTTCCCATCTCGTCGAACTCCGGGATGTATTGCATCGCCTGGCGCCTCATGCCCTCCTCGATCAGCCTGTGGGAACCCCACCACAATCCGGCGACGGTCACCGCATAGGCGAGGACTGCCCAGAAAAGATAGACCACGGTGATGCGCGTGACCAGGCTACGCTGCTTGCGCCGCGGCGCGTGCGGCTCATTCGCCATCGATGAACTCCTTGAACTTGTCGGACAGGGTTAGGCCGAGCTTCACCGCCACCTTGGTATTTACGCCGATGTCGGCCGACGACAACGCTATGGCAGGCTCGCCCGGTACACCGTTGGCGCCCTGGGCCTGCTGCAGCCGCATCAGCACCGTGCGGGCGACCTCGCTGAAATTCGGGGTGGCCGCGAGCAGCGCGCCTTCGTTGAGCAGGGCAGGGGAGAATACCAGCATCTGGATGCCGTTCTTGGTGCTGTAGGACATTGCTTCGCGGATGACGCTCGTGCTTAAAATGCTGCTATCCGGAGCAAGCCAGACCCCCTGAATCTTGCCCGTCATTTTTTCCAGGGCACGCGGTACCTCGCGGTCCAGCGCCACCTCCGCATGCAGGAGTTCGAGGTCGTTGGCCTTGGCGGCGACCTGCGCTTCGCGCAGCACGTCATTCATGTTCCGGCTGGCAATGATCCCGATGCGCTTCAGATTGGGGTCGAGCAGCTTCCACGCGCGGAACTGCCGGGAGATCGATGGGATGGCAAGGACACCCTTCATCCAGGGCGTCACAAGGCCGAATTGTTGGTAATTCGGAACCTGGCAGAATACGACCTGTTTCCCGTTCAGGTGCTGTCTGGCGAGCTGCGCGGCAGGGAGGCCGATGGCCACGACCTGGCGCTTCTCGGAGTTCTGGATGGCCGCGGCGATCTTGGCGTCCCGATCATGGCTGCCTCCCAGGTTGTAGACCTCGATTTTTTCCGTCTGCATCGACTGGATTGCCTGGGCCACTCCGGCAAGCGAAGGTTTGTCGTCGGAGAGCAGCAGAACAAGATCGGCATGCGCCTGGCCCGCCACGAGAAGCAGCAGGCCGGCAAACGCTAGTCGCAGCGCGGGCATGCGCGCCGCGACGAAAGATTCTGCAGCGTCTGGAGAGCGCGAAACAGTGATCGAGCGCATGGCGCGTCTTACCTTTCAAATTTTGTCGGGCTATTGGTACTTAACGGCTTGTGGCGGCGATTATTTAGCTCTCGCCTAAAGCCCCTGAATTCGCCGTCTGCATGCTATGATTGCGGACAATTTTGGCCGGATATCGGAGTGGATGAATGAAAACGGCTGTGGTGGTCGACGATAGCCAGATTGAGTTGCTCATGGGCAAAACGCTGCTTGAGAAGCTGGGTTACAGCGTCTTTTCCGCAAACAACGGAGAAGACGCGCTGAAGCTCATCAGGGAGCACTTCGCCAGTCTTGTCATCTGCGACGTCACCATGCCCGGCATGAGCGGCCTGGAAGTCCTGGAAGCCACGCGAAGCTTTGCCCATCCGCCGATTTTCATCATGGCGTCCAGCCTGGACGACGCGGAACACGCCGTGGATTGCCTGCGCAAAGGCGCCTATGGCTACCTCACCAAGCCGTTGCGCGAGGAGCAGTTGCGCAATGCGATCGACGATGCCATGGCGCGCCGCGACAAGGAACTGGAGGCGCGCGAGCATCTCGAAACGATCACGAAATACGACCCGCTTACCGGTGTGCTCAACAAGAACGAGTTCGCGCGCCTGTTGGCACTGCGCGTGGGGTCGGCGCGGAAGCAGGACCATCCCGGCGCGCTGCTGTTCGTGAACGTCGACGGTCTGCGCTACATCAACAACAGCTACGGCCACCAGGAAGGCGATCGGGTGCTGCAGCACATCGCCGCGGTGCTCCTGAAGTCGATCCGGCCTAACGATTTCGCGGCGCGCTTCGGCGGGGACGTGTTTGCCATTCATTTTGCCGGGATAGCGCCATCCGATATTCGTGCCAACGCGCAACGCATCCTCGACAACGTAGAGGCGGCGCGCCTTCGCGTGGGCGGCAAGCAGCTCAGCCTGACGGTTACGGTAGGGGCCGCCGGTTGCACGCCCCATGCGCAGGTCGAGGGCCTGATCAACGACGCCGATTTTTCCCTGCATCTCGCCAAGCGTGCCGGCAGAAACCGTTTCCATATCTACCGGGAAGAGGACAAGGCGCAGCAGGCGGAGTTGGGCGAGCAGCTCGACAGCCTGGAAATCGTCAAGCGCGCCTTGGACGCCAGGCGCTTTGAAATGCACTATCAACCCATCGTGAATTTGCAAAGCGGAGAAACCCGGCATTACGAAGCGCTGATCCGCTTGTTCGACGACGATGGCAAGATGCTGCCGCCCGGCCCCCTGATCAAGACCGCGGAGTTGTTCGGCCTTATCAACAAGGTCGACCGCATGGTGGTTTCGGCGTGCCTGGAAAAGCTCGAGCAGTTGGCGCAAGAAGGCAGCGAGGTCGGCCTGGCCATCAACCTGTCGGGCAAGTCGGTGGAGGATCCGGAGCTGCTGCACTTGATTCGGCAGGAACTGGCGGCGCGGAACATCGAGCCCTCCAGGGTGACCTTCGAAATCACCGAGACTGCCCTGTTTCACAATCTCGATCAGGTCCAGAGTTTCGTCCAGCAGGTCAAGGACATGGGCTGCCGCCTGGCGCTGGACGATTTCGGCGTGGGGTTTTCTTCGTTCTATTACATCAAGCAACTCGACATCGATTACCTCAAGATCGACGGGTCATTCATACAGAACCTCATGAGCAGTTTGAACGATCAGGTATTCGTGCGTGCCATGGTGGAAATTTCCCGCGTTTTCGGCATGCAGGTCATCGCGGAGTGGGTGGAGAACGGCGAAGTCGCCGATCTGCTGAAAATCATCGGCGTGGACTACGGCCAGGGCTATCATTTCGGCAAGCCCAACCCGGAGATCGGCTCTTAGGCGGCGCTCCGTCGCGTTGCGCGCCACGGCTTTTCTTTCGTGCAGACCCCCATGGCGCGCTGTGTTCCACAGAGCATTGCCGACCCATGCGGTTTGTTTTGCAAGCATTTCGTGGTATTTTAATCAGTTATTTCGTATTTCAAACCCTGAATCTAACTTGATTGGAGATATCAATGGCTGTCGAACGCACCCTTTCTATTATCAAACCCGATGCCGTGGCCAAGAACGTCATCGGCGAGATTTATGCGCGCTTTGAGAAGGCCGGCCTGAAGGTCGTCGCCGCGCGCATGATGCAGCTCTCCCGCGCCGACGCGGAAGGTTTCTACGCGGTGCACCGCGAGCGTCCGTTCTTCAAGGACCTGGTCGAATTCATGATCTCCGGCCCGGTCATGGTGCAGGCGCTGCAAGGCGAAAACGCCATCGCCAAGAACCGCGAGCTGATGGGCGCTACCGACCCGAAGAAAGCCGACAAGGGCACCATCCGCGCCGATTTCGCCGACAGCATCGACGCCAACGCGGTGCACGGCTCCGACGCCGCTGAAACCGCCGCCGTGGAAATCGCCTACTTCTTCCCGAGCATGAACGTCTATTCGCGCTGATGCCTGTCAACCTGCTCGATTTCGACCGCAACCAACTCGCCGCTTTCTTTGCCGAAATTGGCGAGAAGCCGTTTCGTGCCAAGCAACTGCTGCGCTGGATGCATCATTCCGGCGAAAGCGATTTCGCCCGCATGAGCGATCTGGCCAAGGCGCTGCGCGAGAAGCTGGGCGCGGTCGCGGCGATAGCGCCGCCGACGCTGCTGCGCGAGCAGCAGTCCGGAGACGGCACGCGCAAGTGGTTGCTGGAGGTCGGCAACGGCAACAGCATCGAAGCGGTGTTCATTCCCGAAGAGACGCGCGGCACGCTGTGCGTTTCCTCGCAGGTGGGCTGCGCGCTGGAATGCACGTTCTGCTCCACCGGCCGGCAGGGCTTCAACCGCAACCTCACGGTGGCGGAAATCATCGGCCAGTTGTGGTGGGCCAACAAGGCTCTCGGCCATAGCGCCAAAGGCGAACGCATCGTCAGCAACGTGGTGCTGATGGGCATGGGCGAGCCGCTCACCAATTTCGACAACGTCGTGACCGCGCTCGACATCATGCTGGACGACCACGGCTATGGCCTGTCGCGGCGCCGCGTCACGGTCAGCACCTCCGGCATCGTGCCGGCCATGGACCGGCTGCGCGAGCGCTGCCCGGTGGCGCTGGCGGTATCGTTGCACGCGCCGAACGACGCCCTGCGCGACGTGCTGGTGCCGATCAACAAGAAATACCCGCTGGCCGAACTGATGGCGGCATGCCGCCGCTACGTGCTGGATGCGCCGCGGGACTTCGTCACCTTCGAATACGTCATGCTGGACGGCGTCAACGATAGCGTGGCCCACGCGCACGAACTGGTGGAACTGGTCCGCGACGTGCCGTGCAAGTTTAACCTGATCCCGTTCAACCCCTTCCCGGAATCCGGCTATCGGCGCTCCCAGCCGGAGGCGCTGCGCCGCTTTCGCGACGTTCTCATGCAAGCGGGTTTGGTGGTTACCACGCGCAAGACGCGCGGAGACGATATCGACGCGGCCTGTGGCCAGTTGGCCGGCAGAGTGCAGGACAAGACCGGGCGCGCGCTGCACAGAATCATGGAGGTGGCGACGTGAACGGGTTGAGATTGGTCTGGCTGCTTCTGTTCTTGCTTATGGCCGGCTGCGCCCGGCAGGCCCCCGCGGCTGCGGACGAAAGCAACGCGCAATACCGTGCCAAAACCCATACCGAGCTCGGGGCGGGCTACTTTGCACGCGCGCAGTACGGTGTCGCGCTGGAGGAACTGAACGAGGCGCTGCGCGCCGATCCCGACTACGCGCCTGCCCACAACATGCTTGGCTTGGTGTATATGGAATTGCGCGAGGATCGGCAGGCAGAGCAGTCCTTTGTGCGCGCCCTCCAGCTTGACCCCGGCGATTCCGACGCACACAACAATTTCGGCTGGTTCCTGTGCAGCCGCAACCGCTTCGACGAATCGATCAAGCACTTTCTCGCGGCGGTGAAGAACCCGCTGTATGCGACGCCGGAAAAGGCTCTGCTCAATGCAGGCATCTGCTCCGCCAGGAAGGGCGACGCCACCGGCGCGGAGGATTTTCTGCTCAAGGCGCTCAGGATGCAGCCGCAGCAGCCGCAAGCCCTGTACAACCTGGCGCAGCTTTACTTCAAGCAGGGGCGTTACGCCGAGGCCAGGGGGCCTCTTTCCAAATACCAGCAACTCGCCGCGCCTACCCCCGAGAGTCTGTGGCTTGGCGTGCGCTTGGAGCGCAAGCTTGGCGACAAGGAGGCGGAGGGGGGCCATGGGCGGCAGTTGCGCAAGCTGTTCCCGGATTCTGCGGAAGCCGTGCTGCTGCAAAGCGGGCGCTACGATGACCCTGAAACATCGAAGGGGCGCGAGGGACTCAGGTGATGCAAGGGACAATGGATGGCCACTTGGACGAAGCGCCCCAGCCTGTAGAGGCGGAGGCTGTGCAGGAACAAGCGCAGCAGCCAGTGGCGCCGGTCGGTAGTGAGTTGGCGGCGGCACGCCTGGCGCAGGGGCTTGAGATCGCCGATGTGGCGCGCAGCCTCAAGCTAAGTCCCAAGCAGGTAGAAGCGCTGGAAGCGGAAGACTTCGCCAGCATGCGCGGCAATACCTTCGTGCGCGGGTTCATCCGCAATTACGCCAGATTGCTGCAACTGGACCCGCGCCCGCTGCTGGAGCGTTTCCAGCAGCGGGCGCCGACGGAGGCCCACGCCCTTTCGGCGGCTTCCCAGCAAATCGTGCTTCCGGTCGGCGCCGGCAAGCGCCGCTTCATATACCTCGGGGCCGCGGCCGTGCTGGCGATTGCCGCGCCAATACTGGTGTACGAGGCGCTGCACGGCCGGCAAGAGCAGGCGCAGCCGCAGGGCGCCGTGGTGGCACCCCCAGCCGCGTCGCGATCCCCGGTTGCAGGGGCTGCCGTTCCCTCGGACGCGGCTGCGCAGCCGGCCAGGACGCCTGCAGAAGTGCAGCCTCTCGCGGTGCCGTTGCCGTCGCCTGTTGCAACTCCGGTGGTTCCCGAAGCCTCCGCGCCGGTCCCCGCCGCAGCCTTGCCTCAGGGTCCGCAGGCGGTGGCCACTGCCGCAAAGGGGCGCGGGTTAAAACTCATTTTCGCGGGCCAATCATGGGTCGAAATTAGAGATGGGCGCGGCAAGATCGTCTTTTCGGAGTTGAACCCAGGGGGATCCGAACGGCAGATCGACGGCGTTCCCCCATTTTCTTTGGTGGTCGGCAATGCCACCCAGGTGCGCATCGCTTATAATGGCGAGCCGGTCGATCTGGCCCCGCACATGCGCGGCGATGTGGCGCACCTGACGCTCAAGTAGACCGCTCGCTTTCCAAAGAGGCACAACGCATGTTTCATGTCGAAATCCCGCGCCGCAAGAGCCGGACCATCCACGTCGGCAACGTCGCCGTCGGCGGCGATGCGCCGATCTCGGTGCAGACCATGACCAATACGGAAACCTGCGACGTGGAGGCGACGCTTGCGCAGATCGCGCGCGCCGTGCGGGCAGGTGCCGACATCGTGCGCGTTTCCGTGCCCAGCATGGATGCAGCGGAAGCCTTCGGCGCGATCAAGCAACGCGCGCCGGTCCCGCTGGTGGCCGACATCCATTTCGACTACAAGATCGCCCTGCGCGTGGCGGAACTCGGCGCCGACTGCCTGCGCATCAACCCCGGCAACATCGGGCGCGAGGACCGTGTGCGCGCGGTGGTGCAGTCGGCCAAGGACCACGGCATCCCGATGCGCATCGGGGTCAACGCCGGGTCGCTGGAAAAAGAGCTGCAAAAGAAATACGGCGAGCCGACGCCGCAGGCCTTGGTCGATTCCGCGCTGCGCCATATCGAGATCCTCGACCGGCTGGACTTCCAGGACTTCAAGGTCAGCCTCAAGGCGTCCGAGATTTTCATGACGGTGGAAGCCTACAAGCTGCTCGCCGGCCAGATCGAGCAGCCGCTGCATCTGGGCATCACCGAGGCGGGCGGGCTGCGCTCGGGCAGCGTCAAGTCTTCGATCGGGCTGGGCATGCTGCTGGCCCAGGGCATCGGCGACACCATCCGCATTTCTCTGGCGGCCGATCCGGTGGAAGAGGTCAAGGTCGGCTTCGACATCCTGAAAAGCCTGCACTTGCGCAACAAGGGCGTCAACATCATTGCCTGCCCCTCCTGCTCGCGCCAGGAATTCGACGTCATCAAGACGGTCAACGCCCTGGAGGCGCGCCTGGAGGATGTTCTCGAACACATCGACGTGGCCGTGATCGGTTGCGTGGTAAACGGGCCGGGAGAGGCGCGCGAGGCCCACATCGGCCTGGCCGGCGGCTCGCCCAACCTGCTCTACGTCGACGGCAAGCCCAGCCACAAGGTAAAGGAAGAAGACCTGGTGGACGAGCTGGAACGCCAGGTGCGGGCCAAGATCGCGGCGCTCAAGGAACAGCCGCAGGCGGAGCGAAAGAGCATACCCATCAAGGCGGTGGGATGAGTTTTGGAAAAAGATTTGGACAGGATTAACAGGATTTTTCAGGATTTACAGGATTAGAGCTAGAACAGCTTTTGATGCGCGTTTGGCCTTGTCCTGTAAATCCTGAAAAATCCTGTTAATCCTGTCCATCTTCTGATTTTTAACTAAGCGATAACCATGTCCGGTAACACTATCCAAGCCATCCGCGGGATGAACGACATCCTGCCGGAGCAGGCCCCCTTATGGGAATATTTCGAAGACACGGTGCGCGACTGGCTGAGAAGTTACGGCTACCGCAACATCCGCATGCCCATCGTGGAGCACACCGGCCTGTTCCGGCGCGCCATCGGCGAGGTTACGGACATCGTCGAGAAGGAAATGTATACCTTCATCGACGAGCTGAACGGTGAAAGTCTGACTCTGCGTCCGGAAGGAACCGCCTCCTGCGTGCGCGCGGCGCTGCAGCACAACCTGCTGTACAACGGGCCGCAGCGGCTCTACTATAACGGCCAGATGTTCCGCCACGAGCGGCCGCAGAAAGGGCGTTACCGCCAGTTTCACCAGGTTGGCGTCGAGTCGCTGGGTTATCCCGGGCCTGACATGGACGCGGAGCACATCGTCATGTGCGCCGACCTGTGGAAGCGGCTCGGCCTTGCAGACATTGCCCTGCAAATAAATACGTTGGGAAGCCCGGAGGCGCGGGCGCTGCACCGGACCAGGCTGATCCATTACTTCGAACAGCACCTGGACGCGCTGGACGAAGACGCGCGGCGGCGTTTGCACAGCAATCCGCTGCGCATACTGGATAGCAAGAATCCGGCGCTGGCCCCCGTGATCGACCAGGCGCCGAAGCTGCTGGACGACCTGGACGAGGCGGCTCTGCTGCATTTCGAGCGGTTGCAGGGCATTCTCCGCGCCGCTGGCGTTGAATACGAGATTAATCAGCGCCTGGTGAGGGGGCTGGACTATTACAATTTCACCGTGTTCGAATGGGTCACCACGCGCCTGGGCGCGCAGGGCACGGTGTGTGCCGGCGGCCGTTATGACGGGCTGGTGCAGCAACTGGGCGGAAAGGGCGCGCCCGCATGCGGATTTGCCATGGGCGTCGAGCGCCTGCTCGCGCTTCTGCAGGAAGGTGGTTTTGCGCCGGCGTTGCGCGGCGCCGATGTCTACGTGGTACATCAGGGGGAACAGGCAGACCTTTTTGCCTGGCAGGTGGCGCAGCGTTTGCGCGAAGTCGGCCTGCACGCGATCCTGCATTGCGGCGGTGGCGGCTTTAAGGCGCAGATGAAGAAGGCGGATGCCAGCGGTGCCCGCTTCGCGCTCATTATCGGCGATGACGAAGCGGAGGCGGGGGAGGTCAGCGTGAAGCCCCTGCGCGAGCTCGAAGAGCAGGTGCGCTTGCCTTTGCAGCAAGCGATCGATTTGATCCGGCAGCCGGCTTGACGGCTTTTTTTGGCGCGGCTTTACGAAATTCGATAGGGAACATTATGTTTGATCAAGAAGAACAGGAACGCATCGACAGTCTCAAGTCCTGGTGGGGGCAGTACGGCAACATGGTGCTGCTGGGAGTGACGGTGTTTCTCGCGGCGATCGCGGGCATTCAGGGCTGGCGCTATTACCAGAACAGCCAGAGGACCCAGGCAGCAGCGCTTTACGACGCGCTGGAGAATGCCGCGCAGGCCAACGATGCCAAGAAGACCCGCGACGCCGCTACGGCGATCATGGACCAATATCCGGCCACTGCCTATGCGGCAAATGCCGCGCTGCTCTCGGCCCGCGCGAATTATGAGACGGGCGATGCGAAAAGCGCCAAGGCCCAGCTCCAGTGGGTGGTCGAACACGCCTCCGAGGGCGCGTCGAGGCAGCTTGCACGGCTGCGTCTGGCGGGATTGTGGCTGGACGAAAAAAACTACGCCGAGGCGCTGAAGCTGTTGGAATCCGAGCACGATGCTGCGTTCGACGCCATGTACGCGGACCTCAAGGGCGACGTGCTGGCAGCGCAAGGCAAGCCGGCGGAGGCGCGCGCTGCTTACCAGGCCGCTATCGCCAAGACCGATCCGAAAAGCCTCGCTTACCGCAATTATGTGCAGGCCAAGCTCGACGCTTTGGGTGACGCCAAGTGAGCATTGCGTCGGGAGTGCGCGCATTGTGGCCGGCCCTGGCTGCGGCCGGGTTAGTCGCGCTTGCGGGCTGTTCAGGCGCGCCCGCCTGGCTTACCTTCAAGGAGGGCGCGGAAAAACCGGCAGCCCTGGTCGATTTCAAAGCGGTTGCCACGGTGCGTACCTTGTGGCACGCCGACGTCGGAAGCGCCGGGGACTCAGTCTTCAGTCCTGCCGTGTCGGATGCCTCCGTGTTCGCAGCGGCGACGGCCGGGCAGTTGGCGCGCTTCGACGCGGCCTCGGGCAAACAGATATGGCGCGTGGAAACCGGGCGCAAACTCTCCGGTGGCGTCGGCGCGGGCAGCAACATGGTGTTGGTGGGCACCCCCAAAGGGGAGGTGCTGGCCTATGACGGCGCGGGCAAGTCGCTGTGGAAGGCGCAGCTTTCGAGCGAAGTGCTGAGCGCGCCGCAGCCAGTCGATGGAATGGTGGTGGCACGCACTGGCGACGGCAGGATATTCGGGCTGGACGCGAGCGACGGCAAGCGCAAGTGGATGTACCAGGGTATTGTGCCTGCCTTGAGCCTGCGCAGCCATGCCGGCGTGGTTGTCTCCCACGGTGCCGTATTCGCGGGATTTGCCGGCGGCAAGCTGGTGGCGCTGAATCTTTCCAACGGCAGCGTCGGCTGGGAAGCTTCCGTGGCACAACCGCGCGGCACCACGGAGCTGGAACGGATTGCGGATATCACCAGCGTGCCGGTCCTGGATGAGCGACAGGTATGTGCCGTTGCTTATCAGGGGCGGGTCGCGTGCTTCGAGTCGAAGAGCGGCAATCTCCTCTGGGCGCGGGACGTATCGAGCAGCATGGGCCTCGCCATGGACGAGCACGGCCTGTATGTGGCCGACGACAAGGGCGCGGTGATCGCATACGACAAGGGCACCGGCGCGACGCTCTGGAAGCAGGATAAACTCACGGCGCGCAGGGTTACGGCGCCCCTGCCGCTGGGCGAGCGCCTCGCGGTTGCAGATCTGCAGGGCTACGTGCACCTGCTTTCGCGTGAGGATGGCGCCTTCGTTGCGCGCTCCGCCACCGACGGCAGCCCGGTGCCGGCTCCGGCAGCGGCCCTGGATGGCGGTTTTGTAGTGCAGACGGCCAACGGCGGTCTGTACGCGTTGAGCATTCAATAGGCCGAATGCATTAGTACGGGGGGCCGCAGAGGAATTTCAACATTCACCGGCTCCTGATTTTCTCCGTCCCACCCGATGCAGACTTACCATATATGAAACCAACCGTAGTGCTCGTCGGGCGCCCCAACGTGGGCAAGTCCACTCTGTTCAACCGGCTTACGCGCAGCCGCGACGCCATAGTCGCCGACATGCCCGGGCTGACGCGCGACCGTCACTACGGTCATGGCCGTATCGGCGACAAGCCTTATCTGGTGGTCGATACCGGGGGCTTCGAGCCCAAGGCCCGCGACGGCATCCTCCACGAAATGGCCAAACAGACCATGCAGGCCGCGGACGAGGCCGACGTCATCCTGTTCCTGGTGGATGCGCGCGACGGTTTGACCGCACAGGACAAGTTCATTACCGACCGTTTGCGCAAGACCGGACGCCCGCTGTTCCTGGTGGTGAACAAGGCTGAGGGTATGCCCCGCGCCACTGTGGCCGCGGAATTCTACGAGCTTGGGCTGGGCGATCCGCTGGTGATTTCGGCTGCGCACGGCGATGGCGTAAACGAATTGATCGAACTGGCCTTGGCGGATTTCCCCGAGGAGCAGCCTGACGAAGACAAGGACAAGCACCCCAAGATCGCCATCGTTGGGCGCCCCAACGTCGGCAAATCGACCCTGGTCAACAGCCTGCTCGGCGAGGAGCGCATGATCGCCTTCGACCAGCCGGGAACCACGCGCGACAGCATCTATGTCGATTTCGAGCGCAACGAGCGCCGTTACACGCTCATCGATACCGCCGGGATACGCAAGCGCGGCAAGGTGTTCGAAGCGATCGAGAAGTTTTCCGTGATCAAGACGCTGCAGGCGGTGGAAGACGCCAACGTCGTGGTGCTGGTGCTGGACGCGCGCCAGGACGTGTCCGAGCAGGATGCGCATATCGCCGGGTTCATCCTGGAAGCCGGCCGTGCCCTGGTGGTCGCGGTGAATAAATGGGACAACCTGGAAGAGCAGGCCCGCGACACGGTCAAGCGCGACATCGCGCGCAAACTCAGCTTCCTCGGGTTCGCAAAATTCCACTACATTTCGGCGTTGCAGGGCAGCGGCGTGGCTGCGTTGCTGCGCTCGGTCGACGTCGCCTATGCCGCAGCCATGGCCAAGCTGCCGACGCCGCGACTGACGCGCGTTCTGATAGACGCGGCGGCGCAGCATCAGCCCCCGAAAGTCGGCATGTTCCGCGCCAAGCTGCGCTATGCCCATCAGGGCGGCAGCAATCCGCCATTGATCATCGTGCACGGCAACGCGCTGGAGCACGTCCCGGCGAGCTATACGCGCTATCTGGAAAGGGTGTTCCGCGAGGCCTTCGAACTGCAGGGCACGCCGCTACGGGTGCAGTACAAGTCGGGCAAGAATCCGTTCGAGAACAAGAAGCGCGCCCCGCTCACCGAAAGCGAGGAAAACCAGGCGCGCAGGGCGCGGCGGCGCGGCAGAAAGATGTTCGGCTAAGGGAGAACAGGCATGAGCGACGAAGTACGCGAAATCCGCATCAATCCGATTGTTCCCGGCGAGTCCGTGCTGGTGGCGACGGCGCGCAGCATGCGTCCGAAAAAGGCGGAGGAGCTGGCGCCGCGGGACACGCGCGCGCACGTGGAGACCTGCCCGTTCTGCGTCGGCAACGAGCACAAAACGCCGCCCGAAATTGCCGCCTATCCTGCTTCGGCCGGCTGGCAGATACGCATAGTCGAGAACCTCTATCCGGTGCTGGGCGACGAGCGCAGCCAGGTCAATCTCACCCTGGGCTTGCAGCAGATCATCGACGGCTACGGCCGGCACGAGGTGATGATCGACCACAACCAGCACGGCGTGGCCATCCATGAAATGAGCGTGGAGCACCTGGCCATGCTGTTTGGCGCGTACCGCGAGCGCATGAGCCAACTGTTTGCCGGCAACCCCCGCCTCAAATATGTGCTGGTGTTCAAGAACTTCGGCCCGGCTGCGGGCGCCAGCATCGCGCACACCCACAGCCAGTTGATCGCCATGCCGGTGGTGCCGGAAAACGTGCAGAACGAGGTGGACAATAGCCAGGCGTTCTACCGCAAGCACCACCAGTGCATCTTTTGCACGCTGATCGACGAAGCCCTCACCTTCGAGGCCACCATTTACGACCGCGCCTCGGGCGAAGTGCGGCGCAAGATCGACGTCGGGCAGTATGTCGTCGAGCGCGGGCGCAAGTTCATCGCCATCAAGCCTTTCGCCAGCCGCTACGAATGGGAGGTGCACATCCTCCCGCTGGCGCATCAGGCCGATTTCCAGGATATCCCGGAAGAGGATATGGCCGACCTGGCAATGGTGATGAAGCGCACCATGGCCCGCTTGGACACGGTGATCGGCGGCGCGCAGTACAACTATTTCCTGCACTCCGTGCCCCATGACGACGGCACCGCGGAGCATGCGGCAAGCTACCACTGGCACCTCGAAATCTGTCCGCGCACTTCGATTCCCACCGGTTTCGAACTGGGTTCCGGACTATTCGTGAACACGGTCAGCCCGGAGCAAGCTGCCGAGAGGCTGCGCAACGCAGCCATCGGGGATTGACAGGCCGATCCTAAAGATCGGACCGCGTTTGCCGCTAAAATCCAAGACGACTGACTGTTGAATGGCGGCGCGTTCATCGCCCGCGCTTTCTTGTTGTGGCCTTCATCCTGGTCACCGGCCGCAGAGGCCGCAGCGACACCGACTATCCCACAACCGGCGTGTACGGCTGCGCTGGCGCTGACCAAGCCTTGTATGAGCGAACAAAGCGATATGAAAAGAAGGGTGCAAGCCCCCGCGATGGTGCAGTTGTGGCGTCGAGCCCTGCTGGTCGCGGGCGTGAGCGCGATCATCCTGGTTTCGCTGTGGCTGTGGATATCATGGCAAGTCACCAAGCAGGCGCAGTTGCAGCGCATGCGGCAAGGGGTCGTGCTGATTGCCGGCCATTCAGAGAACTTCCTCAATTCCATCGCCAGCCACATGGACGGGCTGGCCGACGATCTCGTCAAAGCGGAGGCCTTGAACAGCCCCGACGTTGCGCGTGGCCTGCTGGAAAAATTCAAGGCGAAGCACCCAGACCTGGTCGGTGCGACCATGATTCTGCCCGATGGCCGGATATTCTCCTCGACCGAACTGCGGGCTGGCGTTAAACCGCCCAATGTGCTGGACAACCCCGAATGGCGCGAGGATTTCTACGCCACGCTGAAGGCGAGCGGCTTGACGGTGAACCGGACGCAGGTGAGTTATCTGGTGAAGAAAAGGATCATCCCATTCAGGTACCCCGTGCGCGACCAGGGGGGTAACGTCGTTTTTGTGCTTCAGACCAGCATCCTGCTCAATGAGCAGCAACATCTGTGGCGCCGGCTGGGGCTGATCGGCGGTGCTGCGCTGGGGCTCATGCGCGAGGATGGGTATTTGATCAGCCGCATGGAGGACACCCAGGCGAAATCGCCGTCTTACCAGCAGAGAGTTCTGGAAAGTGCGCTGTACAAGGGCACACGGGAAAACGCCGATGCCGGTGTGTATGGGGGAAGCCTGGCCGACGGCGAACACGCAGGCGGGGGCGAACGCCGCTACGGTGCCTACCAGCGCGCCGAACACTACCCTCTTTATGCATTCATCTCCTTCCCTGAATCCACCTTCGTTACGTTATGGTGGAAAAGTGTGCGCATTCCCCTCTACCTCATCTTCGGGGCGCTGGCGGCGAGCGTTTGGGTGTATTGGTTCAGTACGCGGCGCTTCGTTGGCCGCATGCAGGCCATACGCGAGCGCCTGGAGGGCGCGGATATCGGCAGCGACGCAGTGCCCAGCAGCGGGATCAGGGAGATCGACACCCTGGTAGAGGCGCTGGCGGAATCGCAGGACCGGCTTGCGCAGTCCGCACAAAACCGCGAACGGCTGCTGTTGTCGGCGGCGAAGGCCGGAACCTACGCGGTACGTACCGGAGACGGGACGGTCACGGACGCCAACGACACCTTCATCGCCATGCTGGGGTTGCGGCGCGAGGAAGTCATCGGCAGGCTGTGGTCGGTACTGCTGCAAAAAAAAGGGGCCGGCGGCAGGCGCGATGCAGTAAGCGGACCGTCTGGCATGGCCCATCGTGTGGTCCGCCTGATGCGTCCCGATGGTAACCGGGCGTGGCTTTCCCTCGCGGAATACGAGGAACAGTCGGATGGGGAAACCATCCGCTATGGCCTCGCAATCGAAGTCAGCGAGCGCGAGCGTTTGCTGAGCACGGTGCGCGCCCAGTCCGAGCGTTTCCATGCGCTCTGGCAGTTGGCCACCAACCGCGGCAAGTCCGACCAGGAGAAGGTGGGCTTGATGCTCACTCTCGGTATGGAAGCGCTGAGCATGGAAGCCGCCATGGTCACCGAAGTGGTCGGAGAACGCATCGTGGTGCGCCATGCGGAGGGTAGCCTGAGCGCGTTCAGTGCGGGGCAGGAATTCAAGCTGAGCGATACGCTGTGCAGCCAGGTGGTGCGCACGCGCGAGGGGCTGTTCGGGGCGGATCTCCCGAACCATGCCCAGTTTAAGGACCATCCACTGGTGGCCATGATGGGGTTTTGCGTCTATGCCAGCGCGCCGATCTGGGTCGGCGACCGGATATACGGCACCCTGGTGTTCGTGCGGCGCGAGCCGATCCAGGGAGGATTCCGCGACGACGACAAGGCCTTCATCGAGTTGCTGGCTTCCTGGTTTGGGCAGACGTTGCTGCAGCAGCGGCAGCGCGAGGTGCTTCAGGACATGGCCATGACGGACACCCTGACGCGCTTGCCCAACAGGCGCGCCGCCGAATCGCGCTTCGGGGAAGAAATAGCCCGCGCGCGACGAGACGGCAAGCAGTTTGCCATCGCCATCTGCGATCTCGACCGCTTTAAATTGATCAACGACCACTATGGCCACGATGTCGGCGATGAAGTGTTGCAGCAGGTTGCCGGGATCATGCAGGACGGACTGCGCGAGGGAGACTGGGTGGCGCGCTGGGGCGGTGAGGAGTTCATCGTCCTGCTGCACCAGTCGAATAGCGAAGATGCGTTCAGCGCCATGGAAAGGCTGCGCGTCGCGGTCAAGACACAGCCCTTGAGCACCCAGCAGGGCATGCTGGATGTCACGGCCAGTATCGGTATCGGCGTGTTTCGCGCCAGCGATGAAGACGCAGCGCGCATCCTCTCCGAAGCCGACGGCTGTCTCTACGAGGCCAAGAACAACGGCCGCGACTGCGTGATCGTGAGCGAGACCGGCAAGCGCGGAACGCTGTGGAAGGCCGGCATGCTGCAGCATGCCCTTCAGGAGAATCGCGTGGTTCCGGCGTTCCAGGCGATCGTCGACCTGCGCACCCATGCGGTTGTCGCCGATGAAGCTCTGGCGCGACTGGTGCAGTATGACGGGGAGATCGTTGCCGCGGGCGAATTCGTCGAGGCGGCCGAAGGCATCAACCTCATTCACATCGTCGATGACGTCATTACGCGCAAGGCGCTGCAGCGCCATGCCGCCGAAGTCAGCGGCGGCAGGCTTAGCCACGCGCGCGCGCATTTCATCAATCTTTCCCCCCAGTTCCTCGCGCGCCGGGAAATGGTGCAGCAATTGCTGGAGCAGGCCCGGCGTTATTGCGACAGTTGCGGCGTGAAGTTTGGCGCTCTCAAGCCGCTCGTGTTCGAAATTACGGAACGCCAGTTGGTCGGCGATCTCGACGATCTGGTGCACGACCTGCAACCGCTGCTGGATTTCGGATTCCGGCTTGCGCTGGATGACTTTGGCAGCGGTTATTCATCCTTCCTGTATTTGGCCAAGTTGCCCATCAGCTTCCTCAAGATCGAGGGCTGGATGATTTCCAACATGCGCCAGAACGCGCGCGTACTGGCCATGGTGCAGAGCATCGTCATGCTCGCACGCAACCAGGGCATTACCACGATCGCGGAGGGCATCGAGGACGCCGAAACCGCCGAAATGCTGCGTGACATGGGCGTGGACTGGGGGCAGGGGTACCATTTCGGACGACCGGAATGCGACCCGGTCAAAAGCGGCGAGATAGTCTATAGTTGAAATGGCCCCGGCTTTGTTCCATGCCATCGTCAATGTTTTTTGGTATGGCAGTAGTCCGGAATATCAAGTAAAGTGCAGCATTCGAAGAACATAAGCATGCGGAGCAAACATGAGCGCTAAAGGGCAATTGCTACAAGACCCGTTTCTGAATACATTGCGCAAAGAACACATACCCGTGTCGGTCTATTTGGTGAACGGGATAAAGCTGCAAGGGCAGATCGAGTCGTTCGACCAGTACGTCGTCCTGCTCAAAAACACCGTTACCCAAATGGTGTACAAGCACGCGATTTCCACCGTGGTGCCGGCCCGGCCCGTCACTATTTCACATGAGCACGCTGCCGACACTTGATGCTTGAGCGTCCTGATAGCGGTGACTCGGTCGTGTTGGTCAGTCTGGATTTCGGCGATGCCGATTACCAGGATAGTCTCGAAGAACTTCACCGCCTGGCGGAGAGCGCCAACCTCACTGTAGTCGGCGTCGTCGAGGGCAAGCGCGCCAGGCCGGATTCGGCTACCTTCGCGGGCAGCGGCAAGGTCGGGGAAATCGCGCTCGCGGTGCGGGAAAGCCAGGCTGGACTCGTCATTTTCAATCACCCGTTGTCCCCGGCGCAGGAGCGCAACCTCGAACGCCGGCTTGAGTGTCGCGTGATCGATCGCACCAGTCTGATCCTCGATATCTTCGCTCAGCGTGCCCGCAGCCACGAAGGCAAGCTGCAGGTGGAACTCGCGCAGTTGGAGCATCTTGCCACGCGGCTGGTGCGCGGCTGGACCCACCTGGAACGGCAAAAGGGCGGGATCGGCCTGCGCGGCCCCGGCGAAACCCAACTGGAAACCGACCGGCGCCTGCTTGGCAAGCGCGTGAAACTACTCAAGGAAAGGCTGGCCAAGCTGCGGCGCCAGCGCGATGTCCAGCGGCGGGCGCGGCAGCGCTCCAATGTTCTCTCGGTGTCGCTGGTGGGCTATACCAATGCCGGTAAATCCACGCTGTTCAACAGTTTGACCCGTGCCCAGGCCTATGCGGCCGACCAGTTGTTCGCCACTCTGGATACCACGACGCGCAAGATATTCATCGCCGGGGACGTTTCGGTCGTACTGTCCGATACGGTGGGGTTCATCAAACACCTGCCGCACGAACTGGTTGCATCGTTTCGCGCTACGCTGGAAGAAACCATACAGGCCGATCTTCTGCTGCACGTGGTGGATGCGGCGCACCCCAATCGCGACGGGCAGATTGCGGAAGTTGACAAGGTTCTGGCCGACATTGGCGCGGACAGGGTGCCGCAGATACTGGTTCTCAACAAAATCGACCTGAAGGGGCTGTCCCCCGGGCTTGAGCGTGACGAGTATGGTAGAATTATGCGCATTCGAGTGAGCGCGAAGACCGGCGAGGGTTTGGAACTGGTGCGCCAGGCTCTGGCGGAAGCCAGTGCGGCAGCGCAATCGTCGGACTCGGAGAAGACGGTAAACCTGGCGGGTTCTCATTAAGCAGTTCCCAGACTATTGAACTGGAATCAATATATATGGCATGGAACGATCCCCAGTGGGGCAAGAAGGGCAACGAAGGCCCACCCGACCTTGACGAATTGTGGCGCAGATTCAATCAGCGCCTCAACGCGCTGTTCGCGCGCAAAGGTGGCGGCACGCCAGGCGGCGGGATGACGGGACCGGCCAAGGCCGGTGGAATCGGCTTGGTGGCGGCGTTGATTTTGCTCGTCTGGATTGCCAGCGGCTTCTACATTGTCGATGCCGGCGAGCGCGGAGTCGTGCTGCGCTTCGGCAAATACGTCGAAAGCACCGAGCCGGGACCGCGCTGGCACCTGCCGTTCCCGATCGAGAGCGTGCAGGTGGTTAACGTGCAGCAAGTCCGCACTGTCGAGGTGGGCTATCGCACCAGCGTCAAAACCAAGGTGGCGAAAGAGTCGCTGATGCTGACCGACGACGAGAACATCATCGATATCCAGTTCGCGGTGCAATATATTTTGAAAAGCCCCCAGGATTACTTGTTCAGCAACCGCTCCCCTGACGACGCAGTACTGCAGGTGGCGGAATCGGCGATACGGGAAGTCGTGGGTAAAAGCAAGATGGATTTCGTGCTGTACGAAGGCCGCTCCGAGATCGCCGCGCGCGCGGCCAAGCTCATGCAAGAGATTTTGGACCGTTACAAAACGGGCGTCAGCATCAGCAAAGTCAGCATGCAAAATGCCCAGCCGCCGGAGCAGGTGCAGGCGGCGTTCGACGATGCGGTGAAGGCGGGACAGGACCGGGAGCGCCTGAAAAACGAGGGCCAGGCCTACGCCAATGACGTCATTCCCAAGGCGCGCGGCATGGCGTCGCGGCTGCTGCAGGAGGCGGACGGCTATAAACAGCGCGTGATCGTCAGTGCCGAGGGTGACGCGAGCCGCTACAAACAGGTGCTGGGGGAATACGTCAAGGCGCCCGGGGTTACCCGAGACCGCCTCTACCTGGACACGATGCAGCAGGTGCTGACCAATACCAGCAAGGTGCTGGTCGACCAGAAGGGCGGCAGCAACCTGCTTTATCTGCCGCTGGACAAGCTCATGCAAATGTCGGGGCAGCCCGGAACGCCGGACGCCGCATCCGTTAGGGCGCCGGTGCAGGAAGCGGTACCGGCTGCGGCTCCGGAAAGTACTACGCGCTCGCGGGAAGCGTTCCGCAGTCGCGATCGGGAGGTGCGTTGATGAAAAGTATTGGTACTGTCTTGGTCGGTCTTCTGGGCGCCCTGGTGTTGCTGAGCTTGGTCACGTTTACGGTGGATCAGCGCCAGAACGCCATCGTGTTCCAGTTGGGCGAAATTGTGGACGTGGTGAAACAGCCTGGGCTGCATTTCAAATTGCCGCTGGTGCAGAACGTGCGCTATTTCGATACGCGCGTCCTCACCCTGGATGCGGCGGAGCCGGAGCGTTTCATCACCTCCGAAAAGAAAAACGTCTTGGTCGATTCGTTCGTCAAGTGGCGCATTGTCGACGTCAAGCAATATTACGTCAGCGTGGGCGGCGATGAGGCAAGGGCGCAAACGCGGCTGATGCAGACGGTGAACGACAATCTGCGCGCGGAGTTCGGCAAGCGCACCGTGCATGAGGTGGTTTCCGGCGAGCGCGACAAGATCATGGAAATCCTGCGCCAGAAGGCCGAGCAGGATGCAGCCAAGATCGGCGTGCAAGTGCTGGACGTGCGTTTGAAACGGGTCGACTTGCCGCAGGAAGTCAGTGAATCGGTATATCGGCGCATGGAATCGGAACGCAAGAGGGTGGCCAACGAGCTCCGCTCCACGGGTTCTGCCGAAGCCGAAAAAATCCGGGCGGATGCCGAGCGGCAGCGGGAAGTCATTATTGCCGAAGCCTACCGCGACGCGCAACGCACCAAGGGTGAAGGCGATGCCAAGGCTTCTGCCCTGTACGCAGCGGCGTATGGCCAGAGTTCCGAGTTCTATGCCTTCTACCGCAGCCTTGAGGCCTACCGGCAGAGCTTTAAGAGCAAGACCGATGTGCTGGTGCTGGAACCCACCTCGGAGTTCTTCAAATACATGAGGGGTCCGGGCAAAGCCGGGAAGTAGGGATGTCCGGCAGCAACCTGATGGCGGCGTTTGCGCTGATGCTGGTAGTCGAGGGGGTGCTGCCTTTCGTCGCTCCTTCCGTGTGGCGTCTAGCCTTTCAAAAAATGACCGAGATGTCGGATGGCCAACTGCGTTTCGTTGGTCTGGCCTCCATGATGGGCGGATTGCTGCTGCTCATGTTTATACGATAACGATGCATACCTGGCTCCTCCCCGAATATATCGAAGACGTCCTCCCCGCGGAGGCGCAGCGCATCGAAACGACGCGCCGCCGACTGCTGGATCTGTTCCGGCTGCATGGCTACCAGTTGGTGATGCCGCCGCTGCTGGAATACGTGGAGTCCCTGCTCACCGGGACTGGACACGAGATGGATATCAAAACCTTCAAACTGGTGGACCAGCTTTCCGGACGGATGATGGGTCTGCGCGCCGACATCACGCCGCAGGTGGCGCGCATCGATGCGCACCTGCTCAACCGCCAGGGCGTCACGCGGCTGTGCTATGCCGGCAGCGTGCTGCACACCCTGCCGGCCGGGGTCACGCGCACACGCGAGCCGTTGCAGATCGGGGCCGAGCTTTATGGCCATGCCGGGCTGGAAAGCGACATGGAGATTCAGCTCTTGATGCTGAAGGCGCTGCAGTTGGCGGGCGTGGAGGCGGTTCACCTCGACCTTGGGCACGTGGCGATTTTCGGCAGTCTGATCAAGCATGCAGGGGTCTCGGCCGAACTGGAATCCGATCTGTTCCGTGCTTTGCAGGCCAAGGACGCTCCCGCCGTGCAAGAACTGGCGCGCCCGCTGGAGAAAACGACGCGCCAGGCGCTGGCGCTGCTGCCGGAACTGTACGGGGGTGCCGAAGTCCTCGATGTGGCACGCCGGCAGTTGCCTGATTACCCTGAAATCGAGCGCGCCCTGGCCGATTTGGGCAGCATCGCAGATAAATTGCAGGGGGCTGTTGCCAGCTTTTGTTTCGATTTGGCGGAGTTGCGCGGCTATCACTATCACAGCGGCGTCGTGTTCGCGGCTTATGCCGCGGGCTGGGCCAATGCGGTGGCGCTCGGTGGGCGCTACGACGAGGTCGGCGTGGCGTTCGGCCGGGCTCGCCCAGCGACGGGTTTCAGCATGGATCTGCGCGAGATTTCCGCGGCGCTGCCGGTGGCGCCGCTGGCGGCGGGCATACTCGCGCCCCACGTCGACGATCAGGCGCTGCAAGTTCGGATCGATGCACTGCGCGCCGCGGGCGAAATGGTGGCCGTGGAACTGCCGGGCCATGAAGCACACCGGGGGGAGCTTGGTTGCGATCGTGCCCTGCAATTGCGTGACGGAACGTGGGAAGTGGTTAAGGTTGAGGGTTGGCCACAGTGATTGTGTGGCTCGTGAAAATCACAGCGGAACTGAAAGCATGACAAAAAACGTAGTGGTAATCGGCACGCAGTGGGGCGACGAGGGCAAGGGCAAGATTGTCGACTGGCTGACCGACCACGCCCAGGGGGTGGTGCGTTTCCAGGGTGGGCATAACGCCGGCCATACCCTGGTCATCAATGGCCAAAAGACGGTCCTGCATCTGATTCCCTCCGGCATTCTGCGTGACAACGTCGATTGCTTCATCGGCAATGGCGTCGTGGTTTCACCGCATGCGCTGCTGGAAGAAATCGATATGTTGGCGGCTGCCGGGGTCGACGTCAGTCGGCGCCTGAAAATCTCCGAGGCTTGCCCCTTGATCCTGGCGCACCACATCGCCTTGGACCGCGCGCGCGAGATCGCCAAGGGCGCCAGCAAGATCGGTACCACCGGACGCGGCATCGGCCCCGCCTACGAGGACAAAATAGCCCGGCGCGCCCTGAGGGTCCAGGACTTGTTCCACCGCGAACGCTTCGCCGCAAAACTGGGCGAAGTGCTGGACTACCATAATTTTGTGCTAAAGAATTATTTCCACGCGGACACGGTGGACTTCCAGCAGACACTGGATGAAACCATGCTGCTGGCCGAGCGCATCAAGCCCATGGTGGCCGACGTGCCGCGCATGCTGTACGAAGCCAACAAAGCGGGTAAGGACCTGCTGTTCGAAGGCGCGCAGGGCACGTTGCTGGACATCGACCACGGTACTTATCCGTTCGTCACTTCCTCCAACTGTACCGCGGGGGGCGCCGCCACCGGTGCGGGCGTCGGGCCGCATACGCTGCACTACGTGCTGGGCATTACCAAGGCCTACACCACGCGGGTGGGCGCCGGCCCCTTTCCGACCGAGCTGTTCGACGACAACGGCAAATATCTGGCAGAGCGCGGCCATGAATTCGGTGCTACGACTGGACGCGCGCGGCGCTGTGGTTGGTTCGATGCCGCGGCGCTCAAGCGCTCGATCCAGATCAACGGTGTGTCCGGTCTATGCGTGACCAAGCTCGACGTGCTGGACGGCATGGAAACGCTGCGTCTATGCGTGGGCTACAAGCTGGACGGGGGAGTGAGCGATATCCTGCCGGTGGGCGCGGAAACCCTGGCTCAGTGCGAACCGATTTACGAGGAAATGCCGGGCTGGACGCAAAGCACGGTCGGCGTGAAGAGTTTCGACCAGTTGCCCCAGGCGGCGCGAAACTACCTGCGGCGCATGGAAGCCATCTGCGAGGTTCCCATCGACGTGATTTCGACCGGGCCGGACCGCGAGGAAACCATCGTGCTGCGGCATCCGTTTGGCTGAAATAAAAAAGGGGCAGGTTGAAAACCTGCCCCTAGTTTTTGGTGCCGAGAAGAGGACTCGAACCTCCACAGTGTTGCCACCGCCAGGACCTGAACCTGGTGCGTCTACCAATTCCGCCATCTCGGCTTCGCTAAGAAGGGCGCAAGATTAATATGAAACAGGACAATTGTCAATGAACAGAAAAGACGCTGCGGCGAAGAAAGACAAGCCTGCGCGAGGCAAGCAGCCGGTGCGCTTGCAGGACCCTCACTTGGAACGTGAACGCGAGCGCTACGAGCATCCGTTGCCCAGCCGCGAGTTCATCCTGCAGATACTGGCGGACCAGGGTGTGCCGGTCTCGGCCGACAAGCTGGCGGTGCTGCTTGAGATCGAAGACGACGAGATGGATGTCTTCAGCCGCCGCCTGCGCGCCATGGAACGCGAAGGCCAGATCATGCGCAACCGCAAGGACCAGGTATGCGTGATGGACAAGCTGGACCTGATCAAGGGCACGGTGCAGGGTCATCCCGACGGTTTCGGTTTTCTCGTGCCGGACGACGGCGGCGCCGATCTGTTCCTGGGGCCGCGGCAGATGTCCAAGGTGCTGCACGGCGACCGCGTGATGGTGCGCGAAATCGGCACGGATCGCCGCGGGCGCCCCGAAGGCGTCATCGTCGAAGTGCTGGAGCGGGTCAATCAGCGTCTGGTCGGCCGCCTTTTCGTCGAACATGGCATCCTGTTCGTGGTGGCGGAGAACAAGCGCATCAGCCAGGACATCCTGGTGGCGCCCGGCGGCAGTTTGGGCGCCCGGCCGGGGCAGGTCGTGATGGTGGAGATCGTCGAGCAGCCCAACGTTCACGAGCCCATCGGGCGCGTCGTCGAGGTGCTGGGCGACTACGGCGACGCCGGCATGGAGATCGAGATCGCGCTGCGCAAGCACGAACTGCCTTGCGATTTCCCGCCGGAAGTCGAGCACATCGCCAGGAAGCTGCCGAAGAAGGTGCTGAAAAAAGACAGTGGCGGACGCGAGGACATCCGCCATCTGCCGCTGGTAACCATAGACGGCGAGACCGCGCGGGACTTCGACGACGCCGTGTACTGCGAGCCGGTGGGCAAGGGCTACAAGCTCATCGTTGCGATCGCCGACGTCAGCCACTACGTGCGGCCGGGCGATGCGCTCGACCAGGAGGCGCTGAACCGCGGCAATTCCGTGTACTTCCCGCGGCGCGTCATCCCGATGCTGCCGGAGGAGCTATCCAACGGATTGTGCTCGATCAATCCCGAGGTCGAGCGCCTGTGCATGGTGTGCGAAATGAACATCGGCAGCAGCGGCGACATCACCGACTATCGCTTTTACCCGGCGGTGATGTTCTCGCATGCGCGCCTCACCTACAACAAGGTGTGGGACATGCTGGAGAACCCCAAGGGCGATATCGCCAACCAGTACTCGGCGCAACTGCCACACGTGCAAAATCTCTACGCCCTGTTCAAGACGCTGTTGAAGGCGCGCTGGGTGCGCGGTGCCATCGACTTCGAAACCATCGAAACGCAAATGATTTTCGATGATCAGGGCAAGATCGAGCGCATCGTTCCGGTCAAGCGCAACGACGCCCACCGCCTCATCGAGGAATGCATGCTGGCGGCCAACGTGTGCGCCTCGGATTTCCTGCAAAGCCACAAGCACCCCACGCTCTACCGCATACACGAAGGGCCGACGCCGGAGAAACTGGAGGCGCTGCGCGGCTTCCTCAAGGAATTCGGTTTATCCCTGGGTGGCGGCGACGACCCTCACGCCAAGGATTACGCGGCACTGCTGGCCAAGATCAAGGACCGCCCGGATGCGCAGTTGCTGCAAACGGTGATGCTGCGCTCCCTGCGCCAGGCCGTGTACAGCCCGGACAACGTGGGCCATTTCGGGCTGGCGTACGAGTCCTACACCCATTTCACCTCACCCATCCGGCGTTATCCGGACCTGCTGGTGCATCGCGCCATCAAGGCCGTGCTCGACGGCGAGACCTACAAGCCGGGCAAGTGGGAGGAGCTGGGGGCGCGCTGCTCCATGACCGAACGCCGCGCCGACGATGCCACGCGCGACGTGGAGTCGTGGCTCAAGTGCTTCTACATGCAGGACAAGATCAACGAATGTTTCGACGGCACCATTGCCGGGGTCACCGGTTTCGGTATCTTCGTCGCGCTCGATGACGTCTATGTGGAAGGCTTGGTGCACGTGTCTGAACTCGGCACCGACTATTTCCATTTCGAACAGGGCAAGCATCAGATGGTGGGCGAACGCACCGGCAAACGCTACCGTCTGGGCGACCGCATGCGGGTCAAAGTGGTGCGGGTCGACCTCGAAACCACCCGCGTCGATTTTGTTCCGGAACAGCCCCCGGCCGAGGCACCCACGGCCGAAGGCGCGCCCAAGGCGCGCGGCAAATCCAAACGGAAACACTGATGTCCGCAGGCACAGTCATCTACGGTTTCCATGCCGTGCAGAGCCGCATCCGGCAGGCCCCGCAGAGCATACTGGAACTTTATCTCGACAGCGCCCGCCACGACCCGCGCGCGCGCGACCTCGTCGAGCTGGCGGAGGCGAGCGGCATCCGCATCATCACGGTCAATCACAGCCGCCTCGACGGCCTGGCCGGCAACTCCAAGCACCAGGGGGTGGTTGCCAAGGTCGCTCCGTTGCCGCTGCACCGCCATCTCGACGAACTCCTCGACGACCTGCGTGAACCCGCGCTGCTGTTGGTGTTGGACGGCATCCAGGACCCCCACAATCTGGGCGCCTGCCTGCGCGTTGCGGACGCCTTCGGCGCACATGCGGTGATTGCCCCGAAGGATCGCGCCGTCGGGTTGAATCAGACCGTGAGCAAGGTTGCCTGCGGTGCCGCCGAGACGGTCCCGTACATTGCGGTCACCAATCTCGCGCGCACCCTGCGCGACTTGAAGGAGCGAGGGATCTGGATCTACGGGACCGATGCCGAGGCCGGGCAGGACTTGTTCTCCGCGAAGCTGGATGGGCCGATCGCCTGGGTGCTGGGCGGCGAAGGGACGGGCATGCGGCGGCTGACGCGGGAGCACTGCGACACGCTGGTTGGCATTCCCATGTTCGGCACCGTGGAAAGCCTCAACGTGTCGGTGTCCAGCGGCATCTGTCTTTACGAAACGCGGCGGCAGCGGGGTGCGGTCTAGCCATGGCGCCAGTGTGGCAGCGGAGATTTTGCCGATGCGCCGTGCGTCCGTGAAAGTGTTCGCCAGCCTTGCCTGCGCTACGCTATCGCTGTGCGGCGCCGCGCCGGCAGAAGCGGTGAACTGGCATGGCATCGCCGCGGACAAAATCCTGCGCGCCGAGGTGGATACCGACAGCCTGGAACGCGGCAAGGAAGGCGTCAAGGCGTGGGACCAGGAATATTATGCACGCCCCGAGCAGGCGCGGCCGGGCGACTTCTACTTTCGCCTGCTCAAGTCCTTGACCCTGTATCGCTGCGGCAAGCGCAGCACCGGCTACCTCCTCAAAGTCTACTATGGGGAGAACGATGCCCACATCAAGACCCTTACCCCAACCGATTTGATGCAGGAAAACACGGTAATTCCAGGCAGCCTGGAAGAGCTGAAATATGAGTTCGTGTGCAATTACAAAGCGCCCGCCAAACGCGTCGCGAAAGCCGCCATGCCGGCGGCGAAAGCGCAGAGTAAGCCCGCTGCCCCGGCTGTGAAGGCGGCCAGGAAGCCCGCCTCCAAAGCTCCGCTCAGGCCAAAAAAACGCTTGATCAAGCTCAAGAAGCCGCAGGCGCGTTGCGACTGCCCGCCCGTGCCGGCGAAGCCGCCAGCCGCTTCCGAAAAACCCGTCGCCCCGGCGGAAAAACCCCCAACTCCATCCGCCAATAGCCCAGCGCCCAAATAGCCTGCCGCGCGCCGCTGTCGAAGCGTTTGATTCGACGCAGGGATTCCAGTACAATGCTCGGTTTTCGTCGGCGGCTTCGGTCACTCAGGCTGGCGAAAAAATGCAGTGCCGTTTCACAACTTGCCTTACCGTCTGCGCATGCCGGAAGGCTTTACCCATAAGGAGCAACCATGCGACATTATGAAATCGTTTTCATCGTCCATCCCGACCAGAGCGAGCAGGTCGGCGCCATGGTCGAACGCTACCGCGCCACCATCGGCGCCAAGGGCGGTGCCATACACCGTCTCGAAGACTGGGGCCGCCGCCAACTGGCCTACCCCATTCAAAAAATCCACAAGGCACACTATGTGTTGATGAACATCGAGTGCGACCAGGAAACCCTGGACGAACTTGAGCACGCCTTCAAGTTCAACGATGCCGTGCTGCGCCACCTCACCATCCGCATGAAGGGCGCAGTCACTCTGCCTTCGCCGATGATGAAGGAAGAAAAATCCAGGCCTGTCGCCAGCGCTGACAGCGAGCCGAGGAAAGAGCCCGCAGCCGAGGAAGAAGCGGCCTAACACATGGGCGTCAACCGCTTGGTGCTGAGCGGCAGTATCTCCGAAATGGAAGTGTTGCGTTATACGCCTGCCGGTATTCCGGCGTTGAACTTCAAGATCAGCCACGCCTCGGAACAGATCGAGGCAGGCAACAGGCGCGAAGTGCAATGCGAGGTGGCCTCGCTGGCGTTGGATCAGGCAGCTTTGCTGGCCAGCCGCTTGAACGTAGGAGATGCCGTGCTGGTGGAAGGTTTCCTGGCACGCAAAGGCCGCAACAGCACTCAACTGGTTTTTCATGTGAACAAAGTCGAACTCGCAGTAGGCGCCGGCCTGTAAGGGCCCGCCGCAAACCACATTAAATTTGATATAGAGGTGAACCATGGCACGTCCAGTCAAGAAAAAGCGCGAGGCAAATGCCGGCGCCCGCGGTTTCTTCAAACGCAGAAAGTATTGCCGTTTCACGGCTGAAGGCATCAAGGAAGTCGATTACAAGGATGTCGATCTGTTGAAGGATTTCATCAACGAGAACGGCAAGATCATCCCCTCCCGCATCACCGGGACCAAAGCGCGTTACCAGCGCCAGTTGGGCACCGCCATCGAGCGTGCACGTTTCCTGGCGTTGCTCCACTACACCGACCTGCACTAAGGAGTTGACCCATGCAAATCATCTTAATGGAAAAATTGGTCAACCTCGGGCAGCTCGGGGACGTGGTCAAGGTCAAGGACGGCTATGCCCGTAACTTCCTGATTCCGCAAGGCAAGGCCAAGCGCGCCACCGCGGCGAATCTGGCGGAGTTTGAAGTCAGGCGCGTGGAACTGGAAAAGGCGCATGCCGAAGCACTCGCCGCGGCGCAGCAACGCGCCGAGAAACTGGAAGGCCTGCTGCTGCAGATCACCCAGAAATCCGGCGTGGACGGCAGGCTGTTCGGCTCGGTGACCAACGGCGACATCGCCGAAGCGCTCAAGGCGCAAGGCTTCGATGTGGCCAAGTCGGAAATCCGCCTGCCGCTCGGTCCGCTCAAGCAAGTGGGCGACTACCCGGTGACCCTGTCCTTGCACACCGACGTTACGGCGACCATCACCGTATCGGTGCTCGGCGAACACTAAGCGTTTTCCTCGGCGCAACGAAAAAGGGCTGGCAACAGCCCTTTTTTTATTCCTGCCGGCAAAGTGCCTGGTGGTAAAATGGGGCAGGTTTTCAAGCCCTCTTCTTCGTGGATCCCATGGCCCAAAATGTCGCAACATTCGTGACCGACCCGCAGATGGAGTCGATCAAACTGCCGCCGCATTCGGTGGAGGCGGAACAGTCGCTGCTGGGCGGGCTGCTGCTGGAAAACAGCGCGTGGGACAAGATCGCCGACCTGATCGTCGAGTCGGATTTTTACCGCCACGACCATCGTCTCATCTACCGCCGCATCACCAAGCTGATCGAGCACGGCAAGCCTGCCGACGTGATCACAGTGGCGGAAGCGCTGGAGAGCGTTGCGGAACTGGCCAACGTCGGCGGCCTGGCCTACCTCGGCGCGCTTGCCCAGAACACGCCGAGCGCGGCCAATATCCGCCGCTACGCCGAGATCGTGCGCGAGCGTTCGGTCATGCGCAAGCTCGCGGAAGTCGGCAGCAGCATCGCCGATTCCGCCTACAATCCGATGGGCCGCAATGCACGCGAACTGCTGGACGAGGCGGAAGGAAAGGTCTTCGAAATCGCCGAGGCGGGCGCACGCGGCCAGCAGGGGTTCATGGAGATACAGCCGCTGCTCACCAAAGTAGTGGAGCGCATCGACGAACTGTTCCAGCGCGACAACGCCAGCGACGTTACCGGCATTCCCACCGGCTTCACCGATCTGGACCAGAAGACCTCCGGCCTGCAGCCGGGCGACCTCGTCATCGTGGCAGGCCGCCCATCCATGGGCAAGACCGCATTTTCGCTCAACATCGCCGAGAATGTGGCGCTCGACACCGGACTGCCGGTGGCGGTGTTTAGTATGGAGATGGCGGGCACGCAGTTGGTGATGCGTATGTTGGGATCGGTCGGTCGGCTGGATCAGCACAAAGTGCGCACCGGAAAGCTGCAGGACGACGATTGGCAAAAACTCACCTATGCGGTGGGCAAGCTCAACGACGCCCCGATCTTCATCGACGAAACGGCTGCGCTGAGTGCGCTCGACCTGCGCGCGCGGGCGCGCCGTTTGCACCGTCAGTGCGGCAAGCTGGGGCTGATCGTGATCGACTATTTGCAGCTCATGTCCGGCTCGGGGAACGGCGAAAACCGTGCCACCGAGATTTCGGAAATCTCCCGTTCCTTGAAGGCACTGGCCAAGGAGCTCAACGTGCCGGTGGTCGCGCTGTCGCAGTTGAACCGCAGCCTGGAACAGCGTCCCAACAAGCGCCCGGTCATGTCCGACCTGCGCGAATCCGGCGCCATCGAGCAGGATGCCGACGTGATCCTGTTCATCTACCGCGACGAAGTGTACAACCCGGATACCCAGGACAAAGGCATAGCCGAGATCATCATCGGCAAGCAGCGTAACGGTCCCATCGGCACCGTGCGCATGACCTTCCTGGGCGAACACACGCGCTTCGAGAATTACGCCCACTCAGGGCAATACTAGGCCGGATTCGGCACACGATATGTCACGGCCGTTGCAAGCACGCATACAGTTGACCGCCCTGAGCAACAATCTTGCCGTGGCGCGGCGCTGTGCTCCCCATTCCAAAATCATGGCGGTGATCAAAGCCAACGGCTATGGCCACGGCTTGCTGCGCGTGGCGCGTGCCCTGGCCGCGGCCGACGGTTTTGCCGTGCTCACGGTGCAAGAAGCGCTGGCGTTGCGCGAGGAAGGCTATGACCATCCCATTCTGTTGCTGGAAGGCTGTTTCGGCGCCGACGAATTGCCGCGCATCGCGCAGCATCGCCTGAGCATGGTGGTTCACAGCGCCGAGCAGATCGACATGCTGAAGCGCTTCGGTGGCACCGCCAAGGTGGACGTTTTTCTCAAGTGCAACAGCGGCATGAACCGTTTGGGATTCTGCGCTGCGGAGTTCGGCGCAGCGTTGAGCCGGCTCAGGGAGTGCCCCAGCATCGGCCGCATCACCCTGATGACGCACTTTGCCACGGCCGACGAGGAGGCGGGAATCGCTGCCCCGTTGGCGCTGTTCGGCGGCGCCAGCGCAGGCCAGGAATACCCGCGCAGTCTGGCCAATTCCGCCGCCATCCTGCGCTATCCGCAGGCGCATGGGGATTGGGTGAGGCCCGGCATCATGCTCTACGGCGCGTCGCCGTTCCACGGGGAATCCGCGCAGAGCCTCGGCTTGCAGCCGGCGATGACCCTGGCAAGCGAGGTGATCGCAATGCAGCATCTGCAACCCGGAGCGGCGCTGGGCTACGGTGCTGCGTTCGTCGCCGACCGGCAGATGCGCGTAGGCGTGGTGGCCTGCGGCTACGCCGACGGCTACCCGCGCCACGCGCCGACCGGAACGCCTATCCTGGTGGCCGGGCAGCGCAGCCGCACCTTGGGGCGGGTTTCCATGGACATGCTGTTCGCCGACCTGAGCGATATTCCAGACGCGGGGATAGGCAGTCCGGTGACGCTTTGGGGCGAAGGCATGCCGGTGGAAGAGGTAGCCAGCGCCGCCGGGACGATCAGCTACGAACTCCTGTGCGCCAGAGCCGCACGGGTGCCCGTGATCGAATGCTGAGTCCCCGGCACTCAGCACTCAGCACTCAGCACTCAGCACTCAGCACTCAGGACTCAGGACTCTCACAAATGGCCAAACAGAAATCCATCTACACCTGCACCGAATGCGGCGGACAGGCCACGAAATGGCAGGGCCAGTGCCCTCATTGCATGGCCTGGAACACCCTGGTCGAGACCGTCGCGGAGACCGCCACCGCACGCTACAACGCGCTTGCCGTGACCAGCCGGGTGCAGCGTCTGAGCGAGGTGGATGCGGCAGAAGAGCCGCGCAATTCCACCGGAGTCGCCGAGCTGGACCGCGTGCTGGGCGGCGGCATGGTGCGGGGCGGGGTGGTGCTGATCGGCGGCGATCCCGGCATCGGCAAGTCCACCTTGCTGTTGCAGGCGCTGTGCCACATGAGCACAGCGCACAAGGTGCTGTACGTCAGCGGCGAGGAATCGGCGCAGCAGATTGCGCTGCGCGCGCGGCGCCTGCAACTGGATGCCTCGTGCGTGGATCTGCTGGCGGAAATCCAGTTGGAAAAAATCCTGGCGCAACTGGCCGCACAGCGCCCCGACGTGGCGGTGATCGACTCTATCCAGACGGTGTATTCCGAGGCGCTGCAATCCGCGCCGGGGAGCGTGGCCCAGGTGCGCGAGTGTGCGGCGCAGTTGACGCGCTTCGCCAAGCAGTCCGGCTGCGCCATCGTCCTGGTCGGGCACGTGACCAAGGAAGGGGCGCTGGCCGGTCCGCGCGTGCTGGAGCACATCGTCGACACCGTGCTGTACTTCGAGGGCGACGCCAATTCCAGTTTCCGCCTGGTGCGGGCATTCAAGAACCGCTTCGGCGCGGCCAACGAACTGGGCGTGTTCGCCATGACGGAGAAGGGGCTGCGCGAGGTGACCAATCCGTCCGCCCTGTTCCTGTCGCACCATGGCGAGGCGGTGGCCGGGACCTGCGTCATGGTGACCCAGGAGGGAACCAGGCCGCTGCTGGTGGAGATACAGGCGCTGCTGGACGAGGCACATGCGCCCAATGCGCGCCGGCTTTCCGTGGGGCTGGAGCAGAACCGGCTGGCCATGCTGCTGGCGGTTCTGCACCGCCACGCCGGCATCGCCTGCTTCGACCAGGACGTGTTCGTCAACGCCGTGGGCGGGGTGAAAATCACCGAACCGGCCGCCGACCTGGCGGTGTTGCTGGCCATCGTTTCCAGCTTGCGCGACCGGCCGCTGCCGCAGAAGCTGGTGGTGTTCGGCGAAGTGGGCCTGGCCGGCGAAATTCGGCCGGTGCAGCGCGGGCAGGAGCGCCTCAAGGAGGCCGCCAAGCTGGGTTTTACCCACGCCGTGATCCCGCGCGCGAACAAGCCGAAGCAGGATATGGCCGGCATCGAAGTGTTTCCCGTGGAGCGGCTTGAAGAGGCGGTTGCCTATTGCCGGGACCGCACGTAAAGTGACAACGTAATTACCGGAATGGGTGGGATCCCAGCGATATGTCGAAATTGGTCATCTATAAGGACGGCGCCCTGGTGGGCAACTATGCGCTCAACAAGGAGCGCGTGCGCATCGGTCGCAAGGGCGAGTGCGAACTGCGACTGAACCACCCGACGGTGAGCGGCGAGCACGCCATGATCGTCAACATCCGCAACGATTCTTTTCTGGAAGATCTGGATAGCACGAACGGCACCAGGGTCAATCAGAAAAGCGTCAAGAAATGCGTGCTGCAGGACGGCGATCAGATTCGGATCGGCAAATTTCTCCTGCAATTTGTATTCGAGCCGGTCTTGCGCGCCACTGCCGGAGGCATGAGTACCGTTCAGCAGATCGATCCGATCACGGGCGAAGTGATGTTGGGCGAAGACGCCGAGGAATACGCGAATCAGGATTCCTCCCAAACGCAATTCATGACGACCTTGGTCGAGGAGACCGGGATGGCCGTTACGGCCCGGCAGCGGGCGCTTGACGGGGAGGGCGGGGCGATGCCGCTCGCCGGCCTGCAGATATTGGCCGGCCTGGGAGCAGGCAACGAACTGGTGCTGGAGAAGGCGCTCACCACACTGGGCAAGCCGGGAGTGCAGACGGCGGTGATCACGCGGCGGCCGCAAGGGTATTTCCTGTCCTACCTCGACGGCGTCGAGTTCCCTCTGGTCAACGGCACCCCTATCGGCAGCCACGCCCATATGTTGCAGGATCACGACATCATAGAGCTGGCGGGCATCCGAATGGAGTATTACCTGAAGTAGGGCGATGCCCGCAGGCCGCGTTTGCCTATTTCGGCGAAACCTTGCTACGGTTCAAGGGCAGTTCCGACTTTACACTGCGAAAAACCGGCCCCCACACCGGGTGTCCGGCTTCCGCAGTGGAAAGCTCGAATTTCGGGTCGAGTTCGAGCGCTGTCCTGAATTCGTCGCGGCACTGTTTTTCCCGTTCCTGGGCGCAGTGAATGAAGGCCAGATATTTGTGTGCGGAAATCTGGTCGTTCTTGAAAGTGAGTCCCGTATCCAATGCCGTCTGCAACGATTTGGCGGCATTCTTGTAGTTCCCGTCCTCATAATGCCTGATCCCCGCGGAGAGTTCTTGTTCCGCTTTGCGCGGGGAAAGCTTGTCCAGGCCGATATCCCGCAGCGGCGCCGAGGAACAGCCGGCTGTCGCGAGTGCCACCAATAGGAGCGATAGTAGGGCAAGAGTTTGGCGCATGGTTCTCATGGTCTTTATTTGAACTTGTATTTGATCCGGCGGGTCGATTCCGCCGGGAGGTCGAGCATTTCCGAATAGGGCGCGAAGTTCAGGTTACGGATTTCAATCCTATGCTTTCCGGCCGCGACTTTCAATTCCTTGAGCGGTGGCGAAACGCCGGCTCTTTTGCCGTCTATGTAGACTTCCCCCCATGGGCTCACCGCAAAAGCCAGCAGCGCCGCCGGACCGGTGATTTCTTCTGTCGCTTCACCCGCTGTGGCCGTTTCGGGACTCGCTTGGTCCTGCATGGCCACGGGCTGGTCGTCAGCGCTGCGTTGCGAGTCGGCGGGGATGGTCGTCGCAATGGGCGCCGGCGTATTTCCGGTTTGCAGCGGCAGTTGGGGGGGGGCGACCCTCTCCGTGCTCTTCCCAACGTAGAGTGCGGCACCCGTGCCGGCGATCGCGACAGCAATGCCGAAGTACAGGAAACTCCTGAAAGCGAGCCTGTGACGGGACTGCGTTTCGGCTACGATAGCTTCGCCCGACGCGGCACCCAATTCGCCGGTACTTTGGCCGGCCAGTTCGCGCAGGTCGTCCGCAAGTTCATGCGCATGCTGATACCTGTTTTCGGGGGATTTGGCCAAGGCGCGCGCAAGGATGCGGTCGAAGCCCTCGGGAACGCGCGGGTTCAGCGCACTGGGCCAAATGGGCGTTTCGTTCAGGATGCGGTACATTAGGGTACTGATATTGTCGCCGTCGAATGGGGCGGCGCCGGTCAGCATCTCGTACAGCACCACGCCCAGCGAAAAAATGTCGGAGCGGCCATCCACGGCTTTGCCGACGACCTGTTCGGGCGACATGTATTTGGGGGAACCGAGCACCATGCCGACGTGGGTCTTGGACGTGGATGGCATGTGGGCGATGCCGAAATCGGTAATTTTTACCACGCCGCTGCGCGTGATGATGATGTTGGCAGGCTTGATGTCGCGGTGCACGATTCCGTGTTCCTGCGCGTAGGCCAGGCCGTCCGCCACCTGGGCAGCGATCTCGGCTATCCTCTCGTTGGACAACGTCTCGCCCGAATCGAGCATCTCCCGCAAGGACTGCCCTTCCAGGAATTCCATGGCAATGTAGGCGGTATTGTCCGTCTCGCCCACATCGTAAATCGTGACGATGTTCGGATGGGCGAGCCGCCCTGCGGACTTGGCCTCGCGGTAGAAGCGCTCCTCGAAGCTGGCGAGCTCCTCTTTGGACAGGTCGAGACTGATGGTTTTGACGGCCACGGTGCGCTCGATGAGCGGGTCCACGGCCTTGTACACGGTACCCATGGCGCCTTGCCCCAATTCTGCGATGATCTCGTAGCGACCTAGCTTTTGCATGACCATGGGTGTATCAATGTTTCTTTTGACGAAGAATCAAACGGAGCGCACAAAGAGCCCCAATTCTAGCCTAAAAACCGTGCTGAAGCTGTTTGTTTGCGCGGGGAGCATATTGCCTCTCCCGGAGAGCGCGCGAATGCGCGGATTTCTCCGCAAAGTATGACGAAAGGATGACTTCGAAACCATGGACTGCCCGCCTCTTATGCCTATGCTGCATCGAATGAAAGATTCGTATCGCCACAGGCTGCGCCGCACATTCTCGACCGGTCTGATCTTCCTGTGCGCCTTGGCCGGGTTCCCGGCATGGGGCCAGCAGGCCGGCGTCGAGGTGAAAATTCTGCTGCAAAGCTCCCCTTTGGCCGGTTTCCAGTATCACGAGGGAAAACGGCTATGGCCGCAGATGAAAGTTGGAGACCCTTTGGCGCTCGTGCGTGACCCGGACAACAGCCATGATCGCAATGCGGTGCGGGTCGAATGGCAAGGCCACATGCTGGGCTATGTCCCGCGCGTCGACAATGCAGCCGTGGCACGATTGCTCGACCGCGGAACGCGGCTGGAAGCGCGCATCGTGCGATTGCAGGACGGCAGCAATCCCTGGGAGCGGGTGTTGTTCGAGGTGTACGTGGGGTTGTGATGCAGGGGAGGGCGGTGCGGCCTACAGCACTACCGGCGCGTTGGGCAGTTCGTTGGGTTTTTGGCCTCGCCTCGGGTAGTGTCTGGCAAGGTGCTCGCTGACCGCCTGTATGCCTGCAATGACGCCTTGCTCGAAGCGTCCTTCCTTGAAGGACTGTTCCATGGTGCGGCAGATGCGTTCCCATTCGGCTGCCCCGGCATGGGCGTGGATGCCGCGATCCGCAACGATTTCGACGTCGCGGTCGGCCAGCAGCAGGTAGATAAGGACGCCGTTGTTGCGCTCCGTGTCCCAGATGCGCAGATGGGAGAATGCTTCGATGGCCCGCTGCCGCGCCGATACGTTGCGCAGCAGCGCCGCCGGGTCGAGCGCCGCTTCCATGGCAAAGCGGATCTCGCCTTCGTGGCGCGATTCGGAATCGTGGATCGCCGCTTCGATCGCGCGCATGGCGTGCGGCGGGAATACCTGCTTGACGCGCCAGGGGGGGCTGAGGAGATGCCTGAAGAGGCGCCGCAAGTTCGCTACCATCGTCCCGAGGCCCCCCCGCCGCCGAAGCTTCCGCCACCCCCGCCAAAACCGCCGCTACCGAATCCGCCGCCGAATCCACCTCGGCCACCGTAGCCGTAACCGAAGCCTCTGCCGCCACCGGCCAGCACGAACATGAATGCGACCACAGCGGCAATGCCGGCGAGCAGCAAGGAACTGAGCATGAGCCAGAAGCCTGCGCCTATGATGCCGGCGGCGATGCCGGCGCCGACGAAACGCCCGAAAATGGCACGCAGCACGCCGCCGACCACGAACACGGCGACCAGCGCCATGGGCAACAGCCCTTCGATGCCGGCCCAGGAGATGTCCTTTTGCCGCGGCGGCGGCAGCGGTTCGCCGTCGACGAGGCGGACGAGGCGGTCGACCCCGGCGCGGATGCCGCCGTAGAAGTCGCCCTGCTTCAGATAGGGCACGATGATTTCAGCGATGACGCGATTGGCGACGGCGTCCGGGATCACGCCCTCAAGCCCGTAGCCTACCTCTATGCGCAATGCCCGGTCGTCCTTGGCGACCAGCAGCAGGGCGCCGTCGTCGACGCCTTTTCTGCCGAGCTTCCAGGCTTCCGCGACGCGGATGCCGTACTGCTCGATGGCTTCGGGCTGGGTGGTGGGGACGACGAGCACCGCGATCTGGCTGCCCTTGCGCGCCTCGAAGGCTTGCAGGGTTTGCTCCAGCCCGCTTTGCTGGGCCGGGGTCAAGGTTCCCGTCAGATCTGTGACGCGCGCCTTGAGGGGAGGGACTGCAACCTCGGCGTGCGCCAGGCCGACGCACAACGTCCACAGCAGCAGGGCGAACAGCCAGCGCATCCGGCTGTCCGCTGCTCTTGGGTGGGTCACGTTTCCCCCCGGGCCGGCATCAGTGCGGGACCGGCGTCGGACCGCCGAAGTCCACCATGGGCGGCTTTGAAATTTCCTTCTCGTTTTCCACAGTGAAGGTGGGCTTGACCTTGAAGCCGAACATCATCGCCGTCAGGTTGGAAGGGAATGAACGCACCGTGACGTTGTATTCCTGCACCGCCTTGATGTAGCGGTTGCGCGCCACCGCGATGCGGTTCTCGGTGCCTTCCAACTGCGCTTGCAGATCGCGGAACAGGCTGTCCGACTTGAGCTGCGGGTAGTTTTCGGAAACCGCCAGCAGGCGCGACAGGGCGCCGCTTAGCTGGTTCTGCGCCGCCTGGAATTTGGCGAAGGCCTGCGGGTCGTTGAGCAGTTCCGGCGTGGCCTGGATCGAGCCCACGCGGGCGCGGGCTTCGGTCACGCCCAGCAGCACCTTTTCCTCGTGCGCGGCGTAGCCTTGCACCACTTTCACCAGGTTGGGAACGAGGTCGGCGCGGCGCTGGTACTGGTTGAGCACTTCGGCCCAACTGGCCTTGATCTGTTCGTCGCTGGATTGCAGCGTGTTGTAGCCGCAGCCGCTCAAGGACAGTGTCGTCAACAGCAAAAAAAATGTCAGCAGCCGATTGGGCATGCATTTCTCCTTGAATCTCAAATTAGCCGGGCAACCCTATAAATAGTTCCGGGAGGCTGGAATTACAAGTCGCGCTTACGTAAAAGCAGCGTCACAAGTGAAAAGTTTCCTTGAACAGCTTTTTCAGTGTATCGGCATCCTGCTTTGCGCCAACGACATTCAGGCGGGTTCCGTCCGGGCTGAACAGGATCAGCGCCGGGGGCGAGACGCCTTGCGCGGCGGCGAAGCTCTTTCCGGCTTCGCTGTTCAAGTCCGCCAGCAGGAACTCGACCCGCCCCTTGTAGTCGCCGCGGAGGTGGTTGACCGCATCCATCATCTCCAGGCTGGACGTCGAATTCGGATCGAAAACCTGCACCGCCGCGGGCTTGCCCTTGCCGATCAGGGTAAGGTCGGTGTTGTAGCCCTGCGGCAGGTTCCAAATGGCGATGGCGATGGCGATGACGATCACCACGATGGCGAGCAGCTTGGGCCAGACGCGGGTTTGTGCGACGTTGTATCCGTAGCTGGCTGGGTTGTTCGGTCCTGGTTTTTGCATCATGGTTCCTTGTGGTCGGGGGTTTCGGGGGATGGCATATCCTGCATGGTCTTGAGCGCCAGGCACAAATCCTGCCACGCCTTGGCTTTGTCCGGCAAATTGCGCAGCAAATAGGCCGGATGGTAGGTGACGATGAGCGGGATGCCGCGATGCTCGTGCAGCCGGCCGCGCAGGCTGGCGATGGTGTTGTCGCTGGCAAGCAGGCGTTGCGCCGCCACGCGCCCGAGCGCCACGATGAGCTTGGGCCGGATCAGCTCGATCTGACGCGCCAGATACGGCGCGCAGGCCTCCATTTCATCTGTTTCCGGGTTGCGGTTGCCCGGCGGGCGGCACTTTACCACATTGGCGATGCAGACGTTGCGGCCGCGCTTCAGGCCGATCGCGCTCAGCATGTTGTCCAGCAGCTTGCCCGCCTGGCCGACGAAGGGCTCGCCCCTGGCGTCCTCCTCGGCGCCCGGCGCCTCACCCACGAACAGCCAATCCGACTGTGGGTCGCCCACGCCGAACACAGTCCGGGTGCGGGTCTTGGCAAGCGGGCAGGCAACGCAGCCGGCCACGCTGCGTTGCAGCGTCTGCCAGTCCATGCGCATGATTTCCTCGCGGCGGGCGTCTGTAGCGCAGGCGACCCCGCCTGCATGCAGCCCCGCGGGCTGCTCGTCCGGCTGCGCCGGGGGTGCAGGCGGGGTCGCCTGCGCTACATCTTTTAACTGCCACAGCGGCCATAGGCCTAGTTCCTTGAGGGATGCTTCGTTCATAGATGCCTTGCCATCATGATGGCGTCTTCACGCCCGTGTTCTGCCGGATAGTATTTCTTGCGCGTGGCGATGTCGCGGAAGCCGAGGCTGTGGTAGAGACGCTGCGCCGGGCCATTGCTCGGGCGCACTTCGAGAAACATGGACGTGGCGCGATGGTCCTGCGCCACCTGGAACAGGTGCTGCATGAACTGCCGGCCTATTCCCCTGCGCTGCCAAACGCGGGCGATGCCGAGGTTAAGCAGGTGCGCCTCGCCGGCCGCCACCATCATGACCGCGTAGCCGACAATATGCGAGTCCCTTGCATAGACCCAGCAACTGTAGCCGGCGCTGAGCGAGTCGCGGAAATTGCCCAGGGTCCATGGGAACGGGTATATGTCGCGTTCCAGCGCGACGATGCCGTGCAAGTCGTGCTCGTTCATGGGGCGGAATCCGGTGGTTTCCTTGGGAGCGGCGCTCATCGTTCGCTGGTCTTCAGCGCGATCTTGTCGCGGATGTAGAGCGGGGCCGCCTCCCACGCCGGGATGCCCAAGCCGCGCTCGAACAGGGGTGCCGCCAGTGCCGCCATGTCGCGCGCGTGCGGGTAGGCATCGGCGATCACGTTTTCGATCCGGTCGCCGTAGCGGTCGGCCAGCGCTGCGCCGTAGGCTGCAAAGCCGCTGCCGGCGCCGATCCAGCCAGGGCCTGACAGCGTCGGCGCCTGTTGCGGCAAATACAGGCCGGGCGCGCTCGCCGTGTGCCAGCCGCCCTCGCATCTTTCGTACGCCGCGTGGTAGACCTCGCCCATGCGCGCATCCAGGCAGGCAACGACGCGTTCGGCACCGGTCCCATGCGCCAGTGCCTGCAGCGTGCACATGCCCGCGACCGGAAGGTCTGCCCCGAATGCCAGTCCCTGTGCGATGCCGCAGCCGATGCGCAGGCCAGTGAACGAGCCCGGTCCCGAGCCGAAGGCAATGCCGTCGAGCTCGTGCAGCGTGACGCCGCCCTGTGCCAGCAGCTCTGCCAGCATCGGCAAGATGAGCTCCGAGTGGCGTTGCCCCGCCAGTACCTCGCGCGTTGCCACCTCTCCGTTGAGCCAAAGGGCGAGCGAACAATATTCGGTGGAAGTGTCCAGGGCCAGTATCTTCATGGCGCCATTATAAAGGATTAGGCTGCGGCTTGACCGGCGCCGGGTGCGGGTGAGATTCTTCGTGCCTCCAGCGTTCGGAATGCTACATTCAATCTATATAAAATAGTTGGACGCTGATAACCGCAGATGAACGCAGATGATTCAAAGGATCAAACATATTTTCCACTCACCTTTTTGGTGGTCATGTGAATATCGATAACACTATGTGTTATCGGCGTTTATCGGTTTTTATCTGCGTCCAATAGCCGTTTCTACCATGTCCGTCAAACTTCCCCGCACCGTCATCATCCTCGGCCTGGTCAGCTTCTTCAACGACCTCGCCTCGGAAATGGTGATCCCGCTCATCCCCATCCTGCTTGCCACCGTGCTGGGCGCCGGGCCGGTGGTGCTGGGGCTGGTGGAGGGCATCGCGGACGCCGTGGCGGCTTTTCTCAAGCTGTGGTCGGGGCGGCATTCGGACTGGCTGGGAGGCAGGCGCAAGGGGCTGACGCTGGGCGGATATTTCGTCTCCAACCTGGCCCGGCCGCTGCTGGGTCTGGCCGCAACATGGCCGACCGTATTGCTGCTGCGTTCCGTCGACCGCATCGGCAAGGGCCTGCGCAGCGCGCCGCGGGACGCGCTGGTGGCGGACAGCACACCCCCGGAAATTCGCGGCTTCGCCTATGGCTACCATCGCGCCCTCGACAACGCCGGGGCGGTGGGTGGGAGCCTGGTCGCCGCGATGGTGCTGGCGTGGTCCGGCGCCTCGTTGACGCAGGTGATCCTGTGGTCGGCTGTCCCGGGATTCATCGGGGTGCTGCTGATTGCCGTGGGCATCAAGGAAAAGGTGGCGGCAGTGCCGGCCGCCTCGCGCAATTCGCGCCCGCCGCTGCGCTGGTCGGTCCTCTCCGCCGGCATGCGGCGCTATCTCGTGGTGCTTACCCTGTTCACTCTTGCGCGCGCTTCGGAGACGTTCATCGTGCTGCGCGGCAACGAATTGGGCATGAGCGTGGTGGAACTTCTTTTGCTCTGGTCCGTTCTTAACCTGGCCAAGGCGGCAACCTCGACCAGCGGCGGCAGGCTGGCCGACGTGTGGGGCAGGGAGGCCTTGATCCTGCTGGGCTGGATCGGGTTTGCCGCGAGTTTCCTGTTGCTCGGGCAGGTGGCACACAGCCCCGCGCTGTGGGCGGTGGTCGTCGTCTATGGCCTGTTGACCGGCCTGAGCGAAGGCCCCGAGCGCGCATTGGTCAGCGACTTCGCCGCCGCCGACGAACGCGGAACCGCATTCGGCTGGTACCACCTCATGCTGGGGGCGGCCGCGATTCCCGGCGGCTTGCTGTTCGGCGGTGTGTGGCACTATTGGGGCGGGGCTGCGGCGTTTTCCTACGCCGGCGTGGTGGCGGTGTTGTGCGCCGCGTTGATGCATTTCTGGGTTTGGCCGACTTCGAAAAAAGGATAAGTCCATCATGAAATTATTTGTGTTGTTGGCGGCAGTATTTGTCGTGGCCGGGCTGCTGTGGGCGCGCCTCAGCCAAGCGGGGGAAGTTCCCCAGGCTGGGCAGCCCGCGCCCGGCTTCACCCTGCCCGACCAGAACGGAAAGGCGCATGTGTTGAGCGAATACACCGGGCGCTGGGTGGTGCTGTATTTCTACCCCAAGGACGACACCCCCGGTTGCACGCAGGAAGCCTGCACCTTCCGCGACGACCTCAACGCCTTGAACAAGATGGGTGCGCAAGTGGTGGGCGTGAGCGTGGACGACACCGATTCCCACGCCGAATTCGCCAAGAAATATCACCTGCCGTTTCCGCTGCTGGCCGACAAGGACGGGCAGGTCGCCGCCCGCTACGGCGCGTTGCTCAACCTCGGCCTGCTGCGCTTTGCCAAGCGCTACACCTTCCTCGTCGATCCCCAGGGCAAGATCGCCAAGGTCTACCTCAAGGTCGAAACCTCGCGCCATTCCAGGGAGATCATCGACGACTTGGGGCGGCTCGCGGCCAAATGATCGCATCCCTCGACCATCTGGTGCTGACCACGCGCGACCTGGACCGCTGCGTGGCGTTCTACACCGAGGTGCTCGGCATGTCGCTGGAGCGTTTCGCCCAGGGCCGGCTGGCGCTGCGCTTTGGCGACCAGAAAATCAACCTGCACGAAGCCGGCCGGGAATTCGAACCCAAAGCGACCTTGCCCACTCCGGGCGCGCTGGATCTGTGTTTCCTGGCTGACCGGCCACTCGCCGAAGTTGTTGCTAGACTGGAAGGGCAGGGAGTGCAAATCGTGGAGGGGCCGGTGGAACGCACCGGCGCATGCTTCAGGCTGCTTTCCGTGTACGTCCGCGACCCCGATGGCAACCTGGTTGAAATCGCGGTCGAGGCCTAGGGTCGAACCAGGGAGGATTCCATGGCAGATTTCACGCCACAACAACTAACGCGCATCGAGCAGGTCCTGAACGAGCGCTACCGCAAGCTGATCGAGGAAGTCAGGGACGAGCTGGAGAATGCCGGCGAGCAGCAGTACGTCGAGTTGCTGGGCCGCGTCCCTCCGGACATCGGCGACGAATCGGTGGCCGATGTGCTGGCGGATTTCAACGCCGCGTTGGTGGATCGCCAGATCCACGAAATCCGCGATATCGAGGCGGCGCGCAAGCGCCTGAAGGAGGGGGCTTTCGGCCTTTGCATCGACTGCGGCGAAGAAATCGCCTTCGAACGGTTGATGGCCTATCCCACGGCGAAGCGCTGCGTGCGTTGCCAGCAGCAGCGCGAGAGGACCTTCGCCGGCGAGGGGCGGCATACTCTCTAACTCCGCGATGCCTATCCACAACGCGGACATCGCGGCGGCGTTCGAGGAGCTCGCCGACCTGCTGGAAATCCAGGGCGCCAATCCGTTCCGCGTCCGCGCCTACCGCAACGCGGCCCGCACCGTGGGGGAGCTGGGGCGCGACGTTGCAGCCATGCTGGAGGAAGGCCGGGAGCTGCCTAAGCTGCCGGGCATAGGCGCGGACCTCGCGGCAAAAATCCACGAAATCGCCGAGACCGGCAAATGCTCGCTGCTGGAACGCCTGCACCAGGAGCTGCCGCCCGCCGTCACCGAACTGCTGAAAATCCCCGGCCTTGGCCCGAAAAGGGTCAAGGCGCTGTACCACGACCTCGACGTGCAAACCCTGGAGCAGCTCCACCGCGCCGCCCGCGACGGTCGCATCCGCGAGTTGCCGGGCTTTGGCGAGAAAATCGAGCAGCGCATCCTGCAGTCGGTAGAGGCACACACGGCGCAGTCGCGGCGCTTCAAGCTTGCGGTTGCCGGCCAGTATGCCGATGCTCTCATTGCATTCCTGAAGAAGGTGCAGGGGGTCAAACAGGTCGTCGCGGCGGGCAGCTTCCGCCGCATGCGCGAAACCGTGGGCGACCTGGACATCCTCGTCACCGCACAGGCCGGCAGCCCTGTGATGGCGCGCTTCACAGGCTACGACGAGGTCAAAGAGGTGCTCTCCGCCGGCACCACCCGTGCCAGCGTGGTGCTGCGCTCCGGCCTCCAGGTGGACCTGCGCGTGGAGGGCGAGGAAAGCTACGGCGCCGCGCTGCACTATTTCACCGGCTCCAAGGCGCACAACATCGCCATCCGCCGCCTGGCCCAGGAGCGCGGCCTGAAGATCAACGAATACGGCGTGTTCCAGGGCGACCGACGCATTGCCGGCGAGACCGAGGAATCCGTGTTCCGCAGCGTCGACCTGCCCTTCATCCCGCCGGAACTGCGCGAGGACCGCGGCGAGATCGAAGCCGCGCGCGCCGGCCGGTTGCCGCTGCTGGTGGAACTCGCCGACCTGCGCGGCGACCTGCACGCGCACACCAAAGCCACCGACGGGAATGCGAGCATCGAGGAAATGGCGCTGGCCGCAAAGGCGCGCGGGCTGGAGTACCTTGCCATCACCGAGCATTCGCGGCGCCTCACCGTCGCCCACGGCCTCAGCGCGCAACAGTTGTCGCGGCAGATCGAAGACATCGACCAGCTCAACATCGAGCTGCGCGGTATCACGCTGCTCAAGGGCATAGAGGTGGACATCCTGGAGGACGGCAGCCTGGACCTGCCGGACTCGGTGCTGGCGCGGCTGGACCTCGTCATCGGCGCGGTGCACAGCAAGTTCCACCTGCCCCGCAACAAGCAGACCGAGCGCATCCTGCGCGCTATGGATCATCCGCATTTCACCATCCTGGCCCATCCCAGCGGCCGCTTGATCGAGAAGCGCGAGCCCTACGACGTGGATATGCAGCGCATCATCCGCAAGGCCAGGGAGCGCGGCTGCTACCTGGAACTGAACGCGCATCCGGAGCGTCTCGACCTGCTCGACACGCAATGCAAGATGGCCAGGGAGGCGGGGGTGCTGGTCGCCATCGACTCTGACGCCCACAGCACCCTGGACTTCGACAACCTGCGCTTTGGCGTCGGCCAGGCCAGGCGCGGCTGGCTGGAAAGGCGCGACGTGCTCAACACACGCTCGCTCAAGGACTTGAAGTCTTTGCTAAAAAGCACCATGTAGCAGTCGTAGCGCAGGCGACCTCGCCTGCATAAGCGCCTCAGATGCAGGCGAGGTCGCCTGCGCTACAACTGCTATAATGCCGCCCTGACCGCTTTTTACCCCACCTTTAAGAGTTCCTCCATGCCGCTGATTACCCTTGAAAATGCTTGCCTGGCCTATGGCCACGTGCCGTTGCTCGACCACGCCGATTTGCAGTTGGATCCCGGCGAGCGCGTCGGGCTGATCGGCCGCAACGGCGGCGGCAAATCCAGCCTGCTGAAAATCCTCGCCGGCGTGAGCCGCCCGGATGACGGCAAGATCTGGCGTGCTCCGGGCCTGCGCATCGGCTACGTGCCGCAGGAACCCGAGCTGGATGCAGAGCACACGGTGTTCGAGGCGGTCGCCGAAGGGCTGGGGCCGGTGCGCCAACTGCTGCTGGACTACCACGCCGTGACGCATGCCATGGCGGACGCGGGGGCTGACATGGATGCCCTGCTGGAGCGCATGCAGCACTTGCAGGGCGAACTCGAAGCACACGACGGCTGGAACGTGCAGAGCCGTGTTGAGACCGTGATGAGCCACCTCGAACTGCCCGAAGACGCGCGCGTTTCCGAGCTTTCCGGCGGCTGGCGCAAGCGCGTGGCGCTGGCCCGTGCCCTGGTGGCGCAGCCGGACGTGCTGCTGCTGGACGAGCCCACCAACCACCTCGACGTCTCCGCCATCCAGTGGCTGGAGACGCTGCTAGCCGATTTCCCCGGCAGCGTGCTGTTCATCACCCACGACCGGCGCTTCCTGGACAACGTGGCGACGCGCATCGCCGAGCTCGACCGCGGCGCGCTGACCATATTCCCGTGCAAGTTTTCCGAATACCAGGTCAAGAAGCAGGAGCTGCTGGAAGTCGAACTGACCCATGCCGACAAGTTCGACAAGGTGCTGGCGCAGGAGGAAGCCTGGATACGCCAGGGCGTCAAGGCGCGCTGCACGCGCAACGAGGGCAGGGTGCGGCGTCTGGAGCAGTTGCGCTACGAGCGCGCGGCGCGCCGCGACAGCCTCGGCAAGGTATCGCTGGCGGTGGACGAGGGCGAGCGCTCCGGCAAGCTGGTGGCGGAACTGGAGCACGTCAGCAAGTCCTTCGGCGACAAGGTCGTCATCCGCGACTTTTCCACGCGCATCATGCGCGGCGACCGCATCGGCCTGATCGGCCCCAACGGCGCGGGCAAGAGCACGCTGCTCAAGATCATCCTGGACGAATTGCAGCCCGACAGCGGCGTCGTGCGCCAGGGCACCAAGCTTGCCGTGGCCTACTTCGACCAGTTGCGCGAACAACTGGACGAGGAGGCGACCCTCTCCGACACCATCAGCCAGGGCGCGGACTTCATCGAGATCGGCGGGCAGCGCAAGCACGTCATCAGCTACCTCGGCGATTTCCTCTTCCCGCCGCAGCGCGCGCGGGCGCCGGTCAAGTCGCTCAGCGGCGGCGAGCGCAACCGCCTGCTGCTGGCGCGTTTGTTCACCCGTCCGGCCAACGTCTTGGTGCTGGACGAGCCCACCAACGACCTCGACATCGAAACCCTGGAACTGCTGGAAGACCTGTTGCAGGAATACTCCGGCACCCTGTTCATCGTCAGCCACGACCGCCAGTTTCTGGACAACGTGGTGACCCAGGTCATCGCCTTCGAGGGCGACGGCAACCTGCAGGAATACGTCGGCGGCTACGAGGACTGGGAGCGCGTCAAGCGCTCCCAGGCGGCCGAGGCCGCCAACCGCAAAACGGCAGCGCCCGCGGCCAAGCCCGCCGCCCCGGCCAAGCCCGTTGCCAAGGCCAAGCTGAGCTTCAAGGAAGCCAAGGAAGTGGAAGCCCTGCCGGCCCAACTCGCCGCCCTGGAACAAGAGCAGACCGCGCTCACCGCGCGCCTCGCCGACCCCGACCTGTACCGCGATCCGGCCGAGGCCAAGCGCCTGCAGGACCGGGTTGCCGCGCTGGAAGAAGAACTGCTGGCGGGCATGACGCGCTGGGAAGAACTGGAAGCCAAGCAGGCCACGGTGTGAGGGGGCGCGTCGGGTCCGCTGCGCTTGACCCGACCTACGGCCGCTTGAACCTTGAACCTTGAACCTTGAACCTCAGGTTCCCGTAATCCGAATGAACAAAGCCTTCACCAAAGAATCCCAGGGCGACGAGGACGACGAACTCGAGTCCGGCCCGCAGCTTCCCGAGGGCGCGAAGAACTACATCACGCCGGTCGGCTATGCGCGGCTGCGCGAGGAATTCATGCACCTCATGGACGTCGAGCGCCCGGAGCTGGTGCGCACGGTGACCTGGGCCGCCTCCAACGGCGACCGCTCCGAGAACGCCGACTACAAGTACGGAAAAAGACGCTTGCGCGAGATAGACCGGCGCATTCGTTTCCTCACCAAACGCATCGACAACGCCGAGGTCATCGACCCGGCCACGCGCGACTGCGACCAGGTGTTTTTCGGCGCCACCGTCACCGTGCTGGACCAGGAGGGCGAGGAGCACACCTACAGCATTGTCGGCATGGACGAAGTCGACCCCGGCCGCGGCCGCGTGAGCTGGATATCGCCCGTCGCCAAGGCGCTGCTAAAGGCGCGCGAGGGCGACGTCATCACCTTCCGCGCGCCGGGCGGCGTGCAGGTGCTGGATGTGGTGGGGGTTCGGTATCGGGCTTTGGATTGATACGGTAGGCCGTTGAGGCACCCTTCAATTCCAGGCAGGTATCCATGCGGCACAAGCCTTGCAGCCGCCGGCGTCTCCAACTATAACGATATGAACCTGTCGGACTTGATTCCGTAGTGCGACGGGGGCACAGTGCAAGGGCGGCGCCAGCCGTCAACCCTTGTGACACGCCAACGCGGAGCACTACCATGAACCTGCAAAAATCCACTGCGCAAATCCAGGCAAACGCTTTCGCGCCGCTGTCTGCGGAGGAGCTGCGCCTGATGCACGCCTACTGGCGCGCTGCGAATTACCTCTCGGTGGGGCAGATTTATCTGCTCGACAATCCATTGCTCAAAGAGCCTTTGCAGCTCGCGCACGTCAAACCGCGGCTGCTCGGCCACTGGGGCACCACGCCGGGGCTGAACCTGATCTACGTGCACCTGAACCGGGTGATCAAGGCGTACGACCTCAACGTGATCTACATCATCGGACCCGGGCATGGAGGGCCGGGGATCGTCGCCAACACCTACCTTGAAGGAACGTATAGCGAGGTCTATCACAATATCCCGCAGGACGCCGCGGGCATGCAAGCGCTGTTCAGGCAGTTCTCGTTCCCGGGCGGAATTCCCAGCCATGTGGCGCCCGAGACGCCAGGGTCCATCCACGAAGGGGGGGAGTTGGGTTATGCGCTTTCGCATGCCTACGGGGCGGTCTTCGATAATCCCGACCTCATCGCCGCCTGCGTGGTGGGCGACGGCGAGGCGGAAACCGGGCCGCTGGCGACGGCGTGGCATTCCAACAAATTCCTCAACCCCGTCCACGACGGGGCGGTGCTGCCCATCCTGCATCTCAACGGCTACAAGATTGCCAACCCCACCATCCTGGCGCGTATCAGCCATGAGGAGCTGGAAAGCCTGTTCGTCGGCTATGGCTACAAGCCCTATTTTGTCGAAGGCTCCGATCCGGAGGCCGTGCACCAGGCGATGGCCGCCACCCTGGATACGGCCATCGGCGAGATTCGGGCGATCCAGGCCCGCGCCCGCGCCAGTGGCGTTGCCGAGCGCCCGCGCTGGCCCATGATCGTATTGCGCACCCCCAAGGGCTGGACCGGCCCCAAGGAGGTGGATGGCCTGAAGACCGAAGGTTATTGGCGCTCGCACCAGGTGCCTTTTGCCGAGATGGCGGAAAAGCCCGGCCATCTCAAGCTGCTGGAGCAGTGGATGAGGAGCTACCAGCCGCAGGAACTGTTCGACGACAACGGCCGGCTTCGGGCCGACATCGCCGCGCTTGCCCCGCGCGGAGAGCGGCGCATGGGCGCCAATCCGCACGCCAATGGGGGGGTGCTGCTGAAAGACCTGCGCATGCCCGATTTCCGCGGCTACGCCGTGGACGTGCCCAGTTCCGGCAAAGTTATGGGCGAATCCACGCGGGTGCTGGGAATGATGTTGCGCGACGTGATGAAGCTGAATTCGGATAGCCGCAATTTCCGCGTGGTGGGGCCGGACGAGACCGCTTCCAACCGCCTCGGTGCGCTGTTCGAGGTCACCGACCGCACCTGGATGGCGCAGCGCTTGCCCGAAGACGACCACCTTGCCGGCGACGGCCGGGTGATGGAGATATTGAGCGAGCACACCTGCCAGGGCTGGCTGGAAGGCTATTTGCTGACCGGCCGCCACGGGCTGTTTTCCTGCTACGAGGCGTTCATTCATATCGTCGATTCCATGTTCAACCAGCATGCCAAGTGGCTCAAGGTCAGCAAGGAAATCCCGTGGCGGCGGCCCATCGCATCGCTCAACTACCTGCTCACCTCGCACGTCTGGCGCCAGGACCACAACGGCTTTTCGCACCAGGATCCGGGGTTCATCGACCATGTGGTCAACAAGAAGGCCGACGTGATCCGGGTGTATCTTCCCCCCGACGCCAACACGCTGCTGTGCGTTGCCGACACGGTGCTGCGCAGCCGCAACCTGGTCAACGTCATCGTCGCCGGCAAGCAGCCCGAACTGCAGTGGCTCGACATGGATGCCGCCATCAAGCACTGCAGCGCCGGCATCGGCATCTGGGAGTGGGCGAGCAACGACCGCGGCGGCGAGCCGGACGTGGTGATGGCGTGCGCCGGCGACGTGCCGACGCTGGAAACCCTGGCGGCCGTCGATCTGCTGCGCCAGCAGATTCCCGACCTCAAGGTGCGCGTGGTCAACGTGGTCGACCTGATGACCCTGCAACCCAGCGAGGAGCATCCGCACGGGCTGTCGGACAAGGAATTCGACACGCTGTTCACCACGGACAAGCCCGTCATCTTCGCCTACCACGGCTATCCATGGCTGATCCACCGCCTCACCTACCGCCGCAACAACCACAAGAACCTGCACGTGCGCGGCTACAAGGAGGAAGGAACCACCACCACGCCGTTCGACATGGCGGTGCGCAACGACATGGACCGCTTTCACCTGGTGGGGGACGCGATCGACAGGGTACCCAGGCTGGGCTATACCGCCGCCCACACCAAGCAGGTGATTCGCGACAGGCTGATCGAACACCAGCAGTACATCACCACGCATGGCCAGGACATGCCCGAGATACAGGACTGGAAGTGGCCGTACTAGCGAAGCTGGCCCGCGGCCGAAATGCGCAGGAAAAAACCGGCGTAGCGTGCGCTGTGCGCACGACCGTCTTTCGAACGTGCGCACAGCGCACGCTACGCTAGTGTAGTGCTTTCGAATTATTGGAACTTATTCGTTAAGCCTTTGTAGGTTGGGCTTTAGCCCGACATGTCGGTCTGAAGACCGACCTACAACACTCGATGACACTCGGCGATAAGTTCCAAACGGAATGAAGCACTACACTAGGAGCCATTCATGACGCATCCATACCTGCGGCCTCTGCCCGAAGGCCTGGAGGGTCTCGCCGAGCTTGGCCTCGACCTGCGCTGGACCTGGAGCCACGCGGCGGACCGCTTGTGGAAGGAAATCGACCCGGCGGTATGGGCGCGCACCGGCAACCCGTGGCTGATACTGCAAAGCGTTTCGCAGCAACGCCTGGAGCAGTTGGGCGCGGACGCCAGTTTCCGCACGGAACTGGAACGCCTGATGCAGGCGCGGCGCGACTATCTTGCGGCGCCCAACTGGTGCGGCGACACGCACCCCGGTGCGGATGTCCTGATCGCCTACTTCAGCATGGAATATGGCCTGGCGGAAGCGCTGCCGCTTTATTCCGGCGGCCTCGGGGTGCTTGCGGGCGATCATCTTAAAACGGCGAGCGATCTCGGCGTTCCGCTGGTGGCCATGGGCCTGCTTTACCAGGAAGGCTACTTTCGCCAGATGCTGGACGCGCATGGCTGGCAGATGGAGATGTACCCCTACAACGTGCCCACCAGCATGCCGATCACGCCCGTGCAGGATGCCAAGGGCGGCTGGCTCGGCGTGCCCATAGAGCTTCCCGGACGGGTGCTGGTGCTGCGCGTGTGGCGGGCGCAGGTGGGGCGGGTGACCCTGTATCTGCTGGACAGCAACGACCCCATGAACAGCCCAGCCGACCGGGGCATTACCGGCAAGCTGTACGGCGGCGGCGAAGAAATGCGCCTGGTGCAGGAAATCGTGCTCGGCGTCGGCGGCTGGCGGGCACTGGATGCATTGGGTCTGCGTCCCGATGTCTGCCATCTCAACGAGGGCCATGCGGCCCTGGTCACGCTGGAGCGCGCGCGCTACTTCATGCAGAAAAACTGCGTCGATTTCTGGCAGGCGCTATGGGCGACGCGGGCCGGCAATGTTTTTACCACGCATACCCCGGTGGCGGCCGCCTTCGACACTTTCTCGCGCGATCTGCTCGCCCAGTACGGCACCCATTACGCCGCGCAACTCGGCGTTTCGGTGCACGACCTGCTGGCGCTGGGGCGCAGGCATCCGGAGCAGGACGGATACTTCAACATGGCTTTCCTGGCGGCGCGCACCTGCGGCGCGATCAACGGCGTGAGCCGGCTGCACGGCAGCGTCAGCCGCCGCATCTTCAGCGGCCTTTACCCGCGCTGGCCGGAGCAAGAAGTGCCGGTCGGCCACATCACCAACGGCGTGCATGTGCCATCGTGGGATTCGCCCTGGGCGGACGAGCTATGGACCGGGGCCTGCGGCAAGGCGCGCTGGCTGGGCAGGCCGGAAACGCTGCTGGGCGCCATTCAGGAAATGAGCGACGAGATGTTATGGAGTTTCCGCGGCGAGGAGCGGCGCGACCTGGTGCACTATGCGCGCCACAGGCTGGCACGCCAATTGGGGCAGCGCGGTGCGGACCCGGAAACCATCGCCTGGGCCGACGACATTCTCGATCCCAACATGCTCACGCTGGGCTTCGCACGCCGCTTCACCGAGTACAAGCGTCCCAATCTGCTGCTGCGCGATCGCGAACGTTTGCTGCGCTTGCTCACCGACAAGGCGCACCCGGTGCAGTTGATCGTTGCCGGCAAGGCCCATCCGCAGGATGAAAACGGCAAGCACTTCATTCAGGCGTGGGCGGAATTCGTGGGCCGCCCGGACGTGCGCGAACACGTGGTGTTCCTGGAGGATTACGACATCGACCTTGCGCAGGAGATGGTGCAGGGCGTGGATGTCTGGATCAACACCCCGCGCCGCCCCTGGGAGGCGAGCGGGACCTCCGGCATGAAGATTCTGGTCAACGGCGGACTCAACGTTTCGGAGCTGGACGGGTGGTGGGCCGAGGCGTATTCGCCGGAAGTCGGATGGGCGCTGGGCGATGGCCTGGAGCACGTCGAGCCGGGCTGGGACGACGTCGAAGCCGAGCAGCTCTACCAGTTGCTGGAGCGCGACATCGTTCCGCTGTTTTATAGCCGCGACGCGCAGGGCATTCCACGCGAATGGGTAGGGCGCATGCGCGCCAGCATGTCGCGGCTGGCGCCGCAGTTCAGCAGCAATCGCATGTTGCAGGAATACGTGCGCGATGCCTATCTCCCGGCCGCCGCCGCGTACCGCAAGCGCAGCGCCGACGGGGGCCGGCTGGCAAAGGAATTCGCCGCATGGGAGGCGCTGATCGGAAGGCATTGGCACGAAGTGCACCTGTCCAATCTGGAGGTGCAGCAACAGGCCGACGGAGGATGGTCTTTTGCATTGCAGGTGTATCTGGGAGAGATCCCGCCCGAGGCGGTGCAAGTGCAGCTATATGCCGAGCCGATGAGCGGCGATGTCGACGTGCCGTACGTGATGCAATGCAAGGCCGACATACCGGGCGCCACTCATGGCTACGTCTACCGCTGCATCATCGACATCGAGCGTCCCATCGGCGATTTCACGCCGCGCGTGGTGGCCTGGCATCCTGGGGCGCGCATTCCGCTGGAAGCCGCTTTCATCCTGTGGATGACGTAGGGCGAACGGGGGATCGGAGCAAAGCGAGCTACGACAAAATGAGCCGCTGGTACGACGCGGTATGGTGGCGCTTCGAGAAGAAGGCCCAGAAGGCAGCCTTGGGAGATCTGCAGGCGGCGCCTGGGGAAAGCGTTCTCGAAATCGGTTTCGGCACTGGGCATTGCTTGCTGGATTTGGCGCGATGCGTCGGAGAGGCGGGCGCAGTTTGTGGCATCGACTTGTCCCAGGGCATGGCAGCGGCCGCACGGGAAAACCTGCGCGCGGCCGGGGTTCTGCAGCGCGTGCGGCTGGTGCGCGGCGATGCCGCCCGGCTTCCCTTCGCAGCCGCGTCGTTCGACGCGGTTTTCATGTGCTTTACCCTGGAGCTTTTCGACGCCTCCGAGATTCCCGTGGTCTTGCGCGAGTGCCGCAGAATCCTGCGCGGCAAGGGGCGGATCTGCGTGCTCGCCATGTCCAGCGGCCGCAAAAACCCGGCGATGCGCCTCTATGCGTGGGCCAGTAGGCGCTTTCCCCGCTACCTCGATTGCCGCCCGATCTGCGCCGTGCGGGCGCTGCAAGCCGCGGGTTTCCGCATCCTCGCGGCGCAAGAAGTGCCGCTGTGGGGCTTGACGGCCCAACTGGTCGTCGGCGCAGAGCAGTCCGAGCATCCGCGCTAATCCAGTTTGAACATGCTGCCGGCTACTTCGAACCAAGGGCCATCGCGGCCATTTCCAGGTTGAAACCTCTCCGGTAGCGACTATGCTCTAAGTTGACACAGCGCCAAGCTGTGTTTGACCACAATCGCAACTCAGGAGAAAGCAAATGACCGAAGCACATACTAGCCGCAAAACCGCTGCAAGCAAGAGCGCCGTGCACGGGAAATCCGCCGCCAAAATGGCCGGTACCCGCAAGTTATCGGGCATCACGCCGGAACAACGTTATCGCATGATCGAGGAGGCAGCCTACTACCGCGCCGAGCATCGCGCATTCGCCGGCGGCGACCCGATGCAGGACTGGGTGCAGGCCGAGGCCGAAATCGCGCAGCGCATCGGCGCGTGAGGCTAACGGGTTGTCAAAGGCCACACGCGTTTCAAGGCGGGCAGCCTTGCCAATGCCGAAGATCGCCCCGTGGCGGGGCTTAACAGCCGGTTATTTAGGTGGCCTTTAAATATCCTGTGGCGTCGCACCTGCGATTGCCGTGTCCAGGTGGCATTCCTGGATTCCGGCTGTCGCCGTGTATTTCCCGGGTGCCTTGGCGATGGAACTCGATAGATTCGGCAGGCAGCACCCGACGGCATTACAGCCGGTTGCACCGGCGCCGCCGCGAGACTATTTCTTGTTCTTGGACGAGAACTTGGCAATGAGATCGGCCGCCCATTCCCTGCCGCCGAGCCCGAACGCGAGGGCGAGAGCCAGGCAGACGGAGCCGAACAGTATGATGAAGGCCGCGGTCATCAACTGGGTGCCGATGTTCAATTGTTCCAGCGCCACGAACAGCGCGAAAATCTGCACCATGTATTCGGCGATGGTGCTGATGGTGAGAGCGCCCGTCACGCCGAGGTTGTTGAGCCAGGCGAAAATGAGCCGGTTGAGGAAGCGCGCCATCAGCGTGCCGAACAGCAGCACCAGGATGGCGACGATGATGTTGGGCAGGAACAGCGCCACCTTGTTGAACAGGTCGGCCACCGCCTGCAATCCCAGGCTGCTGGAAACCGTCACGATGACGATCAGAATCACCAGCCAGTAGGTGACTTCGCTGATGATTCCGCTCAGCGTGATGTTGAGCTCACCGTGCTTGAGAAACTCCTCGATACCGGATTTTTGCGCCAATGTCTCGAAATGGGCGATGGCGAGCAACCGCTTGACGCCGCTGCGCACCAGTTTGGCGACGACCCAGCCTACAAACAGCAATACCAGCGCCGCCAGCAGCTTGGGAAAGAACGCGGCGATCTCGCCCCAGAACGCGTTCAGCGAAGAAACGAAAATATCGAGTTGCTGTTCCATACCGACTCCTTTGTGTGTTCAGGCATTGCCTGAATAATGGGATTGCTAACGGCCTGCAATGTTTCTGCACCGAGCGGAACACGATGCGAAAATTCTTGAGAACGTCGCGAGCGCCGCGCGTTGGCCAAGCGTCGCGTTTGTCGCCGCCCGCAGCCCTGGTTAAATGGGTAGCATTGTAACAAATCAACCTATAAAGAGTAGTTGGACGCAGATAAGCGCAGATAAACGCTGATGATTCAAAACATTACAAACAATTCGCCACTCACCTTCCGGGTGGTAATGTGAATGTCAATAACACCATGTGTTATCGGCGTTTATCGGCTTTCATCTGCGTCCAATAACCGTTTTTAGGATCAATTCGATTTCCCGATTTTGAATCAACTTGGTGCCTTTGTGCCTCGGTGGTCGTATTGGTTTTTGCCGTGCTCATACAAGGTCGGCTCCGCCCTGCGGCCTTGAAGCGACCTACAGGCTGGCTAAAGCCGCTCCTACGTGAAGCTAATTGGATTCTCCTGGGCCATCGCCCTTCCCATGATTCCGCGCGCCGCGCCGATGCGCAACAGGCGGGCGGTTGATTTCTGTGTCTTCTCGCTGTAACCTGCTGCCAAAATCGGCAGCCTTCAGGACATTGGTCAGCGGGGCGAATTGCCGGCGTCATGACTCCGTGTGCCGTCACGGTAAGAATACGGCAACACAAGCCGGTTACAATACATCGTTTTCCGGAATACCTCGCCGCTTCTCTCAAGCGGTGCTGCTGCAATCAGGGAGTAATACAATATGAACGCATCGAAGTTTGCTCGACTCCTCGTGGTGGTGGCGCTTGCTGCTACGGTCGCCGCCTGCGGCAAGGAAGGCGAGTCGAAGAAGGAAACCCAGGTCGCGGCCAAGGTCAACGGCAGCGAGATCACCGTGCATCAGGTCAATTTCGCCTTGTCGAGGCTGGGCGCCGTGGATCCGGCCCAGGCCAAGCAGGCGCAGAAGCAGGTCCTGCGCAGCCTGGTCGACCAGCAACTGATGGTGGCAAAGGCGCAGGAGCAAAAGCTGGACCGCGATCCGCAGGTGGTGCAGGCGGTCGAAGCAGCCAAGAACCAGATACTCGCCCAAGCCTATGTGGAGCGCACGTTATCGAGCATCGCCAAACCCGGCCCCGCAGAAATCAAGGACTACTACGCCAAGCATCCGGACCTGTTCGAGAAGCGCCGCGTTTTCCGTTTCCAGGAACTGGTGGTGGCGGTCAAACCCGACAACATCGAGGCGGTGAAAGCCCAATTGTCCCAAGCCAAGACCATGGACGACATGATTGCCTGGCTCAAATCGCAGGACATCAAGTTCACCGGCGGCGCTGCCGTCAAAACCGCGGAACAGTTGCCGCTGGAACTCCTGCCCAAGCTCAACCAGATGAAAGACGGACAGACACTGGTCATGGCCGCCGGCTCCAATTTGCAGATATTGCAACTGGTCGCCTCCCAGGAGCAGCCGGTAACCGAAGACAAAGCGGCGCCGGCCATCGAGCGCTTCCTGCTGAACCAGAAGCGCAGCGAACTGGCCCAAGCCGAGGTGAAGAAGCTGCGCGACGCGGCAAAGATCGAATACGTGGGCGCGTTCGCCGATGCCGCCGAGACGGCTCCAGCCCCCGCAGCACAGCCCGCCCAGCCGCAAGCCAAGCCGGACACTGGGTTTGTCGACAAGGGCCTGTCCGGACTGAAGTAATACGCAGCCGTTTGGGCTGTTGCCTCTAAGGCACAAACACGCCTAAAAGCACTATGGCCACCAAGGCACCAAGAAGGGCAAAACCTAAGGCGTTGTGATGAGCCGCACTAACAACGAGCGCGTTGTGGAAGGTTTGGATTCTCTTGGTGCCTTGGTGGTCAACTTGATTTTGAATGGCTCGGTAACTTGGTGGTTAAAGACTCGCAGAATCGTCAAACCCATAACGACAACATGAAACTCAACCCAGCCTTCTGCCGCATATTCCCCTTTGCGATCTACCTCGGCTTTTTCGCCGTTGGCGGAGCATTCGAATTTCTCCATGGGCAGGGCGCGCCCTTCCTGGAAAACTGGGATCCACGCTGGCTCTATCCGACCAAGACCCTGCTGGTGCTGCTGGCACTGATCTGGCTGTGGCGGAATTTCACCGAGCTGGCCAAGCCGTCGGAGGTCAAACCGATCGATTGGGTGATCGGGGTCGTCACCGGCGTGGTCGTGTTCTTGCTGTGGATCAATCTTGCCCAGGACTGGGCGACGGTAGGCCAGTCGGCGGGCTACGACCCGACCGACCCGCAAACCGGGCAGCCGGACTGGACGCTGGTCGCCATTCGCATTTTCGGCGCGGCCATGGTGGTGCCGGTGATGGAAGAACTGTTCTGGCGCTCTTTCGTCATGCGCTGGATTGCGCGGCAGGATTTCCTCGGCGTGGACCCGGCGCGGGTGGGCGCCAAGGCATTTTTCATCACCGCCGTTCTGTTCGCTTCCGAGCACAGCCTCTGGCTGGCCGGCCTGATGGCGGGCGTGGCGTACAACTGGCTGTACATGAGAAGCCGCAATCTGTGGGTGCCGGTGGCGGCACACGCCGTTACCAACGGGCTGCTCGGGTTCTGGGTGGTGCAAACCCACAACTGGCAGTTCTGGTAGCGGGCATATCGTGTTGGGGAGGGGCAGGGTGAGGGGTCGTTGAGGCCACATGCCCTGGTGGCAAGTAACCGTTTTATAAAATTAAAAACTGGCAGGTGCCCATGTTGAAAATGTCCAAACTTCGCCCCCTCGTTTTCATCGGCGGCGGCTTGCTGGTTGCAACCTCCGCGTCGGCGGCGCCCGAAGACGCCTTCCGTCCCTACGTCTCGTACAACGTCACGCGCGACGACAACCTGTTCCGCACGGCAACCGATGCCGAGGCCGACACCATCAACCAGCTATCGGCGGGCATCAACGTCGATCTGCCGATCAGCCGGCAGCACGTGCTGGCGCGGGCTGCCGTCAGCAAGACGCAGTTCAGCCGTTTCGGCGATCTCGACTACAGCGGCCGCGACATGCTCGGGCAATGGAACTGGCAGCTAGGCAACTTGTGGAGCGGCGACCTGGGCTACAGCAACTCGCGCACCCTGGCCAGCTTCGCCGACTTTCAGCAACGTCTGCAAAACATCCGCACCCAGACCGGCAGGTTTTTCGATGCGGCTTACCAACTGCATCCCGAGTGGCGGGTCAAGGCGGGGCTGAGCCGCTACGACCTGACCAACAGCGCCGCCTCGCAAAGCTACGTCGACAGCACCAGCGACACGGCCCAGCTCGCGCTGAACTACGTCAGTCCGACCAGCAGCACGGTGGGGTTGCAGGTCAAGCGCATCGACGGGAATCTCCCCAACCGCGAACTGATCATCGCCACTCTGTACGACAACAGCTACCGCCAGACCGAGTACAACGCCACGGCCGACTGGGCCTTCAGCGGCAACTCCCGGTTCACCGGCAGGCTAGGGTACACCAAGCGCGCGCACGACCAGGTTCCCGAGCGCGATTTCAGCGGCGTGGCGGGGCGCCTGGGCCTGAGCTGGGTGCCGGCGGGCAAGACCTCGCTGGACTTTGCTGTCTGGCGCGAACTGGGCTCCGTCGACACCGGCTTCGCCAGCTACTTCGTGACCAAGGGGGCCAGCATTACCCCGACCTGGGCGGTCGGCAGCAAGTTCAATCTGCAGGGCAGGCTGAGCACCGAAAATCGCGATTACCGGGGTGACCCGCGCGTGATCGATTTCGCCGCGCGTCAAGACAAGGTCCGCACCCTCTCCCTTGGTGCGTTCTACAACCCCTGGCGCAACACGCAGCTCGGGCTCAACTACCAGGCCGACCGTCGCAACTCCAATCAGGCCGGCGCCGATTACGCGGACAACAGCCTAACCGCCAGCATTCGCGTAGATTTTTAGGACGATATTTTGTGCGTAACGAGCAGTGATAAAATACGCCGTATGACGATAGAGTTCGCACTATGACATCGGGTGAAATGCCGCTGATCTCGTTCTTGAGACGGCTGATGGACCCGCTCGTGATCGTTGGCTCGCTGGTGGCGATCACGCTGCTTTTCGATGTCGAATTCTCCGGCCTGTACCTGGTGCTGGCCGTGATCGCCTTTTTTATTTCCTCGCAGGTTTTCGACGAGCTCGACCCGTTCCACTCATGGAAAAAAGGCCATTTCGGCGCGCACGGCCGCGACATCCTGATCGGATGGCTGATCGTCGTTGGCATCTTGCTGTTTCTCGGCTACGCCACCAAACTTTCGGCCGACTATTCGCGGCGGGTGCTGCTGACATGGATCATCGTAGTGCCGGTCGCGCTGTTCACGGCACACGTGGCGGCACGTGCCTATGTGGCCAGAATGCGCTCGGAAGGCAATGTCCGCACGGTAGTCATCGCCGGCGCCAACGAACTCGGGGGCAGGCTCGCACGCCGCATCAAGGAAGATCCCTACCTGTTCATGGACGTCAAGGGCTTCTTCGATGACAGGACAGGGGACCGGCTCCAGATGGAAGACGAGGGGGCGCTGCTCGGCCAGGTCGCGGATCTGCCGGAGTACGTGCGGAACAACCGCATCAGCATCATCTACATCGCGCTGCCCATGGCCATACAGCCGCGCATCATGAAACTGCTCGCGGACCTGGGCAACACCACGGCGTCCATCTACTTCGTTCCGGATATTTTCGTGTTCGACCTGGTTCAGGCGCGTTTCGACGATGTAAGGGGGATACCCGTCATCGCTGTCTGCGAAACACCCTTCACCGGCGTCAATAGTGTCGTCAAGCGCATGAGCGATGTCGTGCTGGCGTCGCTGATACTGCTGCTGCTGACGCCGCTGATGCTGGCGATCGCCATAGGCGTCAAGTTGACCTCCCCTGGGCCGGTGATATTCAAGCAGCGCCGTTACGGCCTGGAAGGCGAGGAGATCAACGTCTACAAGTTCCGCAGCATGACGGTGTGCGAGGACGGCGCCGACGTCCCGCAGGCCACCAAGTGCGATGTGCGCATCACGCCTTTTGGTGCCTTCCTGCGCCGCAGTTCGCTGGACGAACTGCCGCAGTTCATCAACGTCCTGCAGGGGAGCATGAGCATCGTCGGACCCCGGCCGCACGCCGTGGCGCACAACGAGATGTACCGCAAGCTCATCAGCGGCTACATGATTCGCCACAAGGTCAAGCCGGGCATCACCGGCTGGGCCCAGGTAAACGGCTTGCGCGGCGAGACGGAAACCCTGGACAAGATGAAAGCACGGGTCGAATACGACATCGAATATCTGCGCGACTGGTCGCTGTTCCTCGACCTCTGGATCATCGCGCGCACGGTGCTGGTGGTCTTCAGGGACAGAAACGCCTACTGAAATCCCGCAAGCTTCACACTTCGCGCCCTGTTCCATAGCCTTTTTTTCCGCAAGTCCTCCCATTCCTGGTTCTTTCACTCCCCTGGCCGGATGTCCTGCTGTAACAAAACCGCAATGTCATTGCAAATAAATATTGAATGTCATATTGCAAAGGAATCGTAACCTGCTAAACTCGCGACATTGATGCAGCGGTTCGGTTCAGGTTAAGCGTGAGACAAATCGAGCGCATCGAATGCCTACTGCGGGGTTGCCCCGATTGTCGGAATATTGGAATGGGAGTATCGAAAATGAAACGCGGAATGATCGGATATTTACTGGCAGTGGCCTTGTTGCTGGGGAGTGGCATTGCCGGGGCTGTGACTCCAGTGTTGAGCAACACCTACTCGGCAGGTACGCTGGGTGCGACACCCTATTTGAATGCACCGTCCATTAGCGGCTCCGGCGTGGTGTTCCAGGACACCTACAATTTCACCGTATCGCCCGGCGCAACCTTCGTGTCGGAAAGCCTATCCAATATCGCGCTTCCGGGTTTCTGGAATAATTCCAGCCTGGGCATGCAGCTCTTCGACAGCGCCAATACTGCACTGACAGGGTCCGTTATGTCGTTTTACGGTCCTCTGAGCGCGGGCAGCTACTATGCGAAAGTATCCGGAACGACCTCCGGACCCTATGGCGGTGCTTACGCGTTCTCCGCAGCCGCAGTCCCTGAAGCGGAAACTTGGGCCATGATGCTGGTTGGCGTCGGCCTGGTTGGCTTCCAGTTGCGCCGCCGCGGCGGACGCCACGGCAGGAAACTGTCCTAACAGCGCCGCGCTTGTCTGCTCAGTCGGCAGTTGAGAGGGGCCTTTCGGGGCCCCTTCTTTATTGGCGGCGGCACATCTAAAAGCGGTACGACCACCAAGGCACAAAGGCACCAAGAAAGGCAAACCCTTGCGTGGCTACAAGGGCGTTGCACCGATAATAAATGGGCTGTAGTCGGTCCTGATTCTCTTGGTGCCTTTGTGCCTTGGTGGTCAAATGGGTCTTTGAAGCGCTTGCACCTTGCCCTCGTGCCTGGTGAAACGGGCTCTTGGCGAGTCTCTGTGACAATCCTTGCCGGACCACGGGTGAGCCATCATAATGTAACATTCGCAATGGACAATGGGCGCCTTCGAACACAGGGCGCAGTCTTAATACACCGCTGAAAACCATATGACAACTAAAGCTATTCTCGCCGCCTGTCTCGTTCTGTTCGCTTTCGTATTCACCCCTTTCGCGCACGCCGCCAAGAAGGACTACATCCTCGGCCCCGGCGACATCGTCAGGATCACCGTCTACGACCACCAGGACATGACCACCGAGGCTCGCATCAGCGAGCGCAACGCCATCACCTTCCCGCTCATCGGCGAGGTCAAGATCGGCGGCAGCAGCTCAGGCGCGGCGGAGGCTGCCATCGCCAAACAGTTGGAGCAGGGCGGTTTCGTCAAGCAGGCGCAGGTCAACGTCGTGATCTCGCAGTTCCATAGCCAGCAGATATCGGTACTCGGTCAGGTCAACAAGCCGGGAAAATATGCCATCGAGACCGCCAGCAACGTCGCCGACCTGCTCGCCATCGCCGGGGGCGTCAACCAGATAGGTGCCGACAATGCCGTGCTGGTGCGGCAGGGCGACAGCGGCACGGTTAAAAAGGAAATCGACCTCATCGCTCTGTTGCAGTCCGGTGACACCACCCAGAACATGGAAGTCATGAACGACGACGTGATCTTCGTCCCGCGTGCGCAGCAGTTCTACATCTACGGCGAAGTGCAGCGTCCCGGCGCATTCCGGCTCGAACGTAACATGACGGTCATGCAGGCACTCTCCGTTGGCGGCGGCCTCACCCAGCGCGGCAGCGAAAAGGGCGTCACCATCAAGCGCCGCGATGCCAAAGGCGAAGTGCAAACCCTGCCCGCCCCCGGCCTGACGCAACTGCTGCAGGCGGACGACGTGATTTACGTCAAAGAAAGCCTGTTCTAACAGCCACCGACGAGAGCCGCCAACCCATGAACTTCTCCCAATTCCTGCTGGTCCTGAAAGCGCGCAAGGCGATCATACTCTTCACCTTGCTGATAACTGTGGCGACCACCGTGGCCGTGAGCTTGCTCATGCCCAAGAGCTATACCGCGACGACCTCGCTGGTGGTCGATTTCAAGGGCACCGATCCCATCTCCGGCATGATGCTCCCGGCGCAGCTTTTGCCCGGCTACATGGCGACGCAGGTGGACATCATCTCCAGCCACAACGTCGCGCTCAAGGTGGTGGACGGGCTCAAGCTTGCCGACAGCCCGGTCGCGCGGCAACAGTTCATGGAAGACACTGAAGGCAAGGGCAACATCCGCGACTGGATGGCCGACCTGCTGCTGAAATACGTCAAGGTCGAACCCTCGCGCGAGAGCAGCGTGGTCGACATCAGCTACAAGGGCAGCGACCCGCAATTCGCCGCGGCCATTGCCAATGCTTTCGCCCAAGCCTACATCGTGACCAACCTCGACCTCAAGGTGGAGCCGGCCAAACTCACCTCGACGTGGTTCGAGGGCCAGATCAAGGCGCTGCGCGACAACCTGGAAAAAGCCCAGGCCAAGCTCTCCGCCTACCAGCGTGAGAAAGGCATCGTCGCCGTGGACGAACGCCTCGACGTTGAAAACGCCCGCCTGCAGGAACTCTCGTCGCAGCTCGTGATGGCCCAGTCGCAGGCATACGACGCCCTGTCGCGCCAGCGCCAGATGCGCGAAGGCATCAACAAAGGCAAAGCCGCTGAAGCCCTGCCCGAAATCATCGGCAATCCTCTCATCCAGGGCATGAAATCCAACCTCGCCCAGGCCGAAGCAAAACTGGCCGACGTCTCCGAACGCGCAGGCAAAAACCACCCCGAATATCAACGCGCCCTGGCCGAAGTCGAAAGCCTCAGGAAGAAAATCGATACCGAGGTAAAGAACGCATCGAGCGGCATCTCGCACACTGCGGATATTTCCCAGGCACGGGTCAACGACCTGAGGAGTGCCCTGGCGGCGCAAAAAGCCAAAATCCTCGACGTCACCCACAAGCGCGACGACTTTGCCGTGCTCACGCAAGAAGTGAACAACGCGCAAAAAATGCTCGACGCCGGCATGCAGCGCTCCGGCCAAACCCGCATGGAAAGCCAGACCAACCAGACCAACATCGCCGTCCTCAACCCGGCCGTCCCGCCCATCGAGCCATCCTTCCCCAAGATCCCGCTCAACATCGCCCTCTCGGTATTCCTCGGCACATTGCTCGGCGTCGGCATCGGCTTCCTGCGCGAAATGGCCGACCGCCGCGTGCGCTCCGCCGAAGACCTGATCGAAGCCCTGGGCCTGCCCGTCATCGGCATACTCAGCAAAAGCGTAGCCGGCAAGAAGGCGGGCGTCATGGTACGCATGTTCGGAAGGCGGGCAGCCGCATAAATGGCTTCCCTTTGCTAAAGGGGGGATGTTTGGTAGGGCGGAAAAGCGCAGCGCCTTCCGCCGAATGTTGTATCGTCCCATGCGGCGGATAACGGCCAACCTTCCCTCTCCCTAACCCTCTCCCGCAAGCGGGAGAGGGGACGATTGCCCCTTCTCCCTTTGGGAGAAGGTTGGGATGAGGGTGGGCCTCATCCGCCCTACGAATCGGCATGACGGTTGGTCGTATGAACCTTGCACCTTGAACCTTGAACCTCAGTCGTAGGACAAAACGGAAATGACAAACATGAACCAGTCGCAAGTAAACATCAACCCGGATTTTCGTCCTGTCGGCGCCCGTGCCGAGCAGCGTATCGGCAAGCTGTTGCTCGATTCCGGCAAGCTCACGCCGGACGACGCCGAGAAGGCGTTGCGCCTGCAAAAGGAAAAGGGCATGCGTTTTGGCGAGGCGGCCAAGCAGCTTGGGTTCATCACCGATGCCGACATCCAGCAGGCGCTGGGGCGGCAATTCGACTATCCCTATTTGCAGCCGGGCGAAGCCAATTTTAGCCAGGAGCTGGTGGCGGCCTACAACCCTTTCAGCCGGCAGGTAGAAGCCCTGCGCGGCCTGCGCAGCCAGCTCATGCTGCGCTGGTTCGGCGACGATCGCAAAGCGCTCGCCATCGTCGGCGCCGGAGCGGGCGAGGGCGCCAGCTACACGGCGGCCAACCTCGCCGTGGTGTTCTCGCAACTCGGCGAACGCACGCTGCTGGTCGACGCCGATCTGCGCACTCCGCGCCAGCACGACATCTTCAAACTACGCAATCGCCAAGGGCTCTCCGACGTGCTGGCCGGCAAGGCCGGGCTCGAAGTCATCGAGCGCATCCCCGCATTTGTCGACCTCTCCGTCATGCCCGCCGGCACCATGATCCCCAACCCGCAGGAACTGCTGGGCCGTCCCGCCCTGGTCGAGTTGCTGGGCACGCTCGGTGCGCACTACGACATCATCCTCTTCGACACCACTCCCGGCGCCATCGGTGCCGACGCCCAAACCGTCACGGCACGCACGCAGGGTGCGCTCATGGTCACGCGCAAGAACTACACCCTGCTGGACGACGCCGTCGCGCTGAAAGAACAGCTCACCGCCGCAGGCGCCGAAGTCGTCGGCACGGTGCTGAACGAATACTAGCGCGGCGGCCGGCCAAGTAGTTGAAGACGAGCAACCGATAACCCTAGCCATGCGCCTCACCTCTCGACAAGTCCAGACCATCAAGTCCGCCGTCCTCCGACGTTTCGGGGCGGGTGCGCACGTGTGGCTCTTCGGCTCGCGGGTGGACGATAAACGTCGTGGAGGCGATTTCGACCTCTATCTCGAAACCGAGCTGACAGAGCCGGACGACATCATCGACCGAAAAATCGGGCTGCTGGCCGATCTCCACGCCACGCCGGAGTTCGAAGACGAAAAAATCGACCTCGTCATCCGCCCGCCTTTGCCTGACGTGGAACTACCCATCTATCGCATCGCCAGGACGGAAGGAGTAGCGCTGTGAATGGTACGGAAAAACTGCAAGCCGCCCTGGCCGAATGCCGACTGCACGCGGAAGTATTGACCGAGGCGCTGGATGAACTCGGCCAGCCCCACTTCACGGCGGAAAGTGCAACCCACCTCACCAGTGCCCAGCGTCGCCTGCTGGACCAGCTCGCATACCGCTTCGCCAAACTCCAAGACAGCATGGGGGAAAAGGTCCTGAATCAGGCGATCGAACTTGCCGAAGAACCCATCGCGGAAGATGTGACATTCGCACAAAAGCTCCAACGGCTGGAGCGTCTTGGTGCCATAGAGAGTGCCGCAGAATGGCGCGAGCTGAGAGAGTTGCGCAACCAAATCGCCCATGAATACGCTGACCAACCGGGATTAAGAGCCGCAGCCATCAACCGCTTCGTGATCGGCGTGGGTCGGCTCATAGCGCTCTGGAAACAAGCGGAAGCATTCGTGAGCCGGCATGCCACTCCCTGATTAAAAAATAGTGCCGCTGGAACATCAACATGAGCTACCACATATTCGAAGCAAAACACGCCCCACCGTCCCTATTTCAACTCGTCTCCGCTTGCGGCAGAGTGGAAAGATCACCAACCCACAACCCCTTGCGCATCGCCGCCTAACCACCCCAACTACGCCCACCAACCATGTCCACCGTCCTCAACGCCCCCCCGCAGCTCAAGCCCACCGCGCAAAGCATACTCGCCGAATGGTGGCCGGTGATCCTCGGCCTGCTGGTCATGTACGTCCCCACCTACGGCGGCCTCGCCAACGGCATCTGGAACACCGAAGAACAAGCCCACGGCCCCATCGTGCTCATGGTCGTGCTCTGGCTGCTATGGCAAAAACGCGCGGACATCCTCGCACCGGCCGAGCGCACCAGCCCCATCGCGGGCGGCGTGCTCCTCGTGTTCGGCCTCCTGCTCTACATCCTCGGCCGCTCCCAGGACATCCTCATCTTCGAGGTCGGCTCGCAGATCCCTGTGCTCGCCGGCGTACTGCTCGTCACCAAAGGGGGCAGGCCGGTCAAGGCACTATGGTTTCCCTTGCTGTTCATCGTATTCCTCATCCCGCTGCCGGGCTTTTTCGTCGACGCCCTCACCGGCCCGCTCAAGCAATACGTATCGGTGCTGGCCGAGCAAATGCTCTATGCCGCCGGCTACCCCATCGCCCGCAACGGCGTCGTCCTCACCATAGGCTCCTACCAGCTCCTGGTTGCCGACGCCTGCTCCGGGCTGCACTCCATGTACTCCCTCAGCGCAATGGGCCTGCTCTACCTGTACCTCATGCAGCACACGGGCTGGCTGCGCAACGGCATCCTGCTCATCAGCATCTGGCCCATCGCCTTTGCCGCCAACGTCATCCGGGTCATGGTGCTGGTCCTCATCACCTACCACCTGGGCGACGAGGCCGGGCAGGGCTTCCTGCACGGCTTTGCCGGCATCGCCCTGTTCGTCATATCGCTGCTGTTCCTGTTCGCGCTGGATGCCGTGCTGGGCTGGATTCTTCCCGGCAACAAATCGACCAAAGCCAAGGCCGCATAAGACTAACCCCGGCACAGATCGCACGGAAAGCCAGATCAAACCTCTCACCCTCCGCAACCCGCCCAGCACCCCACACCTTCCTCCACCCCCTTTGCAAAAGGGCGCGCCACACATCTCCAACCCCTTGCACAACCTGATACGTGGCTGTTCGCCGTGGCAGGATGGCGAGTAACCCAAGCGGTTGCCAGCAACGTCATTTTATTCTTCAACCCGAGGTGCTACCATGTGTGCATCCACATTGAATTCAAGGGTGACATCATGGCGACTATGAGCATTCGTGGGCTCGACGATCAGGCACTTTCCCGTCTTAAGATTCAGGCCGAACAAGAGGGCAGTAGCCTCAACAGTTTGGTGTTGCGTCTGTTGCAGGGCACGGGAACTTCAATTCAGCCGAGCGCATTAAAAAAATTTGACGATCTTGATGCGCTGGCAGGCACTTGGAGCGAAGAAGAGGCACAAGCCTTTGAGCGCAACACGGCTGCTTTTGCCGAGGTTGACGCGGCACTTTGGAATTAAACGATGCGCCCGATCTTGCTGGACACCAACGCATATGCTGCCTTCAAACGCGGTGATGAGCAGATAGTAGCCGTGCTGCAGCACGCACCCAGCATCATTCTATGCGCTACCGTGCTGGGTGAATTGTTGGGTGGCTTTGCTGCTGGTCAGCGGGAGAGTACCAATCGCAGCGAGTTAACGCAGTTTATCAACACACCACGCGTGAAGCTGGTTCCGAGCACTGCGGCCACAGCCGATCTATATGCACTGGTCTATGCCGCACTGCGCCGCAAAGGCCAGCCCATTCCCACCAATGACCTGTGGATTGCGGCCAGTAGCCTAGAGCACGGTGCCGCACTGTTGACATTCGACGCGCACTTTCAAAACATTGACGGCCTGCGCGCAGGTGAGCGACTGGAGAACTTTATTCCGTGATGGTGCAAAAAAACAACCGATGTAGCTCCAGCGTATGATCCTTTTAGAAGGAGTGTGCGGCATGACAACGGGTTGGCCGAATGCGCCCTACGATCTTGAAAACACTATCCGCCCAAAGGGAGAACTCCGATGCGACTGACACCCGCGCAAGCCCAAATCACCAAACAGACCGTAGACCGCGTGCTTGGAATGGAACATCGGGTCTGGCTATTCGGATCGCGTGCCGACGACACCCGACGCGGTGGCGATATAGACTTGCTGATCGAAACACAGCACACAATACCCAACCGGGCAGAAACCCTTTGCCGGCTTCATGGCGCGCTCACCATGGCGCTAGGTGATCGAAAGCTGGATATCCTGCTCAAGGACGGCCGCACCCAGGAAACGCCTGTCTTCACCATCGCCAAGCGCACGGGGGTTCCACTATGACTGCCGGAATACGCTGAGCAGGCAATGCAGGCGCTGGAACTCGCCAAGAAGGAAGCAGCGCACCTCGGCTACACCCACCGCACACTATTCGCGCATTCAATCGACATCGAATGGGTGAAGGGCATGGAGCAGCGCCAAGACCTGGCCGAAAAAATCGACGCGTTTGTCGGCCGGTTTGGCCGGCTACAGGATCACATCGGAGAAAAGCTCATCCCCCGCTTCGCGCAACTGTTGGGCGAATCCCCAAAATCCTTGCTTGATGTCCTGGCATACGCCGAAAAAATGGGTTGGCTTGAAAGCGCGGAAACCTTCGTCGGCGTAAGAAAACTCAGAAACCTGCTGATCCATGAATACCTGAGCGATGCCGAACTATTTCTTGAATCCTTGCAGGCCGCCGATAGCGCCGCGCAAATGCTCATCAACATCGTAGAAAAAATTGAGCACCATGCCGACCTGCTGAACCTGAGAAAGCAATGAGTCAACCGCAAGCGTTGACCCTGACCCAACGGGTAAAATCATGACTGTCTTTGAAGATACGGCATCGAACCTGGTAGCGATCGAATCCGTCGCCCGGCGGATTCTATTTATGCGCGGCGCCAAGGTCATGCTGGACGCGGATTTGGCCGAACTCTACGGCGTCCCAACCAAGGCCCTCAATCAGGCTGTGCGTCGGAACATAGAATGTTTTCCCGGTGACTTCATGTTTCAACTCACCAAGGAAGAGAAACAAGAGGTGGTCAAAAGTTGTGACCACCTCGCCAAGCTCAAATTTCCCCGACCATGCCCTATGCTTTCACCGAGCATGGCGCGCTCATGTTGGGTAACCGCAAGGGCGCAATAGCGTAGCGTATTGCGCCGCATGGAAAGCCGCCACATCCGTCGCATTACGGCAGACCCTCCCTCTACCTACCCTCTCCCGCAAGCGGGAGAGGGAACGATCGCCCCTTCTCCCTCTGGGAGAAGGTTGGGATGAGGGTTAGCCTAATGCGCCCTTGCTGATACTATTTGCACTGGATGCCATGCTGGGCTGGATTTTCCCCGGCAATAAATCGAATACTGGGAGGGGAGCATGAGATTGACCCCAACACAGATCGAGTCCATACGGCACACAGCTTGGGACGTCTTCGGACAAGAGACTCAGGTCTGGTTGTTCGGCTCGCGCGTGGACGACAGCAAGCGGGGTGGCGACATCGACCTGCTGATCCACCCGGCCAAGCCTGCCGCCGACCAGACCCTGGCCCGCAAAATCCGTTTCCTCGGCCTGCTTGAACGGCAATTGGGCGAACGCAAAATCGACGTCGTCATCGAAGCGCCCGACGACGCCCGCCCCATCGTCCAGGTGGCCCATGAAACCGGAGTCAAACTGTGAAATCCTCGCCGGAAACCCTCGCCCTTGGCCTCTCCATGCTCGCCGCAGCCGGCCTCGCCATCGCCATCACGCCCACCAGCAAGATCGCCGACCAAGGCCCCAAGATCGACCTCGAAACCATGACCACCAAGCAGTTCGGGGAATGGAAGATCGCCGCAGCTACCCTATCGATTGGCCCCAACCCGCAAAGCGTGTCAGGTTGACACGGATACGGCATTGCCGTATGTTCAAGCAATGTTCACGGTAATCGAAACCCCGACGTTTTCGCGTCTTGCCGAAGACTACTGGACCGAAGAAGAACGCGGTGCCTTTGCGGCATTCATCGCCGTCAACCCTGACGCGGGCGATGTGGTTCCGGGTTCCGGGGGCGTGCGCAAGGTACGTTGGGGGCTGGCCGGTCGCGGCAAACGTGGCGGAGTAAGGGTGATCTACTACAACCGTCTTGCGGATGGTGAAATCTGGTTGCTCCTGGTATACGGGAAGAACGTGCGGGAAAACATCCCAGCGCATGTGTTAAGACAGATCAAGGAGGAAATCGAAAGTGCCTAAGACAGAACGTGAACTCGATGCGTTGGACCGCAAGCGCGATCTCGGTGCCGAACTGTTGCAATCCGTGCGGGAAATGAAAAGGGGTGCCAAAGGCCGGACCCACCAACCGGTCATCTCAGAAGTGGCACGTGCGCGGCTTGCAGCCGGATTATCGCAATCGGATTTCGCCGCGCTGCTTGGCGTTTCGCTGCGCACCTTGCAGGATTGGGAGCAAGGACGCCGGGAACCATCCGGCGCCGCCAAGACGCTAATCAAGGTGGCAGAGCGGCACCCTGAGATATTGCAAGAGCTTGCCGCATAGGGGGGATTTAGCGAGGGGAGACTTATCAACGTCAGATTCAGCCAGGCAAGATTCACCCAATGACAACCTCCGGCGCAGTGCCAAACAAAGCCAAACCAACAACTGAAACAAACCCATCTTACAATCCGGCCTCACCATGAAAACATTCAACCTGCGCACCATCCTTACAGGCCTCGCCATGCTCGCCGTCGCCGGCCTCGCCATTGCCATCACGCCGACCAGCAAGATCGCCGACCAAGGCCCCAAGATCGACCTCGAAACCATGATCCCCAAGCAATTCGGGGAATGGAAGATGGACGAAACCATCGTGCCCCTGCTGGCCGATCCCAGGCAGACAGCACTGCTCAACAAGATTTACAATCAAACCCTATCGCGCACCTACGCCAACTCGCGCGGCAATCTCGAAATGCATGCAGGGTAAAGAGGAGAACAGTATGGAAGCGCTACGCCAAATTGCGAAAGTGGAGGACAACATCCTGACCCTCCGACTGCCAGAGTCGTTTCGAGCCATGCGGGTGGAAGTCATTATCCTGCCAGCCGACGAAACTATCGCATCGACTGAAACCGAAGCGACAGTGGTTCGCCGCAGGCCGTCCCCCAAACTGAAGGGCACCCGGATCACTGGCGACATCATGGCTCCCGCCGTACCGGAAGAAGACTGGGATGCACTGAAGTGATCCTTCTCGATACCCATATTTGGGTCCGCTGGATCGAATCGGATTCCGATCCTTTGCCCGCGACCCTCGCCCGATTGATCGACGTCAGCGATCAAGTCGCCGTATCCGCGGTCTCATGTTGGGAAGTGGCCTACCTGGCCAAGCGCAATCGGCTTGAGCTACCCCTTCCGGTGGAAGAGTGGTTGCGGGCGGCCTTGGACGAGTCGGGGGTGATCAGCGTGCCGTTGACATCGAGTATGGCAGCAAGAGCAGCCATGCTAGCGGATATCCACCGTGATCCGGCCGACCGATTCATCATCGCCACAGCACTTGAAACAGGTGCGAGCTTGCTCACACTCGACAGCGCTTTCCAACACTATCAGGAATTGACCGGATCGTTGCCATGAACCACACAAACAAAAATCCACATCGCCCGCCACCGCAGTGCCCCCAATGCGCCATGCCTTTTCTCCTCCCTTCAAAACAAGGAGAACGCCATGAAATGCGTTATTTGCAAAACAGGCCATACCTATCCAGGTAAGACGACCGTCACTCTGCAACGAGGACAAACGGTCGTGGTCATTCGCGACGTTCCCGCCGAAATCTGTGAAGACTGCGGCGAATACTACCTGGATGAAGCAACCGCGCAGCGCGTCTACACCGATGCCGAGGCAAGCGTTCAGCGACATGTGGAATTTGAAGTCCAACGCTACGCGGCTTAACAGCCTGTTAAAACGCACCATACCTCCCATCCCCCCCTTTGCCTGCGAAAGGGGCGCGGCGCAGCAGCGGGGCACCCGCCGGCGTACCCCTTGCGGGTGAAGGGGGGATTTAGCCAAATGTAGGGTGGGTTAGCGTCCCTTGCGTAACCCACCAAGCGTTGCGTAGCAACACAAAACATTTTTCAATGAGCGCCTGGCGGCACATTTGGTGGGTTACGGCACAAACCACCTGCCTAACCCACCCTACATTGACTCTGTAACCGCTTAAGGTAAGTGCCATTCGGGTTAGGGCGGATTCACCCAAGCAAGATTTACCCAAGGACAACCCCCGGCGCACGGCCAAGCAATGCCAAACCAACAACTGAAACAAAACCATCTTACAATCCGGCCTCACTATGAAAACACTCAACCTGCGCACCATGGCCCCTCGCTTCGCTCTCCCCGGCCTCTCCATGCTCGCCGCTGCCGGCCTCGCCATCGCCATCACGCCGACCAGCAAGATCGCTGACCAAGGCCCCAAGACCGACCTCGAAACCATGATCCCCAGGCAGTTCGGGGAATGGAAGATGGACGAAACCATCGTGCCCCTGCTGGCCGACCCCAAGCAGACAGCGCTGCTCAACAAGATATACAACCAAACCCTCTCGCGCACCTACATCAACACGGCCGGCCAGCGCATCATGCTATCCATCGCCTACGAGCTGCTGGCGGGGTGCGAAACGCTCTACTCCGAAGTTAGAGCTTTTCGCACCCTTTTGCTATCATGTTGGTTAAGGAGAATAATCTACGAATTCAACCTACACAGCAGTAATTAAGCAAGACGCCAATTGGTGGATTGGCTGGATTGAAGAAGTTCCTGGCGTAAATTGCCAGGAATCATCGCGTGAAAAACTACTAGAGTCGCTCCGAGAAACATTGGCTGAGGCAATTGAATTAAATCGTGCCGATGCGCTGGAATCCGTCGGCGATGATTTTGAAGAGCTATCTATAGCCGTATGAAACGGCGGGATTTACTGATACATCTCACTACACATGGTTGCGCATTGCTCCGCGAAGGCGGCAATCACTCTTGGTGGCGCCATTTGAGCACAAACAGGCGAAGCGCTGTTCCAAGGCACAATGAAATCAACAATCACCATTTTGAATGGAGACCAGATCATGAACACCCAACTCTTACAGCAAGCTCGTGTGCTCGATATTGACGAGCAGATCGAACTGGTTGAAGCTATCTGGGACGGCATCGTTAGCCGTGGTGCCGCGCCATCGTTGACCGAAGCGCAGAAAACGGAACTTGACCGCCGCCTCGCAGACCACCGTGCCAATCCCGATGATGTAGTTCCTTGGAGTGAAGTAAAGGCCGCTGCTCTTGCCAAAATCAGGCGATGAGCCTGCCCGTTACGTTTCATCGCGCCGCCAGTGCAGAGTTCATCGAAGCCAGTGCGTGGTATGACACCAAGCGAGTTGGTCTTGCTCTTGAGTTCATGGGCGAGATTGACTGTTGCGTATCGCTGGCATCTAAACACCCTCTCCAGTTTGCCATTGTTCGCGAGGACATTCGGCGTGTCGTCGCCAATCGTTTCCCGTACAGCGTTTATTTTCGCGCAGAGAAACATCGCATTGTTGTCTTGGCGGTATTCCATGGCAGCAGAGATCCTGCGATTTGGCTGGCTAGAGCCTAATACATTTTTCAATGAGTGCCTGGCGGCACATTTGGTGGGTTACGGCACAAACCACGTGCCTAACCCACCCTACATTGACTCTGTACCCGCTTAAGTAAGTGCCATTCGGGTTAGGGCGGATTCACCCAAGCAAGATTTACCCAAGGACACCCTCCGGGGCAGAGCCAAGCAAAGCCCAACCAACAACTGAAACAAAACTATCTTACAATTCTGTCTCACCATGAAAACACTCAGCCTACGCAACATGGCCCCTCGCTTCGCTCTCCCCGGCCTCGCCATGCTCGCAGCAGCCGGTCTCGCCATTGCCATCACGCCGACCAGCAAGATCGCCGACCAAGGCCCGGCGACCTGTAAACCGTGATCCTCACGCAGTTTGGTAGGGCGCAATAGCGCAGCGTATTGCGCCGCATGGAAAGTCGCCACATTCGGCGCATTACGGCAGACCTTCCCTTTCCCGCAAGAGGGAGAGGGAACGATCGCCCCTTCTCCCCATGGGAGAAGGTTGGGATGAGGGTTAGCCTAATGCGCCCTACGAGCTCTTTAATTCCCCATCGGATGCGGTTAAACTCAATGAAGTACATGGCAGGAGTGTTTAACATGAACACAGCGGAAAAGATTTTTGAGGAAGTGCGCACCCTCCCCGAGAGCGTAGCGCGGGAAGTGCTGGATTTCGTCGGCTATCTCAAGGCCAAGCGTGCAGAGCATCCCAAGGTTGAAGCGGCGGACATGAGCGAATTCGATCAATTCGGCGCGGTGTTCGAGCGCGGTGAAACAACCGAGCCAGAGCGCGAAATCAATCTCGCGTTGTTCCGGAAATATCGGGGGCTTTACGATGGCAAGTTCAATCGGGACGAGCTCTATGACCGCCCCTGCCTTCGTTGATACCAATATTGCGGTTTATGCCTTCAGCAACGATGAAGCGAAGATCGCAATTGCTGAAAAGCTGTTGGCGGGAAAACCGACTATCAGCGCACAGGTCGTCAACGAGTTTCTAAATATTTGTCGTCTCAAATTAGGGCTGGATTTGGCTGCGCGTCATGCGTTGGCCCGTGAATTGATAGCGGGTTGCACTGTTGTTCCCGTGGACACGCGGGCGGTCTATCTGGCCATGTAGATTGCAGAGAAACACGCGATTTCCCATTGGGATGCCCTCATCGTCGCTGCAGCCCTGTTGGCCGGGTGCGAAACGCTCTACTCCGAAGACATGCAGCACAGCCAGGTGTTTGAAGGGCAACTGACCATGGTGAACCCGTTTCTGTAAAGCAAGGATGATGGTGGGGCGGGCTTGACGGTTCTTGCCCAAGGGCGTTTAGCGACTACTCTTCGCGCCATTCATGAGGTTCCCTCTCCTAGCGGGAGGGTTGGTAAACCCAAAATCAGAAAACGCAACAAACCCATCATATACTCCAGCCCACCATGAAATCCCTCAACCTCTGCATCCCGCCCAACGCACCATACCTCCCATCCCCCCTTTGCCTGCGAAAGGGGCGCGGCGCAGCAGCGGGGCACCCGCCGGCGTACCCCTTGCGGGTGAAATGGGTTTCGCAGGGATGGGCGGTTTCCCGCCCACCTCGCAAATGGGTTTCGCAGGGATGGGCGGTTTCCCGCCCACCTCGCAAAAGGGAGGCTAGGGGGATTTAGCCAAATGTAGGGTGGGTTAGCGTTCTTTGCGTAACCCACCAAGCGTTGCGTAGCAACACAAAACGTTTTTAAATGAGCGTCTGGCGAGCCAAACCAACAACAAAACCAACTTACAATCCGGCCTCACTATGAAAACCATCAACCTCCGCAACATCCTCACAGGCCTCGCCATGCTTGCCGCCACCGGTCTCGCCATCGCCATCACGCCCACCAGCAAGATCGCCGACCAAGGCCCCAAGATCGACCTCGAAACCATGATCCCCAAGCAATTCGGGGAATGGAAGATGGACGAGACCATCGTGCCCCTGCTGGCCGACCCCAAGCAGACAGCGCTGCTCGACAAGATATACAATCAAACCCTATCGCGCACCTACGCCAACTCGCGCGGCAATCTCGAAATGCATGCAGGGTAAAGAGGAGAGCAGTATGGAAGCGCTACGCCAAATCGCGAAAGTGGAGGACAACATCCTGACCCTCCGGCTGCCAGAGTCGTTTCGAGCCATGCGGGTGGAAGTCACTATCCTGCCCGCCGACGAAACCATCGCATCGACTGAATCCGAAGCGGCAGTGGTTCGCCGCAGGCCATCCCCCAAACCGAAGGGCCCCCGGATTTTGTTGTCATGAACCCACACTCCAAAGGCAAGGGAGGGTCGGAGTATGCCTGAAATCAGCCGTTTTCTGGGCATTGTCGTGCTCATGTATTTCAACGAACACAACCCACCCCATGTGCATGTGAAATACAATGAATTTCGCGCTGTAATGGATATTCAAACTTTCAACGTGCTGGCTGGCAGCTTGCCTGCTCGCGTGCGTGGGGTGGTCGACGAATGGCTGGAACTGCACCAAAACGAATTGCTGGAAATGTGGAACACCAAGCAATTCCACCGGGTGAAGCCCCTGGTCTAAATGGATAGGAGGACATCATGCTGATAACCGTAACGGACGTGCGCCACCTCGGTGACTACCGACTGAGTCTCAGGTTCAACACAGGCGAGCAATTTGAAATTGACCTGTATTCCCTGATTCAACACACACCGGCGGCAGCAGCCTTGAACGATGTGGAAGAATTCAAAAAGGCCGCACTAGACGAGTGGCCCACGGTAGTGTGGCCCTGCGGCTTCGATCTGTCTCCCGAATACCTTTACAGTTTGGCGACCGGCAAACCGCAAGCATGGGAAAGCGGTGCCGCCAATCCACGGGAAATCGCAGCATGAACGATGCACTACCCCGCCGCTTAAACATGGAAATGCCCGTCATCGTCCTGCCGATACTATTCGCACCACGCCCCTCTTCCCCCCTTAACAAAAGGCGGGCACCACACCCTTCATCCCCCCTTTGTAAAAGGGGGGCTAGGGGGGATTTAGCGGCGTGAATTCAACAATGGCAGACCTAAAACCCCAGCATCTCCCGCCCCAACAACCCCCCGGGATCGCCCAATGAAAATATCCCTAAAACACCTACTCACAGGCCTCGCCATGCCCGCCGCTGCCGGCCTCGCCATTGCCATCACGCCCACCAGCAAGATCGCCGACCAAGGCCCCAAGATCGACCTTGAAACCATGATCCCCATGCTGTTCGGGGCATAGACGAATGGCCGGCCACTGTTCCCAACGCGCAGGGTTGGACAGGCTTTAATTCCCCATCGGATACGGATAAACTCAAAGAAATAAATGGCGGAAGCGATGAACATGAATACTGTGGCGACGTAGTTGGCGCTGATCTACCATTTCGAATGGGATCCGGTCAAGGCGCGTTCGAATGCCGCCAAGCATCGGGTGCCTTCCGCCTGGCGACAACCGTGTTCCGGGATCAACTGGCGCTCACGATTTTCGATGAAGAGCACGGCGAGAACGAAGAACGTTGGGTCACATTGGGGCGGGCAGAAAGCGGGCAGCATCTGGTGGTCGTTCACACCGCACTACATACTGGCACTGCCGAAGTGCTGATCCGTATTATATCGGCGAGGGCGGCGGACAAGCCGGAGATTCGCGATTACCAGGAGACGCCGCGCTAGCGGCACATGCATCCGAACGGAGCGAGAGGAAATTACCATGAAAACACATTACGATTTCAGCAAAGGGCAGCGCGGCAAGTTTTACGACAAGGAGGCGGTATTTAAGCTGCCGGTCTATCTCGATGAAAAGGTCGAAGCCTATCTGGCGGCCAAAGCAGCAATCAAAGGCATCGAGCTTTCCGACCTCGTCAACGAACTCCTCAAAAAGGAAATCGAAATCATCGAAACCATCCGAGGCTGAATCTCTCAGCCCACCATGAAAGCTCTCAACCTCCGCAACCCGCCCCACACGCCACACCTCTCATCCCCACACATCTCTTCCCCCCTTTGCCTGCGAAAGGGGCGCGGCGCAGCAGCGGGGCACCCGCCGGCGTACCCCTTGCGGGTGAAGGGGGGATTTAGCCAAATGTAGGGTGGGTTAGCGTCCCTTGCGTAACCCACCAAGCG
>Ga0299912_10000063_pt1 | contig 123202 bp, 128 predicted proteins | sample RVTome_2_FD_207667 | JGI IMG/M metagenome (GOLD analysis project Ga0299912, IMG submission 207667) | Soil microbial communities from uranium-contaminated site in the Upper Colorado River Basin, Wyoming, United States - RVT95D214 (version 2) ... | reverse complement strand
CTCGGCTTCCGCTTCTGAACACGGGATTCAAGCGGGACATTGCACTACGTGCCATTACATATTGCTACGTACTATTGCGAATTATCAAGGCAAATTCAAATAGGAGTCACTACTCTTTGATTGTAGTTGGGATGGTTTTGTGGCTCGGCCACAAGGCTGGGAGCAAAGAAGAACGTAATTTTCAATTTGGAGAGAAACATGACACACCCCTCGTTCAATTTTAATAAACTGATTCTGGCTGGCGGCACAATGTTTGCCATGCTGGCCGTACCGATGGCCGTCAACACGGTCACCGGTCTGGATCTCGGCGTGGTTTCGTCCGCTCAGGCTGCTGAAAACGGTGGCGCCAACAAAGGGGCGGCTAGCAAGGGCGGCGCCAACAAGGGCGCGGCCAACAAAGGCGGCCAGGGTAAGGGCAGCGACAAGATTTTCCGCGCGCCGGTGTCGGTTTCGGAAGACAGCGACCGCCCCGTGTGGGCAGGCGTAAAGGGCGGCAAGTCCGGCGGCGGCGGCAAGCCTGCGGGCGCCGGCAGCAAGAAGGGCGATCTGTATGGCGATATGGTCGTACTGTTGCGCGATGCCAACGGCGTGCCCATCCTGACGACCGACGGTCTGGTCCAAGTCATTGCGTATGTCTACGATGCGACCGGCGCACTGGTTCCACTGAAAGACGCCTCCGGCAATCTGGTGGTGATCCCCTACGTGGCCGGCGAACTGGCCTCCACGGTGACCATCGGCACGACGACCTATGACGTTTACAGCGCGGAAGTCGACCTGGGACGCTTGAGCGTGTCCCGCTCACCGAGCAAGGTGCTGGATCACGCACTGGCCGAGGCACTGTCAAAACTGACCTCGGGTACGGTGACGCTGGATTCGAGCGGCCGTCTGGTGGTGAATGGCGTGACCATCGACTCGCCGCTGGAAAACCTGGCGCTGTATGACGCATACATGACGACCGGCACGCTGCCCGGCGTAACCCTGCCGGCCGGCTTCAACCCTGCATCTCTCTTGGCTGCATCCGCGGATAAGTACGGCGACATTACCGTGGATACCGTGGTCTACATCAACTCCATCCTGGGGATCAACACGGGTACCACGTACTATGACTTTTCCACGGTCAGCTACGACCGCTACACGACCTGGAAGGATGCAACCGCGACCGTTCTGGTGCTGAAGGATGGCGTGTATGTGCCGACCGTCGTGAACCTGTACGAGGCCGTGTTCAACAGCACCAACTGGGTTGACCCGACGGCGGTGGGCGGGGCGGACGACTTCTCGACCGCTGCTGACGACTACCTGCAGGTGATCGAGTTCGTCCACGACAACGAAGTTCGTTAATCGCTGCACCGGGCGGCTGCCGCCCGGTGCTTTGCACGCAACAGGAATGATCAGCATGAATGCTTACGGTAAATGGGCAACGATCGTGTTGCTGGCAACGGGCCTGGCAACGGGCACTGCGACCGCCTACGCGGCCGACAGCCACGACGATGGCCATTCGTCCGGCCATACGTCGGGCGGCAAGGGCAAGGGGCCGAAGTACATGGGCGGCGACCGTGGCAGCAGCCACAGCAGCAGTTCCCACAAGGGCGGCAGTTCGCACCATGACAGTTCAGAGGGTGGCAGCAAGTCGGTGGAAAGCAAGATTTTCCACGGCAAGTCCGGCGGGGCCGGCGGCCACGATGACGGCGGCCATGAAGATGGTGATACCGAGCACACCCATTGATTAGCAGTACGTTGCAGGGAAAGGGGCACACGATTCGTGTGCCCCTTTCTTTTTGTGGTTTTCCTTTTTGGGCGTCCCGTCTTTCATCCCATTGAAACACACTGTCACACACCGAAACTTGCGGGACACGCCCCGGACACCTCCCCTTTTTATGATGCTTTTCATCAGCAGACGCGAGCGCATCGACAGGCGAACGCAGCACGCTGAATGACACGCTCTGTTTTTATTTTTTATAGGAAACCGGTTATGAAAAGCATGCTTCAAGTTGCAGTGCTTACCTCCCTGCTCGCCTCGTTCTCGGCATTGGCCCATCACCCTGCCGAAGATATCGTCGACGAGGACATCTATCTGATGATCGACGAGAATGTGTCGGGCACTCCGCACGCCGATCTGGATTTCTCCAGCATGGGGCGTTAATCGCAGCAGCAAACCGGGCGGGAACGCGTTTCCTGCCCTCTCCCTGGATGCTTCGAGGCCGGTCATCTGCAGATGGCCGGCTTTTTTTCGATCCCCAACTGACGCGAAACGGGCTAGCCGCGGTAGACGCAGCCCGCGTCGTGGGTTTCCATCACCTTGATTTGGGACAGGCCGGGCAGCGCGGGTTTGAGCTGGTTCCACAGCCACACCGCCAGGTTTTCGCTGGTTGGGTTTTCCAGGCCGGCGATGTCGTTGAGGGTTCGATGATCGAGCGCCGCATGGATCGGCTGCCAGGCCGCCTCGATGTCGGCGAAGTCGATCACCCAGCCGAGCGTCGGGTCGATGTCGCCGCTGACGGTGAGGTCGACCCGGAACGAATGGCCGTGCAGTCGCGAGCAGGGGTGGGTTGCGGGCAGCGCGGTCAGGCGCCGTGCGCATTGCAGGTGGAAGATGCGGAAGATGTCCATGCGGCATTCTCGCGCAAGTTGCGGAGCTTGGCCATGCAGCGGAACCTATGCGCGCGCCGGTGAACTATTGGGAGTCCTGTTTTCTGCTGGAGTCCCCATGCCTGCGCAATGCCTGTCCGCCGCGGCTGCAGCAGCCCTGATGCTTTTTTCAATCGGCGCCAGGCCGGGGTGGATCACGCGCGGACTGCCGGTAAAAGCCTGCCCGAGCTGCTAGACGGCTCCGCTGCAGCAACTGTCTGCCTTGCCCGCCAGCTGGATCGGCGGACACGGCACGGTGCCATAGGAGCAGAACACGCAGCAGTCGCCCGGCAGGGGCATCAGCACGGTCTGGCACCCTTCGCATTCGTAATACCACTGGCAGGCGTCGGTCGGCATGGTCTCGGTTTTGACGTGGCCGCAGAGGGGGCAGGTCAGGGTGGATTGCAGCACCACGTCATTCATTTTGCCGCTTCCTTGAGCGTCGACGGATAGCCTGCATCGGCGGTGGCGCGGGTCAGTTTCGCCACGTCGGCTTTGGCGTCGTCGAAGCTCACGACGGCCTGGCGCTTGTCGTAGTCGACCTCGGCGCGGGTGACGCCGTCGACCCGGGTCAGCGCCTTTTTCACCGTGATCGGACAGGCCGCACAAGTCATGCCTGGCACGGCGAGGGTGACGGTCTGCTGCGCCGCGAAGGCCGGGTTTGAGATGACGGCGAGCAGGGCCGCCAGCATGATGGTTGATTGCATGATGGGCTCCTTCAGTAAAACAGCGAGGCGTACCAGGGGAAGGCCAGCAGAAGCAGCAGGGGCGCTGCCACCAGCCAGAAGATCAGGCGCTGGCGCCGCAGCACGGCGGCATCGGCGCAGGCCTGTCCGGGCGCGCAGACAACGGGCCGTCGATACAGCGTGCGCCACGCCATCACCAGCAAGCCGAGCGTGAGCACGACGAAAACCGGGCGCAGGGGTTCGAGCCGGGTCAGCGTGGCCAGCCATGCACCGCCTACGCCGAAGCTGACAAGCACAAGGGGGGCAACGCAGCAGAGCGAAGCACCGGTTGCGGCCAGCGCGCTGGCCCACAGGGTCGGTTTGGTGTCCATCGGGCTTCCCGGATGCATGCGATGGACGTACGATAAGCTCCGTACCCAAGTACGGAGTCAAGATGCAGACCTTCACGATTTCCAGCCTGGCGCAGGCGGCGGGCGTCAACGTCGAAACCATCCGCTTCTACCAGCGCCGCGGCCTGCTGGCCGAGCCGGACAAGCCGCTGGGCGGCATCCGCCGCTACGGCGAGGCCGAGGTGGCGCGCGTGCTGTTCATCAAGGCGGCGCAGCGCATCGGCTTCACGCTGGACGAGATTGCGCAGCTGCTGCATCTGGACGACGGCACCCAATGCAAGGAAGCGCGGGCGATCGCCGAACACAAGCTCGCCGATGTGCGCCAGCGCTTGCAGGATTTGCAGCGCATCGAAGCGGCGCTGGCGCAGCTGGTGGATCGCTGCGCCAGCCGGCGCGGCCAGGTGAGCTGCCCGCTGATTGCAGCGCTGCAGCCGCCGCAGCCTAGGTAAGCACTGATCAACTCGTGTTCGTCATTCCGGCGTTCGCCGGAATCCAGTTGAATCAAGGCGCTGGACCCCGGCATTCGCCGGGGTGACAAATCATTCAGTGCTCCCCTTATAGATCAGGCCGCGATTTCCTTCGCCAGCGCGTTGCGGCGGCCGGTTTCGCTGCCGGTGAGCGCGAAGCCCTGCAGGCGGCCGGCCTCGTCCACATGCAGCGCGCAGATGCCGGTATCGCTGCATTCGACCTTCCAGCCGCCGACTGCGCCGATTTTCGGCGGCAGCACCGCCACCGGGTGCGCCGGCGTTTTCACCATCACCGGCATCGCCGGATACACCACCGGCGTCGGGGTGCCGGTGAGCGTGGCGGCGAGTGCGCGCGCCTGCAGCATCAGCGGCTGCACGTAGGGCAGGTTGAGCCCTTCGACCTCGGCGCAGTCGCCCATCGCATACACGTTGGCCGCGCCGGTTTCGAGCAGGCCGTTGGTCTGGATGCCGCGCCCGACCGGGATGCCGGCCGCCTGCGCCAACTGGGTGCGGGGCCGGAGACCGATCGCCGACAGCACGACATCGGCGTCGATGGTCTCGCCGTTGTCGAGCGTGACCTCGTAACCATTCCCGGCCTGCTCGACGCTTTTGCCGGTGTGACCGAAATGCCAGGCCACCCCCATCGCGGCAAGGCTGTCGGCCAGGCGCTTGCCGGCTTCCACCGGCACCAGCCGCTCCAGCGGCCATTCGCCCAGGTGCACCACGTCAACCGCGAAGCCGGCGTGCACCAGGTCATTGGCGAACTCGCATCCGATGAGGCCGCCGCCGAGAACGGTGACGCGCTTCTTGCCGTCGATGGCGCTGCGGAAAGCCGCGTAGTCGGCGAGATCGTTCACCGCCAGAACAGCCGCCGCGCCGCTGCCGGCAAGGCCGTGCGGGAACGGGTCGGCGCCGAGCGCGAGCACCAGCTTGCCGTATTCGATCTCGCCATTTTCGGTGCAGATGCGCCGGCCCCGCGTGTCGATCGCGGTGACGCGGGTGTGCGCCAGCACCGTCGCGTTCTGGTCGGCCGCCATCTTCTCGGCGCTGGCGCTGGCAAGCGCCGCGGCCGTCCGGCCGGTGGCGAGCGCGTTCGACAGGTTGGGCTTGGAATAGAAGGCGCCGTCGTCCGCGGTGACGAGCGTGACCGGGGTTTCCGCGTCGCGCTTGCGGATTTCCTTCAGCAGGGTGTAGCCGGCGAGGCCGGAACCGACGATGACGATGGGGTGCATGAAAAACTCCTGAATTCTGATTGCGGGAGGCGCTCAAAACGCCTCCCGGTGTGGCCGGCGATCAAGCGGTGATTTCGACCATCTCGAAATCGGCCTTGGAGACGCCGCAGTGCGGGCATTCCCAGCTTTCCGGCACGTCCTGCCAGCGGGTGCCGGGGGCGATGCCGTGCTCGGGGTCGCCCTGGGCTTCGTCGTAAATGTAAAAGCAAACGATGCATTGCCAGGTTTTCATGATGTGTCCTTTCAGTTGATTGAATAGTATTCGGTGATTCGTTCAGGCCGCAATCGCGTCTTTTTGCGCCTGGTAGTGCTTCGCGTGCTTCTCTTCCACCTTGGCCAGCGCGGCGAAGCGCTTGGCGGCCTTTTCCAGCACGCTCTTGAACATCTCGGCATGCTCCTTCGATTCGGCGATCTGCTCGTCGATCTCGGCTACCGCGGCGTCGTGGCCTTCCTGCATCGCCTCGTGGCGGAACCTGGGATACATCTCGGTGTACTCGTGCGTCTCGCCCTCGATCGCGTACTGCAGGCACTTGGCCGGCGTCATCGTCTCGTCGGCGAACAGCAGTTCGGCATGGCCGAAGGCGTGCAGCATTTCCTGCGCGGCGGTGTCTTCGAACACCTTGGCGGTCGCTTCGTCGCCCACCTTGCGGCACTGGCGCGCGAACCACATGTACTTGATGTGGGCCATGGACTCGCCGGCAAAGGCGGCTTCGAGGTTCTGGATGGTGGGGGACTTCGTGTTCTGCATGATTCGCTCCTGTAAGTTGATTTGCAATGTCAATCAAGACAGGTGTGATATTAGAGATCATCAATATATCAATCCAACGGATAGTCTGGATGTGTTCGATTGACAACATCAATCGAAATTTCCGGGCCGGCCGCGCCCCACTGGTACAGCCATGATTGACTGCGGCTGAGCGCCACCGGATACTCGACAAGCCGATTTGATTTGCATATCCCAAATACAAACTTTGTCCAACCCGAGCCAAGATCGCCCACTGAGCAGCCTGCGCACGCGGTACACCCTGTTTGCGTTGCTGGTGGTTGGCCTGGTGTTGCTGGTTTCGGCCTTTGCCTACCTGGGCCTGCGCCACACCCAGGGCCAGTCCGCCCGGAATCTGGAAGCGCGAGGCACGCTGTCGGAATCGATCCAGGGCGTCCGCGCCGGGCTGGTCGAGGCCTACAAGTCGCTGGATCTGTTCCTGCTCGAGCCCGGCGTGCAGATGCACCAAACCCACTTCGACACCGCAATGGCCGAGGCCATCGAGCACGCCCAGGTTCTGAACGCGTCCGACTGGGTCGCCCGGCACGGGCAACGCCAGGTCACCGAGGCCATGCTCCGGCGGCTGACCCGGCTCCAGGCTGAAATCGCCGAGCTGGTTGCCACCCGGCTCGATTCCGCCCGGCAATATCCCTCGCTGGCGGTTGGCAACCGGATCATGGCGCCCAGCGTGGTCGACGCCGACAACGCCTTCGCCATCATCTTCAATGAAATGAATATGGAAGGCGCACAAACGCAGCATCCGAACACCTACCAGGCGTTCTTGCGGGCGCAGCGGCTGTGGATGCAGATGCTGTCGAATTTCAGGCTGTATCTGGCCAACCGCGTCGGCTCGTTCAACGAGCCGGCGCTGTCGGTGCAGGCGCAGGGCATCGCCACCATGTACGGCGTGGTGCAGGAAACCTTCAAGGAGCTCGATCGCCTGAATGCCCAGGGCAAGGTCGGCTTCGAAGGCGGCATCGCACTGGACGACCTGCGCCGCGCCGTGGCCACCTGGCATGGCGGTTTCGAGCAGGTCCGCACGATTCATCAAGGCGATCGCTGGCGCATGGACGCCGTGATCATGAAGGAAAAGATCGCGCCCAGCGTCGACGCCATCAACACGCAGCTACTGGGTCTCGAAAGCGCCTTCAGCGGTGCGTTTTCGCAGGATGCGGAGGCCATCGCCCAGGCCGCTGCCAAGCTGGCCTGGAGCCTGTGGGGGGTGGCCGGGTTGGCAGTCATGTTCATCGTGCTGGTGCTGATAACCACGGACCGGCTGGTGCTGCGGCCGATCGCAGCAGTGACGCGCGCGCTCAAGGCCGAGGCCATGGGCAAGCCGGGGCTGGAGATGCCGGCCTCGCGCACGCTGGAGACGCGCGACCTGGTCGAGGCCTTCGGCGAGATGCACCACCAGGTGAACCTGCGTCAGGCGGAGCTCGAACATCGCGCCCTGCATGACGCGCTCACCTCCCTGCCGAACCGCACCCTGCTGTTCGAACGCATCGAACACGACATTCAGTTGGCACGCCGACACGACGAACAGCTTTGCCTGCTGATGCTCGACCTCGATCGTTTCAAGGAAATCAACGACACCCTCGGCCACCAGGCCGGGGACTCGCTGCTTGTCGAAGTCGGCAACCGCCTGCGCGCCTGCCTGCGCGAGGCCGATACGGTGGCGCGCCTGGGCGGCGACGAGTTCGCCATCCTGCTCCCCGGCACCACGGCCGACGAGGCGCTGCAGGCCGTCGGCAAGCTGCTCGACACCTTCAAGCAGCCCTTCAGCCTCAAGGGCGTCGAATTCTACGTGGCCGGCAGCATCGGGGTGGCCACCTTCCCGGAGCATGGCGAACATGCCCAGGATCTGCTGCAGCACGCCGACGTGGCCATGTATAGCGCCAAGCGCAGCCAGTCAGGCTACGCGCTGTACGACCCTGCCAAGGACGAGCACACCCTCTCGCGTCTGGCGATGGTGACCGACCTGCGCCAGGCCGTGGCGCAGGGCCAGCTTCAGCTGCATTACCAGCCGATCCTGTCGCTGACCACCGGCGAGGTGGTCTCGGTCGAGGCCCTGTTGCGCTGGCACCATCCGCAGCATGGCCAGGTCTCGCCGGAACTTGTGATCGAACTGGCCGAGAAAATCGGCCTGATCGGGCCGCTGACCGATGCCGTCATCGATCAGGCCCTGGCGCAGGCTGCACGCTGGCACAGCAAGGGCCTGCCGCTGCATCTGTCGATCAATCTGTCCATGCTCAACCTGCATGACAGCCAGCTGGCCGAGCGGGTGGGCGCTGCGCTGCGGGCGCATGGCGTGCCCGGACACAGGCTGACGCTGGAGATGACCGAGAGCGCGATGATGTCCAATCCGCGCCAGGTGATGCATGTGTTGAACGGCCTTGATGCGCTGGGCATCCTGATCGCGGTTGATGATTTCGGCACCGGGTTTTCGTCCCTGTCCTACCTCAAGTCGCTGCCCGTGGACATTCTCAAAATCGACAAATCCTTCGTCTTCGGACTGGACGAGGACAAGAGCGATCAGGCGATCGTGCAGGCCACGCTCAGCCTCGGTCACAATCTCGGCCTCAAGGTGGTGGCCGAAGGCGTCGAGAGCCGCGAGGTGTGGGACCTGCTGCACGCCATGGGCTGCGACCATGCGCAAGGCTATTACATGAGCACACCCCTGGCGCCCGCTGAACTCGAAGCCTGGCTGAAAACCCGGCGCATACACGACGACACGACGCCCCGATCGATCGCCTGAGCCATCTGCTTCAATCCGGGCAGGGGCTGTGCAACACTGGCTCCCGACTGCCGTTCCGGAGTATTCCCATGCACCCGCTGTTCCGTCTCGCCCTGCCCATATTGGCGGCGCTGCCCGCCGCTGCGGCCGCATGGTCGGCCGCGCCAGCGGCAGCAGCCATGCCACCGGCTACGACATCCTGATGAGCGGGCGCTACGTGCCGCCGATGGAAGGGATGCGCGAATTCACCCAGACAATCCGCGCCAGGCGGATCGGCGACTGCCGGAAATGACGCACAGCGACTGATGGACTGGACGCTTTTCGGGTCGGCGCTGCTGTCGTCCACCCTGTTCCCCGGCGGCTCCGAGGCACTGCTGCTGTACCGATTGCACCAGGGGGCCGACCCCTTCGCCAGCGTGATGACGGCCACCGTCGGCAACGTGCTCGGCAGCCTGATCACCTATGGCATGGGGCGCTTCGGTCGCCAGGCGGTGCGGCGCAGCGAAAAGGCCGAACTGCGCGCCGCCCGCGCCGAACGCTGGTTTGCCCGCTACGGTCGCCCCAGCCTGCTGCTGGCCTGGCTGCCGGTGGTCGGCGATCCGCTATGCCTGATGGCCGGCGTGCTGCGCGTCGGCGTCGGCAGCTTCCTGCTGCTGGTGACGCTGGGCAAGCTGGCGCGCTACGCCGCGCTGGCCTGGATGATCTGAATCACGCCCGCGCGCGCCAGCGTCTGAGCGCCGCTTCCATCCGCGCCATGCTCACGTAGAAGGTGGGCGTGATGTAGAGCGTGAAAAACTGCGAGAACACGAGTCCGCCGACCACCGCGATACCGAGTGGCCGGCGCGCCTCGGCGCCGGCGCCGAAGCCAATTGCAATGGGGAGCGTGGCGAAGATCGCGGCGAAGGTGGTCATCATGATGGGACGCAGACGCACCAGGCTGGCTTCGACGATGGCGTCCTCTGCGCTCATCCCGGCGCGCTGCCGGGTCAGGGCGAAGTCGATCATCATGATGCCGTTCTTCTTCACCAGCCCCACCAGCAGGATGATGCCGACGAAGCTAAAGATATTGAGCTCCTCGCCCAGCAGCAGCAGCACCAGCAGCGCGCCGAAGCCCGCCAGCGGCAAGGCGGTGAGGATGGTGAGCGGATGGCCGAGGTGCTCGTAGAGCACCGCCAGCACCATGTAGATGATGACGACGGTGAACAGCAGCAGCAGCGGCAGGGTGACAGTCGACTCCTGGAATTTCTGTGCCGCGCCGGTGAGTTCGGCGCTGACCTCGGCCGGCAACACCTCGTTGGCGGCGGCCAGCGCGGCATCGAGCGCGGCGTTGAGCGATGCGCCGGGCGCGAGGTTGAAGGACAGCGTGACCGCCGGCTGCTGGCCGTAGTGATACACCGCGATCGGCCCCACGCCGGCCTCGATCCTGGCCACCGCATCGAGCCGGGTCAGTTCACCCGATGCGGTGCGCAACGGCAGTTGCCCGAGGATGGACGGATTCAGCTGCGCTTCGGGAAGGATTTTCAGGCTGACCGTGTACTGGTCGTCGACGCCGTTGATCTCGCTGATGCGGCGGCCGCCGAGCGCGTCGTACAGGGTCTGCTGCACCTGCTGTGCGCTGATTCCGAGCCGCGCCGCCTGCACCGGATCGAGGACCACGCGCAACTCGGGGTTGCGCAGTTCCAGATTGCTGTTGACGTCGACCAGCAGCGGCACTTCGTCGAGGCGTTTCTCGACCGCAACTGCAGCGACTTTCAGCGCTTCGAAATCGCTCGACTTCAGGGTCAGCTGGTAGTCGCTGCTGGCAATCAGCGAGCCGACGTTGATCGACGCCGGATTCTGCAGCGTGACGTTGACGCCGCTGACCTTGCGCGTCGCCGCACGCAGTTCGTCGATCACTTCGTCGGCGCCGATCCGGGACTCGCGCGGCGCCAGCCGGATCACCAGCCGGCCGACGTTGGAGCCGGTGATGCCGCCCCCGGCCTGCCCCGCACTCGACATCAGGCCTGCGACCGCGGGATGTTTCTGCACGATGTCGGCGATGCGCTGCTGGCGCGTGGAGAGTTCCTCGAAGGGGATGCCTTCCGGATACTGGATGCTGGCGAAAATCATCCCGGAATCGACGCGCGGGATGAAGCCCTGCTTGACCTGGCCGGCCAGCCACACCATGCCGCCGATCACCGCCGCCGACAGCAGCAGCATGGCGCCGCGATGGCGCATGCTGGCGCGCAGGGTGTCGCCGTAGAAATCCTGAAAACGCTTGAAGCCGGCCTCGAAGCCGCGCGACAGCGGATTATTCAGCGGTTCGTGCGACAGTCCGCGCGCGCACAGCATGGGGATAAGGGTCAGCGCCACCACGCCGGACAGCAGCACGGCAACGCCGATGCTGACAGCGAATTCCTGGAACAGGCGCCCGATCATGCCGCCCATGAACAGGATCGGCAGAAACACCGCCGCCAGCGACACCGTCATCGACACCACGGTGAAGCCGATTTCCTGCGCGCCGTCGAGTGCGGCCTGAAAACGCGACTTGCCCATGTCCAGATGGCGCGTGATGTTCTCGATCACCACCACCGCGTCGTCCACCACGAAACCGATCGCCAGGATGATTGCGATCAGCGACAGGTTATTGAGGCTGTAGCCCGCCAGGTGCATGAAGGCGAAGGTGCCCAGCAGCGTGCTCGGCAGCACCAGCGCGGCGATCAGCGTGGCGCGCAGATTGTGCAGGAAAGCGAAGATGACCAGGATCACCAGGATCAGGGCCAGCATCAGGGTGAAATTGACTTCGTGCATCGAGTCCTTGACGAACAGCGAGCGGTCGAAATGCACCTGCAGCTTGACCCCGTCCGGCAGGTCGGCCTCGATCTGCGGCAGCATCGCGCGGATGCGTTCGGCCACCTCGACCGTATTGGCGCCCGGCTGGCGCTGCACCGCCAGCACGATGGCACGGGTGCCGTTGTACCAGGTGCGCGTCTTGTCGTTTTCAACGCTGTCTTCGGCGCGCCCCAGATCCTTCAGGCGCAGCGCCACGCCATCCTTGTAGGCCACGATGATGTCGCCGAAGTCGGCCGCGTTGGCGAGCGCCACCGGCGCCTTCACCGTATAGGCGCGGCTGGCGCCGTCGAGCGTGCCGGACGGCAGATTGGCGTTGGCCGTCTGTACCGCCTGGATGACGTCGGAGAAACTCAGTCCGCGCTGCTGCAGCTTGGCCGGATCGAGATACAGCCGCAGTGCGTATTTCTGCGAGCCGAACACCAGCACCTGCGCCACGCCGCTCATGCCCGACAGGCGCTGCGCCACCCGCGAGTCGGCGATCGCATCGAGCTGGGTCAGCGGCAGGCGCTCGGCCGACAGCGCGAGATACAGGATGGGCGAATCGGACGGGTTGATCTTGCGCAGCTGGGGCGGGTCCATGCCGGCGGGCAGATTGCGCGCCGCCTGCGCGATCGCGGTCTGCACGTCCTGCGCGGCGGCGTCGATATCGCGGGACAGCTCGAACTGCAGCGTGATGCTGGTCGAACCCTGACTCGACTGCGAACTCATCGACTCGATTCCCGGCACCGTCGACAACTGGCGCTCCAGCGGCATCGCCACCGTGTTGGCCATGGTCTCGGGGTTGGCCCCCGGCAGGCTGGCGCTGATGCGCAGGGTCGGGAAATCGACCTGCGGCAGGTCGTTCACCGGCAGCTGCCTGTAGGCCAGCGCGCCGAACAGGACCATCGCCAGCACCAGCATCAGCGTGGCGACCGGGCGTTCGATGAAGATGCGCGAAAGGTTCATAGAGGGGGGAAAAACTTATCCGCGAAGGACGCGAAGGGACGCGAAGCAGAAACGACGGGGTCGCATCCTCTGCAGTGCTCCCGTGTTCCAAGCGTTTTGCTGAGCGGGTTTATTCTTCTTCGCGTCCCTTCGCGTCCTTCGCGGACAGGCTTTTCCCTTTTCATGATTTCCCTTCGAGCGTGACCTTGCCGCCCGCCTTCAGCCGCTTGGGGACTTCGATCAGCACTGACTCGCCCGCCTGCAGTTCGCCCTCGACCACCAGCAGGCCGTCGAGGCTGTGGGTCGCGCGCACCGGCTGCACCACCGCGCGACCGTCGCGCACCACATAGACATACGTGCCTTCCTGACTCTGCTGCAGCGCCGCCTCGGGCAGCACTTTCACGTTGGTCAGGCTGCCCAGCATCAGTCGCAGCCGCACGCCCTGGCCCGGCATCAGGGCACCCGACGACCCTTCGATTCGAACCTTCAGCGGCACCGCGCCGGTAGCGGGATCGAGCTGGGTGTCTACAAACACCAGTTCGCCCTGCATGGCGGTCGCCTGCGGATCGGCCGCCCCGAGCGAATCCGGCCTCACCTCGGCCATTACCTTGCCGGCCGCCCGCGCCGCGATGACCTGCGGCCAGTCGGCCTCGGCCAGCCCCGAGCGCACGTCGAGCGCGCCCGGCGCCACGATCGTAGTGAGCGGCTCGCCGCCGGCCTGCACCAGGCTGCCCTGACGAATCGCTATGCGCCCGACGCGACCGGCGATCGGCGCGCGGATCTGTGCATACTGGGCATCGATCCGCGCAGATTCCAGCTCGGCACTGGCCGTGCCGGTGCGCGCACGCGCGGACTCCAGCGTCAGCTGGGCATCGTCAAATTCCTGCTGGCTGATGTAGCCAGACTTCATCAGCGGCGCCAGACGCTCCAGCTTTTTGGCCGCCTCGGCGGTTTCCGCACGCGCGCCGGTCAGCGCCGCCTGGCTTTGTGCGATGCGTGCCTGTGCCGGACGCGCATCGAGCGTGAACAGGGTTTCGCCCGCCCTCACCTGGGCGCCTTCCTGCACATGCTGACGCAGCACCGTGCCACTGGTCTGGGCGACGATCGCCACCTGCTGGGCGGCCTCCAGCGTGCCCGGCAGATCGATCACACGCGGAAAATCGCGCACCGCTACCGGCACGGTTTTCACCGCGAGCGCGCGGTCGCCACCGCCTTTCTTGTCGTCACCGGTTTCCGCGAACTGGGTGCGAACCACCACCCCCGCGATCAGCGCCAGCACGACGACGGTGACAAGCATGCGAACTTTCATGGATTTCCTTCATGGGTGATGGCGGGCAAGCGGCCCAGCGCATGGTTCAGACGGGAAAAGGCGGCCAGCCAGTCGGCATCGGCCTGCGCCTGGACCTGCCGCGCACGGGCGAGGTCGGCCTGCGCGGTCAGCCATTCAAGCAGGCTGCCGACGCCGGCACGGTAGCGCGCCTCGGCGGCCTGCGCCGACTCGCTGGCGCTGTCGAATTGCACCGCGACGCCTTCGCGCTGCGCCTGCGCATGGCGCACATCGTGAAAGGCCTCGGTCACCGCGCGCGCAATCAGGCTGCGCTGCGTCTCCGCCTCGGCTTGCAGGCGTTCGGCATCGCGCGTGGCCGCGCGCGCCTCGGCGGCCAGGCGCCCGCCGTCGAACAGCGGCACCGACAGGTTCACGCCGAGGTTGTAATTGGTCGACGGGGTACGCGCGTCCTCCAGAAAATAGGTGCGCCCGGCGTTGGCCGCCAGCGCAAGGCTCGGCCAGCGCGCCGCGCGTGCGTGATCGGCATCTGCGCGCGCACGTGCGGCGGCAGCGTGCAGGGCCTGCAGATCGGGACGCTGGCGCTCTGCCTCGGCCAGCAGATCGGCCAGCAGGGTGCCGGCTTCCAGCACCGTGGGCAGCGCGGTTTCCCAGTCGAGCACCAGGGCCTGCGTTTGCGCGATGCCCGCCGCCTGCTTCAGTGCGGCTTCGGCGCGGGCCTGGTCGCGCTCGGCCGTCTGGCGGATGCGTTGCGCCTCGGCCAGCGCCGCGCGCGCGCGCAGCTGGTCGGCGCGCGAGGCGAGCCCGCCGCGCAGCCGCACCTCGACGGCATCGAGGCTGGCTTGCAAGGCGGCTTCCTGCTGCGCCTGCGCGGCCACCTGCGACCGTGCGGCCAGCAGCGCAAAAGTGGCCGCCTCGACTTCGGCCATCATGTCCTGCAGGATGCGGTTGTTGCCCAGCAGGCTGGCGATGAGCTGGTAGCGCTGGGCCTCGATGCTGGCGGCGCGCGCGCCGAAGTCATACAGCACATAGGCCAGGCCGAGGCTGGGGCCGTAGCGATGCAGCGTCGGTGCAGTTGAACCGGAACTGGACAGCGCGCGACTCCCGGTGAAGCCGAGCTGCCCGGTCAGCGTCGGCCAGTTGGCGGCCGAAGCGGCGTCCAGCCGCGCCGCTTCGGCCTGGATGCCAAGCCAGGCTGCGCGCGATTCGGGGCGTTCGCGCAGGGCGTGCTCGGTCAGCGCGGCCAGGCTGTCGAAACGAAGGGTGTCGGCTTGGCGGGTTGATGCCTGCGGCGGCTCAGGCAACGCATCAAGCTGCAGCCAGAATGCGCCGGGCCGCCCAGGCAGATCGAGCGCGGCCGCGAGCCCTGGCAACGGCCACAGCAAGGCACACAGCAAGCAGGAATAAGAGGCGGGCTTCAAGGTAGGGGGATTCTAAACGAGTCTCGAACCGGGCTGCGGCTGGCGGTGCAAGTTCCGGTTTTGCATTCCGCACGGGATTCTGAGCCGCGCAGCCGCAAGCGCGGCCGCGCCGGTGCTGCATCAAGCGTCGAGTTCATATTTGTTCCACCTGAATGCAATACGTCTGACATATCGGCTCGATACGATCCTCCACGTATCGAAAGGATGACGTCGGACACGCCTTCTTCTCAATGAAGGCAGCACAGGTTGCGGACGGACAATGTTTTCGTCAGAACGCAATCGCCCCCATCCGGCCACTCTCGGTACAAAATCCACTCATTACCAAGGAAATTCACCATGATGCTCAAGAAACTTTCGCTCGCGATCAGCCTGGCTGTGGCCGCATCGTCTGCCTTCGCCGACGCCTCGTCCTTCGACGTCTTCACGCCATTGGTCGGCGACACGGTTGCCGGCTCCTTGCCCGAGTCCGCCCCCTTCGTGCTGTCCTCGCCCAAGTTCAGCCAGATCAACATCGTCACCCGCGACCCGAGTCAGGCCACCCGCTTCGACAGCGGCAACTACGACATGCACACCGTGAACGAGAACGGCCCCGAAGCGGGCCGTTACCTGTTCACCGTGTACGAAACCGGCCAGGCCGGCATCCAGCGCACCGACCTGCGCACCATGCAGACCGAGACGATCTGGCACAGCCCGGCTGCCTCGCCCGCGCTGAACAGCCACGTATCCTTCGACGCGTCGCGCTGGACGCCCTGGGGCACGTTCCTGACCGCCGAGGAATCCTGGAGCGATTCGCCCGCCTCGCCCAGCAAGTACGGCCGCCTGTTCGAGGTGACCAATCCGCTGGCCGCCCCCGCCGCCATCGAGATCAAGCACCGCGACATCCTGCCGCGCGTGTCGCACGAAGGCCTCGCGTTCGACAAGGACAACAACCTGTACTTCATCGACGAGCGCAACGACAGCCATATCTTCAAGTTCACGTCCATGAGCCCGGACGCGACCAATGGCGACGAGTTCTTCGCCAAGGGCCAGACCTTCGTGCTGCGCGTGGGCGACGGCACGGTTGAAGAAGCTACCGGCGAAGCCACCTGGATTCCGATCACCGACATCAGCGGCGGCGCCCTGCCCGGCGCCGTGGTCGTCACCGACCCCAATGGCCTGATTGCGATCGACGGCCGTGCCACGCCGAAACTGCCGGCCTTCCTGGGCACCAAGTTCGACCGCCCCGAGGATATGGAAATCAGGACCCTGAGGAACGGCAAGCAGATGCTGTTCGTGGCGACCACCACCAACCACAAGGTGTTCTCCATCGACCTGCGCAACGACACGGTCAAGCTGTTCGTCAGCCGCGACACCCTGGACATGGCCACCGGCGCGCCTGTCGGCACCCAGTTCACCAGTCCGGACAACCTGGCGATCGACGCCGATGGCAACATGTATATCGTGGAAGATCAGGATGGCGGCAAGCAGGACACCTGGTTCGCCAAGGATGAGGACAATGACGGCGTGGCCGAAGCCGTCGGCAAGTGGGCCAGCCTGACGACCATCGAAGCGGAAGCCACAGGTCTGTACTTCGATCCGTTCAAGCCGAACGTCGCCTACGTCAACGTGCAGCACCCCGACAGCAAGGTCGATCGCACCATGATGATCACCACGCCGTGCAAGAAGTCGGACAACGGCCATCACTACGGCCATGACGAAGGTCACGACAAGGACTGAAGATCCGCTTCTGATCAAGGCCTCTGCATTCACCGTCTGCCGTTTGACGGAGGATGCTTCGAAGCCCCGCTGGCGCAAGCCAGCGGGGCTTTTTACTGGGCAAGCGCCACGGTACGGGGAGTACAGCGCCCGGGAAGAATCAGACAGGCTCCACTTCTGAGGGCAGACTGGCTTTGAGCGTCGCCGCGAGGCGTTCGAAGGTTTCCGGAAAGGGTGCGCGTTTGCGCCACGCCAGGGCGATGGTGCGGCCCGGCGGGGGGGACTTGAAAGGCCGAATCTCGACGGCTTTTTTGTTCTGGCGCGGCCCCGCATCCACCGACAGCGCCGGCAGCAGCGTCAACCCCAGCCCCATGCCCACCATCTGCCGCAGCGTTTCCAGGCTGGTGGCGCGCACTTCCTCGCGGCCGCGCGACCCGGTGCCACAGACGTCGAGCGCCTGGTCGCGCAGGCAGTGGCCTTCGTCGAGCAGCAGCAGTTTCTCGCCCATGATGTCCGCCACCTTCAACACGTCGCGCCTGGCGAGCGGATGGCCGGCGGGCAGCGCCGCATAGAACGGCTCGTAGAACAGCGGCTCGACGCGCAGGCTGTCGTCGGTGACAGGCAGCGCCAGGAGGCCGGCATCCAGTTTGCCGTCCAGCAGATGTTCGAGAATCTGCGGCGTCATTTCCTCGCGCAGTAGCATCCTCAGGCCGGGATGCTTCTTGTGCACCAGGGTCAGCGCATGCGGCAGGTAATAGGGGCCGAGGGTGGGGATGACGCCGAGATGGATCGTGCGCGACATCGGATCCTGCGCGTGCCTGGCGACTTCGCGGATGCGCTCGGCCTCCTCGACGATGTTGCGCGCCGCCTGCAGGATTTCGCGGCCGATCGGCGTCGGGGTGACGCGCTTGAGGCTGCGGTCGAACAGGGTGACGCCAAGAAAGTCTTCCAGTTTCTTGATCTGGGTAGAGAGCGTGGACTGGGTGATGAAGCAGGACTCGGCCGCTTTACCGAAATGGCCGTGATCGGCCAGCGCCACCAGGTATTTCAGTTCTTGCAGGGTCATGGAAGTCGTTCGATTTTATCAATCGATTCATTCTAGACTATTCATGGGACAAATCTTCATTCATGGACTTAAATGTAGAAACTCCGCTGTGGAGCCGAATATCGATAGGAGAGAGTCATGTCAGAAGGCAAGTGCCCGTTTGTACACAAAGCCGGAAGCGGTACGTCGAACCACGACTGGTGGCCGAACCAGCTGCACCTGGAAATCCTGCACCAGCACGCCCCCGAGTCCAGTCCGATGGGGGAAGACTTCGACTACGCCGAAGCATTCAAGACCCTCGATCTGGCGGCTGTGAAGCAGGACCTCACTGCCCTGATGACCGACTCGCAGGACTGGTGGCCGGCGGACTACGGGCACTACGGGCCTTTCTTCATCCGCATGGCCTGGCATAGCGCAGGCACCTACCGCACCGGCGACGGGCGTGGCGGTGCTGGGCACGGCAACCAGCGTTTTGCGCCGATCAACAGCTGGCCCGACAACGTCAACCTCGACAAGGCGCGCCGGCTGCTTTGGCCGATCAAGCAGAAGTACGGCAGGAAAATTTCCTGGGCCGACCTGCTCATTCTCGCGGGCAACGTCGCAATGGAATCGATGGGCTTCAAGACCTTCGGCTTCGCCGGCGGGCGCGAGGACATCTGGGCACCGGAAATCGATGTCTACTGGGGCAACGAGCAAAAGTGGCTGGACGACAAGGCGCGCTATTCCGGCGAACGCGACCTCGAGAACCCGCTCGCCGCGGTGCAGATGGGTCTGATTTATGTGAACCCGGAAGGCCCCGGCGGCCAACCCGATACGCTCGCATCCGGCCGCGACGTGCGCGAGACCTTCGCGCGCATGGCGATGAACGACGAGGAAACCGTCGCCCTCACCTGCGGTGGCCATACCTTCGGCAAATGCCACGGCGCAGGCCCTGCCACGCACGTGGGGCCCGAGCCGGAAGCCGCGCCCATCGAACAACAGGGGCTGGGCTGGAAGAGCAGCTTCGGCAGCGGCAAGGGTGGCGACCAGATCGGCAGCGGTCTGGAAGGCTCGTGGACGCCGACGCCGACCCAATGGGACATGAGCTATCTCGACATGCTGTTCGGCCACGATTGGGTATTGTCCAAGAGCCCGGCGGGCGCCCATCAGTGGACGCCGAAGCAGGCGACCGACAGCAACACGGCCCCGGCCGCGCACGATGCGTCGAAAAAGGTCCCGATCATCATGACCGACGCGGACTTGGCGATGCGCATGGATCCGATCTATGAGCCCATCGCACGGCGCTTCCACAAGGATCCTGAAGCGTTCGCCGACGCCTTCGCCCGCGCCTGGTTCAAGCTGACTCACCGCGACATGGGGCCCAAATCACGCTATCTCGGCCCCGAAGTGCCCAAGGAAGAACTGCTCTGGCAAGACCCGATTCCTGCCGTCGATTATCCCCTGATCGACGACCAGGACGTCGCCGCGCTCAAGGCCAAGGTGCTGGCGTCCGGGCTGTCGGTTTCGGAACTGGTCTCGACCGCCTGGGCCTCGGCGTCGACTTTCCGCGGCTCAGACAAGCGCGGCGGCGCCAACGGCGCGCGCATTCGTCTCGCGCCGCAGAAGGACTGGGACGCCAACCAGCCCGCGCAACTGGCCAAAGTGCTGGGCAAGCTTGAAGGCATCCAGAGCGAATTCAACGGCGCGCAATCCGGTGGCAAGAAGGTCTCGATGGCCGACCTCATCGTGCTGGCGGGTTGCGCCGGCGTCGAGCAGGCCGCCAGGAAAGCCGGCCAGAGCGTGACGGTGCCGTTCGCACCGGGCCGCATGGACGCCTCGCAGGCGCAGACCGACGTGGACGCCTTCGCCGTGCTCGAACCGATCGCTGACGGCTTCCGCAACTACCTGAAGGCCAAGTACTCCGTCTCGGCCGAGGAACTGCTCCTCGATAAGGCCCAACTGCTGAAGCTCTCCGCACCGGAGATGACGGTGCTGGTGGGCGGCATGCGCGCGCTGAACGCCAACTTCGGACAGACCCAGCATGGGGTCTTCACCCGGCGCCCGGGGGCGCTGACCAACGACTTCTTCGTCAACCTGCTCGACATGGCCACAAGCTGGAAACCGGTGTCGGACGCTGAAGGTGTGTTCGAAGGGACCGACCGCAAGACCGGCGAAAAGAAGTGGACCGGCACCCGCGTCGATCTGGTCTTTGGTTCGAACTCCCAGTTGCGGGCTCTGGCTGAAGCCTATGCCTGTTCGGACGCACAGGAGAAGTTCGTCAAGGACTTCGTGGCGGCCTGGAACAAGGTGATGAACCTCGATCGCTTCGACCTCGCGTGATCGCGCGGGTCGGCAAGGCCGCGTAAATCACCCCCCGCCCCAACCGGGGCGGGGGATGTCCGATTGTTTTATTGATGAGACAAGACACATGAAAGCTTTGCTGATCAACCCCGAGAGCCAGTCCATCGAGGCTATCGACATCAACAGCCATGCCGATCTCGCCAGCCTGATCGGCTACGACACGATCGAGTCCGATTCCGTCGGCACGGCGGGAGACCGTCTCTACTTCGACGAGGAATGCTTCCTACGCGGCACCACGGGGCGCTTCCAGATCGACACCCTCATCCCGGTATCGGGGCGCGGGGTGATCGTCGGCACCGCCGACGACGGCGCCACGCTACGCGATGTCGCGACAGACATCGAAGCCGTACGCAGCCGCATCAAATACCTTTAATCGAAGGGAGGTCGAACCATGATCGGACAAATGGGTAACCACGTGCTTGCCGCATTGGCGCTGCTCGGCGCCGGCCTCGATGGCGTGACGCTGGAGATGCCGGAGTGAACCCTGCGGTCTTCATGCAATCGCCGACGACCACCTTCCGCCTGCGGCAGGCGCACGCTGACGACCTGCCTGCGATCAATGGCGTGGTCGAGCGCGCCATCGCCACCTGGCAATTGCCCGAGCGGGTGAAGCGCCTGAGCCTGCCGAGCTACCGCTACCACGTGCACGATCTCGTTCATCTTCACCTCGTGGTGGCGGAGGACGCGGACCACGCACTCGTCGGCGTCGCCGCCTGGGAACCGGCCAATCCGCGCGACCTGCCCGCCGAAAAAAACGGGCTGCTGCTGCATGGGCTGTACGTCGACCCCGCGCATCAACATCGCGGCGTCGGCGGACAGCTGCTCGATGCAGCGGCAGCCGCGGCCAGGACGCAGGGTCTGGATGGCGTGCTGGTCAAGGCGCAGGCCGATGCGAACGGATTTTTCGAGGCACGCGGCCTGCAGCGGCTGCCCGTCGAGGACGCGGCGCGGCACTATCCGCACCGCTTCTGGCTGGCCGTTCATCATTGATGATTACGATCGGACCCTACGATTATTTCCATTTTCCAACTGCGCCTGGATGCCCTTAAATAAACACAAGACAGCAGAAGTCGAGGCGGGCAGTCAAACGGAAATTCAGCTTCTATGCTGAAGCACCAAGGAGAATGATCATGGCATTGAGCTTGTACAGCATTTATTGGAACTGGCGGCGCGAGGTGGCAGCCGAGCGCGTTGCTGCAGCATACGGCGACGATGTTCCGCTCGGCATCGGTTGACCGGAAAACAGCCCCCTATGGAACTCGCGCAATCCGAACAGCCCCTCAACTGGCGCGCGACCTGGCTGGCCCAGGCGCACGCCCACCCCTACACCAGCGCCGGTCTGGCGCTGGCAATTGCGGTGGTCGTGTGGCTGCTGCTGGCCAGCCTCTGGCGCGTGGCCATGGGCGAAGCCGATGCGGCACTGCGGCTGGGGCTGCTCGGTGGCCTGGCGGGATTTGCCGCCACCGCGGTGGGCGCCTTGCCCGCCCTGTTTCTGCGCGGCCTGTCCAATCGCACCGAGGACACCATGCTGGGGCTGGCGGCGGGCATGATGCTGGCCGCCAGCTCCTTCTCGCTCATCCTGCCCGGTCTTGCCGCCGGAGAATCCCTCACCGGCAGCACGACCATGGGCGCGCTCACGGTGGTGGTCGGCCTCGGCCTCGGCGTGCTGCTGATGCTGGGGCTCGACCAGTTCACGCCGCACGAGCACGAACACCTCGGACCCCACGGTGCGGGCAGCGGACGGGTGAGCCGGGTGTGGCTGTTCGTGTTCGCCATCGCGCTGCACAACTTGCCCGAAGGCATGGCGATCGGCGTCTCGTTTTCGCAGGGCGACCTGAGCGTCGGCCTGCCGCTCACCACCGCCATCGCCATCCAGGACATTCCCGAGGGACTGGCGGTCGCCATGGCGCTTAAAGCCGCCGGCTTGAGTCCAATGCGTGCGGTTTGGATAGCGGTCCTGAGCGGTCTGATGGAACCGGTCGGCGCGCTGCTCGGCATCGGCCTGGCAAGCGGGCTGGTCCTGGCCTATCCCATTGGTCTCGGACTCGCGGCCGGCGCGATGATCTTCGTGGTGAGCCATGAAGTGATACCAGAAACCCATCGCAACGGCCACCAGACGCCGGCGACCCTTGGCCTGATGGCCGGGTTTGCCGTGATGATGGTGCTGGATACCACGCTGGGCTGAGGCTGGGCTTCAGCCCGAGCTGACACGCTAGCGCAGCGACTCGGCGGGCTCGGTGGTGGCCGTGGGAGCCGGCTGCGGCTGCTCAGCCAGTGCCAGCGCATAGATCCGCTGCAGATCGTCTTCGCTGATGTCGACGAAGGTATCGATCTGGGACAGCGCGTAGACCAGGCTGCTGTGCGGGATCATGCTTTTTTCGGCAGGCAGGGCAGCCGCTTGCGTACGGTGATGCCAACTTTGCGGATAACGCCGCCAAGCGAACGGATAGTTGAACAGCACCGCCACCGTCACCAGCACGACGACATTCAGCAGCACCGGGCTGAACAGATAGCCATAGCCGAGCGCATGCACGGATTCACCGCCGAGAACGGCAAACAGCGCGGTGGCGCCGCCCGGCGGATGCAGGCAGCGCAGGCTGTACATGGCGGCGATCGACAGCGCCACTGCCAGCGAAGCCGCCAGCATCGGCTCGCCGCCGAGCCAGCGCGCACAGGTCACGCCGACCAGCGCCGATACCAGATGGCCGCCCAGAACCGGCCATGGCTGCGACAGCGCCCCATGCGGCGCGGCGAACAGCAGCACCGCGGAGGCCCCCATCGAGGCGATGGCCAGCACGCCGCCATGCCCGTCGATCCATAGATGGCTCGACCACAGCACGGCGAGGATGCCGACGAGGCCGCCGGCGGCTGAGATCCAGTGCTCGCGCTCCGAGACCGAGTAGGCCAGCCTGCGCACCATCAACCCGTGCTCCAGGCGCGCGGGCGCCGCATGCCGGCAATCTTGCAGGCCTGCTTCACGTAGCCGTAGGGATACAGTTCGAACAGCATTTTCTGCGCATCCTTGCCCACGCGCTCGGCCAGGTGCTTGATGACGAAGCGGGCATCGGCGATGACCTGGTGCTCCTCGTAATAGTCGCGCATGAAGCGGATGGTGTCCCAGTGGTCTTCGGTGAGTTGGATGTTCTCTTCCTGGGCCAGGGCCTGGGCCACGTCCTCGTTCCAGTTTTCGGGCTCGACCAGATATCCCTCGGCATCGCGCTCGGGCATCAAGACCGCAAGATCGGGTGTTTGATTCATGGCAGGCTCCTTTAGATGAGTTGGAGCCTAGTTTAGGGATCACTTATATATTCATCCAACGATAAATTTTGGTATCTAATATCGAAAACTCCGATAGATAGCCATGGACACCGAACTCGCCCGCACCTTTCTGACGGTGGCTGCCACCGGCAACTTCGTCGCCGCCGCCAGCCGCCTGCACGTCACCCAGTCGACCGTGAGCGCGCGCATCCACACCCTGGAAACCACGCTCGGCGCGCGCCTGTTCCAGCGCGGTCGCAACGGCGCGGAGCTGACGCCCGCCGGCAAGCGTTTCCTGCGCCATGCCAAGCACCTGGTGCGCACCGTCGAGCAGGCGCGACACGACGTCGGCCTGCCGCAGGGTTTTCATGATGTGCTGACGCTGTCGGGCCGGATTGCGTTGTGGGAAGGCTTTTTGCCGCACTGGGTGGCATGGATGCGCGAGGCCGCGCCGGACGTGTCGCTGCGCCTGGAAATCGGCTTCGAGCCCGACATCATGCAGGGCCTGATCGAAGGCACGGTGGATATCGGTGTGATGTACACGCCGACCTCGCGCCCTGGTCTGGTGGTGGAACCGCTGTTCGACGAGACCCTGCTCCTGGTGACCAGCGATCTCGCGCGCGGCTGGCCGGATGAGGGCTACATCCACATCGACTGGGGGCCGGAATTCCACGCCCAGTTCAGCGACCACTACCCCGACGCCCCGCCACCCACCCTGGTTGCCAACATCGGCTGGCTGGGGGTGCAGCAACTGCTGACCTACGGCGGCAGCGGCTATTTTCCGCAGCGCCTGGTGCGGCGTTACATCGAAGCGGGACAATTATGGCGCGTGCCCGACAGCCCGCAGTTCAAACTGCCGGCGTGGATGGTATTTCCACGCGACAGCGACAGCGCCACGCTCAGAAGCGCGCTCGACGGGCTGCGTGAACTGGCGCGGGCGGAACAGGCGAGCAATACCTGATTGGGGGCAAGGGCACAAACCGGCCAGGAGCCGCCCGTCGCGACCGACAGCTAGCCGGCCTTAGCGTTCCGCTTCGTCGTTGCCTTTGCTGCGCGACGGCGCAGCCGCGCGCCAGTTGGTCTGCAGAACCGGTTTGGGTGCGGGCTTCGCCTTAGTGAAAAGGTGCGTCGCAAGGCGCTCACAGTACACGCAGGCCAGCTCGGATTGATCGAGAGTGGCCAGCTGTTCAATGTCCGGTGCGCAGGCCAGAAACTCCAGCAGCTTGGCTTTTGGTGACTTGATATAGGTTTCCAACAGAAAGTCGTACAAGTCGAGCGCCGTCTCGCTCGTGCCGTTTCTTGAGACTTCGCCGAAGAAGGTATCGGGGTGCCTTCTCCAAGCAGCCAACTCTGCGTCTGATAGCGGCGACCGGAAAGTGATTCCGCGTCCGTTGATTGTAGTCGCGCTGCCGAAAGCAACCTTTTCCTCTTCAATGACGATCGCCGACGTGAGAACGCATTCGACCTCGGTACCGTCGTCGCCAGGAAGTATGTACCTGTTTCCGATAACTAGCCGATTTTCAGAGTCAACGAAGGCAAGTTCTGGGTTCTCCCCGTCGAAGGTCGATGGAATCTCCGAATACTTTTGAATCGACTTGAGCAGCCCGTGCATTTCGATGTGGGCCTGTCGGCCGTTGATGGCGGCGCGAAGCGACGGAAATTCGCGGTCGAGCTTAAAGTCCTCGATGTGGAAGCCGTCGGCCAGCACCAACTGCCGCCATTCAAGACTATCTAGCTGGTGGTCCCACGGGGCATTGGTTAAAAAAACATGGGCAGGGGGCAGACGTTGTGCTTGAGGATCAAGGGTTTCGAAGCGTCGCAACAAGTCGAAGGCGCGCTGCACATATGGTGGTATGTCATGGCCACTTGATGGATCAGGGGTGTTCAAGTCGATGAAAACAATGCGGGTGTGATTGGCGGCCTTTTTGAGCGCCCGCACAAGCTGTCTGATAATGCGCCCACTTTCCGAGCGCTTGGCTTCAACGGAGAACTGCTTGCCGGTGCGCGTGTTTGTCGCAGTGAACTCACAGTGGGAGGTGCTGCGATCATCTTCGTTTTCGAACTCGAGGGTAAAACCTGCTCGCACCAGCTTCGCGGCGACTTGGACCTCGTAGCGCGCTCCGGGAAAGTGTTCGACGTTGCAAAGGCGCTCAATCAGCTTCGCCTGCAGCTCGGCGTTGTGATCGAGCGCATAAAGGTCATAGGCAAGGTTCATGTATGCTGCGACAGCACCCGTCATACGTGCAGTCGCGACCTTCCCCGGCTCCTTGATGGACAGTCGTTGCTGCTCGCAGAGCTTGTGGTACCAGACCAAAATCGGGTGCCGCTGGTCGAGCGGCTTCTGCAGTTCAGCGTTGCCCCACTCTGCACCAAGAGCGGAGGCAATGTAGTTAATAAGAAAGTCGTGGAAAGTCTTCCACTTCTGTGAGTAGTGCACCCGATTATTGACGGCAACGAACTGATATCCGTTGTCCATCTTTGCCGCGATGATCGGTTTTCCGAGGCCTTGCTGATCGGTTCGCTGCTGCTCTTGCGCTTCATGTCGCGCACGCATTGCGGGAGCCGCAGCCATTACCTCGGCAATGTGTTCCAAGTGTTGGATACCACCGTGGCACTTCTTATACTTTTTCCCGGTCCCACAAGGGCAAGGTTGATTGCGCCCCACTTTGCCCAAAGCTCTCCTCCTTCTGGCGCAATACTGAGTTGTTGAAGGCGGGAGTTTATCCCACGAATCTAGACGGGATCGCCTGGCGCGGACCTTTAGCCGAAGGAATCAGTGTCCGCTGTGCAGCGATTCATCGAGCCGTGGTTACTTCCGCTTTGGGTCGGAATCGGAAGTTCACCCCTCCCGAAAGCCGCCACTCGTCAGTGGTGGTCGCAATCACTGCGCAGGTCTTAGTCCAGCGTTTTCCGATAGCGCTTGAAACCGATCGACATCACCACCGTCATGAACACCAGCAATGGCCAGACATTGGGCCAGGTTTCGGCCCAGCCGTTGCCCTTCAGCATGATGCCTCGCACGATGCGCAGGAAGTGGGTGAGCGGCAGTCCCTCGCCGATGATCTGGGCCCAGTGGGGCATGCCGCGGAAGGGGAACATGAACCCGGACAGCAGCATGGACGGCAGGAAAAAGAAGAAGGTCATCTGCATGGCCTGCAACTGGCTCCTGGCGATGGTTGAAAACATCATGCCGACGGTGAGATTGGCGGCGAGAAAAACCAGCACGCAGGCCAGCAGCATGGGCAGACTGCCGGCGATGGGCACGCTGAACAGAAAATGGGCCGCAACGAGGATGACCGTCACCTGGATATAGCCCACCATGATGTAGGGCAGAATTTTCCCGATCATCACTTCCAGCGGATGCACGGGAAAGGCGAGCAGGTTTTCCATCGTGCCGCGTTCCAGTTCGCGGGTCATGGCCATGCCGGTCATCATGATCATGGTCATGGTGAGGATGGTGCCCATCAGGCCGGGAACGATGTTGTACTGGGTGATGCCTTCCGGGTTGTAATTGCGCTGCACGCGGATTTCGAACGGCGGCGGCACGCTGCCGAGCCGGGCCAATGGCCCTTTCAGGTCATGCTGCAAGGCACTCTGGTTGAGGCTGTTCAAGGCGGAGATCGCGTTGCCGGTTGCCGAAGGATCGGAGGCGTCGGCCTCCAGCAGGATCACCGGTTTTTCTCCCCGCACCAGCTGCCGGGAAAATTCCGGCGGAATTGAAATGATGAACTGGACCTCGCCGATCGCCATGGCTTCCCGCGCAGCGGCGACGGTAGCCGGGGGCGCGAGCACATCGAAGTAGCCGCTGTTTTCCAGGCTGGCCACGAAGCTGCGCGAATAGGCGCTCGGGCTGGCATCGAAGACCACCGTCGGCAGGCGCTTGGGATCGGTGTTGATGGCGAAGCCGAACAGCACCAACTGCATCACGGGGATGCCGACCATCATGGCAAAGGTGATGCGGTCGCGCCGCATCTGCACGAATTCCTTCAGCACGATCGCCCACAGGCGGTGCCAGGCGAGAGGGGATTTCATGGGGGGGAATCCTGCACGTTATCCATGAGCTGGATGAACACCTGCTCCAATCCGGTTTCGGCCTGCTCGAACCGAAGGTCGGGCAGGCTGGCCAGACTTTGTTCGATCAATGGGCCGTCCTGGCCGCTCACGCTGTACAGGTTGCCCATGGCGACGACCTGCTGCACCCCCGGCAGTTTGCGCAGGCGATCCGCCAGGGCCGGGTTGTCGTCCTTGACGACAAACGAGACGAGTCCGCTTTGGGCGATGAGTTGTTCCGGTGTTCCTGCCGCCAGCAGATTGCCATAGGCGATATAGGCCAGACGATGGCAGCGCGCCGCTTCATCCATGTAGTGCGTCGACACCAGCACGCTGATGCCCTGCCCCGCCAGCCGGTGAATCTCGTCCCAGAAGTCGCGCCGTGCCTTGGGGTCGACGCCCGCGGTGGGCTCGTCCAGCAGCAGGAGCTGGGGGCGATGGAGCATGCAGGCTGCCAGCGCAAGCCGCTGTTTCCATCCGCCGGAGAGCGTGCCCGCGAGTTGGTTTGCCCGGTCCGCCAGGCCCAGTTCTTCCATGCCGGCTTGCACGGTTTGCTTGCGGTTCGGCATGGCATAGAGGCGGGCGACAAAGTCGAGGTTCTCGCGGATGGAGAGGTCTTCGTAGAAACTGAAACGCTGGGTCATGTAGCCCACCTGTTTCTTGATTTCCGCGCTCTGGCTGCGCACGTCGAATCCCAGACAGGTGCCGCTGCCTTCGTCCGGCGTCAGCAGGCCGCACAGCATTCGGATGGAGGTGGTCTTGCCGCTGCCGTTGGGGCCCAGAAAACCGTAGATTTCGCCTTTCTCCACGCGCAGGCTCAAGTCGTTGACGGCACGCTTGTGGCCGAATGATTTGCTCAGGCCATGCACATCGATGGCGTACTCGCCGTTCATTGCCTGGCGATGTTCAGGGTCACACTCACCGGCTGGCCGGGATGCAACTGCGCGGCGTCCTTCGGCTGCGGCCAGGCTTCCACCAGATAGACCAGCCGGTGGCGATTTTTCTCACTGAATAAAACCGGCGGGGTGTATTCCGCTGTGGTGCTGATGAAGCGGATGGTGGCTGCAACGTGAGCCGGACAGCCATCGCAGAGGATGCCGACGGTTTGTCCGGTTCGCAGCGCGCCCAGGCTGAGTTCGGGCACAAAGAAGCGGACCTTGATGTTTTCCGCCGGCAGGATGGAAACGACCGGCTGACCCGGGGCGGCCCATTCTCCAGCCCGATAATAGATGTCCTGAACCCGTCCGGAGACAGGGGACACCTGCGATTTCTGGTCGAGCTTGATCGTGCTTTGCTCCAGCGCAGCCTGGCTCGCCAGCACCTGGGCCTGGGCGCCTGCCCGTTCCTCCTTGCGACCGGGCAGGCGGGCGCTTGCGAGTTGGGCCCGCATCTGTGCAACACCCGCCTGATCGCGGGCCAATTGAGTGCGAGCCTGGTCGAGGGATTCAGCGCTGACAAAGCCCTTTGCAACCAGCGCTTGCTGGCGCGCCAACTGCTCGGCAGACAAGGTCCGTCGGGCTTCTGCATCCTTTAGCTGGGCTTCGATCACTGCAATTTCGGGCGGACGTTTGCCGGTGGCGAGATTGCTTTGCTGGGCCTGGGCCTGGGCCAGCTGGGCCTGGGCCTGGCTGACGCTGGCCGCTTCGGTGGCCTGATCCTGGCTGAACAGGGGCGTTCCGGATTTGACTTCGTCACCCCGCTGCACCATGAGCGATGTCAATTGCCCGCTTTGCTGGGCAGCCACCAGAACGGATTCGCCCTCGACATAGCCTTGAAACTTTTCCTCTTCGGCAGACTGGCAGCCGGCAAGCAGGGCCATGAACAGAAACGTAACGGGATGGCGCACGCTCATCGGTTCATTCAGGCTTTTTCGCCACCAGGTCGATCAGCGCCGACATGCCGTGATGGTGGCTGCCCTCGCTGATGAAGGATTCATGTTCGGCGAGATACTGGATGTCCCAGTCGCCGAACCACTCGCGCAGCAACTCGGCGGTGTACATGTTGGCGGCATGGGGCGGGCCGCCGGTGGCGAACTCGACCTGCTTCGGCGTGTAGCCCTGCAGGATGAGCAGGCCGCCCGGCTTCAGCGTGCGGCGGATGCCGGCGATGATGCGGTCGCGCTCGGGCGGCGGCGCGAACTGGATGAAGATGGCCGCCACCAGATCGTAGGCCGCTTCCGGCCAGGTCCAGTTCAACACATCCACCTGCTCAGTCTCCAGCGTCACCCCGCGCTCGGCGGCCAGCTTGCGCGCCTTCTCCAGCGCGACGGGCGAGACATCGATGGCATGCACCTGCGCCCCCTGTTCGGCCAGCCACACGCCGTTGCGGCCCTCGCCGTCGGCGATCGCCAGCGCATGCAAGCCGGGGCGGATCAGCGCGGCCTGGCTCGCCAGAAACACGTTCGGCGCGGTGCCGAAGATGTAGGCGTCCGTGGAATACCGCGCGTTCCAGAAGTCGGACATGATTATTTGGCGTTGGCGGCGAGCAGGCGCTCGAGCTGCGCGGCCGGCACCATGCCGGGCACACGAATCCCGTTGGCGAAGATGATCGTGGGCGTGCCCGACACCTTCAGCTTGCCGCCCAGTGCGATGGTGGTCTCAACCGGATTCGCGCACTTGCCGTCGTTGTTCGGCACCGTGCCGCGGGTGATGTAATCGTCCCATGCCTTGTTGCGGTCGGGCGCGCACCAGATCTGCTTCGAGGCCTGCACCGCCTTGGGATGCAGGCCCTCGATCGGGTAGAGGAAAGTGTAGACGGTGATGTTGTCGACCTTGGTGAGCTCGGCCTCGAACTTGCGGCAGTAGGGGCAGTCAACGTCGGAGAACACCACCAGCTTGCGTTCGCCCTTGCCCTTGACGGTCTTCAGGGCGTTATTCAGCGGCAGCGTGTCCCACTTTACCGCCTGCAATTTATTCAGCCGGGCCTGGGTCAGGTTGCTGCGGTTCTTCAGATCGATCACGTCGCCGGTGAACACGTATTGCGCCTTGGCATCGACATAAATGAGCTGGCCGTCGAGATAGACCTCGAACAATCCGCTGTAGGGCGTTTTCGTCACCGAGGCAATCTGCGCGCCGGGGAACTGCTGCGTCAGCGCCTTGCGGATCACGGACTCGTTGGCCTGCGCGGTCGCGGCGAACATCAGGGTAGCGGCCAGCGCCAGGGAAGTGAATTTCATTCAGGACTCCAGAAAATAACAAAAAAACATCAGGACATGGCTTCGCTCACCAGCGCCGCTTTCAAGGGCGGCAACTGGTTGACGATCGTCATGCCGGCATTGCGCAGCCAGGCCGCGCGACGATCAGCAAACAGATGATGCAGGCCGTGGGTGAGCGCCTGCATGCGCTGCACCGGTTCGGCACGCTGACGGGCATACGTCTGCAGCACCCGCATATCGCCAAGCCGGGTTCGACGGTGCTGCGCCAGCACGTCGACCAGCGCTTCGGCATCACCGAAGCCGAGATTGACGCCCTGCCCCGACAGCGGGTGCACGCCGTGCGCGGCGTCGCCGATCAGTGCCACGCCGGGTGCAACCGCCGACTCGACCCGGATCAGCCGCAACGGAAAGGCTGCTGCCGGCGTCAACAGCTTGAGGGTGCCGAGCCGGTCATGACCCGCTGCCTGCACCTTGGCGGCCAGCGCCGCCGCATCCAGTGCCAGCAGTTCATCCGCGTGGGCTGCCTGGGTTGACCAGACTATCGACAGATGGTTTCCGGGCAGCGGCAGCCAGGCCAGGATGTCGCTGTCGAAAAACCACTGGAAGGCCGTGCCGCGGTGCGGGGTTTCGCATTCGAAATTCGCCACCACGCCGCTCTGGCCGTAGGGCGTCAGCGTCGAGGCGAGCCCCGCCCATTCGCGGATGCGCGAGGCGGCGCCGTCGGCGCCGACGACGAGTTCGGCTTCCAGCACCGTGCCATCGTCCAGCGTGATCCGCGTGAAGCGTTCGCCGTGTTCGAGCGCCGCGATCGACGCCGGGCAGTAGCGCGCCACGCTGCCGTCGGCCTCGATCGCCTGCCACAGCGCGTGCTGCAGGCGGCTGCTTTCGAGGATGGTCGCCAGATGCGACACGCCCGCCTCGTAGGCATCGAGCCGGACCGCGCCGCTCGTGTCGCCCGCCACATCCATGCGAAACACCGGCTGAATGCGACCCGCGTCCAGCCGCTGCCAGGCACCGATGCGTTCGAGGAAACGCTGGCTGGCGGGGCTGATGGCATAGATGCGGGTGTCCAGCGTTTCATCCGGAACCGCGGGCGGCTGGCGTTCGATCAGCGCGACCCTGAGGCCCTGCCGGCCGAGCGCCAGCGCGGCGGCAGCGCCGACCAGACCGGCGCCGACCACCACCACCTGATAGCGTTCAGCACTCATCCGCGCGCCCCGAACATCATCCGCCGCGCGACGAAGCTTTTGAGCGGCGGCAGCACTTCCAGCGCCAGCAGGCCGAGCCCGCGCATATGGCGCAGCGGCGCGATGTCGTTGGAGAACACGCGCACCAGAAAATCGGTGAAGCCGACGCCGCCGAGCACATCGACGCGCCGGCCGCGCGCATAGGCGGCCAGCATGGCGGCGCTGCCGATCTCGCTCGTGGCCGTGTCCCCGCACAGGCTCGCCAGTTCCCAGGCATCGCGCAGGCCAATATTGAATCCCTGTCCCGCGACCGGATGCAGGGTCTGTGCGGCGTTGCCGATGCGCACCACGCGGTCGGCCGCCTCGCTGCCGGTATAGGCGAGTTTCAGCGGAAAGGTCTTGCGCGGGCTGGCTTGCAGGAAGCGTCCCTGCCGTCCGCCGAAGTGACGGGTCAGGGCAACCAGAAATTCCTCATCCGGAAGCTGGGCGATGCGTGCGGCGTCTTCGCGGCTGGCGGTCCACACCAGGGCGTATTTTTCACCTTTAGGCAGCAGCGCCGCCGGGCCTTCCGGGGTGAAGCGCTCGTAAGCCTGGTTGGCATGCGGCAGCTCGGTCTGCACTTCGCACACCACCGCCATCTGGTCGTAGTCGCGTTCGAATTTGGGTTTGGGCGCCGCCTCGCCGCGTCCGCCGTCGGCCACCACCACCAGCGCTGCATCGGCGCTTCGTCCATCCGCCAGGTAAAGCGTCGCGGCGTCCGCACCGGATTCGATGTGCTCCACGGCCACGCCGTAGTCGACCGCTATCTCGGCTTCACGTAACGCCTGCTTCAAAGCCGCAGTAAGCGTGGCGTAAGGCAATACATAGCCCAATGCCGGCACCTTCACCTCGTCGGCGGACAGCCTTGCCACGCCAAGTGCGCCGCGCTGGGAAACATGGATGCGGGTGATCGGCGTGACAGCTTCGAGCCGCCCCCATACGCCGAGGCGCTCGAGGATCAGGCGCGAGCCGTGCGACAGCGCCAGGGTGCGGCTGTCGGCGCGCGCAGCTTCCGGCTGCGCCTCGACCACCTGCGCAGCGATGCCCTGCTGTTGCAGCGCCAGCGCACACACCGCGCCGACCGGGCCGGCGCCAACGATCAGGACCGTGTTCAATGCTTCATCCAGTCTTCGATCTCGGCCACGGTCTTCGGCGGCATGGTCAGCACCTCGCAACCGGATTCGGTCACCGCCACGTCGTCCTCGATGCGGATGCCGATGTTCCATAATCCCTCGGGCACGTCGTCCGCCGGGCGGATGTACAGGCCCGGCTCGACGGTCAGCGTCATGCCCGGCACCAGCGGGCGCCATTCGCCGTGCAGTTTGTATTCGCCGGCGTCGTGCACGTCCATGCCGAGCCAGTGGCCGGTGCGGTGCATGTAGAAGCGGTTGTAGGCGCTCGATTCGATCAGGCCGTCGACCTCGCCGTGGAGCAGGCCGAGGTCGACCATGCCCTGCGTCAGTACGCGCACCGCCGTGTCGTGCGGGTCGTTCCAGTGGCCGCCCGGCCGAACCGCTGCGATGGCCTCTGCCTGCGCGGCCAGCACCAGTTCATAGGCGTCCTTCTGCGCCGCCGAAAAGCGGCCGTTCACCGGGAAGGTGCGGGTGATATCGGCCGCATAGCTGCCGAACTCGGCGGCGGCATCGATCAGCAGCAGGTCGCCGTCCTTGAGCGGCCTGTTGTTGAAGACGTAGTGCAGCACGCAAGCGTTGGCGCCGCTGGCGACGATGGAGGTGTAGGCCGGCGCCTCGGCGCCGCCGCGGCGGAAGGCGGAAAGCAACTCCGCCTCGATCTCGTATTCGTGCCCGCCCGGCCGGGTGGCGCGCATCGCACGACGATGCGCTTCGGTGGAAATCTCGGCGGCGCGGCGCATCAGGGCGAGCTCGTGGCCATCCTTGACCAGCCGCATCTCGTCCAGCCAGATGCGCGCGTCGACCATTTTGTTCGGCGCGTGCACGCCGCTGCGGGCCTTGCCGCGCACCGCGTTGAGCCAGCCCATCATCTGCGTGTCCCAGGCCATGTCGCGGCCGATGATGTACGACAGTAGCGGCTGGTTCTCGAGCAGTTTGGGCAGCTCCGCATCCAGCGCGTCGTAGGCGAAGGTGTCGTCGAAGGCGAAGACCTCGCGGGCCGCCGCCGGGCCATAACGGAAGCCGTCCCATATCTCCCGCTCTTCGTTCTTCTCGCGGCAGAACAGGATGTGGCGCGGCGCCTTGCCGCCCACCAGCACCACCACCGCCTCGGGCTCGTTGAAGCCGGTCAGCCAGTAGAAATAGCTGTCGTGCCGGTAGGGATAGTGGGTGTCGCGGTTGCGCGCCACCTCAGGGGCGGTGGCGATGACCATCACGCCTTCGCCCATCTGCTCCAGGACCCGCTGGCGGCGGGCATAGTAAATTGCGGAATCAGGCTGCATGGTGCTGTTTCAGTTCCTCGTCCAGGGCATTCAGGCGGGCCGGCGTGCCGACGTCTTCCCAGCGCCCGGCATAGTGTTCGCCGCTCGCGCGCCCGGCATCGATCGCCCGCCGCAGCAGCGGTGCGAGCGGCGCTTTTTCGCCCGCCGGGGTGTGGGCGAACAGCGCGCGGTGGTAGACGCCGATACCGGAAAAGGTCAGTCGAGAGTGGAGAGCGGAGAGCGGAGAGTCGGTGTTGTGAACCCGGCCGGCGTCCAGCACGAAGTCGCCCTGTGGATGATGCGGCGGATTGTCGACCAGCACCAGATGCGCCTGGTCGTGGCCGGCGGCGAGCCGCGCCATCGGCTCGGCCAGCCGGCCGAAATCGTATTCACAGTAGATGTCGCCATTCACCACGGCAAAGACCTCGGCATCGATAAGCGGCAGCGCGGTGGCGATGCCGCCGGCTGTTTCCAGCGCGCTGACTTCGCGCGAATACTCGATCGACACCCCAAATGCAGCGCCGTTCCCCAGCGCCGCCTCGATCTGCTCGCCGAGGTGGGCGTGGTTGATGACGATATGGGTGAAGCCCGCCGCATGCAGGCGTTCGATATGCCAGACGATGAGCGGCTTGCCACCGGCCACCAGCAGGGGCTTCGGCGTGTGGTCGGTCAGCGGGCGCATGCGCTCGCCGCGTCCGGCGGCCAGAATCATCGCCGTGGCAGCGCTCAAAACGTGTGCCCCACCTGCGGCTGTTTATCCTGCAGCGCATCCAGCAAATAGAACAACGGTTTCAATTCTATGTACCGTTCGCATACCTTGCGCAGGTAATGCATCACCAGCGGCATGTCCTTCAGATAGCCATCCTTGCCGTCGCGGTGATACAGCCGCGCAAAAATGCCGAGCACCTTGATATGGCGCTGTGCACCCATCCATTCGAAATCGCGCCAGAAGTCGCCAAAGTCCTTACGCACCGGCAAACCGGCGGCGCGCGCCTTTTCCCAGTAGCGAATCACCCAGTCGAGCTGATGCTCCTCATCCCACTGGATATAAGCATCGCGGTAGATCGAGGCGAGGTCGTAGGTAATGGGGCCATAGACCGCATCCTGGAAGTCGAGGATGCCGGGGTTGGGGTCTGACACCATCAGGTTGCGCGAATGCCAGTCGCGGTGCACGTACACCTGCGGCTGTGCAAGGTTGTTCGCCAGCAAATGTTCAAACGCGGTGTTGAGCGTGACCGCCTGGTCATCGGTCAGGCTTGCGCCCAGGTGTTTGCCTACGTACCACTCGGGGAACAGCATCAGTTCGCGGGTCAGCAGCGCACGGTCGTATTCCGGCAGCACGCCCGGCCGGCTCGCCTGCTGGATGCGGACCAGGGCGTCGTTCGACGCCAGATACAGATCACGGGCCGTGTTTTCATTGAGCGCCGACAGATAAGTGGTATTGCCCAGATCGGTCAGCAGCAGGAAGCCCTGGTCCAGGTCCTGCGCCAGCACCTGCGGCACATGCACCCCGGCATCGGCAAGCAGCCGGGCGACGGCAATAAAAGGACGGCAATCCTCGTGCGCCGGCGGCGCGTCCATCACGATATAATCCCGGCCTTTGGCAGTGACGCGAAAATAACGGCGAAAGCTGGCGTCGGCCGACGCCGGGGCGATGTCCAGCGAATCGCTCCCCAGCTGTCGGGCGGCCCAGTCCTGCAATGCTTGCAAACGTTCCACTAACTACGGCTCCGAATAACGCTGTCTTAAAAATAACCCTGGTCCGGATTTTACATCGCTTGTCCACCCTGCCCGGTTTTGCGCTCGTCGTGTTGTTGCTGTCTGCATCCTCTGCGGCCGCGGACGCGCTCGCGCTGAAAATGGATGCCGAACTCGGCGGTTCGGCGGCCGCCGGAAAGGCCGGGCCCCTGTTCCTGACCGCCGACCGCATCGAGTCGACCGCACCCAATATCCTCGAAGCCAGCGGCCATGTGGAAGCCCGGCAGGCCGGGCAGAACTTCTTTGCCAACTGGCTGCGCTACGACACCACGCTGAATTCCATCGAGGCACGCGGCCAGGTGCGGCTGGAACAGCCTGCGCTGCTGGTGAGCGGCGATTCGCTGAAACTCGATCTCGACGATTACAGCGGTGAACTCACCCAGCCGGTTTATCAGTTCACGGCCCAGCCGGGACGCGGCGATGCCGATCGCGTCGACTTCATCGACAAAAACAACTACACGCTGCAGGACGCCACCTACACGACCTGCCCGGTCGACAACGACGACTGGTTCCTCAAGGTGGGCCGCCTCGACATCGACAAGACCCGCAACGTGGGCACCGCGCGCAACGCCTCGCTGCATTTTCTCGGCGTGCCCATCCTGTATACGCCGTGGATGGACTTTCCGCTCGACAACGAGCGCAAGACCGGCCTGCTGGCGCCCACCATCGGCACCACCGAGCGTAGCGGCCTCGACATCCTGGTGCCGTATTACCTCAACCTCGCCCCCAACTACGACGCCACCCTGTATCCCCGCCTGCTGTCCAAGCGCGGCGTGCAGCTGGGCGGCGAATTCCGCTATTTGCTGAACGACGTGCGCGGCGAAAACCGTCTCGAATACCTGCCCAACGACGATGAAGCCGGCCGCTCGCGCTGGAGCGTGGCGCTCAACAACACCTACCGCCTGAACGCGAACACCGAGGCCGGCATGCTGTTCAACCGTGTGTCCGACGACGATTATTTTCGCGACCTGTCCAACCTGATTTCAAGTACTTCGGTCAGCCACCTCAATCGCGAAGCCTGGGTGACCACGCAGCATGCCCACTGGAATGCCGAACTGCGTGCACAAAGTTTCCAGACGCTGCAGGACTCCACGTCGACCACGCTCATCGAGGAGCCCTATGCACGGCTGCCGCACGCCCGCCTGGGCATGGCGCGGACGTTTGCAAACGGCCTCGAACTCAAGCTGGAAACCGAAGCCACGCGCTTTGCCCACCCCACCCGGGTCGAAGGCACCCGGGTGCTGGCCTACCCCACGCTGCGCCTGCCGCTCTCCAATTCGTTCGGCTTCCTCACCCCGCAGATCGGCTGGCACAGCAGCTATTACGCGCTGGACGACGACACGCTGGCCGAGCAGCGCATCACGCGCAACGTGCCCATCTTCAGCCTCGATTCCGGCGTCACCTTCGATCGCCCGTTCCACTTTGCCGGCCAGGATTACGAGCAGACGCTGGAACCGCGCGCCTACTATGTCTATGCGCCGTTCCGCGACCAGAGTGCGATCCCGGTGTTCGACACTGCGCTGCTGGATTTCAGCTACGCGCAGATGTTCACCGAGAACCAGTTCATCGGCGGCGACCGCATCAACGACGCCAACCAGCTGACGCTCGCCGTCACCAGCCGCTTCGTCGAGGCCGGCAGCGGACTGGAACGGCTGCAGGTCACCCTCGGCCAGCGCTATTACTTCAGCGCGCAGCAGGTCACCCTGCCAGGCGTGGCGCCGCGCACCAGCAATGCCACCGACCTGCTCGCCGCCGTCAGCGGACAGATCACGCGCGACTGGCGCATCGACACCGCCTGGCAGTTCGACACCCAGAACGGCACCACCATCCGCCAGAATCTCGGCGCATCCTACCGTCCCGGCCCGGGTCGCGCGTTGAACTTTGGCTATCGCTTCATAGACCAAACCACCGAGCAGGTCGATCTGTCGGGACAATGGCCGCTGGGTGATCGCTGGTACGGCATGTTCCGCTACAACTATTCGTTCCAGGACAACAAGCTGGTCGAAGGCCTGGCAGGGGTTGAATACAATGGCGGCTGCTGGTCGGTGCGTGCGGTGTTCCAGCGCTTGGCCACCAAGGAGGATCAGTCCACCGATGCGCTGTTCTTCCAGCTCGAGTTGAACGGAATGGGGCGCCTTGGCGCCAACCCGCTCGACGTTTTGAAACAAAGTGTTCCCGGATACAGGACCAGCAATGAAATTCTACAAACGCCCTGAATGGCGCCGTCCTCAATGGATGATGGCCCTGCTGATCGCCGCATCGAGCCTGATGCCGGTACACGCCGCGGTGCAGCCGCTCGATCACATCGTCGCCATCGTCAACGACGAAGTCATCACCCGCCAGGAACTCACCCGACGCTACCAGGAAGTGGCGCAGAGCCTGTCGCGGCAGAACACGCCGCTGCCGCCGCGCGAGGTGCTGGAAAAACAGCTGCTCGAACGCATGATCACCGAACTGGCGCTGCAACAGCACGCCCGCAGCACCGGCATACGCGTCGATCCGACCCAGGTCGAGCGCGCCCTGCAGCGTATCGCCGCGCAAAACAAGCTCGACATGGCGGGCCTTGCAGCCGCCCTGGAAAAAGATGGCCAGAGCCTCGACAGCATGCGCAAAACCATCCGCAATGAGATCCTGATTACCCGCGCCCGCGAACGCGACGTCGACAATCGCATCTCGGTCAGCGACGCCGAAATCGAAGGCTACCTGCAAACCCAGGTTCAGCAGGGCGTGGAAACCGAATACAACTTCTCCCACATCCTGATCACCGTGCCGGAGAACGCCACGCCCGAGATGATCCAGGCACGCCGCGCGCGCGCCGAGGACGTCATCGCCCAGCTTGCGTCAGGTGCCGATTTCGCCCAGCTGTCCGCCAGCCATTCCGATGCCCCCAATGCCATGCAGGGTGGCGCCTTCGGCTGGCGCGCCAGCGGCAAGATGCCGGCGCTGTTCGCCGAAGCCCTGAAGCCGCTGCAGCCCGGCCAGGTCGCTCCGCTGCGCAGAAGCAGCAACGGCTTCCACATCCTCAAGCTCAACGACAAGCGCGGGCTCGACGCCACCCTCAGCGTCACCCAGACGCACGCACGCCACATCCTCATCAAGACCAATGAACTCACCTCGGAGGCCGACGCCCGCAACCGCCTGCTGCAGTTGAAAGAGCGCATCGACAACGGCGTGAAATTCGACGAACTCGCGCGTCTGCATTCCGAGGACGGCAGCGCGTCCAAAGGCGGCGAACTGGGCTGGGTCAACCCCGGCGATACCGTGCCCGACTTCGAGAAGGCGATGAATGCGTTGAAACCCGGCGAAGTCAGCGGCCCCATCCAGTCGCCCTTCGGCTGGCACCTGATCCAGGTGCTGGAGCGCCGCGATCAGGACGTCACGCAGGAACGCCAGAAACTGCTGGCGCGCCAGGCTATCCGCGAGCGCAAGGCCGAGGAGGCCTTCGAGGACTGGGTCAGGCAGATCCGCGATGAGGCCTACGTCGAGCTGCGGACGATCGACTGATTCCAGCATGCCCCTGACGCTGCCCGTGCTCGCGCTGACCGCGGGCGAACCCGCCGGGATCGGCCCCGATCTCTGCATCGCACTTTCGCAGCAGGTGCTGCCGTGCCGCCTCACGGTGCTCGGCGATGTCGACGTGCTGCGCAACCGTGCGACGCAACTGGGCATCGCGGTCAATTTCATCAGCGGCGACACCATCCCCCCGCATCGGCCCGGCGCGCTGCACGTGCATCCCGTTCCGGTTGCCGCTCCCGTCACCGCCGGCGTGCTCGACCGTGACAACAGCGCCCATGTGCTGGCCCTGCTCGACGCCGCGCTCGCGGGCTGCATGAACGGCTCGTATCACGCCATGGTCACCGCGCCGGTTCACAAGGGCATCATCAACGACGCCGGCTTCGCCTTCACCGGCCACACCGAATACCTGGCCGACCACAGCGGCACGAAAAAAGTCGTGATGATGCTGGCCGGCGGCGGCCTGCGCGTCGCGCTGGCCACCACCCATTTGCCGCTGCGCGAGGTGGCCGATGCCATCACGCCTGCGCTGCTCGATGAAGTGATCCGCATCCTCTATGCCGACCTGCAAGCCAGGTTCGGCATCGCCCGCCCGCGCATCCTGGTGGCCGGCCTCAACCCGCACGCCGGCGAATCCGGCCACCTGGGGCGCGAGGAGATCGACATCATCGAGCCCGCGCTCGACCGCCTGCGCAGCGAGGGCATGGACCTGGTCGGCCCGCTGCCGGCCGACACCCTGTTCTCGCGCATTCGCCAGGAACCCTGCGACGCCGTGCTCGCGATGTATCACGACCAGGGCCTGCCCGTGCTCAAGTACGCCAGCTTCGGCGCCGGCGTGAACATCACGCTGGGCCTGCCCTTCATCCGCACCTCGGTCGACCACGGCACCGCGCTCGACCTCGCCGGCACGGGACGCGCGGAAGTGGGCAGCATGCTGACAGCAATCGACGTGACGATGGAGATGGTTGAGAGGCAGCGGAGAGTCGAGAGCGGAGAGTCGAGAGCAGGGAAGCGAGCGCCGACGGGATAGCGGCGCCCCGCTCTCCGCTTACAACTCTCCGCTCTCGACTCTCGACCACAATGCACACCCCCCGCAAGCGCTTCGGCCAGAACTTCCTCATCGACGACGGCATCATCCATGCCATCGTCAACGCCATCCATCCGCAGGCGGGCGAAACCGTCGTCGAGATCGGCCCCGGCCTGGGGGCGCTGACCAAGCCTCTGCTCGAACGCCTGCCGCACCTGCATGCGGTCGAGCTCGACCGCGATATCGTCGCGCGCCTGCAACGCGCCTGGCCGGCCGAGCGGCTCACCCTTCACAGCTGCGACGCGCTGAAGTTCGATTTCGGCACACTGGGCCACGACCTGCGCATCATCGGCAACCTGCCCTACAACATTTCCACGCCGCTGCTGTTTCACCTGATGGAGTTTTCCGCGCACATCCGCGACATGACCTTCATGCTGCAGAAGGAAGTCGTCGAACGCATGGTCGCCGAGCCCTCCAGCGGCGATTACGGGCGGCTGTCGATCATGCTGCAGCGCCGCTTCCATCTGGAATGGCTGCTCGACGTGCCGCCCACTGCCTTCAACCCGCCGCCCAAGGTCGATTCGGCTGTGGTGCGGCTGATCCCCAAGACCCCGGCTGAAATCGTGCCGCTCGACGAGGCGCTGTTTTCGCGCGTGGTTGCCGCCGCGTTTTCGCAGCGCCGCAAGACGCTGCGAAACACGCTGGGCAGCCTGATGAAGCCGGAGGACTTCGCGGCGATCGGGATCGACGCCGGCAAGCGCGCCGAGAATCTCGCCGTCGCCGACTACGAGGCCATCACCCGGCACCTCGGCAGTTTGCAGCGGCCCGCTGGATAAAGCTCAGTCAGTCAGGAAGGGATAGTCGGTGTAACCCTTCTCTTCCCCGCTGTAGAGCGTTTCGTAATCGGGGGCATTAAGCGGCGCGGCGCGACGGAAGCGCTCGACCAGATCGGGGTTGGCCAAGAGCAGACGGCCAAACGCAATCGCATCGGCCGCGCCGGACGTCACGGTCTGCTGCGCCGTGTCGAAGTCGTAGCCGTTGTTGCGGATGAAATTGCCCGAATACAGCGCACGCATGCGGTCGTAATCGAAGGGCACCCATTCTTCCTGGGGTACGCCGCCGGTTCCCTGCAACACGTCGAGGAAGGCCAGGTTCAGCGGATTCAGTTGCGTGACGACGTAATCGAACGTCTCCTGTGGGTGCTCGTCGCTGATGTCGTTGAACGTCGTCACCGGCGACAGCCGCAGGCCGACGCGGTCGCTGCCGATGGCACCGCACACCGCCTCCATCACCTCAAGCAACAGGCGCGCACGGTTTTCGGTGCTGCCTCCATAGGCATCGGTGCGCCGGTTGGTGGACGAGCGCAGGAACTGGTCCAGCAGGTAGCCATTGCCGGCATGAATCTCCACCCCGTCAAAACCCGCCTCCATCGCATTGTGGGCCGCCTGGGCGTAGCGTTCGACCAGGGCGGAAATTTCCGCAAGATCGAGCACGCGCGGGGTGACGTAATCCTTCATGCTCTGCCCGGTGAACACCTGCCCGGCGGGGCGAATCGCCGACGGCGCCACCGGCAGGGCGCCGCCCGGCTGCAGGTCGGGATGCGAAATCCGTCCCACATGCCACAACTGCAGCACGATCTTGCCGCCTGCGCCATGCACCGCCTCGGTCACCTGCATCCAGCCGGCGACCTGCTCGGGCGTATGGATACCGGGCGTGCGCGGATAGCCGTGCCCCTCCGCGCAGATCGGCGACGCCTCGGTCAGGATCAATCCGGCCGATGCGCGCTGACGATAGTATTCGGCGATCAGCGGCGTCGGCACATTGCCGGCCCCGGCACGGTTGCGCGTAAGCGATGACATCACCACCCGGTTGGCCAGGTCGATGGCGCCGAAACGGGCGGGAGAAAAAAGATCTGTCACGTTTGGAATCCTTTGAGTTGAGCCCTGCGGGCGATTAATGGCAGAGGTGTTGTGAGGCCCGCTTTGCGGATACAAGTTCCGGCGTTCATCCTGGATCAAGACCGCTTTCATCAAGATAGCCAGCGCCGGGATTTACTTGTGGCCCCAAACCTGGCGACAATCCTGCTTATGCTTGATACCGGCCTGCGGCCAAGGAATTGAAACATGATCGAGAATCAGGAACGATTCAGTCGGGCGATGTCGCTGTTCGACGCTGCCAATGCGGAAGACCCCAATCAGGACGAGGGTCAGCCGAAGGAACTGCTGTACGCCCAGCGCATGTCGGACATGATCGCCCGCTTTGCCCCGGACGCGTCCGAAGCGGCCCAGCTGGCGGTGCGCGCCCAGCACATCCAGCGCTGGAAAGTACCGCGCAATACCTATCCGATGACCAAGGAAGGCTATCACGCGTGGCGTACTGGCCTTTACTCATTCCAGGCAGACACCGCGGGTGAGCTGATGCGCCAGGCCGGCTACGATGATGCGATGATCGAGCGCGTCAAGAAGGCGGTGGGCAAGCGCGGCATCAAGAGCAATCCGGATACGCAGATGCTGGAGGATGTCGCCGGCCTGGTCTTCATCGAGCATTACATGCTGGCCTTCGCGCACAGCAAGCCCGAATACGACGAAGCGAAGTGGCTGGAGATCATCCGCAAGACGTGGAAAAAGATGTCGAAGAACGCCCAGGCCTTTGCCCTGTCCGGCAAGATCAAATTGCCGGAACCCCTGGTGCCGCTGATCACTGTGGCGATCAGTCGGTAAGCTACTCCGCCCACTCCTTCACCCACCCCGCGGTGCCCTTCTGGATGAACTCGATCGGGTAACCGTCCGGGTCCTCGATGAAGGCAATCACCGTGGTGCTATGCGACATCGGTCCGGCCGGGCGCAGCACCTTGCCGCCTTTCGCCGCCGCGGCGTCGCAGGCGGAATAGGCGTCGTCGACCTCGATCGCGATGTGGCCGTAGCCGCTGCCGATCTCGTATTTGTCGACGCCCCAGTTGTAGGTGAGCTCAAGCACGGCCGCACGGTCTTCGCTGTCGTAGCCGACGAAGGCGAGGGTGAACTTGCCGCCGGGATAATCCTTGCGGCGCAGCAGTCGCATCCCCAGGACGCTGGTGTAGAAATCGATCGAGCGATCGAGATCGCCGACGCGCAACATGGTGTGGAGAATTCGCATGATGGTCTTCCAGGAAAAACATGTATCCGCGAAGTACGCGAAGGGACACGAAGAAAATCAAAAACCGTTCTGAAGGCTCATCTGGAGTGCAAGCATTGAGCCAAAACTCACGACACCGAATCGGTTTTCTTGGCGTTTCTTCGCGTACTTCGCGGATAAAAAACTTTTCCAAAATCAAACCTGAAACAGCGCCGCCCCCATTGTGCGCAATTCGGCGCGTCGTGCCAACGCATCGGGACACAGCGCGGCGACCTGCGCCCAGAAGCGCGGCGAATGGTCGAGGTGAACCAGATGGGCCAGCTCGTGCGCGGCAACGTAGTCGATCAGCGCGAGCGGCGCCTGCACCAGCCGCCAGTTGAGACGGATGTGGCCGCGCCGGGTGCAGCTGCCCCACTGGGTCTGCGCATTGGACAGGGCAAAACGGCTGGGCGCGCGCCCCAGCTTCTGCGCAATGCGCGCCAGCCGCCAGGCCAGCAGTCGCTCGGCACGCGCGATGAGCCAGGCGCGCACCACCGCGTTCACCTCCACACCGGGCGGCGCATACACCCGCAGCGTATCGCCGTGGCGGCGTATTTCGTGGAAAAGCGAAGGCCGGATATCGAGCGCCAGCCGGCGTCCCAGGTAGTGCAATGCGTTGACGGGCCCCGACTCCGTCTGCGGCACGCGCGCCTGCATGCGCGACCAGGAGCGGCGCAGCCAGTCGTGCTGCTGCAACACGTAATGTTCGATTTCGGCGCGCGGCGTCCAGCTCGGCGCGTGGATGCGCACTTCGCATGCGGTGACGGTCAGCCCGAGGGTGCGGCGGCGGCGCGAGCGGCGCAGCTGATACGGGACGGCGGCGTCGCCGATCTGCAGGACGCCGCTATTGGTGTGCGGCAGCAGGGGGCAGCCTCGTCATTTCGGTTTCGATCCAGGCCTCGACCGCACGGGTGAGCTCGGCGGCGCTTTTGCCCGCCGTCTCGATCACCGGGCCGATGCGAACGGTGACGGTGCCGGGACGTTTGATGAAGGCATTCTTCGGCCACACTTCGCCGGCGTTGTGCGCCACCGGCACGATGGGCGCGCCGGTTTCCGCCGCCAGCCAGCTGCCGCCGATGCCGTAGCGGCCCTTTTCGCCTGGCGCGACGCGCGTGCCTTCGGGAAACACCAGCACCCAGAACCCCTGCGCGAGCTTTTCCCTGCCCTGCTTGACGATCTGCTTCAGCGCCTCGCGCCCGGCGCCGCGGTCGATGGCAATCGGCGAGAGCATCTGGAAAGCCCAGCCGAAAAACGGCACCATGAGCAGCTCCCGCTTGATCACCGGCGAGACGGGCGGAAACAGGAACAGGAAGGCCACCGTCTCCCACGCCGACTGGTGCTTGGCGAGGATGATGGCCGGCTGCTTCGGCAGGTGCTCGCGCCCTTCCACCACATAGCGGATGCCCAGCACCCAGCGCGCCAGCCAGATCACCGTGCGGTTGTAGCCGGTGATCAACTGGTAACGCACGTGCGCCGAAAAAGGAAAGCTGAGGAAGGCAACCAGGCTGAAGAAGATCGTCAGCGCGGTCTGCAGGACCGCGAAAATCAAAGAGCGGATCAGGCTCATGCCGCAACCTTGAGCAGGTATTCGACCACTTCGCTCAGATCGGCAAACACCGGGGTGTTCTCCGGCAGCCCGCCCGCCGCCAGCGTTCTTTCGCCCTTGCCGGTTTTGACCAGCAGCGGTCTTGCGCCCACGCTGGCCGCCGCCTGCAGGTCGCGCAGCGAATCGCCGACGGCAGGCACGTCGCCCAGATCACGGCCGTAGCGCGCGGCGATTTCGGCGAACAGCCCTGACCGGGGCTTGCGGCAAGCGCAGTCCATCTCGGCCGCATGCGGACAGTAAAACACCGCCTCGATGCGCCCGCCCGCCTGCGCGGCCGCCTTGTGCATCTTGGCGTGGATGGCATTGAGCGTCGCCATCTCGAACAGCCCGCGCGCCAGCCCCGACTGGTTGGTCGCCACCACCACGCGCCAGCCCTCGCGCGTCAGCCGCGCAATCGCTTCCAGGCTGCCGGGAATGGGCTTCCATTCGTCCGGCGACTTGATGAACTGCTCGGAGCCGAAGTTGATGACGCCGTCGCGGTCGAGAATGATGAGTTTCATGGCTTAACTCCTGCCGGACCAAGATCGCATGTTACGCCGCCAGCCGCGACAAGTCCGCCACCCGGTTCATGGTCCGGTGCAGCTGGTTCAACAGCGCCAGCCGGTTGGCTTTCAGGGCGGGATCGTCGGCGTTAACCATCACCTGGTCGAAGAAGGCGTCGACCGGGGTCTTCAGTGCGGCCAGCTTCTGCAACGAGGCCGCATACTCGCCCGCCTCGAAATCCGCGTCGGCTTTCAATCCAATGTCCGCCAGCGCGGCCACCAGGTCTTTTTCTGCTGCTTCGATGCAGCATGCGGGATCGGGCGCATCGCTCACCGGGCCTTCGGCTTTCTTCAGGATATTGCCGACGCGCTTGTTCGCCGCAGCCAGGCTGGGCGACTCCGGCAGCAAGGCAAACGCCTGCACCGCGCGCAGCCGCTTGGCAACGTCATGCAGCGGCGGCAGGTTCGAAAACACGGCGGCCACCGCCTCGGCGCCGAACACGGGCGTCAGCTGGTTGGCGTTGCGTTCGTAGATGAACAGCTTGAGCTCTTCGGCCACGTTGCCGTCCAGCATGCCCGCAGGGAAGACCGACAGGCCGAACGCGATCAGTTCGTCGAGATTCAGCGGCAATTCCGCCTTGTCCCGGGCAAACACGGCCCCCAGCAGCTGGAAGGACTTGATGACCGAGAGCGCGTGACGGCGCAGGGCGAACGGATCCTTGTCGCCTGTCGGCCTGAGTCCGATCCCCCAGATGCCCACCAGCGTTTCCATCCGGTCGGCGATCTGCAGCACTTCGCTGATGAGGTTGGAGACGTCTTCCGTCTCCTCGCGGCGCACCAGATACTGATCCGCGATCGCCTGGGCAACCTTCTCGTCCTCGCCGTCATGGCGCGCGTAATAGCCGCCCATGATGCCCTGCAGTTCGGGGAACTCACCCACCATGTCGGTCAGCAGATCGGCTTTTGCGAGTTCCGCGGCGCGGTCCGCCAGGACGACATCCGCGCCGATTTTTTCAGCCACCCAGCGGGCGATGGCGCGGACGCGTTCGACCCGATCGCCCTGGGTGCCGAGCTTGTTGTGATACACCACCTTCGCCAGCCCCGGCACGCGCGAACCCAGGGTCTTCTTGCGGTCCTGATCGAAGAAGAACTTGGCATCGGCCAGACGCGGGCGCACCACGCGTTCGTTGCCCTGGATCACGGCAGACGCATCGGCGGGCGAGATGTTGGATACGATGAGAAACTGGTGGGTCAGCTTGCCGTTCTTGTCCAGCAGCGGGAAGTATTTCTGGTTCGCCTTCATCGTGAGAATCAGGCATTCCTGCGGCACTTCGAGGAAGACTTGTTCAAACTGGCCGACCAGCACATTGGGGCGCTCGACCAGCGCGGTGACCTCGTCCAGCAGGGCGTCGTCCTCGATCGGCTTCAAGCCTGACGGCGCGGCGGCAGCCTGCACCTGGCGAACGATCTCGGCGCGGCGTTCGGCAAAGCTGGCGATCACCGCCCCTTCGTCTTTCAATTGGCTGGCGTAGCTGTCTGCACTTTGAATCACCACCGGGCTGACGCGCGCCTCGAAGCGATGACCCTGCGTGTCGCGCCCGGCCTGCAAACCCAGCACGGACAACGGCACGATGTCGGCGCCGTGCAGCGCGACCACGCCGTGCACCGGACGCACGAAGTTGACGCTGCTCCAGCCGTCGGCCAGCTGGTACTGCATCACCTTCGGGATAGGCAGCTTCGCCATCGCGGTTTCGAGCGCATGCTGCAGGCCGTCGGCGAGCGTCGTGCCCGGCGCGATGCTGTCATGGAACAGCGCCTCGTTCTTGCCGTCCGCCGCGCGGCGCAACTGGCCGACCGCGGATGCATCGGCGCCCAGCGCAGCCAGTCGCTTCAGCAGCGCGGGCGTGGCATTGCCGTCCGCATCCAGTCCCACGGCAACCGGCATCAGCTTGGTCGACACCGGCTTGTCGGCGGCGCGCGCCAGCACGCTTTCGACATGCACGCCGAGGCGGCGCGGCGAAGCGAACCGGGTGACCGTGGCATTTGAATCGGCCAACCCCTGCGCAACCAGACTCTCGGCCAGTGCAGCGGCGAAGGCCTCGCCCAGCTTCTTCAGCGCCTTGGGCGGCAGTTCCTCGACGAACAATTCAACCAGTAGATTTGCTGCCTTCATCACATCGGTGCTCATGCTGCCGCCTTCTTTGCCATGTCCGCCGTCACTTCATCCGCCCACGCACGCGGCGCCATCGGGAAGCCGAGCCGCGCGCGGCTGTCGAGATAGCTCTTCGCCACCGCTCGCGCCAGGTTGCGGATGCGTCCGATGTAGGCCGCGCGCTCGGTCACCGAAATCGCGCCGCGCGCATCCAGCAGGTTGAAGGTGTGCGCGGCCTTCAGCACCTGCTCATAGGCCGGCAGCGCAAGCTGCGCCGCCACCAGTTCCTGGGCCGTCTGCTCGTGCGCGGAAAAGGCGGTGAGCAGGAAATCGACGTCGCTGTGCTCGAAGTTGTAGGTCGACTGCTCGACTTCGTTCTGGTGATAGACGTCGCGGTAGGTCAGCCCCTCGGTCCAGACGAGGTCGTACACGCTCTCGACGCCCTGCAGATACATGGCGAGGCGCTCAAGGCCATAGGTGATCTCGCCGGTGATCGGCTTGCAGTCGATGCCGCCGACCTGCTGGAAATAGGTGAACTGGGTGACTTCCATGCCGTTCAGCCACACCTCCCAGCCCAGCCCCCAGGCCCCGAGCGTGGGGTTTTCCCAGTCGTCCTCGACGAAGCGCACGTCGTTCTTTTTCAGATCGAAGCCGAGCGCTTCGAGCGAGCCGAGATAGAGTTCAAGGATGTCCGCCGGCGCGGGTTTGAGCACCACTTGGAACTGGTAGTAGTGCTGCAGCCGGTTGGGGTTGTCGCCGTAGCGGCCGTCCTTGGGGCGGCGCGAGGGCTGCACGTAGGCGGCCTTCCAGGGTTCGGGCCCGAGCGCGCGCAGGAAGGTCGCGGTATGCGAGGTGCCCGCGCCGACTTCCATGTCGTAGGGCTGCAGGAGCGCGCAGCCGCGCTCGGCCCAGTAGCGCTGCAGGGTGAGGATGATGTCCTGAAAGGTGGGTTTCACGGCGGATTTGCGGCTTTTCGGGAAAGGCACATTTTAACGTGGTTGGGATTGGTTTCGTTGTTGGTTGTAATCGGGGATGTCGCTTGACTACTGACCGTTGGCCGGGGGTAGCCCGGCAGCTAGTCACTTTCTTTTGTCTCGCCAAAAGAAAGTAACCCAAGAAAAGGCGACCCCGCTCATCCCCGAAACCCCGGAAATTGAGCCTGCCGGACGGGCGGCAAAGAACTCGCCCCGCTTTATTTGTATTTCGAAGGTGAGCGGGGCTCAAACACCTTTGCCGCTGATCCGCCCGGCAGGCTCAATTTCCGGCGGGACTGAGAGGGGCGACAAGTCAAAACCAGGCCAGTAATGACGGGGCGGTTTGTATGCTTGGGGAGCCTCACTTCGAAGCCCTCGATCCGGTTCGCGACGGTTGCTCACCGTCAAACTGGTTTTGACTTTCCTCCCCTTACAGACCCGCCGAAGATCAAGTGCGTCTGGTGGATCAGCGGCAAAGGTGTTTGAGCCCCGCCCACAAAAAACCAATTAAACACATCAAAGGCGGGGCGAGTTCTTTGCCGCCCACCCGACGCGCTTGATCTTCGGGAATTTGGGACTGTCGGGGTCGCCTTCTTTTGGTTACTTTTCTTGGCGAGACAAGAAAAGTAACTAGCCGCCGGGCTACCCCCGGCCAACGCGCCTCAGGTTATAGAAAGCCTGACTACTCGGCCGTGCTCCGCGCCAAACCAAAGACTGGATTGCTTCGGCGCTACGCGCCTCGCAATGACGAAACCGAACGGGCCTTAGGCGCTCGCTGCTTCCAGCGCCTCAATCTCCCCCGACAACTCCAGCCACCGCTCCTCCTCCCGCGCCAACTCGTCGTTGACGTGCTGCAGCTGCCCCCCCACTGCAGTGATGTCCTCGACCGACAGTTTCCCTGTCAGCCGCGCCTCAAGCGCAGCCTTCTCCGCATGCAGCGCCGCCAGACTCTTGTCGAGTTTCTCCAGCGACTGCTTCAGCGGCTTGAGCTTGCCTGAAGGCGCAGCGCGCTTGACCGCCACCGGCGCAGGTGCCGGCTTGGGCGCTTCAGCAAGCCTGCCCGCTTCCTTCAGGCTTTCGCGCAGCCGCTTCCCCTCCTCCAGCAGATAACGCTGGTAATCGTCCAGGTCGCCGTCGAACGGTTCCACCCCGCCGCGCGTGACCAGCCAGAATTCGTCGCACACCGAACGCAGCAGGGCGCGGTCGTGGCTGACCAGCATGAGGGTGCCTTCGAATTCGTTGAGCGCCATCGCCAGCGCTTCGCGCGTGGCCAGGTCAAGGTGGTTGGTCGGCTCGTCCAGCAGCAAAAGATTCGGCCGCTGCCACACGATCATGCACAGCACCAGCCGTGCCTTTTCGCCGCCGCTCATGGTGCCGACGGCCTGCTTGACCATGTCGCCGTTGAAGTTGAAGGTGCCGAGGAAGGTGCGCAGGTCCTGCTCGCGGCTGCTGAACTGGCCGGCGCCGCCGTTGGCGATGGTGTCGCGGGCGAGGCGGATCATGTGCTCCAGCGGGGTATCCAGGGGGCGCAGCACGTCCAGTTCCTGCTGCGCGAAGTAGCCGATGTTGAGGCCGCGGCCTTCGGTCACGGCGCCGGCGGCCACCGGCAGGGTGCGCGCGATGGTTTTCACCAGCGTCGACTTACCCTGGCCGTTGGCGCCGAGGATGCCGATGCGCTGCCCGGCAAAGACCGACTTGCTGACGTGCTGCACGATCACCGTCGGCGGGGTGCCGGCAGGCGCATCCGCCGGCGGCGGGTAGCCGAAGCTGGCGTCGTCGATGGTCAGCATGGGGTTGGGCAGGTTCTGTGGCTCCTTGAACTCGAAGGTGAAATCTGCCGTGGCCAGCAAAGGCGCCAGGCGCTCCATGCGGTCCAGCGCCTTGACCCGGCTTTGCGCCTGCTTGGCCTTGCTGGCCTTGGCCTTGAAGCGGTCGATGAATTTCTGCAGGTGGGCGATCTTGTCCTGCTGCTTGGAGAACGCCGCCTGCTGTAACGCCATCTGCTCGGCGCGCATGTCTTCGAAGGTGCTGTAGTTGCCGCCGTAGCGGGTGAGCTGGCCGTTTTCGATGTGGATGGTGACGTTGGTCACCGCATCGAGAAATTCGCGGTCGTGGCTGATCACCAGCATGGTGCCGGGGTATTTCTTCAGCCAGGCTTCCAGCCACACCAGGGCGTCGAGATCGAGGTGGTTGGTCGGTTCGTCGAGCAGCAGCAGGTCGGACGGGCACATCAGCGCGCGGGCGAGCTGCAGGCGCATGCGCCAGCCGCCGGAAAAGCTGTTGACCGGCTGGTTGAGTTCGCGCACCTGGAAGCCCAGGCCAAGGATCAGCGATTGCGCGCGCGACTGCGCGTCGTGGGCGCCGGCGTCGTGCAGCGCCATGTAGGCGTGCGCCATGCGTTCGCCGTCGTCGCTTTCCTCGGCGGCGGTGACCTCGGCCTGCGCCGCAGCCAAGAGGGTGTCACCGGCGATGACGAAATCGGTCGCGGGATCGGACGTCTCCGGCATGTCCTGCGCCACCTGCGCCATGCGCCACTGCGAAGGAATGGAAAAGTCGCCCTTGTCTTCGTGCAGGGTGCCGTTCAATAGCGCGAAGAGGCTGGACTTGCCGGCGCCGTTGCGCCCGACCAGACCGACCTTTTCACCGGGATTGATGGATACCGACGCGTTGTCGAGCAATACCTTGGCGCTACGCCGCAGGCTGAGATTCTTGAGGATGATCATGCAGAAGATGCGGCGCGCAGGACACGCCCCGCCCAAATCGTAAAGCCGGATTCTACCCTGTCGCCTTTTTCGCGCCTGTTTGAGGTGTCATTTGTTTGCCGCTTCGACACGGGATGACGGGTTTCCGTCAATCCGCGCCCCCCTTCCTGCCGGGGCCGTCCATCGCCAAGTTTCAACAGATTGTTTTAACTGGTGTTTTTTTATCGTTCCAGGGGCGGGCCGCGTGGCACAGGCGTTGCAAGTAATCAGGCAAGCAACCCCACCAAGGAGAACATCATGAAACTGCAATTCGGCCAAAACCAACTGGTTCTCGAACTCAGCGCCTCGCCCTTTGCCTGGTTTCACGGAGAGACCGAGCGCATGAGCCTCACCAGCCTGTCGCTGCTGTTCGTGCAGTTCTCGCTGTTCGCCCGCCAGCACGCTGCGTAATGCAAGTTGGTCGAGCCACGAACGTGAGCATCAGTTTTTCCCGCTCGCCGCTGGGGTTTTTCAGCGGCAGCACCTGCCGGATGACGATGATCAGCCTGACCTTGCTGTTCATCGAGTTCCGGATCATGCAGCAGGTGCCGCAACACGCGCCCAAGCTGGATTGATCTAGCAGCCCATCGGACTTAAAGGAAATCGGCTGCAAATTTGCCTGGCCGGTCCATATTTCGCCGCTTTTTTAGGCAATAGAACGACTATTGCCCTGCAAAATCGTCAAAATCTGTCCTCGCCCAGCCAAATTTTCGCTTCGATTCTTTAAGTCCGACGGGCTGCTAGCGGGGCATTTCCAGCACGGCCTCCAGGCCGCCTGCCGCACGGTTCCTGAGCGTGACCCTGCAGCCGTTTGTTTCCGCCAGCTGGCGCACGATCGCCAGCCCCAGCCCGGTTCCCCCGGTAGCCTGCGAGCGCGACCCCTCCAGCCGGTAAAACGGCCTGAACACTTTCTCCAGTTGATCCTCCGGGATGCCCGCGCCGGCATCGCGCACGATCACCCGCGCCTGTGTGTCGGCGCATTCCAGAACCAGTTCGACCGGCGCGCCGCCGCCGTAGCGCTGGGCGTTCTGGACCAGGTTAGACACGATTTGCCGCACCGCCAGCCGGCCGGCCTCGACCATGCAGGGGGCCGCACCCGGCCACGGCAGACTGGCATCGGCTGCCACCTCTTCCAGCAGGCCCGCAAGATCGAAGCGCGCCTTTTGCTCCGGCCGCGTGGTGCGCGCCAGTTCCAGGTAGCCGGTAATCAACCTGTTCATGTCGGCCAGATCGGCCACCGCGCGGTCAATCCGTGCGCTATTGGAGTTGGCGCGGTCAATCCGCGCGTCAGTAGAGTTGGCACGGTCGATTCGCGCAGGACTGGGGTCGTCGCGCAGCATTTCAAGGTTGAGTTGCAGGCGCGTCATCGGCGTGCGCAGGTCGTGCGAGATGCCCGCCAGCAAGGTGGTGCGGTTGTCCAGCAGTTCGCGCACCTCGGCCGCCATGGTGTTGAAGCGGCGGGCGAGTTCGGCCAGTTCGGCGGGGCCAGTTTCCGGCAAGGGCTCGGGGAGTTCGCCCGCGCCCACCTGGCTGGCCGCCAGCGACGCACGCGCCAGCGGCACGGTGATGCGACGCACCAGGAAAAGGGCGGTCAGCAAACTGAGCAAGGTGCCCAGCACGACCACCGCGATGGCCGCCAGCGGCAACTTGACGGCATAGCGATTGGGGAAAAAGCCGACGCGAAGATCGTGCCCGCCCACCGGGATGTCCAGCCACGCCGCCGCCTTGTCCGGCACCCCGCGCAAAACGACTGTCTCGCCCGCGCGACGGCTCAACGCGGCTTCGATCTGCTTGCGAAAGGCGAAGCGCGGCGCGTCCGCCGTCGCCCCGACGTCGACCGTGGTCAAGCGCAGGCCGTGGCGGCGCGCCAGTTCGCGCTCGAATGCCGCGCGCGTCTCGGGCGGCAGCTCCACCCAGGTCTGCGCCGACAGCACGATCAGGCCGGCCAGATCGTCGGCCGAGCGCTCCGCCACCGGCACGATCAGGGTGCGCGTCACCACCCAGAATGCTGCCACCTGGAACACGATGAAGGCCAGTGCCAGCGTCAGCGCGGTGCGGGCGAACAGCGAGCGGGTGATGGACTTCATAGCGGATCCCATTCCATTTCAAAACCGGAAAGATCGCGAAGGCAAGCCGATGACAGTACAAACAGTACGGCGAGGCGCGGCCGACAAAGAGATTTCCGGTTTTGGAATGGAATCACCCCTTGCCCTGCGGCACGAACAGATAGCCCTGTCCACGCTGGGTGCGGATGTAGGCGGGGTTGGCCGGGTCGTCCTCGATTTTCTTGCGCAGGCGGTTCACCCGCACGTCGATGCTGCGGTCGAACGGGTCGCGTTCGAAGCCGCGCAACTGGTCCATCAGCCAGTCGCGCGACAACGCGCGGTTGGCGTGGGTGACAAAGATTTCAAGCAGTTCGTATTCGCCGCCGGTGAGCGTGATTTCGGCGCCGTCGCGAGTGAGCGTACGGGCGTCGAGGTTGACGCTGAAGGGGCCGAAATGCACCCGCCGCGCGGTGTCGGTCGCGGCCGGCGTGGCCGCCCCGCCGTGCCGCCGCATCACCGCGCGAACACGTGCCAGCAGTTCGCGCGGATTGAAGGGCTTGGGCAGGTAATCATCGGCGCCGACTTCGAGTCCGATGATGCGGTCGATATCCTCGCCCTTGGCCGACAGCATGATGATGGGCGGGAAGCCCGGCTGCCCGCGCAGTCGCCGCGCCACCGACAGGCCATCCTCGCCCGGCATCATCCAGTCGAGCACCAGCAGCTCGGGCAGCCGCGTGGCAAGCAGGCGGTCCAGCGCCACCGCGTCTTCGGCGGTCTCCACCACATAGCCCTGGCTGGTCAGATATTCGGCGACCAGCTCGCGGATGCCGGGATCGTCGTCGGTGACATAAATCGTGTCTTTTTCCATGCGGCAACTATAGCAGCGCGAATTCGCTGCCATTACCCATCCGGTTACACACTGTTACAAAATCCCCCTTGCGTGAAACAGTGCGCTTACTTTCCTCAACCAAACTGCGAAGCGTGGAAGCCAGACAAGGCGGCCACAGAAATGGAGACGACGATGAATGCACGACAACTTGGAATATTCGGACTGGCAGCACTGGGACTGGCGCTGACCGCTCCGGTTCAGGCCGCACCCGATTTCATGGATGGCGCGTTCATCGTGGCCCAGCGCGACCGTACCGAAGAAGCACGCCAGGAGCGGCGCGAAGCCCGCAAGGACGAGCGCCGCGCAACCCGGCGTGAAGCCGGGCGCGAGGAACCGCAAGGCTACGGCTACGGCTACGAGCGTCGCCAGCAACAACGATCTGAAGAAGACGACCGCAGCCGCGGGCGCCGCTGAACCCGGTCGATTTGAAGCAACAAGGAGAGTAACGATGAAATCACGCACCCTGAACACCACCCTGAACACCACCCTGATTGCCGCACTGCTTGCCGCCAGCGGCGCCGCGCAGGCCGGCCCCGGCCGAGGCGACGGTGACGGCTTCACCACCCGTGCCAGGGTGCTGGCCAGCACGCCGGTCTACGAGACGGTCAACGAGCCGCGCCGCGAATGCTGGACCGAAACCGTCGGCCATGAGACCCGCAGCACTCGCGAAGGCAGCAGCACGGGCGGCGCGATCCTCGGCGCCATCGCCGGCGGCCTGATCGGCTCCACGGTCGGCAAGGGCGACGGCAGGGTGGCCGCCGCCGCGGTGGGCGCCGCCACCGGTGCCGTGGTGGGCGACCGCTGGAACGATGGCAGCACCCGCTACGAATCGCGGCCGCAACAGGTGGAACGCTGCCGCACCCAGGACAACTTCCGCCAGGTCGTGACCGGCTACGACGTGCGCTATCGCTTCCAGGATCGCGAATACAGCACCTACCTGCCTTACGACCCGGGCAAGTGGCTGACCCTGAATGTGAGTTTCACCGTGGCAAACGATCCGCGCGGCGAGCGCTGGAACAGCAGCCACAACAAATGGAAGGACTGATGCCCATCCGGGCGCAGCCGATCCCCGTCTGAAAGGAGACCCACCATGTTACGCACACTGTTGATTGCATCCGCCCTGCTGACTGCCTCCGGCACTGCCCTTGCCCGCGGCGACGACCACTCCGGCCGCGTGGTCTCGGTCGAGCCCCATTTCGCCATCGCGTTCGGCACCCGCCACCACGATGGTTTCCGCGTGCTGTACGAATCCGGCGGAACCCGCTACTGGACCCACACCCCTTATCATCCCGGCCATGTCATCGTGCTGCCGCCTCCCCATCACCGCGTGAAGCACGTATATCACCATCGGGATCACCGAGGCGGCTGGGATGACCGGCGCGACTGGCGCGACGATCGTCGTGATCACCACAACGACCGGCGCGACCACCGTCGCCACGGTCGCGACTAGGCAGGCGATGGGCCCGGGTTTTCCCGGGCCCATTTATTTGACGGCCGCCCTGGGCGATTGATTATTCGTGATGCACGACAAACGCGACTTCGGTGGTGAAATTGCCGACGCCGCGATGGTTGGTCAGCGTCCAGCCGGCGTCCTTGAGATGGTGCGTCAACTCGCGCGTCATCGCCGGGTTGCCGCAGATCATCACGCGGTCCAGTTCGGGATCGGGCGCGGGCAGGCCGAGGCGCTGCGACAGCACGCCGGAACGAAACAGGTCGCTACCGCGCTCGGGCGTGGGGAAAGCCTCGCGCGTCACCGTCGGCACGTAATGCAATTGAGGTGGGTTCAGCGCCTCGATCTCGTCGCGGTAGGCCAGTTCGGCCACCGTTCGCACCGAATGCACCAGCACCACATCCTCGAAACGCGCATAGAGTCCGGGATCTCGGATCAGGCTCATGAACGGCGCCAGCCCGGTGCCGGTAGCCAGCATGTACAGCGTGCGCCCCGGCAGCACATGGTTGAGCGTGAGCGTGCCGGTGGTCTTGCTGTTGACCCACACGCTGTCGCCGGGACGGATGTGGGCCAATTGGCTGGTCAGTGGGCCGTCCGGCACATGAATGCTGAGGAATTCGAGATGATCGCGGTCGGCGGTGGACACGATGGAATAGGCGCGCGCCACTAGCTTGCCTTCGCGCTTCAGCCCGATGGTGACGAACTCGCCGTTTTCAAACACAAAATCCTGCGGACGGCTGAGCGTGAAACTGAAAGTCCTGTCCGACCAGGGCCGGACCGACTGCACCGTTTGTTCGCTGTAAGGCATGGTTTACTCCATTGAGCACGCTACATCGTTTCGACGATGCCGGCGGCCGGCAGTTCCAGCACACAAGGCGGCTCGCCAGGACAACGTCACGATGGGTTCGAGCCGCCATGACCGGTTGGTGTCAGCCCCGATCCTCCCGACGGCGCCCTTTCCCACACCTGCTTGGGCTATGCTCCGAGAAATTGAGGTCTCCAACAAGGTCACGTTTTGAAACGGGTTAGACCGCTCATTCTGCTAAGCCTCGCCGGCATGCTGTCGGGTTGCTACCCGCTGCACGCCATGCACGGCCACCTGGACCTGATGGCCCGGCGCCAGCCGGTCGATGCACTGGTCACCGATCCGGCTACGCCGGAAACGCTCAAGGTCCGTCTGGAACGCGTCGCCGCGATGCGCGAATTCGCCAGCCGCGAGTTGGCGCTGCCGGACAACGGATCGTATCGCCAGTACGCCCGGCTGAACCGCGACTATCCGGTGTGGAGCGTCTGGGTGACGCCTGAATTCGATCTGGCCCCGCGCCAGTCATGCTTCCCCGTCTCCGGCTGTGTGCCCTATCGGGGGTATTACGCACGGGATGCGGCCGACCAGTACGCGGAGCCGTTTCGTGCGGCGGGCGACGATGTCATGATCGGCGGCGTCACCGCGTATTCCACGCTGGGCTATTTCGACGACCCCCTGACTTCGGCCATGCTGCGCCTGCCCGACGAGCGGCTCGGCGGACTGATTTTTCACGAGCTTGCCCATCAGGTGGTGTACGTGAAAAACGACGCGACCTTCAACGAATCCTTCGCGCGCGCGGTCGAGATCGAAGGCACGCTGCGCTGGCTGGCGCAGCAGCAGGACGCCGTGGGCCTCGCCGCCTATCGGGCCGCGCTGGTCCGCGCCGACGCCTTCTTCGATTCGATCAAGGCCACGCGCGCGGCACTGGATAGCCTCTACGCCTCGCCGCTCGACGATGAGGCGAAACGGCAGGGCAAGGCACGCATCTTCGAGACCCTGCGCGAAACCCAGCGTCAGCGCATCCAGCTGGCCCCCGCGTGGTCGGCCTACGACCCCTGGTTTGCCGACGAACTCAACAACGCCAGGCTGGCCGCCGTGTCGACCTATTTTGACGATGTGGCGATGTTTCGCGATCTGCTGGACAAAAACCGGGGCGACTTCAGCGTGTTCTATTCGGCAGTACGGTCGCTGGCTGCGGAAAAACAATAACGGCCATGCTGACACCGCATTGCTCGCTCAGCCCTTGATGCAGACCAGCGGTTTGAGCTTGGCCACCTTGCGCGCGAGCCCGGCACGGTCGGCCGCCTCGACCACCGCGCTGACATCCTTGTAGGCCCCCGGCGCCTCTTCCGCGACGCCGCGCAGCGAGGGGCTGCGGATGAGGATTCCCTGGCTGGCGAGTTCGTCCACCAGCGCCCGGCCGTGCCACTGGCGGGTGGCCTGGTGGCGGCTCATGGCGCGCCCGGCGCCGTGGCAGGCTGAGCTGAAGGCGCGCGACACGCCGGCCTCGGTGCCCACCAGAATGTAGGACGCGGTGCCCATGCTGCCGCCGATCAGCACCGGCTGGCCGATGTCGCGCAAGTCTCCGGGCAGCGCCGGATGCCCGGGGCCGAAGGCACGCGTCGCGCCCTTGCGGTGCACGTACAGGCGGCGCGACTTGCCGCCGACCGTATGCCATTCCTCTTTGCAGGTGTTGTGCGACACGTCGTAGATCAGGTTCAGATGCGAGCCCGGCAGCACGTCGGCAAATACCTCGCGGGCAAGGTGGGTGATGACCTGCCGGTTGGCCAGTGCGCAGTTGACCGCCGCGCGCATGGCGCCGAGGTAGGACTGGCCAAGCGGGGAGTGGATCGGGGCGCAGGCCAGCTCGCGGTCGGGCAGCTCGATGCCGTAGCCCGGCGCGGCAATCACCATCTGCCTGAGGAATTCGGTGCCGATCTGGTGCCCCAGCCCGCGCGAGCCGCAGTGGATGCTGACCACCACCTCGCCCAGCTGCAGGCGAAAGCGGTCGGCCGCCTGGGTGTCGTAGATTTCGACGATTTCCTGCAGTTCGAGATAATGGTTGCCGGACCCCAGCGTGCCGGTCTCGTCGCGCTGGCGTCGCTTGGCCTGATCGGAGACCTGGTCCGGCTCGGCCCCGGCCATGCAGCCGTGTTCCTCGATGCGATCGAGGTCGGCCGCGCTGCCGTAGCCGTGATCGACCGCCCAGCGCGCGCCGCCACGCAGCATTGCATCCATCTCGCCGGCATTCAGGCGCACTTGGCCGGTGCTGCCCAGCCCGGCCGGGATGTGGGCGAACAAGCGGTCGGCAAGACGCTGCTTGAGCGGCGCAATTTCCGTGGCCTTGAGTCCGGTGTGCAGGGTGCGCACGCCGCAGGAAATGTCGAAGCCGACCCCTCCGGCCGACACCACCCCGCCCGCGTCGGCATCGAACGCCGCCACCCCGCCGATCGGAAAGCCGTAGCCCCAGTGCGCATCGGGCATGGCGTAAGCCGCCTCGACGATGCCCGGCAGGGTGGCGACATTGGTGAGCTGCTCGAAGACCTTTTCATCCATTTCGCGCATCAGGGCCTGATCCGCATAGATCACCGCCGGCACGCGCATTTTCCCGAACGGCGCGACGCGCCATTCGACCTCCGACACCGGCTCGAACTTGTCCAGATTCATCTCAAACGTCCACCACGCATTGCGCCACCCATTGACCGCTTTCGTCCCGGCTTACGCTCAATTCAGTGTAGGTGGCGCCTTTGATTTCGACGGCCGGCTGGTGCTTGTCGATATCCACCGGCTCGCCCCAAGCGTTGGCGTTCAGCCGCTGTCCGTCGAGCGTAACTACAAAGCGGCTGAACAGCATGTGGCGCACTGCCATTTCCAATATCAGTGAGTTCAGCCAGTCGACCAGCAGCAACTCGTCGTCCGGCGCCTCGCAGCGGATGTTGACTGCCTTGACTGGCGCAACCCGTGCAAGATCGACGACGACGGCAGTCATCGCCAGCGCGATCTGCTCGAAGGCAGCCTCACGGGTGGGGCCGACGCCGCGCACGCCCATGTCGGCCTGATGCGGAAAGTGCGCCCAGTACTCCCCGCCACTATTGGACATGGCCGTTTGAGGCATTGTCGAAATAGGCCGGGCGACTTGAGGCTTCAACTCAGTCGGTGATGTCTTCGAGTATGTCCACCACCACCCGGGTACGGACATTCATGATCACCACATCGGTGCCGATGATCACGCGCGCATACTCGGGCGGCAGCCGCGACAGGCGTTGATCCAGTTCATTGGGGAGGTAGCGCCAGCGCGCATCCTCGTGGATAGGCTGATTCGGCCTTGCCCGCCATGCATGCCCCGGCGGAAGCCGGTCTTTCTTGGCCAGACCGGGGGGCAGGCTTTTGTAGCGCGGCGCGTAATAGTCATTGATCAGGCGGCGGTCATGATCGGCAAACACCACCCTCACCGAATAATGCGGGTCACGAACGGCGACCTCGCCATAACGCGGACCGGTCTCGCAGCCGACCAGAACGGGCATCCCGGCCGCGGCCAACAATACAACCACCAAGCTGGGGGACTTCATATGCTTCTCCCTTGAAAATCACTATGCAAGAATTTAATGTTAGTCATCAGCACCAGGAATTCCAGGCAGCGCCCGATAAAAACGCAAATAAGCAGGCAGCGCAGGCCAGGCCTATTAGGGGTGTCGTGCGGGAATGAAACTCAAATGACAGCCGGTACCGTGGAACCAGGCAATCGCTTATGGATTGTCCTTCGGTAGCCGATCGCGCCACGCCGCCACCGCGGCGGCTCGCGCCAGAAAGATGGCTTCCCGTATGTGCGCGGGATCGGCATTGCGCGCCACCTCGGCGGCATCGATGGCAAGCGCGGCCTGCAGCGTCTGTCGCAGATAATCCGACGCGGGGAAAGGCCTGTCTTCATAGCCGGGCCGGCCACGGAAATCGCATTCGCAGGCCTGCAAAAATTCCTCGAAACGATCCGGGCGGCGAAAGGCATCGACGCGTTCCAGCAGTTCGACGACGGTGCCGGGGCGCAATTCCTGTGCGCGATGGACATGGCCATGGTCGCGCGCCACCGCGACGGCAAGGTCGCGGCATTCGGCCGGCACCCGGATGCGCTCGCTCAAGGCGCGCACCAGTTCGACGCTTTTGGCTTCGTGGCCATGATGTTTCGGCCAGCATTCGGGCGGGGTGACGCCCTTGCCGAGGTCGTGTGTCAACGCGGCGAAGCGCACCGGCAGGCTCAAACCCTGCCGGGCCGCCCAGTCGATGACGAGCATGATGTGGACGCCGGTATCGACTTCGGGATGATGCTCAGGCGGCTGCGGCACGCCGAACAGTCGGTCGATTTCCGGAAACAGCCGGGCCAGCGCGCCGCAGTCGCGCAGCACCTGGAACATGCGCGAGGGCTGCGCTTCCATCAGGCCGCGCGCGATTTCCTGCCACACGCGTTCGGGCACCAGCGCGTCGACTTCGCCGCTGTCGACCATCTGCCGCATCAGCGCGTTGGTTTCAGCCGCCACGGCAAAATCGGTGAAGCGGGCGGCGAAGCGCGCCACCCGGAGGATACGCACCGGGTCTTCGGCGAAGGCCGCACTGACGTGGCGGAAGATTTTTGCGGCCAGGTCGCGCTGGCCGCCGTAGGGGTCGATCAGCGCGCCGGTCTCATCCTCGGCGATCGCATTGATGGTGAGGTCGCGACGCAGCAAGTCCTCTTCCAGCGTGACCTCGGGCGTCGCATACACCTTGAAGCCCTTGTAGCCGTGGCCGGACTTGCGCTCGGTTCGCGCAAGCGCGTATTCCGCATGGGTCTGCGGGTGAAGAAAGACAGGGAAATCCTTGCCGACCGGCTGGTAACCCAGCGCGACCATTTCGTCGGGGGTGGCACCCACCACGACGTAGTCGCGGTCGGCCACCGCCAGGCCCAGCAACCGGTCACGCACTGCGCCGCCAACGATGTAGGTTTTCATGGCGGCGCGACCGGGTTAGCGGTGGGCGCCTTCGCGATAGCCCTCGTAGCGCGCGCGCGGCGTGTCGGAACGGAGATATTCGGGGGCGACGGCTTCGAGCGCCGCCGGCTGGAAATCGAAGACCGACGGCCAGCCGCCGCTGCAGACGTTGTCCACGCTCATGGCGAAATGGTTGTCGCGCGTCATCAGCTTCTTGCCGGGCATGAATTCCAGCGCCCAAGCCTGAAGATAGGACAACAGAAAACCGAGCGGAATGATGCTGCGCTTCTTGCCGGTGACCTCACCCACATAGCGCACCAGTTCCTGCAGGGTGTAGGCCTTGGGGCCGCACAGGTCGTAGGTCTGGCCATGGGTCGCGGTGTTGTCGAGGCTGTCGGCAAACGCACGCGCGACGTCCTGGACATGCACCGGGGCGAAGCGGGTTGCCGCCCCGGCCAGCGGCAGCACGGGGAAAATCTTCAGCAGCCGGGCAAACATCGACAGGAAGGCATCGCCGCGGCCGAAGATCACCGAAGGACGGAAGACCGTAACATCGAGGCCGTAGCCGTGGATGAACTTGGGGCCGTTCAAATACCAGTTTTCGTGCTCGACATGGTGCATGCCGGCTTCGCGCACCAGCGCTTCGGCGATGCCCTTGGAGCGCTGGTAGGCCGAGCGCGAATTCGGGTTGGCGCCGAGCGCGCTCATGTGCAGCAGCCGGCGCACGCCGGATTCGCCGCAGGCGTGAATGATCTTGCGCGTCAGCTCGATATGCACTTTCTGGAAATCGCCGCGACGGGCGCTCGGCAGGTCGGCCCGGCCCACATTGCGCTCGTGCAGGATGCCGACCAGGTTGATGACGGCATCCATGCCGCGGAACTGGCGGATGAGTTCCTGCTGGTCGTGCACATCGGCCTCGATCACTTCCACCGTCGGCAGCAGGATCAGTTCCTTGGCCGTTTCGCGACGATGCGAGAGCACGCGCACCTTGAGTCCGCGCGCAGCGAGCTGACTGACGAGATAGGTGCCGACAAAGCCGGACCCGCCGAGGATGCAGATGCGTTCAATCTTCATGATGAGGTTCGTTTCGGTATATAAGGCGCTGCTGATTCTAGCCCGAATGTTTCACATTGAGGCATTCCAGCTAGTCGTCCGTCCGCTCGGCTTCCTGCGCAGCGTCCGAATCGGGTGTGGCGGCCGCGGGCGTTTTGCGCGGTGGCACCGTGCCCAGCCGGTCCTTCAGCAGCACCGAAGGCTGACCGAAACGCACGGCGTAATACATGGCGTTGCTCATCACCTTCTTGACGTAGTCGCTCGTCTCGGTAAACGGGATCGATTCGATGTAGACCGCAGCCTCCATCGGTCGCGTGTCGCGCCAGCGCTGCGCGCGGCCCGGTCCGGCATTGTAGGCGGCGGTGGCCAGCACCGGCGAGTCGTCCAGCGTCGTCTGGACATGCTTCAGGTAATACGCGCCGAACTGGATGTTTCTTGCCGGATCCTGCATCTCTTTTGGATGGAAGTCCTTGATGCCGAGCCGTTTCGCAATCCAGCGCGCGGTCGCCGGCATGATCTGCATCAGGCCCGATGCGCCGACACTGGAGCGCGCGACATTGATAAAGCGGCTTTCCTGCCGCATCAGACCGAACACCCAGGCTTCGTCGATCTTGTTTTCACGCGCAGCCTGCTGCGCCAGTTCGCGATAGGGCGCCAGAAAGCGCAATTCGAAGTCGTGCAGATCACGGGTGCGTTCGGCGGTGTTGATGGCGCGGTCATACCATTCCATGCGCCGCGCCAGTTCGGCCGCCGCCAGCAGTTGGGCGTCGGAAAACACGCGAATCGACCAGTTCCATTCCTGGCTGGCGTCCTGGCGCAGGCCAAGTTCGTACAGGGCCACCGCGCGGGCGATCCCGGGCTGGCGGGCAATGGCGGCAACGTCGTCACCGCCCATCTTGATATTGATGATCGGCGCCTGCGCCACCGGGCCCAGTTCTTCCTGTGCCAGCTGGCCGTAGTAATGATGCTCGCGCGACAAGTCCAGAAAAATGGCATTGGCGGCCACGCGCTGGCCGGCGGCCTGCAACGCGCGCGCGCGCCAGTAGCGCCAGACGGGCTGCTCACGTGTGGCTTCGTCCATGCTGTCGATCGCCCGACGCACGGCAGGCCAGTCACCTGCGCGCAACGCGGCGCGCGCCCACCATTCGCGCTGGAAATCGTTGACCGCTGCCACGCCCGCCTGCTGGAACCAGGACAGGGCAACGGTCTCGTGGCGCCGCGCCGCCCAGGTGGCAAGACGCGCCCAGGCGACGCCCAACTCCTCCGCGCTGAACTGCGACGCCCATTTGCGCAGCGCCCGGCCAGCCTCATCGGAACCGCGCCTAGCGAGCAGATCGAGTGCATACAGGGCGACCTCGCGGTCACCACGCTGGCTGAAATCAAGGGTGTCGCCGGCATTCAGCACGCGCGCCGGATCGCGGCGCGCCTGATCGAGCAGTGCGGCGGCCGGACGTTGCGATGCAGGCAGGGCATTGGCCACGACGCGGGCGACATGGGGGTTGCCGGCTTCCAGCGCCAGCCGCACGCGCAGCCAGATGTCCTCCTGCCGAATCAGCCCGTCCTCGATCAGCCGATCGAACAGGGGCGTGCAGGCCGATGGCATGTCGCGGCCGGTAAACCACAGCGTCACCGCCTCGCGAAGATGGCCTTGATTGCCCTGCGCCCATTCGGCGCGATAGGCATAGCACTGATGCGCCGCATCGGGTCTGACCAGGCGCGGATATTCGGCCAGATAGAGCGGCCAGGCTTCGCGCACGCCAAGCGATTTCAGCCAGTCGGCACGCAGGGATTCGGCCATGCGGCTGCCCGGATGGCGCGCCAGAAAATCGGCAATACGCGCATCGTCGCCGGCATTCGTCAGCATCAGGCGCCAGAATTCGACGTAGGGTGACAGCACATGATCGGCCGGCACATCACGCGCAGCGCGGTCCAGATTCGCCAACTTGCGCGAGGCGAACGCCTGTTGCGCCTGCAGCACGGCGGCGTCCCCCGGGGCGGCCCACACGGGCGTTGCAGACAGCGCCACCAGCAGAAAAAACACAATCATTCGAAGCATGGTGCGAGGGTAACATGCAGCCACTGCGCGTTGCCTGAGCGAAATCCGTCTTCCCGGGCCTCTTCGCCGCATCGCGCCGGACGCCAAGGGCGCGCTATAGTAAAAATCCCCAATCCCTATTTCAAGGAGTCCGCCATGACTGTCAACGTCGGCACGATCGACCGCATCCTTCGCATTGTTGCAGGCCTCGCCCTCATCGCCTGGGCGGCTTTTTTCAATGGTCCGGTGTGGGCCTGGATCGGCGTGGTGCCACTCGCCACCGGGCTGTTCAGATTCTGCCCGGCCTACAGCCTGCTCGGCATCAACACCTGCGGCCTCAAAAAGTAAGTTTCAGGCAAGAAACAGCTTGTAGGCCGGATTGCGGGACTCGTCCCAGTAACGGTAGCCCAGCCCGTCCAGGAATTTCTGGAAGCTGGGCTTTTCCTTTTCCGGCACCTGGATGCCGACCAGCACGCGACCGTAGTCCGCGCCATGATTGCGATAGTGGAACAGGCTGATGTTCCAGCCGCGGCTCATGCTCTGCAGGAACTGCATCAGCGCGCCCGGACGTTCCGGAAACTCGAAGCGGTACAGCACCTCGTTGACTGCCTCGGGTGCGCGCCCGCCGACCAGATGGCGGACATGCAGCTTCGCCATTTCATTGTCGGTGAGGTCGATCGCTTCGAGTCCGTGGCGCTGCAGCAGCTCGACCACGCGCGCGCTCTCGCCCGCACCCGGAACCGACAGTCCGACAAACACGCGCGCTGTTTTGGGGTCGGAATAGCGGTAGTTGAATTCGGTGATGTTGCGCGCACCCAGCAAACCGCAAAAGTTCTTGAAGCTGCCCGGCGTCTCGGGGATGGTGACGGCCAGCACGGCTTCGCGCTTTTCGCCCAGTTCGGCGCGTTCGGCAATGTAGCGCAGGCGGTCGAAGTTCATGTTGGCGCCGGAGGCCACCGCCACCAGCGTCTTGCCCTTGAGCCTGTCGCCGGCGATCGCGGCCTTCATCCCGGCGATCGACAAGGCGCCGGCCGGTTCCAGGATCGAACGGGTGTCCTCGAAGACGTCCTTGATTGCCGCGCAGATGGCGTCGTTGTTGACGCGGATGATTTCGTCGACATAGAGCTGCGCCAGCCGGAAGGTTTCCTTGCCGACCGTTTTCACCGCCACGCCGTCGGCGAAAATGCCCACGCGCGGCAGCGTGATGCGCTTGCCCTTGCACAGCGAGCGCGCCATCGCATCGGCATCTTCAGGTTCGACGCCGATGATGCGGATTTCCGGACGCAGCCGCTTGATGTAGGCCGCCATTCCAGCGATCAGGCCGCCGCCGCCGACCGGGATGTAGACCGAATGGATCGGGCCGGGATGCTGGCGCAGTAATTCCATCGCCACCGTGCCCTGGCCGGCGATGACGTCGGGATCGTCGTAGGGGTGGACGAAAGTCGCCTTCGCTTCCTTGGCCAGCGTGGTCGCGTGGGCACAAGCCTCGTCGTAATTGTCCCCGTGCAGGATCACCTGCGCGCCGCGCGCGGCCACCGCGTCGACCTTGATTTTTGGGGTGGTCGCCGGCATCACGATGATCGCCGTCACGCCGAGTTTTTGCGCCGCCAGCGCCACGCCCTGGGCGTGGTTGCCCGCCGACGCTGCCACCACGCCGCGCGCCAGCTGGGCGTGCGTCAGCTTCGCCATCTTGTTGTAGGCGCCGCGACACTTGAAGGAAAACACCGGCTGCAGGTCTTCGCGCTTCAGCAGAATCTGGTTGTTGAGGCGGCGCGACAGGTTGTGGGCCACGTCAAGCGGCGACTCGATCGCAACATCGTAGACGCGCGAGGTGAGGATGCGTTCGAGATAATCGTCAGGTTGGCTCATGGCGGCGGCAGGGGCGAGGTTTGATAAAAAAGGGCGATGCCGCTATCTTAGCCGGCTGAATCCAAATCGACGAAGACATCATGACTCAAGATGAAATGAAGCAAGCCGTGGCGCGTGCCGCGGTGGATTATGCCCGCGGCGGCATCATCGGGGTAGGCACCGGCTCGACCGCCAACTACTTCATCGATGCGCTGGCCGAAGTGAAAGGCCGCATCGACGGCGCCGTGGCCAGCTCGGAAGCCACCGCCGCCCGCCTGAAAAGCCATGGCATCCAGGTACTGGACCTCAACAGCGTGGGCGAACTCGAAATCTACGTCGACGGCGCCGACGAAATCACCGAACACTTTGCCATGATCAAGGGCGGCGGCGGCGCGCTGACGCGCGAAAAAATCGTCGCCGCGTGCAGCAAGCAGTTCATCTGCATCGCCGACGAGAGCAAGCTGGTCGGCGTGCTGGGCACGTTTCCGCTGCCAGTGGAGGTGATCCCGATGGCGCGCTCGTACGTCGCACGCGAACTGGTGAAGCTGGGCGGGCAGCCCCGATTGAGGGAAGGCTTCACCACCGACAACGGCAACCTCATCCTCGACGTACATGGCCTGCCGATCGTCGATCCGGTGTCGCTGGAAACCGCGATCAACCACATCGTCGGCGTTGTCACCAACGGTCTGTTTGCGCGGCGCGGGGCGGATGTGCTGCTGCTCGGCACCGAATCCGGCGTCAAGACCTACAAGAAGTAATCACTGCGGGCGCCCGTCTTCATCGGGCGCCTCCAATTCATCGGGGGCAGGCTCGACGGGCACGCGATATTTTTCGGTGGCCCACTGCCCCAGGTCGATCAGCTTGCAGCGTTCGCTGCAAAAAGGCCGCCAGCGATTCTCCGCGGTCCAGGCCACGGCCGCACCGCATATGGGACAGCTCACGACAGGGGGCTTGGAGACGGGCTTCACAGGGTGCAGAAGGTCAGTTCGAAATCGAGCGCCTGGGCGGTGCAATTGCGTATCGCCAGAGGGCCCGCCTGCACGAAGCGGATGTTGAGCATGTATTTGTTGGCCGATATCTCCGGCACGCACGGCAATTCATCGGCCAGGCTCACCCGGATCAACTGAGGGTTGCGCGATTCGAGCATGCGCTGGTAGTTGCCGCTGCTCGCGTGCTGCAACTCGGGACGGCCGCTGTCGCGCAACAGGCCCAGCACGATATCGACCGCAGCGCGAATGGACGCAAATGGCGCCAGCCAGCGTTTCAACTGGATTTCACGCTCATCTGCAGGCTTGTGCAGCCAGTAATGGTAGGCAGGCAGGTCGAACTCGCACATGCCACCCGGAATGGCCGCACGCTGCTTGACGGCCATCAGCCATTCGTCTTCGCGCAGGTGTTGCCCCACCTTGCCTGGCAGTTGATAAATGCCATGATGGGCCGCCTCGATCGCCGCCAGCACCTGCTCCAGCGTGGTGCTCTGAACATGAGGATTGCCGCGCAATGCGACCAGGACGGCTTTTTGCCGGTCCAGTTCCTGCAACAGATCGGATTTGAGGTCGGCGCGCGCGGCCACTTCAGCCAACTCGAACAGCGTCAGCAAGGCTGCATGATGCGCGTGCGGGTCGGGCGATGCGGCAAAGGCATCGAAGCGTTCGAACAGATCTTCCAGCCGCAGCAGGGTGCGGATGCGTTCGCTTAGAGGATATTCGTAGTGGATCACGCCGCGACGCGTTTGTCAGAATGCACCGATTGTCGCCTATTCATGCTGAAAATCAAGGCGACGGCGCCGCAGCGAGCGCCAGATAGTGCTGATGCAACCGCGCCACGTCGGCGCGCAAGGCCGCCGGCGTGGCCGTGTTGACGATCACATCGTCCGCTACCGCCAGGCGTTCGGCACGCCCGGCCTGCACGGCGAGAATGGCTTTCACCTCATCCTGCGCAAGCCCGCTGCGCGCCATGACCCGCGCGACCTGCAGCTCCTCTGGACAATCGACCACCAGCACGCGGTTCAGCATATCCCGGTAGCCGCCGGTTTCCACCAGCAGGGGAATGACGATGAGCGCATAGGGCGCCGCCAGGGTGGCGAGTGCTCGCTCGACCGCCTGGCGGATGCGCGGGTGCAGGATGGCTTCAAGCTGATGTCGGGCCGCGGTATCGGCAAATACCCGGCGGCGCAAGGCAGTGCGGTCCAGCGTTCCGTCAGCCCGCATCACCGTTTCACCCCATACCGCGCGGATCGCATCAAGCGCGGCCCCGCCGGGCGCGGTCAGGTCGCGTGCGATGGCATCCGTGTCGATCACCGGCACGCCATGCGCGGCGAAGCATTCGGCAACGGTCGACTTGCCGGAACCGATACCGCCGGTAAGGCCGACCGTGAACATCAGAATTGCGCGAGATAGGCCTGCGTCAGGTCGGCACCGAAGAACAGCGCCACCAGCCCGCCGCCGGCCAGATAGGGGCCGAAGGGAATCGGCACGCGCCGGTCATGCTTCACCAGCACGATCATCGCGATGCCGATCGCCGCGCCGACCACGGAAGACAGCAGCAGGGTGACGGGCAGCATCTGCCAGCCGAGCCAGGCGCCGATGGCCGCCAGCAGTTTGAAGTCGCCGTAGCCCATGCCCTCCTTGCCGGTCGCGAGCTTGAACAACCAGTACACCGACCACAGTACGCCGTAGCCGGCGATGGCGCCGATGACCGCGTCCGGCAGGCTGGCGAATTGTCCGCCCAGGTTTAACAGCAGTCCCAGCCACAGGAGCGGCAGGGTGAGACTGTCGGGCAGCAGGGTGGTGTCGAGGTCGATGAACGCCAGCGCTATCAGCGTCCACACCAGGAACAGCGCGCCCAGGGTCTGCACGCTCACCCCCCACTTCCAGGCCGCCGCCGCCGACAACAGCGCGGTGAGCAGTTCCACCAGCGGATAGCGTGCGCTGATCGGCGTGCTGCACGCAGAGCAGCGCCCACGCAGCCACAGCCACGACAACAGCGGAATGTTCTCCAGCGCGGTGATCTGATGCCCGCACTGCGGGCAGGCCGAACGCGGCAGCCACAGGTTGTAGCGCGGAGGTTCGGGCACGGTTTCGCCGCGAAGTTCGGCGCATTGCGAATGCCAATCCGCCTCCATCATCCTGGGCAGGCGATGGATGACGACGTTGAGAAAGCTGCCGATCAGCAGGCTGAATAAAAAAACCAGCCCGGCATAGAGGGCTGGTTCGGTGTGCAGCAAGTCCATCAGACGACCGATCCCATCTTGAAGATCGGCAGGTACATGGCGATCACCATGCCGCCGATGAGCGTGCCCAGTACCACCATGATGATCGGCTCCATCAGGCTGGACAGCGCCTCCACGGCGTCATCCACTTCGGCCTCGTAGAAGTCGGCCACCTTGTTCAGCATGGAATCGAGCGAGCCCGACTCTTCGCCAATGGCGGCCATCTGCAGCACCATGTTGGGGAAACGTCCGGAGTTCTGCATCGCCGCCGTGAGCGACGTGCCGGTCGACACTTCGCCACGGATCTTTTGGGTGGCCTCGACGAACACCTGGTTGCCCGAAGCCCCGCCCACCGATTCCAGCGCTTCGACCAGCGGCACGCCGGCGGCAAACATGGTGGCCAGGGTGCGCGTCCAGCGCGCGATGGTGGCTTTTTCGATCACTGCGCCAAAAATCGGCAGTTTGAGCACGAGACGATCCATGAACATCTGCACCTTGCGCGAGCGCTTCCAGGCCTGCAGGAAGGCGTAAATGGCACCACCGATGCCGCCGAAAATCGCCCACCACCATTGAACGAAGAAGTCCGATATCGCCATCACCACCAGGGTGGGGGCCGGCAGGTCTGCGCCGAAGCTGCTGAACAATTCCTTGAATGCCGGAATCACGAAAATCATGATGACCGCGGTGATGACGAACGCCACCACGATGATGGAAACGGGGTAGAACAACGCCGACTTGATCTTGCTCTTGATGGCGAGAATCTTTTCCTTGTAGATTGCCAGTCGGTCCAGCACGCCTTCCAGAATACCGGCCGCTTCGCCCGCACCCACCAGGTTGCAGAACAGGGCGTCAAAATACAGCGGATGGCGGCCAAAGGCCTGGGTAAGGCTGCTGCCCTTCTCGATATCCGCCTTGATTTCCAGCAGCAGGCGCTGCATCGACGGATTGGAATGCCCGCGCGCCACGATTTCGAACGATTGCAGCAGCGGCACCCCGGCCTTCATCATGGTTGCCAGTTGCCGCGTAAACAGGGTGACATCCTTCTCGGAAACGCGCTTGCCGCCGCTGAACAGCGTGCTTTGCTTCTTGACCTTGGTGACGGTGATCCCCTGCTTGCGCAGCTGGGAATTGACCATGGCCTCGCCGGCGGCCTGCAACTGGCCTTTGACCTTTTTGCCGCGCTTGTCCATGCCTTCCCAAAGGAAGGTGGCGTCCTTGACTGCTTTTGCCGCTGTAGCCATCTAAACGATCCTTACATGTTGGTGACGGCCTCGACTTCCTCAAGTGAAGTCAGACCTGATTTGACCTTCAACAATCCCGCCTGCCGCAGGTCGAGAACCCCTTCGCGCCGCGCCTGGTCGGCGATGTCGGATTCGTTTCCGCCTTTCAGAATGATGCGGGTCATTTCGTCGGTGATCGGCATCACCTGATAGATGCCGACTCGCCCCTTGTAGCCGGTGCCGCCGCAGATATCGCAGCCCACTGCCTTGTTGGGTCTCCAGCTGCCATCCAGCTGATCATCGGTAAAACCTGCAGCCAGCAGGGCTTCCTGCGGGATATCGGCGGGCTGTTTGCAGCTGCACAGCTTCCGCGCCAAGCGCTGGGCGGTGATCAGAATCACCGAAGACGCGACGTTGAATGGGGCCACCCCCATGTTCAACAGACGGGTCAGGGTGCCGGGCGCATCGTTGGTATGCAGGGTGGACATCACCATGTGGCCGGTTTGCGCGGCCTTGATGGCGATGTCGGCGGTTTCCAGATCGCGAATTTCGCCGACCATGATGACGTCGGGATCCTGCCGCAGGAAGGATTTCAGCGCCGCCGAAAACGTCAGTCCTGCCTTGTCGTTGACGTTGACCTGGTTGACGCCAGGCAACTGGATTTCAGCCGGGTCTTCCGCCGTCGAGATGTTAACGTCGGGCTTGTTGAGGATGTTGAGGCAGGTGTAGAGCGACACCGTCTTGCCGGAACCGGTCGGGCCGGTCACCAGCACCATGCCGTAGGGCCGGTGCACGGCGTTCATCAGCAGATCTTTCTGCCACGGCTCGTAACCCAGCGCCTCGATCCCCAGTTGCGCGCTGGTGGGATCGAGAATACGCATGACGATCTTTTCGCCATACAGCGTGGGCAGCGTGCTGACCCGGAAATCGATGGCGCGGTTCTTCGACAGCACCATTTTCATGCGGCCGTCCTGCGGCACGCGCTTTTCCGAGATATCCAGCCGCGACAGCACCTTGATGCGCGAGGCGACCTTGTCCTTGATCGCCATCGGCGGTTGCGCCACTTCGGCCAGAATGCCGTCGCGCCGATAGCGGATGCGGTAAAACTTTTCGTAAGGCTCGAAATGGATGTCGGATGCGCCCTGATTGATGGCGTCGAGCATGATCTTCTGCAGATAGCGCACCACCGGCGCATCGTCGATCTCGATGCCGCCGGTATCCTGCTGCGCGGCCGCGGCACTTTCCTCGTCGGCAAAGTCGAGGTTGAGGTCTTCCGCATTCAACACCGCCATCGTGTTGTCGTCTGCCTCGCCCGCTTTCTGGATCAGCTTGCCAAGTTTGTCGTCTTCCACCACGACCGGTTCCACTGCCTGGCCGGTCTGAAACTTCACTTCGTCCAGCGCCTGCAGGTGGGTGGGGTCCGAGGTCGCCACATACAGTTTGTTGCCGCGCTGAAACAAGGCAACTACGCGCCTTTTCTGCACCAGCTTGGGATCGAGCAGCCCCTGCGGCAGGCTCTCGGCATCCATGGCATTCAGGTCCAGGAAGGGAAAGCCGAACGAGACCGCGGCAAACTCAGCGACCTGATCCGCCTTGAAGCGCTTTCCCTTGATGAGTTCGGTAACGAACGATTCGCCCGACTGGCTGGCGCGTTTCCACACGCCTTCGGCGTCGTCCTCGGACAGCCAGCCATGGTTGACCATGGCACGCGCCAGTCCGGTTAAATTGTTGGTGTTTGTCACAGCAGCCATAGCTCGGTTCCAGACAAGTCCAGCTTCAAATTATCATCCGCGCGGCACACCGCAGATAGATGATCAAAGGCCTTAACGGCGATTTTCCGCTCAAATTGAGGGGGGGGCGGATGCGGCGTCATCCGACGCGGGGAGGTAGATGCGCGCCATTTTGACCGCGCGATCCTGCGTCTGCACGATTTCCACCGGCACATCGCCCAGCTTGAGGCTCACCCCGGCCTCGGGAATGTCCTCGAACTGTTCCAGCAGCAGGCCATTCAGCGTCTTCGGGCCATCCAGCGGCAGCGACAGGCCCAGCTTGCGGTTCAGGTGGCGCAGCAGCACGCTGCCTTCGGCCAGCCAGCTGCCATCTTCCTCGCGACGCAGGTAGCCCGTGTCCGACGGTGCCTGGGTGGTGAATTCGCCGACCATTTCCTCCAGCAGGTCTTCCAGCGTCACCATACCCTGCAACTCGCCGTATTCGTCGACCACCAGTGCCAGCCGCCGCCGGCTGCTCTGGAAATTGCGCAACTGGGTGAACAGCGGCGTGCCCGCCGGAACGAAATAGGGTTCCTCCAGGTTTTCCTTCAGCGTTTCCGGATCAAGTTCCTCGCCGGCCAGCGCGTGCAATACCCGGCGCACATGCAGAATGCCGAGCAGGTTGTCGGACGAGCCCGCATGCACCACCAGCCGGGTGTGATGGCTGGTGGCAATCTGCTGGCGCAGCCGCTCCGGGTCATCCTCGATATCGATCGCCTCGATCTGGTTGCGCGGCGTCATCACATCGTCGACGCTAATGTCTTCGAGTTCCAGCAAATTCACCAGAATCTTGTGGTGTTCGCGGGGAAACACGCCGGACGATTCCAGCACGATGGTCCGCAGCTCCTCCAGTCCGAGGCGACTGCCGTGCCCCGGCTCGGGCGGCTTAATCCGCAGCAGCCACAGGATGCCCTGCACGAACAGGTTGACGAACCAGACCACCGGATACGCCAGTTTGAGCATCGGCGTCAGCACATACGCGGCCGGGTAGGCCACGCGCTCAGGGTAGGACGCCCCGAGCACCTTGGGCGTAACCTCGCTGAACACCAGAATCAGAAAGGTCAGCAGCAGGGTCGCCAGCGACAGCGCGAGATCCGAGTCCCCGAACAGGCGAATGGAAATGATCGTCGCCAGCGTCGCCGCGGCAATATTGACCAGGTTGTTGCCGAGCAGAATCACGCCCAGCAGCTTGTCGGTCTGGTTCAGCAGCGACAGGGTCAGGGCAGCGCCGCGGTGGCCGGTCTCGGCAGCGTGGCGCAGCCGGTAGCGGTTGATTGCCATCATGGCGGTTTCGGACGCCGAAAAGAAGGCAGATAGAAACAGCAGGCCAGCAAGCAGGCCGAACAGGGTATTGATCGACAGGTTTTCCAAAGGCTATTCCTGAAAAGGGCGGCTCAATCGTTCCGGCGGGCGGACACGTCAGCGCCCAAGCAGCACTTCCAGCACGAACTGGGTACCCAGATAGGCCAGCAGCAGCAGCGTGAAGCCGGTGATCGTCCAGTAAAGCGCCATGCGACCGCGCCAGCCGCGGAAATGCCGCCCCACCAGCAGGCCGCCGAATACCAGCCAGGACAGGATGGCCAGCACGATCTTGTGGGAAAACTGCAGCGGCGTGCCGAAGAGTTCCTCGGAAAAGAACACCCCGCTGAACACGGCCAGCGTCAGCAGCGCAAAGCCAAGACCAATGGTCTGGAACAACATGGCTTCAAGGGTCAGCAGGGGCGGCGCGCCGTCCCGCAGTTGCGCACCGCGATGCAACTGCTTTTCCAGCATGGTCATCAGCACCGCGTGCAGGGCCGCCACGGCCAGCAGGCCATAGGCGAGAAAAGATACCACTAGGTGCGTGCGCAGTGCCAGCGCCTGCGAGTTGGGAATGGCATGGGTGGCGGTGAAAAATGCCATGACCAGCACGGACAGCGCCGCCAGACCGCTCACCCAGGACTGCAGGCGCAGCAGCGGCGCGCCGTGGCTGGACAGCCAGTAGGTCAGCGCGGTCAGCCACAGAATCGTCGACAGGGAATTGCCGAACCCGAGCCGGATGTCGCCCTGCCCCAGCACCGACTGATAAATCAGCGCGCCGTGCGCCAGCAGGGCCAGCGGCAGCAGCCAGCGCACCGATGCGGCGGGCGGCGGGCGCTGCAGGCGCTGCAGGCGCCAGGCCACCCACCCATACAGGGCGCTCACACACAAAGTAACCAGCAATAGCGGAGACATTCGTTAAAATGGAATTCTGAATTCAGCCAGACCCATTATCCATGCCGCCCACAGCGGCAACAAGGAAGACGTGTTAGAAAACCGCCATGTTAGATAATCTCAGCGGACGCCTCGCCGGCGTCGTCAAATCCCTGCGCGGGCAGGCGCGCATCACCGAAGCCAACGTGCAGGACACGCTGCGCCAGGTGCGCCTGGCCCTGCTCGAAGCCGACGTCGCCCTGCCGGTGGTGAAGGACTTCATCGAAGCGGTCAAGACCCGCGCCCTGGGCCAGGAAGTGCTCACCAGCCTGTCGCCCGGGCAGGCGCTGATCGGCATCGTCCACGAAGAACTCACCCGGCTGATGGGCGGCGAGAACGCCGATCTGAACCTGGCCGCCACCCCGCCCGCCGTCATCCTGATGGCCGGCCTGCAGGGTTCGGGCAAGACCACCACCAGCGGCAAGCTCGCGCTCTTGCTGAAAAACCGCAAGAAAAAAGTCCTGCTCGCCTCCGCCGACGTCTACCGCCCCGCCGCCATCGACCAGTTGCGGCAGCTCGCCACCCAGCTCGACGTCAGCTTTTTCGAGGCGGGCGACGAGCGCGACCCGCTGAACATCGCACGGGCCGCGCAGGACCATGCGCGCAAGCAGTTCTATGACGTGCTGATCGTCGACACCGCCGGCCGCCTGGCGATCGACGAGGCGATGATGAACGAGATCCGCGCGCTGCACGCCGCGGTCAAACCGGTTGAAACGCTGTTCGTGGTCGACGCCATGCAGGGCCAGGACGCGATCAACGTCGCCCGTGCCTTCAACGAGGCGCTGCCGCTGACCGGTATCGTGCTGACCAAGCTCGACGGCGACGCGCGCGGCGGCGCGGCGCTGTCGGTGCGCCACATCACCGGCAAGCCGCTCAAGTTCATCGGTGTCGGCGAAAAGCCCACCGGACTGGAAGCCTTCCACCCCGAGCGCATGGCACAGCGCATCCTCGGCATGGGCGACGTGCTTTCGCTGATCGAACAGGCGCAAGGCTCGGTCGACCTGGCCGAGGCCAAGAAATTTGCCGACAAGGTCAAGAAGGGCAAGGACTTCGACCTCGAGGACTTCAAGTCGCAAATCCAGCAGATGCGGAAAATGGGCGGCCTCTCGGCGCTGATGGACAAGCTGCCGGGCGCCGGTCAGATGCCGATGCCGGCAGGTGCCGACGACAAGGCCGTCAACCGGCTGGAAGGCATCATCAACAGCATGACCCCGCTGGAACGGCGCAAGCCCGAAATCATCAAGGCCTCACGAAAGCGCCGCATCGCCGCCGGCGCGGGCGTTCAGGTGCAGGAAATCAACAAGCTGCTGAAACAGTTCGAGCAGGCTCAAAAAATGATGAAAATGATGGGCAAGGGCGGGCTCGGGAAGATGATGCGCGGCATGAAAGGCATGATGCCGGGGATGCGCTGATCCGGGTTACTGGCAAACCGGGCATTTTTGGGTATAATTCGCGGTTTTCTCCGTTTACCCGGTGGGTTAAATCATGGTCGTTATTCGTCTTTCGCGCGGTGGCGCAAAAAACCGTCCCTTCTACAACGTGGTGGTGGCCGATTCGCGCTGCCGCCGTGATGGCCGCTTCATCGAGCGCGTCGGTTTCTACAATCCGGTGGCCCCCGAAGGCGCCGAAGCGGTGCGCCTGGATCAGGATCGCATCGGCTACTGGGTGAGCAACGGCGCGCAGATGTCCGACACCGTCGCCCGTCTGGTCAAGCAGAACAAGCCCGCCGCCGCCGTGTGAGTCAGCCTGGCGACTGGCTCGTGATGGGGCGCATCGCCGCCCCGTTCGGCGTCAAGGGCTGGGTCAAGATCCAGACCTTCAGTGAAGATCCGGGCACGCTGATGGATTTCGAATCCTGGCGCGTTGGCCGGGGCGAGCAGCAAACGCAGTACACCGTCGAAGCCATCCAGGACCACAGCAACACTCTGGTCGCCAAACTGGTTGGCATTGACGACCGCGAAGCGGCGTATGCCCTGCGCGGACAGGAAATATCGGTGGCGAAGCGCGATCTGCCACCGCCGGAAGAAAACGAGTTTTACTGGTCCGACCTGATTGGCCTGAAAGCCGTCAATCGCGAAGGCGTCGAACTCGGACGGGTGGACAGCCTGCTGGAAACCGGCGCGCAGGACGTGCTGGTAATCAAGGGCAAGCGCGAGCACCTGATTCCGTTCGTCGCGGCTTTCGTCGGCAAGGTTGATGTGGCGGGTGGAACGATCGAGGTGGACTGGGGCGAAGACTACTGATGCGCTTTGATGCGGTCACGCTCTTCCCCGAGATGTTCGATGCCGTGCTGGATTACGGCATCACCCGGCGGGCGCTGGATCGCGGGCTGTACCGGTTCAAAACGTGGAATCCGCGTGATTTCACCGACGATCCGCACCGCACGGTGGACGACAGGCCCTACGGCGGCGGTCCCGGCATGCTGATGCTGGCCGAGCCGCTGGACCGCACGTTGAATGCCGTCCAGCAGGATCTGGCCAGCGAGAATTTGACACCGTGGGTGGTGCATTTTTCCCCCCGCGGCCGCCCGCTTACGCACCAGCGGGTGATGGAATTGAAAGAGGCCACGCTCAACCAAAATCGTGCACTGGTTTTGCTGTGCGGGCGGTATGAAGGCATCGACGAGCGGCTGTTGCAGCGCCGCGTGGACGAGGAAATTTCGCTGGGCGACTTTGTGTTGTCGGGCGGCGAACTCCCCGCGCTGGCGCTGATGGATGCGATCATCCGGCAGTTGCCGGGCGCCATTAATGATCCGGATTCGGCGGTGGAAGACTCCTTCGCCAACGGTTTGCTCGACTGCCCGCACTACACCCGGCCCGAAGTGTGGCAGGGCATGGTGGTGCCGGAGGTGCTGAAAAGCGGCAACCACGCCGCGATCGCCCAGTGGCGATTGCAGCAGAGCCTGACGATCACGGCGGCGCATCGCCCCGATCTGCTGGCGAAGCGCGGCGTGTCGAAGCAGGAACAGGAATTTCTCGCGGCGCACCCACCCGGTGCGCCGCAGAACAAAGCGGCAGAGGGCCAGTAGGCCTGAGCCAATGTGAAACGGCGTGACGTCCGCCCCAGGGTCTGACAGATCCAGGGCGCACCTCTCCCGCCAGATGCAAGGAAACATCATGAACATCATCGAGCAACTCGAACAGGAAGAAATCGCCCGCCTGGGCAAAACCCTCCCCGACTTCGCCCCCGGCGACACCATCGTCGTCCAGGTGAAAGTGAAGGAAGGCACCCGCGAGCGTCTGCAGGCTTACGAAGGCGTCGTCATCGCCAAGCGTAACCGCGGCCTCAACTCCGCCTTTACCGTGCGCAAGATCTCGGCCGGCGAAGGCGTCGAGCGGACCTTCCAGACCTACTCGCCGCTGGTCGCCAGCGTTGAAGTCAAGCGCCGCGGCGACGTCCGCCGCGCCAAGCTGTACTACCTGCGCGAGCGCTCCGGCAAGTCCGCGCGCATCAAGGAAAAGCTGCCCGCCCGCAAGGTCAAGGCTGCCGCTGCCGAATAAGCCGTCTCCCTGCCGCCAAAAACGCCCGCTTCATGCGGGCGTTTTTGTTTTCGGCGGGCGCTAAAATGCCGGTATGCCCCGCTACGATGCCATTCTGGATGCCCCGCCCTGCCGCCTCGGCGCGATCTTCACCGGCGACGCGCTGACCCGGCTGGACTTCCTGCCCGTCGACACGCCCGTGTCGCCCCGACCGGATGGGCGGGCACGCCAGTTGGCGCGCGAACTCGATGCCTATTGGCACAATCCCGACCACCCGTTCGATCTGCTCATCACGCCCCAGGGTACGCCGTTCCAGTTGCGGGTCTGGCAGGCGTTGCGGGCGATTCCGGCCGGGCAGCCGACCACCTATGGCGCGCTGGCCAAACAGCTCGGTACGGCGGCGCGCGCGGTGGGGCAGGCGTGCGGATCGAACCCCCTGCCCATCCTCATCCCCTGCCATCGGGTCGTTGCGGCGAACGGTCTGGGCGGCTTCATGCACGCATCCAGCGGCGCCCCGCTGGATGTGAAAACCTGGCTGCTGGCGCATGAACGACGCGCTGATTGACCGGTTCTGCGATCACCTGTGGCTGGAAGACGGGCTGGCGGACCTGACGCTGGCGGCGTACCGGCGCGACCTCAAGACCTTCGGCGCCTGGCTGAAAAAGGAACGCAGGCATGGCCTGGACGCTGTCGTGGCAGGCGACATCGAAGCCTATCTGGCATGGCGCTTCGCCCACCACGCGCAACCGCGTAGCGCGGCCCGCTACACCTCGGCGCTGAAACGCTTCTATCGCTACCTGTTGCGCGAGAACCTCATCGCCGCCGACCCCACGCTCAACCTCGACAGCCCAAAGCTGCCGCGCTCGCTGCCCAAGACACTGACCGAAGCCGATGTGGAGCGCCTGCTCGACAGCGCCGACGGCAATACCCCGCTGGGCCTGCGCGACCGCGCGATGCTGGAAACCTTGTACGCGACGGGCCTCAGGGTATCGGAACTGGTGGGACTGAAACTGACGGCAGTGAACCTCAACGACGGCGTGCTGCGCGTCACCGGCAAGGGCAACAAGGACCGGCTGGTGCCGCTGGGCGAGGAGGCAGTGCAGTGGCTCAAGCGCTATCTGAAGGATGCGCGACCGCTGCTGATGGAAAAGAACCTCTCCGATGCCGTGTTCGTGACCGCGCGCGGCGACGGCATGACGCGGCAGGCCTTCTGGTATCTGATCAAGCGGCGCGCGCAGGCTGCCGGCATCACCCGCCCGCTGTCGCCGCACACGCTGCGCCACGCCTTTGCCACCCACCTGCTGAACCACGGCGCCGACCTGCGGGTGGTGCAGATGCTGCTCGGCCACAGCGACATTTCCACCACCCAGATCTATACCCATGTGGCGCGCGAACGGATGAAGCAGCTGCACGCGCAGCATCATCCACGCGGCTGAGTCAGCCGGCGTAGGGAATCCGTTCCATCAGGTAGCAGAGGCAGTCCTGGCGAATCACCCGCGTATCGCGCGTCAGCATCGCCGGCATCAGCGATTTCTTGAGCGTAATCCCGCCCTGGCGGTACTCGAACAGGCGGTCGCCGATGTCTTCCCCACTTTCGTCCAGCGCCTGCAGCCGGGCCGGGCTGCCCGGCCGCACCCGGCCCAGCAGGTCGCCGCGCGCCAGTTCGCGGAAATTGTAGTGATCCAGCTCGGGCATAAAATCGATGTCCGCGCCCGGCGCGGCAAAGCCGAAGCTGACCTCGTCAGGCACCTGCGCGTTCGATGCTCACCCCATCGGTTGTGGGTCGGCCCTGACCATCCTATCCGACCCCTCTTTGTTATAGAGGAGGCAGGCTGAAGCCGCTTCAGACCCGCGTGCTGCGTCGGGCGAGGTAAAACCACTCCTGTCCTGGCAGTGCGTTGGGATTGGGAAAGACGATGTAGCCGTCGCCATCCGCCCGCACCGGCGCGCCGTCGTGGCGCGTACCGATGAGCTCGCCCGCGCGGACCCGGTCGAAGCTCGCCCAGTGACGGCTGAATGCATCGTCGACGTGGGCGCGGTCGACGACCTGGTACAGGCGCAGCGCCTCGGTGTCGGCCACGGGGGGCGGCGCGGGTGCGGCGCTCAGGCGCAGGTGCGCCAACGCGTTGTGGATCGCTTGATACGCCACCTCGGGTGCGGCGGGGTCGTCGTGCTGGCCGCATTCCAGCGTGAGCGCGATGCCGCCCTGCGCGCGCATGTATTCGGTCGTTCCCACGCCGTAATGCACATCGGCCTCGCGCGACGACGCGCCTGCGGCCAGGCGTCGCGCAACGCCTGCCGCATAGGTATCGAGCCAGCCGTCGACGAAGCGGTGCACGCCCAGGCTCAGCGCCAGCGCGGTTTCCTCCGCCGCGCGCGCAAACGGCTCCAGCGTACCCCGGTTGTCTTCCGGCCCCAGCATGACGAAAGGCCTGCCCGCGGTATGGAACGAGTGCAGGTCGAGCAGCGCGTCATGCTGCGCCAGGAGCGGACACAGCCAGTTGGCGATGCGGTCCTCGAATTCGGCAGGCGACTCGGTGGGCACCAGATTGCGGTTGAGGTTGCGGTCGCCCATGCGCTGGTGGCGCGCATAGGCCAGCGGGTTGGTGATCGGGACGAAAGTCACGCTGCCGGCAACGATGCCCAGCCGGCCGGATTCGATCTCGCCGATCACGCGGCGGATCGCCTGGGTGCCGCAGGTCTCGTTGCCGTGCACCGCGCCCAGCACGATGAGGCGCGCGCCCGGCGTCAGGCCGGTAAAGGTCACGGACTGGAAATGCAGGGACTCGAATTCGCTCATACGCTCATGGCCTTGAACAGCAACGACACGCTCGACACCAGCAGCAATACGCCGACCAGCCGCGTCATCTGCAGCGGGGTCAGGCCGACATGCACGCGCCCGCCCAGATAGAGCGCGCCCAGAATAAGCGGCAACGCGGCAAAATAGGCGATCCACACCTGGCTCGTCATCAGCAGGCCGGCCACCAGAAAGCTGGCGATGCGCGTGACGCCCTCGGTAAAAAATAGCGCCGAAAACGTGGCGCGCAAATCGCTTTTGTCGTGGATGCGGTGGGTCAGGTAAATCACATACGGCGGCCCGCCGGTGCCGAACAGCGCGCCTACGGTGCCGCCGGTGAGCGAGGCCGGCACTGCCCATCCGCGCGAGATGGGCTTGTCGCTACGGATGTTGAGGATGCTGCGCACGGCGAATACGAAAACGAATCCGGCCAGCGCGATCAGCATGGGTTCGGGCGGCAGGCTGACCAGCAGGCTGGTGCCCAGCACCACGCCCACGACCCCGAACGGAATCAGCACCCCGATTTCATCCCATTTCACGCGCTTGAAATTGAAGCCGCCGATCACGATCGATGCGGTGAAATCCAGCAGCAGGATCAGCGGCACCACGAACTTCAGCGGCAGAAACAATGCCAGCAGGGGCACCGCGATCAGTCCCGAGCCAAAGCCGGTGATGCCGCGGATGAAGTACGCCGCCAGCAGAATGGCCGCCGCGCTTGCAAGGTGGCCGGCGGCGATCTGCTCAAGGCTCACAGCCGCGCGCCGCGCTCGATGGTGATGCCGAGTTCCTTGATGCCCGGGACGATCGCGAACTTGGTGACCGACACCTTCACCCACGGCGCGCCGAATTCATCGCGCACGATGGCCGCCACATGCTCGGCCACCGACTCGACCAGGGTGATCGGCTGCGGTGCGTTGTGCAGGTAATCCTTCACCCGAATGGCCACCGCGCCGTAGTCGATGGTGTCGGCCACATCGTCGGTGCCGCCGGCCTTGCTGTCGGGCAGGCCGATTTCGATATCGAGCCGCACCGGCTGCGGCACTTTGCGTTCCCACTCGTATATGCCGATAATCAGTTCGAGACGAAAGTCCCGCAAAAATAGAATGTCCATCGCTTTAATTATCCACGGCGCGGCCCGATGGGCCCAGCCTAAACCCGCCATTTTACTGACTTGTTCATGACCACGCTGCTGTTTATTGCTGTTGCCTACCTGATCGGTTCCCTGTCGTTTGCGGTGATCGTCAGCCGCGCCATGCGCCTGCCCGACCCGCGCAGTTTCGGATCGGGGAATCCGGGCGCCACCAATGTGCTCCGGACCGGGCGCAAGATGGCCGCCGTGCTGACGCTGCTCGGCGACGCCCTGAAAGGCTGGGTGGCGGTGGTGCTGGCGCGTGCACTGGCGCCGCAGTTTGGCCTTGACGACAGCGTCGTGCTGCTGTGCGCGCTGGCGGTATTCATCGGCCACCTGTTCCCCGTATTCTTCCGCTTCCAGGGCGGCAAGGGCGTGGCCACCGCACTCGGCGTGCTGGTCGGCCTCAATCCCTGGCTGGGGCTGGCGTGCCTGGCCACCTGGCTGCTGGTGGCCGGGGTGTTCCGGATTTCCTCGCTCGCCGCGCTGATCACTGCCGTGCTCGCCCCGGTTTACGCCGGGCTGCTGATGGGTTGGGGCAACACGGCCATCACGGTGCTGGTGATCACGCTGCTCCTGGTCTATCGTCACAAGAGCAATCTGATCAAACTGGTATCCGGCCAGGAAGGCCGCATCGGCGCCCGCAAATGAGTCCAGCCCCCTGACATGGCCCTGTTCGACAAAACCATCGACCACGCAAAGGAAAGCCTCGCCGAGGTGTCGCGCGAGGCGATCGACCACGCCGGCGAACGTCTGGCCGATGTGGTGAAAGTCGGCGTGTCGCAGGCCGGCACCGAGCTGAAGGACGTCATCTGGAAGGCCAGCCAGGAAATCGACGCCAAGCTCGACAAGATTTCAGACGAACTGCACGAGCAGCGCCAGTTCACCAAGGACGACGTGCGCGAACTGGTCGATTACGCCGGAGGCAAACTCGGCACGCTGATGGACGAACGCATCGTTCACGCCAAAGCGGAATTTTCATCGCTGGTTCAGGAAAAGGTCGAGTACTTCAAGCGCGAGATCGACAGCTTCTTCATCGAGCGCCAGCGCGATCTGGCGCGCGAACGGCGGCGCCTGTTCATCAACGTCGCCATCGCGATTCTGGCCTCGCTGTCGCTGGGCTTCGTGTCCTGGCTGTACCACCAGTATCTCGGCGGCGGCCTCGACGTGTTCGCCATCTTCCGCATCGTGTTCGCCTCGCTGATGGGCGGCTATGCGGCCTACCTCGCAGTGAAATTGCTGCGGCGCTGGCTGTCGATGTCGGAACACAAAAAAGACACGCTGTTCCTGGTCAGCCGCTACTGGGGCGTGCTGCGCCCGGAAAGCATTTTCGGCACGGTGGTGCTGGTGTGCCTGATGGCGGTGCTGGTGGGATTCCTGCTGTTCCCCGATCAGATCGCGCAGCTCACCGGCAGCGAGAAATGGCTCAAGGCCTTGCGCGAAGCCTATCCCATGCTCCGGCAATAAATCACACCGCGTCGAGCGTCGCCAGTTCCCAGCGTGGCTTGACCGCAAACGTCAGATCCCTGTTTGCGTGCGCCAGCCGTTGCGCGCCGGCGTAGGCGATCATCGCGCCGTTGTCGGTGCAGAACTCCATCCGCGGGTAGAACACGTCGATGCCGCGCGCGGCCGCTTCGCGCGTGAGCCGCTCGCGCAAATGCGCGTTGGCGCCCACTCCGCCGGCAACCACCAGCCGGACGGCGCCGCTGTGCTTGCAGGCGGCCAGGCTCTTGCTCACCAGCACCTCCACCGCCGCAGCCTGGAACGCGGCCGCAATGTCCGCCGCCTGTTCCAGCCCCTGCTTCTTCACCAGCGTCAGCACTGCGGTCTTCAGCCCGGAAAAACTGAAATCGAAATCGCCCGAATTGAGCATCGGCCGCGGCAGGGTGAAGCGGCTGGCGTCGCCGGCTGCCGCCAGCTTCGACAGCGCCGGACCGCCCGGGTAGCCCAGCCCCAGCAACTGGGCCGTCTTGTCGAAGGCCTCGCCGGCGGCGTCATCCAGCGTTTCGCCCAAGAGTGTGTAGCGCCCGACGCCCGACACCCGCATCAGCTGCGTGTGCCCGCCCGACACCAGCAGGGCGACGAACGGGAAAGCCGGTGGCGTGTCGGAAATCAGCGGCGACAGCATGTGGCCTTCCAGGTGGTGCACGCCGACCGCCGGGATGTTCAGCGCATACGCCAGCGCGCGCGCCATGCCGGCGCCCACCAGCAGGGCGCCGGCCAACCCCGGCCCCTGGGTGTAGGCAATGCCGTCGAGGTCGGCCAGTGAGCGGCCACTTTCGCTCAGCACCTGGCGGGTCAGGGGCAATACCCGCCGGATATGGTCGCGCGACGCCAGTTCAGGCACCACGCCGCCATAGTCGGCGTGCATGGCAATCTGCGAATACAGCGCATGCGCCAGCAGGCCGTGCGCGCTGTCATACAGCGCGACACCGGTTTCATCGCAGGAGGATTCGACGCCAAGCACCAGCATAGGGAGATACCCAGACCAAAACATGCGCATGATAGCGCGGGCAAGCCCCCGCTCAATTCAGGCCTCTCGAAACAAGGACACCAGCGGCGGGGATTGTTTAGGTAAAATTCATTCGTTTTTCAGTTTATGCGGACAGAGCCTTTCGCAGTGCTGCCGTCCTCCAAGGAAAGCCCCATGTCGTACGTCCCTCCCGCACCCTGCCCTGCCAAAAACCGCTGTGACGTGCTGGTGATCGGCGGCGGACCGGCCGGCTCGACAGCCGCCACCCTGCTGGCGGAAATGGGCCATCAGGTCACCCTGCTGGAGAAAGCGCATCACCCGCGCTTCCACATCGGCGAATCCCTGCTGCCGGCCAACCTGCCGCTGTTCGACAAGCTGGGCGTACGCGCCGAGGTGGAGGCCATCGGCATGGAGAAATGGGGAGCGGAATTCATCTCCCCCTGGCACGAGCACCAGCAGACCTTCGAATTCGCCGACGCCTGGGACAAGTCGATGCCCAGCGCCTATCAGGTGCGCCGCTCCGAGTTTGACGAGATCCTGATCCGCAATGCCACGCGCAAAGGCGCCAATGTCATCGAAGGCTGCCGCGTGCGCGACGTGGAATTCCTGCCGAACGATGCAGGTGCCATCGTCCGGGCCGAACATGACGATGGCCGCAGCGAGACCTGGCAATGTCGCTTCCTCATCGACGCCTCCGGCCGCGACACTTTCCTCGGCAACCGCTTCAAGGCCAAGCAGCGGAATCCCAAACACAACAGCGCAGCCCTGTACGGCCATTTCAAGGGTGCCCAACGGCACGCGGGCAAGATGGAAGGCAACATCAGCATCTTCTGGTTCGAACATGGCTGGTTCTGGTTCATCCCGCTCGCCGACGGCGCCACCAGCATCGGCGTGGTAACCTGGCCGGCCCACCTGAAAACCCGCACGAAACCGGTGCGAGACTTTTTCCTCGACCTCATCGCCACGTGTCCCGCCCTGGCTGCACGGCTGAAAGATGCCGAACTCGTCTCGGACGTGGAAGCCACCGGCAACTTTTCCTATAGCTGCGATCACAGTCATGGTGCCAACTACCTGATGCTGGGCGACGCCTACGCCTTCATCGACCCGGTCTTTTCGTCCGGCGTGATGCTGGCGATGAAGAGCGCGTTCGAGGGTGCCGAGGCGGTCGACATCTGTCTGCGCCAGCCGAAAAAAGCCGCGACTGCACTCAAGCAATTCGACAGGATGATGAAGCATGGGCCGAAGGAATTCTCCTGGTTCATTTACCGGGTCACCAATCCCACCATGCGCGACCTGTTCATGTCGCCCAGCAATGTCTTCCGGGTCCAGGAGGCGTTGCTGTCGGTGCTGGCTGGCGACATTTATGGCAAGACGCCCATCTGGCGCTCGCTGCGCGTCTTGAAGGCCATTTATTACATCGCTTCCGTGGCCAGTCTGAAGCGCACGTTCATGGCGTGGAAGCGGCGCAGGGTGAATATCCGCTATGCAGAAGAGTCGGAAGGCGTGGGCAGCTAATGAATTCTGCGGAAGCGATTCTGCGACTGGAGATCCTGCCCGCGTCCCGACTTTCCCGCCTGGCCGGCGACGGGCAGGACGGCGTGCTGGGCGGCGCCTGCTTTTCCCATCCCGCCCTCCCGCTCGATAGTGCGGATCTGCCGCTCCTGGCCGTGGACATGATCCTGCCGCCCGGGGAAGAGGCGATCTGTGAGATCTGGCATAGCGCGGAGCCGCTGGAATCCGGCCGGCATGGCCCGATCCGCTACCGTCAGGGCGAAACCCTGCTGTTCGGCTGCGTGAGTCTCGACGAAGTCGCCGAGGATGCGCGCCCTCCCCTGCAGGCGACGACCGAAGCGGCCTACGCGTCCATCTTCGAGCTGCTCGACGCCCGCGGCTATCACGCCCTGCGCTTCTGGAACTATTTCCCCGCGATCAACCGGGAAAGCCACCACATGGAGCGCTATCGCCAGTTCAACATCGGCCGCCAGGATGCCTTCCTCGGCCGCGGCCGCTCGGTGGTCGGCAAGGTGCCCGCCGCCTGCGCCCTGGGCACTGCCGGCGGCGGGCTCCACATTGCCTTTTTGGCGACACGGGCGGACGTGATCGGCGTCGAAAACCCGCGCCAGCTCAGCGCATATCATTACCCCAGCCAGTACGGGCCGCGCAGCCCGACCTTCTCGCGCGCGGGCCTGGTCAAGATGGGGGGACGAGACATGCTGTTCATCTCCGGCACCGCCAGCATCGTCGGCCACCAGACCCTGCACCACGGCGATGTGGCGGCGCAAACGCGGGAATGCCTGCACAACATCGCGGCCATCGTCGCCGAGGCCAACCGCCAGGCGCCGGGCGCCGGCTTTCGCCTCGATGCGCTTGCCTACAAGGTCTATGTCCGACATCCTGAAGATATGGTCACGGTACGCCGCGAAATAGCGCAATTCATCGGTGCCCCGGTGTCGGCTTTCTTCCTGCAAGCCGATGTGTGCCGCGCCGAGCTGCTGGTCGAAATCGAGGCCTCGGGCGGCCATGCCATCGGCCCCACTCACGCGGATGGTTCAACCGGGAACATGCCATGTTTCTCCGTCGTCGCCTGATCCACCTCACCACGCTGCTGCTCGTCTGCTCCGCCGGCCACGCCTTCGCCGCTGAAAAACCCCTGTGGGAGCTGGGCGCCGGCATCAGCGCCCTGTCTTTGCCGGACTATCGCGGTTCGGATCAATCCAGCCCCTACGCCATCCCGTTTCCCTACCTCGTCTATCGCGGCACGTTTCTCAAGGCGGATCGGAACGGCATACGCGGAACCTTCTTCGACAGCGACCGCATCGAACTCAATCTCAGCCTCGGCGCCTCGCTGCCGGTGAACAGCGACGACAACCGGGCCCGCCAGGGCATGCCCGATCTGCAGCCGACCGTGGAGTTCGGCCCCTCGCTCGACCTCAACCTGTGGCGCACCCCCGACCGGCGCACCCAGCTGGATCTGCGCCTTCCGGTCCGCACTTCCATCACCGTGACAAACGGGATGCACGACATCGGCTGGGTATTCTCGCCGCGCCTCAACCTCGACATCGTCGATGTCGCGGGGCTTGCCGGCTGGAATCTGGGGCTGCTCGCCGGGCCCATGATCGGCTCCGAGCGCAACCATGACTATTTCTATTCGGTGGCGCCGCAATTCGCCACCGCCGACCGCCCGGCCTTCGATGCCAAGGGGGGCTACGCCGGCAGCCAGTTCATGATGACGACGTCGAAGCGCTACCCGAAATACTGGCTGGGCGCGTTTGTCCGCTGGGACAGCCTCAAGGGCGCCGCCTTCGACGACAGCCCACTGGTCAGGAGCGAGAATTACTTTGCCGCCGGCATCGGCATCGCCTGGATCCTCGGCGAGTCGTCCACCCGCGTCGAGGCGGTCGAGTGAACGCAACCCTGCTCTCGCCGTCCAGCCTGCCGCGACGCTGGCTGCATCGGCTCTACGAATATTTCGCCCTGTGGTTCGGTCTGGTGCTGCTCGGCGCGATCTCGCTGACCTGGTCGACGCTGTCGGTGCCGCTCTATTACGTCCTGCCCAAGCGCTGGACCGTCCCGCTCGGGCGCTGGGCTATCACCATCGGCTTTCGCATCTACCTCGGCGCGCTGTCCCTCATCGGCGCCTGCCGCTTCGACCTTTCCGCGCTCGATTCCCTGCGCGATGAAGGCCCGATGATCGTCGCCCCCAACCACCCCTGTCTGCTCGATGCCCTGATGGTCCTCTCGCGCCTGCCCAACATGGCCTGCATCATGAAGGTCGATATCGTCGACAACGTTTTCCTCGGCGCCGGCGCCCGCCTGGCCGGCTACATCCGCAACGACGCGCAGCTGAGCATGATCAAGCAAGCCGTGGCCGAGCTGAAAAGGGGCAGCCAGCTGCTGATTTTCCCCGAAGGCACCCGCACCACCCGCTGGCCGGTGAACGTCTGCAAGGGCACCACCGCGCTGATCGCCAGCCGCGCCCGCGTCCCGATCCAGACCGTGTTCATCGAGACCGACGCGGGCTATCTCGGCAAGGGCTGGCCGCTGTTCCGTCGCCCGCCGATGCCGATCACCTATCGCGTCCGCCTCGGCCGCCGCTTCGCGCCGCCGGAAAAAGCCGGAACCTTTACCGAGGACCTGGAGCGCTACTTCATCGATGAGCTGCGCGATGCCCCGCATTTCCTGCCGCCCGACGCCCCGCAGGCCGCCGAATCCCGTGCGGTTGGGCTCTGATGACACTCGACCGGAAGGTTTCCGCCAGCCACCTGGTGCTGATCCCCAGCTATAACCCGGGCCCCCAGGTCTACGATACGGTGCGCGCCGCCCGCGCCCGGTGGGCGCCGGTGTGGGTGGTGGTGGATGGCAGCAGCGACGGCACGGCCGAAGGCCTGCAGGAAATGGCAGCGAACGACCCTCACCTGAAGGTGTGGGTGATGCCCGAAAACGGCGGCAAGGGCGCGGCCGTGCTGCATGGCCTGGACCTCGCCGCGCGGCACGGTTTTACCCACGCGCTGACGATGGACTCCGACGGCCAGCATCCGGCCGACCTCATCCCGGCCTTCATGGCCGCCTCGCAACAGGCACCCGGCGCGATGGTCCTCGGCAAGCCGGTGTTCGATGCCGATGCCCCCGCGCTGCGCGTGCAGGGTCGCAAGATTTCCAACGGCTGGGCCAACCTGGAAACCCTGTGGGCGGGCATCGGCGATTCGCTCTACGGCTTTCGCGTCTATCCGATCGACCCCCTGCGCCGGGTGATGCGCGGCCAGCGCTGGATGCGCCGCTTCGACTTCGACCCCGAGGCCGTGGTGCGCCTGTGCTGGCGCGGCGTGCGCCCGATCAATCTGCCCGCGCCGGTGAAATACCTGCGCGCCGACGAAGGTGGCGTTTCCCACTTCAACTACCTGCGCGACAACACCCTGCTCACCTGGATGCACCTCCGGCTGATGCTGGGTTTCCTGCTGCGCTTGCCGCTACTGCTGCTGCGGCGCCTGAACATTCACCGGTCAAACACCCCATGAAAAACACCCCCGATTCGTCCGCGCAAGCGGTGCATGCCCCGCATCCGCCCCTCACCGGCTACTACGCCAGCGAACAGGAGCGGCGCGGTTACGTCGGCAAGCTGTTCGACAGCACCGCCTCCGACTACGACCGCATCGACCGCCTGCTGGCGCTGGGCAGCGGCCCCTGGTACCGCAACCAGGCACTGCAGCGGGCCGGGCTGAAACCCGGCATGCGCATCGTCGACATCGGCGTCGGCACCGGACTGGTCGCGCGCGAAGCCGTCAAGCTGGTGGGCGATCCCGCCTTGGTGGTGGGCGTCGACCCCAGCGCCGGCATGATGGCCTGCGCGAACCTGCCGGGCGTCCAGCTCATCGAGGGGCGCGCGGAAGCGATCCCCTTCCCCGATGCCAGCTTCGACTTCCTCAGCATGGGCTACGCGCTGCGCCACATCGGCGACCTGTCGGCCGCGTTCAGCGAATTCCATCGCGTCCTCAAGCCCGGCGGCCGCCTGTGCCTGCTCGAGATCACCAAGCCGGAACGCGCCTGGAGCCAGGCGCTGCTCAAGGTCTACATGCGCGGCGTGGTGCCGGTGCTGGCCCGCCTCATCGGCAGCAGCGCCGAGTCGGCCAAGCTGTGGCGCTATTACTGGGACACCATCGAGGCCTGCGTGCCGCCGAGCGGGGTGATCAGTACGCTGGAGGCTGCCGGCTTTACCGGGGTAAACCGGCACATTGAAAGCCGGGCGCTGTCGATTCTGGGGGAGTATCAGGCGGTCAAACCGGGCTGAGTCGCAGGCTGCTCGTTATTGCACTCGCTTCGTCATTGCGAGCGAAGCGAAGCAATCCAGTCAGGGGATTGTCGCGAAGCACGTTGCGTGTGGTTAAACCTTCGCAGGGCTGCTGACCGTTGGCCGGGGGTAGCCCGGCAGCTAGTTGCTTTTCTTGTCTCGCCAAGAAAAGTAACCAAAAGAAGGCGACCCCGACATCCACGAATTCCCGAAAATCGAGCCCGCCGGGTGGGCGGCAAAGAACTCGCCCCGCTTTTGATGTTTTAAATTGGTTTTTTGTGAGCGGGGCTCAGACACCTTTGCCGCTGATCCACCCGACAGACTCAATTTTCGGCGTGGCTGAGAGGGGGGAAGTCAAAACCAGGGTGGCGATGACTGAAGCTCCAGATTACTATCCAAGCTGCTGACCCAGTTATTTAGGTTACTTGGCCGCCCTATCTGTCTTCTGCGAGCTTGTTATGACTAACAACATATCCATAGATGCCTCAATCCATCAGCGTCTGATTACACGCTCCCTAAATCAGCTAATGGGCATCGTTAATGGAATTGTATGTGACGGCCAGTTGCACGACAGTGAAGTTCATTTTCTCTCGACTTGGTTACAAGAAAACGAGCAACTAAAAACTGTTTACCCTGCGAATATTATTCACAGGCTAATTCGAGAAGCATTATCCGACTGTGTTTTGACGCAGGATGAAAGGGATCATTTGCTGAAATCTCTATCTGAAATTTCAGGTAATGATTTCTGGAAAACAGGAGCAACGTTGCCAGAACCTATTGCAAGGGTTTTTGATGATGACCCGACAGTCGTTTTCAGTGACAACATCTTCGTCATGACTGGTGAGTTCATGTTTGGCACCCGTAATGCCTGCCATAAAGCCACAGAACTTAGGGGTGGTTTAACCGGCGATAACGTCACCAAGAAAACCAACTATTTAGTTATCGGCTCAATGGCTTCACCTGCATGGATCGAATCAAACTTCGGACGCAAGATTCAGAAAGCAGCTGAGATGGCGGAATCTGGTAAATTTGAGATTGCGATCATTCGTGAGAATGACTGGGCGATGGCACTATAAATGCCAACTTAGGGTGCCATGCCCGAAAGACATAGCGTCGGATGTATATCGCAACATAAGCACTCAAGTTATCCAGTCATCACCGCCCTGGTTTTGACGTTCCCCCCTCTCAGCCACGCCGAAAATTGAGTCTGATGGGTGGATCAGCGGCAAAGGTGTCTGAGCTCCGCTCACAAAAAACCAATTAAAAACAACAAAAGCGGGGCGAGTTCTTTGCCGCCCACCCGGCAGGCTCGATTTTCGGGGTTTCGTGGATGTCGGGGTCGCCTTTCTTTGGTTACTTTCTTTGGCGAGACAAAGAAAGTGACTAGCCGCCGGGCTACCCCCGGCCAAGGGTCAGCAGTCCTGCGAAGGTTTAACCATTAAAACGCAGCGTGCTCCGCGCCAATCCTCTGACTGGATTGCTTCGCGTTGCTCGCAATGACGAAGCGAACGGATGCGCCTCAATGCCGCCCCGCCACCGCCACCCCCATCTTCGGCAACCATCGCCGCAACCCCGGCGTCGTAATCACCGTGCTGAAAATCGCCATCAGCACCAGCATGGTGAACACCTGCTGCGAGATGACGCCAAGATCAAAACCGACATTGATGACGATGAGTTCCATCAACGCGCGGGTGTTCATCATGATGCCGATTACCTTGCCCTCGTGGTGCGACATGCCGGCCCAGCGCGCGGCGAGGTAGCTGGCGCCGAATTTCCCCAGGGTGGCCAGGGCAATCAGCAGCCCACACCAGCCCCATGCCTCAACCGAATCCAGGCCGCCGACGTTGGTGCGCAGGCCGGTGTAGGTGAAGAAAATGGGCAGGAAGAAGACCATCACGAAATGGCCGATGCGTTCCTTCCAGGCCTCGATCAGTTCGTGCTCGTCGTGCAGGATGACGCCCATCATGAAGCCGCCGAAGATGGCGAAGATGCCGAGCTGGTAGGTGGTCATCGCCGAGACGAAGATGGCGGCGAGCAGGATGCCGAGCAGGTTGTGGGTGAGCTTGCCGCGTCCGGCCTTCTCGCCCGCCGGCACGGGCTTGGCCTGGCTGGCGTGGATCACGCGCTTCATCAGCGGTCGCACGACGAACCACCAGGTGATGAAAAACATCCCGACCAGCGCCACCTTGAAGGCAAAGGCGGCGGCGCTGAATTCGGTCAGGGCGAGCGCGGTGATGAGCGCGAGCAGCAGCCAGCCGATGACGTCGTTGATGGCGGCGGCGCTGATGGCGATGACGCCGATGGGCAGGCGGGTGATCCTGAACTCCATCATGATCCGGCCGAGGATGGGCAGGGCGGTGATGGAGAAGGCGGTGGCGATGAACAGCGACGTGGCGAGCGGATTGATTCCGGGCGACAGCAGCGGCGCGCTGAGCCAGCCGAAACCGAAGCCGAGCGCGAAGGGCGCAACCATGCTGGCACTGGCGATGAAGGCAACGGCGCGGCGGTTGTTGCGCGCGGTCAGGTGGGCGAAGTCGAACTCCAGGCCGATCTGGAACATCAGCAGCACCAGGCCGATCTGCGACAGCATCTGCATCGGCGCCGCCGGCGTCGAATGAAAAACGGTCTGGAAAAGCCCGGGCGCGAGCAGGCCGAACAGCGACGGCCCGAGCAGGATGCCGACGATGATCTCGCCCACCGCCGGCGACTGGCCGACGCGCTGCGCCAGTTCGCCGCCGAGGCGGGCGGCGAGCACGATCAGCGTCAGCTGCAGCAGGGTGAAGAACAGCAGCGCCTCGGTCTGATGGACCGCGAGGGCGTGGACGGGGGCGGTCAAATCATGCCACCGTTAACAGAAATCACCTGGCCGCTGATGTAGCTCGCCTGCTCCGAGGCGAGGAAGCCGACCAGGTCCGCCACCTCTTGCGGGCGGCCGGCGCGCTTCATCGGCACCATGCCCGCGATGGCCTTGGCGTCGAACACGCCGTCGATCATGTCGGTCTGGATGATGCCCGGCGCCACGGCGTTGACCGTCACCCCGCGGCTGGCGAGTTCCAGCGACAGCGACTTGGTCGCGGCGTGCAAGGCCCCCTTGGCGGCGGCGTAGTTGACCTGGCCGCGGTTGCCGGTGAGGCCGGCGATGGAAGTGATGTTGACAATGCGCCCCCAGCGGCTGCGCAGCATCGGCATCGTCAGCGGCTGGGTGACGTTGAAGAAGCCGGAAAGCGAAACATCCAGCACGCGGTGCCACTGCGCCGCGCTCATGCCGGGGAAGACGGCGTCGTCGTGGATGCCGGCGTTGTTCACCAGCACCTGGATCGGGGTGTCGGCGACCAGCACCTCCAGCGCCGCGCGGCTGGCGTCGGCGTCGGTGACGTCGAAGGCGATGGCTTCGGCATGCCCGCCGCCCGCCTTGATTTCATCGGCCAGTGCCTGCGCTTTCGCCAGGTTGCGGTTGGCATGGACGTAGACGTAACAGCCGTCGGCGGCAAGGCGGCGGCAGATCGCCGAACCGATGCCGCCGCTGCCGCCGGTGACGAGGGCACGCTTCATCTCAACTCTCCCAGTTTGTTGGCATCCAGCACCGCCGCATCCAATATCACGGCAGCCCGGCCGCTGAGCAATTCGCAGCCGGCGGCGCTGACGCGGAAGCCGTACAGAATGGTATTGCCGTCGCCGGAAAGGCGCTCCGCCTCGACCTCGAGATCGGCGGCGATGTCGTCCAGCCGCGAGACATGGAGATCGACGCCGCGCACGCTGGCCAGGTAGCCGGCGCGCGGCGCTCCATCGGCCGCCGCCAGCAGCGCGCCGTGGGCGGCCATGGCCTGCGCCGCGTACTCGATGCCGCAGGCCGCGCCCAGGCGATCATGCGCGCGCAGCGGGTTGTCGGCGTGGCGGTGGCTCGTCGCCGTGCAGCGGATGCGCTGGGCATCCCAGTCGGTGACGGCATCAAGCAGGCACATGCTGCCCTGGTGCGGCAGGTGGGCGAGCAGCCAGGCGTGGTCTAGCGGCATGCTTCGATCTCCACGGCCAGACTGAGCGGCGCCAGGTAGTCCAGCACGACCTGTGCATTCGACCCGCGCGCCAGGGCCTGCAGCAGCGGCAGCCCGCGCGCACAGGGAATGGCGCGGCGCAGCGCTTCAAGTTCGGGTTCAGCCAGCGCATCGGGCGCGGCATCGGCGAGGCTGACCTCGATCCGCGCCAGCGATTGCGCGCTGCGTTCGGGCATCAGCGCCAGCGCAATGCCGAATGCGGCGGGGAGCGGGCGCTTGGCGTGCAGCGGTTCGGGGTAGGGCATGTCGTAGGTGACCAGCAGTGTGCCCCAGCCCTCGACCGCGACCTGGGTCAGCGCCTCCAGGAGGCCGGCGCCAAAGCTGCCGTCATGGGCACACAACACCGTGGCCGGGGTCATGGCGCCGGAAGCGATGCCCCAGTAGCCAGCCGGGGCGTTGTGCACCGAGTTGTGGAAGCGGGTCGGCGAGATATGGCGGTCGTCGGAAGCCAGCACCTTGCAGATGGCGTCGCAGTTGTCGTTGTCGGCGCCGGATGAGGAAAATACCGCGGCCAGTTGCCTGGCATCGAGCTGCCCGGCCGCGACAGCCTCCTGCCCCACCGCCAGCGCGATCTTGATCGCGACGCCGGTGCGGCGGCGTTCGGCAGGGGGCAGCGACTGCGGCGCGGCCACCGTGAGGGGGCGCGATTCGTAGGGGGCTGCGCCCGCCAGGATGGGGCGCGCCGCGGGCCAGTTGTCGAGTCCCGGGCCGATCAGGCCGATGCCGTCGAGGTAAGCGGCGAGCTTCATTCCGCTCGTCCCAATATCAGGCTGCAGTTGGTGCCGCCAAAACCGAAGGAGTTGCTGAGCACCCGGCGCGGCGCACGCTGCTGGTTCGCGGTCAGGTACTGGATGGGAATGTCCGGGTCGACGCGGTGCGTGTTGACCCCGCCCGGCAGAAAACCCTGCTGCAGCGCCAGCGCGCTGATGATCGCCTCCAGCCCGCCGGCCGCGCCCAGGGTATGGCCGGTCGCGCCCTTGGTCGAACTGCACGGCACCTGGTTGCCGAACAGCGTGGCAACTGCGTGGCCCTCGGCCGCGTCATTGCTCGGCGTCGCCGTGCCGTGCAGGTTGATGTAGTCGATGTCGGCAGGCTGCAGGCCCGCCGCCTTCAGCGCGGCGCTCATCGCCATGCGCGCGCCCAGGCCTTCCGGGTGGGGCGAGGACATGTGGTGGGCATCGCTCGATTCGCCCGCGCCCAGCAGCAGCACGGCATCGGCGTCGAGGCTGTCGGCAGGGCGCTCCAGCAGGATGAAGGCCGCCGCCTCGCCGATGGAGAGGCCGTTGCGGTCAGCGTCGTAGGGCCGGCAGGGTTCGGCCGAAAGCAGTTCCAGCGAGTTGAAGCCGTAGAGGGTGGTCAGGCACAAGGAGTCGACGCCGCCGACGATGGCCGCGTCGATCAGGCCGGCCGCGATCATCCGCGCGGCCGAGGCGAATACCTTGGCGCTCGACGAGCAGGCGGTGGAGACCACCACGGCGGGGCCTTCCAGATTGAAGGCGCTGCGCACGAAATCGGCCACCGAATAGGTGTTGTGCGTGGTGCGATAGATGAAGTCGTCCGGCAGGGCGCCGGTTGCCGGGTCGCGGCGGCGGTAGGCCTGCTCGGTCTGCAGGATGCCGGAGGTGCTGGTGCCGAGCAGCACGCCCACCCGCCGCCGGCCGTAGCGCGCGGCGGCGGCGCCGACGGCGGCATTGAAGCCATCCTGCTGCAGCCCCAGGTAGGCGAGACGGTTGTTGCGGCATTCGTATTCGGCGAGGCTGGCCGGCAAAGGCGCCTCGTCCACGCCGGCCACTTCGCCGATGTACGTTGCCAGGTCGGTCACCGTCTCGAAGGCGCAGGGCGCGAGCCCGCTCTTTTGCGCACGCAGGGCAGCCAGCGTCGCTTCCAGGCCGTGGCCCAGGCAGCTTGCAGCGGTGAAATGGGAAAGCCAGAGCGAATTCAACAGGTCAACCCATCCAAATGTAGTGCGTGATTAATCAATTCCACAGGCCGGTTTCCTTCAAATCCGGCCGGGCGTGAGCGCTGCGTATGCACGGTCGCGCAATGACAGCCAGGCCGCCACCCCCCCCAGCATGAGGCCGGCCCACACATCGACCGCCACATGCTGGCGAGTGGCGAGGGTGGAATAAATGATGCCGATGCACCACAGCCAGCTGAATAGCCGGCTCCAAAGCGGCGCGCCGAATCGACGCAGCAGCTGATCCAGCCAGGCACCCGAAAACAGGGCCGTGGCGACATGCAGCGAAGGGAAGGCATTGCCTGCGGCATCGACGTTTTTAAGGAACTCCACGCCGGGATGCCGGGCCCAGTCGATCTCGGCTGCGGGGACCGCGGTGGGCCAGAAGTAGAAAACAATCAGCCCCGCCAGGCAGGTTCCGCCCATCGCCATGCCATAGCGATAGAGTTCGCTTCGCGTCGCGAGCAATGCCGGAGGCAGGGAAACATACACCCACAATGAAACATACAGCGACATCGCCCACGGCTGAAAACTGATCATCCGATCCAGCCAGGTAAAGGGCATCACCGTGGTCGGGTAGGCCGGGGCTTTGAGCACGTAGAAATACGCCCCGAAAAACAGGCCGATAAAAATCGGTGTTCCGATCCCTTTCAGAACCCCATGCTGGGTGATGGCCGCTGCAATCTGCCGGTACCAGGGCGTTTGCTGACTGTTTTTCAAGGCCTGTTCTCCGGAGAGCGGCAGCGCCGACTCGTGCGTTGTGTGCCGTTCATGAAAGGGCGTCTCGCAAGCTGACAAAACGCAGTCCGGCGGCGGCGGCCGATTCCAGCACGGCAGGCAGCACGTCGAGAATAACCGGAATGCCATGGGGTGACCGTGCAGCATTGCCATCGTGCAACAGCAAAATAGCGCCCCCCCGCAGCTCATGCAACAGCGCATTCTTGACGCGCTCGGCGTCACCGACCCGGGTGTCAAAACCCCGCGCCGACCAGCTGGCGAGCGTCAAGCCGAGCCGCGCCAGCACGGGATCGAGAAAAGGATTGCGCAAGCCGGAAGGGGCACGAAAAAACACCGGGCGCTGACCGGTAATCTGGCTGAGGGTGCTTTGTGCGGCCTGTAATTCGCGCATGAAGCCACGCGGGCCCAGCAGGGCAAAATAATGGCGGTGGTGCTGGCTGTGGTTTTCCACGGCATGGCCACGGCGGACGATTTCCCGGCATACATCCGGATAGCGTGCCGCTTTTTCGCCGACACAGAAAAAGGTGGCTCGTGCGGCATGGCGATCCAGAATATCCAGCACCTGCGGGGTGACGAGGGGATCGGGGCCATCGTCTATGGTCAGGGCGATTTCATGTCTGGCCGCGGCGGCGGCGGGCAGCCGCGTCCAGTTCGGTCCCAGCCAGTTGCTGCGCGGCCACAGGCCGACCGCGGTCAGCACCAGGTGGTTGATGACCACGGCGCCCAATGCCCAACGCCATTGCGCGGGTTCGGCGATCACGGCCACCAAAGCCAGGCCATGCAGCACGACGGATGCGCGGATCAACAGGGTGGGGCGCCGGGCTGAATCACGCATCGGATTGCCGGGCAAAAATCGCCGAATAAAACAAGGCCAGGATGACGCCCGGTGCGACGGTCACGCCCATCGCCTGCAGGAGGGACACGTCGGAAAACGCAAGCAGGCCAAACCCTGCGACAGTGGTGAGGCTGGCAAACAGCATCGAGGCCAGCGTGCGCGGCAGGATGGGCGTGCGCGGATCAGGCCGATCAAAAAACAGGGCGTAGTTGGAGCCCACAGCGACCACCAGCAATAAACCCACCAGATGCAGAATGATCATTTGCTGGCCAAACAGGCTTAATCCCGCGGTGACGGTCATGACCGCAGCGGCCAGCGGCGCGATGATGCGCAGCACGCGCATGGGCGAGCGAAAAACCACGAACAGCAACCCGATAATGGCAACCAGCCCGCCGAGCGACAGCACAATGGCTTCATGCAGGTAGCCGGAATACAGGCGATCCGACTCCGCCTTCATGTCCACGAACAGCGCATCGGGCATTGCGCTCAAGGCAGCGCGGATAGGGTCCGCGTCGATGCTGACGCCTTCGGGCGCGGTCAGCGGCAACAAGGCACGCCATTGCCCGTGTTGCTGGATGAGCAAGGCATCGACCGCCATCGCCATCGAGGTCTGCTGCAGGTCGCTTGCCTGCAGCAAAGGCTGGCTGCGCGCGGCGTCGGCGTCGGCCAGAAACGGCGTGAACAGTTGCGCGCGCACCGGCAAGCCTTGGACGGCTTGCGCAAGGCGTGTTTCCAGGATGGGGCGAGGGGGCAGGCTGGCCTGGCGTGCGCGTTGCGTTGACAGGCTGGGAAGATAACGGCTGGGGGTTTCGAATCCGGCAAGTTCACCTTGCTCGACTTGGGTTTGCAGCAGCGTGGAAACCCGCTCGGAAGCGCGCAATACGGATTCCTGACTCGCACCGGAGACGACGACCAGGTAACGCACATCCGGCGCGCCCATGTCGGCGCGCAAGCGGGTGTCGAGTTCCACATCCGCTTGCGACACCGGACTGAGTGACGCGATTTTGTCATTCCACAAACTGGCGCGGTTGTTGACCACGATGGCGCAGGCCGCCAGCAACACGATCGCCGCAGGCCAGCGCAGTGCTGCCGCGCGTTGTGCGACGCGAGACAGGGTGAGACCGATAGCCGATAAATCATGAATGTGGAAGTTGGCGGGCAGCAGGGAAGGCAAGACGAAGCGCGTCACCGTTGCGGCCGCGATCAGCCCGGCAATGGCATACAAGCCGAGTTGTGCCAAACCGGGAAAGCCGGACAACAGCAGCGAAGCAAAGCCGGCGATCGACGTCAGCACACCGAGGCGGATGGTGGGCCAGAAGCGCTTGATCCAGTTTTGATGATCCGCACGGTTCTGTTCCGATTGCACAAACAGGTAGATGGAATAATCCACGGCCTCGCCGATCAGGGCGGTGCCGAATCCCAGGGTGATGCCGTGCACCGCGCCAAAGCCCAGGCTGACCGCCGCAATGCCGGCCAGCACACCGCTGATCACGGGCAACAGCCCCAATGCCAGTGCGCTGAAGGAACGATAAACGAGCAATAGCAGCGTGGCGATGAGCGCAAGGCTGATGATGGACAGGCGGGTGACCTGGCGCTTGATGGTGTCGCGTGACGTCACCGAAAACACGCCTGGGCCGGTCATCACCAGTTGAGCGGAGGGGGTCGCGCCGGGGGCTTGGTCCAACGCCTGGTCGAACGCCTGCCGAATGGCGGCCATGGCGAATTGTTGGGCATCGGTGTCGCTTCCCGCGGCACGCGTTTGCATCAGCATCAAGGCGCGCGTGCCATCGCGCGATGCCCATGCCCCCTCCACCAACTCCGGCTGGGTGCCGCTGTTGAGCTGTTCGAGCAATTGCACCATTTCCCCGGTCGGGTCGCGCGGCAGCAGGGATTTGACCAGCAATCCGGCAGGCGAGGCCAGCAGGTCGATGCTGTCGCTCAAGGCGGCATGCAGGCCGTCCGCGCTAAAGCGCTCAGGCGTCACGGCCGGGCTCAACAGGTAACGGTTGCCGAACAGGAAATCACGGTCGCGCTCGGTGTTGACGGGCTCGCCATTATTGACGCTGACAAACGTGCGGTCGGCGCGCAGACGCTGGGCCATTTGCCTGGAAAGCCGGGCACGAGTGGGGGCATCGGCGCCTTCTATGCCCACCAAAATCAGGCGCGAGGCGAGGCCGTCGCTGAGTTGATCCATGAGCAGCTGCTGCTCGGGCGTGGGGCTGCGCGGCAAAAATGCCGACAAGTCGGTGGTGAAGTGGGTGCGGCTGATGATGCCGACACAGGCCAGCAAAAAAATCAGCCACAGGACGATGGCGGCGGTGCCGCTGCGGCGCGTGTGGGTCATTGCGGCGGCGCCAACTGTTCGATGGTCATCAAGGAGCGGTCGCCATCGGCCTGGATAATCTCGACGCTGCGCACCACGTCCTTCACCCCCTCCATCCGGATGCGCGCGATGACGGCGCCGACCTTGGGGTCGAGCGGGGTGAGCACCAGGGTCCAGCGTTCATGGCTGCCGTCCAGGGCCAGCTGGTAGACCCGTTCCAGGGCCTTGAGGTCCCCGGCCAGGGTGGCGCGAATGCTCTCGATCATGCCGGCCACCTCCGGGTAGTCCTTGAGTTGCAGGACGTGTTTGCGCTGGCCGCGTTCAAGGGTGAGGATGCCGTCATCGAGCACCATGGTCTCGGGCTTCGGTTTCAGGGTGCGTTTTTCCAAGCGGGCCGGCGCAATGAACAGCAGCTCGCCGGAAGACTCGATCGGCTGCTCGAGGATGGAAATGGTTTTTGTCTCGGTGAAGGTGGCCTCGCCTTGCGGGTGCTTCGCCAGACCGGCCATGAGCTGGGCGATGCTCAGCGGTGCGGCCTGAACGAGGGGGCTGACCAGCAGCGCCAGCCAGACCAGGGCACACAGCCGAAAGTGGGGTCGCGTAAGTCGGGTCATGTTTTAGCCGGCATCCTTGGGGCGCCAGAAATCGAAGAAGTTGAACCAGTTGTAGGGTGCGGCGCGGCAATGGCGTTCCAGGCAGGCGGCATAGGCCGCCACGGCGGACTGGATGGCGGCATCGCGGCCGGTCCGTTCGACGTCGCTGAAATCGGCCAGTCGCTCGAAGTGGATGGCATAGCGATTGCCGCCCAGGTAGAGCCCGCTCATGAACAGCACCGGGCGCTTCAGCATCGCGGCCAGGCGCATGGGGCCGAGCGGAAACTCGGCGTCCGCTCCCAGGAAGGGGACGCGCAGGGTCGGCTCACCGCCGAGGGTGCGGTCGCCCAGCACGCCGAGCACCATGCCCTCGTCCAGACAGGCCTGCACCCGCAGCATCGAATCGAGTTGCCCCAGGGGGATGATGTCCTGCACCGCCGCCGGATTGATGGCGGCCAGCGCGGCATTGAGCTTGCGCGCGTTTTCCTCGTACATGACCATGGCCACCCTGAGGCCGGGCTGCCGGCGGCCGATGGCGCGCACCGCCTCGAAGCTACCCATGTGCGCGCCCATCAGGATGGCGCCGCGTCCGGCGGCCAGCACCTCATCGATAACGGCCTTACCCTGCACCTCGACATGAAACAGATCGAAGCGCCCATTGAGCAGAAAAACCCGGTCGTGGATGGTGGAGGCAAAGCTGTGGAAGTGCCGGAACAGGTCGGCAAATGTGGGCTCCCGATCCAGCGCCCGGCGCAGATAGGCACGCGAGGCGGCCTTGGCGGCGGGTGCGAACAGCAGAAAGTAGAGGCTGATGCCGGCCAGGACAAAACGGGCGGGGGCACGCCCCAGGCGCAGGGAAATCCAGGCCATCAGGCGCAGCATGGCCCGATTGCTGCGCTCGGGGCGAACAGCCCATTCCGCTTGCGGCGAGGCCTGACGCGCCATTTCCGGTGCGGTCATGCCGGAGGCCCTTGCGAAAAAACGACGCTGCCGCTGGCCACGCCGCGCGCGTCGCCATGGCGATCCCTGCAGCGGATCTCGAAGCGGAAGCCGCCGGCCGGCAATTCGGCCGCGTGCAGGGTCAGGGCCTCACCGGGCTGGACCGGACTGTGGAACTTCACCGACTTGAGTTGCCAGCCTGCGTCCTGCCTGCCCAGTTGCGCCGCCAGCGCATGCAGTGCCTCATCCAGCAGCACGACCCCGGGAAGGATGGGCTGACCGGGAAAGTGTCCGGCATAGGCGGGATGGTCGGCGGCGATGGGCAGCGGCATGGCGTGGTCGCTCATGCCGGCATCCCGGTGGTGGCCTGGGCCTGCAGGGTGGTCAGCAGATCCTGGGTGATCTGGCCGGGAAGCTTGCCGGTGGCGTTGCGCGGCAGGGCCTCGACGAACAGCAGGGGGCGCGGCAGAAAGACGGGGTCGATGCGCTCGCGCAGGGCCTGGGTCAGAACAGCCGGGGTGAGCCCGGGGGCGACCACCAGGGCTGCGAGGCGGCCGATGCGATCCGGGCTGTCCTCGCGGGGCAGCAGGAAGACGCCGTCCTGCACGCCCGGGATGGCATTCAACTGATGGTTGAGGTAGGCCAGCGAGGTGCGCTTGCCGGCGATGTTGACCAGATCGGCGTGGCGGCCATGCAGCAGGAAGGTGGTCGACACCAGGCCATCGCCGGTGAGCTCGATGACATCGGTGAGGCCGGTCGGGCTGTCGATGTGTCCGCCTTCGGCCCACAACGTCTGCCCTTCGCGGCGCAGGCGGACGTCCGCCAGGGTGTGCCATTCGGCACCGGCCGTGGTGCGCCGCGAGGCGAGCTGCCCGGTCTCGGTGCAGCCGTATATCTCGTGGAGCGGCGCGCCGAAACGGGATTCGGCTTCACGCGCCAGTTCCTGCGACAGCGGAGCAGTGGCCGAAAGCAGCAGGTCGGCCGCCGGCAGCGTGGCCTGCTCCGTGAGCAGGGCGCGCAGGTGGTAGGGGGTGGTGACCAGCATGCGCGGGCGCGGCAGGTTCGCCAGAGCCGCGCAGATATCCGCCGGGTAGAAGGGACGCCCGGCATGCAGCGCGGCGCCGCTTTGCAGCGGCATCAGGACAGTCGATTCCAGACCGTACATATGCTGCGGCGGTACAGTGCCGAGGATGGCATGGTCCGCACCGATGCCCAGGCGTTCCGCCTCCGCCTGCGCGTTGCGCACCAGGCTGCCCCAGCGCTTGACATGGGGCACCGGCAGGCCGGTGGAGCCTGAGGTGAAAACCTGGGCGACGACCTGCGCGCAATCGATCTCGGGAATGGCCGGATGGGTCGCGGACATCGGCATCGATTCGGGATAGCAAAAGGTGGGCAGGTCCACGCCCGCGCCCTGATCGGCGATGCAAAAGACATCCGGAGCGATGCGCTGCATCTGGCGGACCATCTCCGGGGTGTGGGTGGAGGGCAGCAGGCTGATCCGGTCGCTGACGATACAGGCCGCCAGGGCGACGGTGAAATGGTAGCGGTCGCCGCACAGGTTGAGCACATGACGCCCCGGCGGCAACTGGCCGGCGACATGCTCGACTTCGAGCAGAAACTGCCTGACGCTGACCGGCGTGCTGCCGCGCCAGGCCATGACAGCATCGGGACGGCGATGAGCAATGAGCGGCAGGGTCGACATGGACGTCAGGAACACAGCCTAACGGGAATCGGAGGAAGCGCCCGGGCGCACCACCGGGGTTTTCCAGTAGGCCAGCATGCCATCCATGATGCTGTGTTTTTTCTGGTGCGGCAGCTTGCGCCGGCGCACCGCAAATTCGACGACGAACATCAGCAGGATCAGCGGGAAAGAAAGGAAGTTGGCGAAAACCGACCAGACCTCGATGCTGGACAGGAAGAACAGGGCACCGGAAACCAGGCTGATCGACAGCAAGAAAAGTGTCCACGCCAGCGTGACCTGGCGCGAATAGCGGACCTCCTCCGGCGTGAGGCTGCCATGCACCACTTCGGCAAAACGGGTGCACAAGGCTTGCCGCCCGCGTGCCAGGGTGACGCCGAACACGGCGGCCAGCATGACATAGGTGCCGGCGTGCTGAAGGAAATAGACCCAGCTGAAATTGCGTTCCAGCGTGCCCCAGAAGCCCCACAGCAATAGGCCCACACCCGCACACACCAACATCATGACCCGTCGCATGGGCGAACGCCAGGTCAGCCAGAGCAGGATGGCCAGGGCGGGGGTCAGGGAGACCGCCACGCCGAGTGACGGGAATGTGGTCGCAGCCGGGGTGGTGGTGCTGTAATGGGCCAGCACAGGGTAAGCAATGGCCCCGGCGGCGATGACGATCCAGCGGATCGCGCGTACCAGGGTCCGGGTCATTTGGTTCTGTTTGCCGCGATGTGCTGCGTCAGGCTGGCGAGGGAACTGAAGATACTGATGTTGTCCGCGTTATCGGCACGCAACTGGAAACCGAAATGCTTGGAAACCACCAGGGCCACTTCCAGGATGTCGATGGAATCGAGCCCGAGTCCTTCGCCATAAAGGGGGGCGTCGGCTGAAATCTCTTCCGGACGGGTATCAAGATTGAGGGCGGAGACGACCAGACCGGCGACTTCGTCTTGTAATTTCTGGCAGGCTTCTGACATGGGGAATTTCACAACGATTTAATGACGATGGCAACCCGATGCTTCAGGTCGGCGACTATTATATAGTGCGGCAGGCACCGGATTAACGCCCGGGTTATTCAGGCTTGCGACACGCCTTGCGGCGTGTGTGACAGGACGGTGGATAGCTCCCTTCAATTTGAGGCGTGCTCGCCTGAATGAAGACGGTAAACGATAGCTGGAATCGCTGATCCAGTCAGCTTCGTCACGCACATTGCAGCATGCAACCCCTTCACGCAGCAGCACTTCATCCTTTTTCAATTCACAAAGTCGAAAGCCCGGGCAGGAGGAAACACTCGACAAAGCCGCGAGTCCGGCAACATCAGCATTGATTTTGTTGATATTTTTTCAAAAACATTTCCTGTGGGCACACTCTGAACAAGCCAACCCATCCTGTCGCAATGCCCAGCATTTCAATACGGTTGGGGCCCGGCGCAGGAGGGGACTGGAAAAAAGCTTGAGGGCTTGCTATCATTATCGTTTTTCCCGTTTCCCGGAAGCCCTCTTCATATGCCTCACGTTAAAGTCAAAGAAAACGAGCCGTTCGACGTCGCCCTGCGCCGCTTCAAGCGTTCCATCGAAAAAGTCGGTCTGTTGACCGAACTGCGCGCTCGCGAGTTCTATGAGAAGCCCACCGCCGAGCGCAAGCGCAAGCTCGCCGCTGCGGTCAAGCGCCAGAGCAAGCGTCTGCGCGGCCAGCAACTCCCCCCCAAGATGTATTGATTCTGCCGTTCGGCAGAATCTCCGTACCCTCGCCCGCCCGGCATGTCGCTTAAGCTCCGCATCACGGACGACATGAAGGCGGCGATGCGCGCCAGGGAAACGGCGCGCCTCGGTACGATTCGCCTGCTCCTGGCTGCGATCAAGCAGAAAGAAGTCGACGAACGCATCGAACTGGACGACGCTGCGGTCAGCAGCATCGTCGAAAAGCTCATCAAGCAGCGCAAGGACTCGATCAGCCAGTTTCAGGCTGCCGGCCGGGACGACCTGGTGACGGCGGAACAGGCCGAACTCGTCGTGCTTCAGGCCTACCTGCCCGAGCAACTCTCCGCCGCTGAAGTCGAAGCTGCAGTCGTTGCGGCCATTGCCGAATCCGGCGCAGCCAGCGCCAAGGATATGGGCAAGGTCATGGGCCTGCTGAAACCCCGACTCGCCGGCCGTGCCGACATGGGGCAGGTTTCCGCACTGATTAAAGCCCGCCTGGCGGGTTGATTCGCTCCCACTGCCCGGCAACCCTGCCCGGGTTTATCATGCTGCAACCATGATCCCGCGCGATTTCATCGACACCCTGCTCGCCCGCGTCGACATCGTCGACGTCATCGACCGCCGCGTGCCGCTGAAGAAAGCCGGGCAGAACTACCAGGCCTGCTGCCCCTTCCACAGCGAAAAAACCCCCTCCTTCACGGTCAGTCCGACCAAGCAGTTCTATCACTGCTTCGGCTGCGGCGCGCACGGCACCGCGCTCGGTTTCCTGATGGAATACGAGCACATGAGCTTTCCCGACGCGGTCGGGGCGCTGGCGCAGGATGTCGGCCTGCCGGTGCCCGAATCCGGCGAGCCCGACCGCCCCAAGCCGCCGCCCGCGCTGTGGGACGCGCTGGAACAGGCCGCACAGTTCTACAAAAAGCAACTGAAACAGACGCCGCGCGCGATCGACTATTTGAAGCAACGCGGCCTGACCGGGGCCATCGCCGCCCGCTACGGCATCGGCTACGCCCCCGACGGCTCGCCGCTGAAGCAGGTTTTCACCGATTACACGGCAGATGCCCTGGCCGCTTCGGGCCTGGTCATCGACGGCGACCGCGGGCGCTACGACCGCTTCCGCGACCGCATCATGTTCCCCATCAAGAACATCAAGGGCCAGATTGTCGGCTTTGGCGGGCGCGTGCTCGACCAGGCCGAGCCCAAGTACCTCAACTCGCCGGAAACCCCGCTGTTCCACAAAGGCTCCGAGCTATACGGCCTGTTCGAGGCGCGCGCCGCGATCAAGGCGGCCGGACGTGCCATCGTGGTCGAAGGCTACATGGACGTGGTCGCGCTGGCGCAGCATGGCGTCGAATTTGCGGTGGCCGCGCTGGGCACCGCCACCACGCCGATCCATGCGCGCACTTTGCTGCGCCACACCGATCGTCTGATCTTCGCCTTTGATGGCGACAACGCCGGGCGCAAGGCCGCCTGGCGCGCGCTGGAAAACTCGCTGGAAGCGCTGCAGGACGGCAAGGAAGTCAGCTTCCTGTTTCTGCCCGAAGGCGAAGACCCCGACAGTTATATCCGCACCCACGGCCAGGCGGCTTTCCTGCATCTGCTGGACACCGACACCGTGCCGCTCTCGGCATTTCTGGTGCGCGAACTGGCGCGTGGCCGCAAGCTCGACAGCCAGGAAGGCCGGGCCGCGCTGATCAAGGACGCCAAGCCGCTGCTGGAAAAAATCGCCGCGCCGCTGCTGGCCAGCCTGATTCGGCGGCAAATCGCCGATCTGGCGCACCTGCAGGCCGACGAACTCGGCCTCGTGGGCGCGAAGCCCGGCGTAGCCCGGCGCACCCCGCCGCGCCCACAACGCCGCCCGGCGCCCTCGCGCGTGCGCAGCCTGGCGCGCACGCTGCTGATGAACCCGCAGCGCGTCGCCGAAGTCGACCCCTGCTGGCTGGACGTCAACGATCCCTTGAGCAGCCGCATGGGCGAACTGATGGCCTGGCTGCGCGATGTCGAACAGTTCAGCCTTCCCGCCATCGCCGAAGCGGCTCGCGGCAGCACGCTGGAACCCCTGGTCGATGAACTGATGACGGATTTGCTCGACAAAGACGATAGCTGGGACTGGAATGCGGAGTTCGACGGCGCCGTCAAACAGTTGCGCGACGACTGGCAGCGACGACGCTGGCAGGAACTGGCCGCGCGGCCGCTGAACAGCTTGAGCGCCGGCGAGCGCCAGGAACTGACCGAACTGGCACGGTCCTAGCTTGTCATAAACGCCAAGACAAAGCCCCGGTTTACGGTATAATTGCCGGTTTTTGAACGATTTTTTTCTGCCCGCGTGGTTTGCGCGCGACAGAACCTGAGCGGAGAAATGCTGTGGCTGTACGTGGAAGAAAACCAGGCGGTGGCGCCAAAAAAGCTGAAGCGCTGCTCCCCTTGAAAGAGCTGACGCCGGTGGAAGCCGAGGCGCGCCGCACCCAGCTGAAAAACCTCATCATCCTGGGCAAGGAGCGTGGCTTCCTGACCTACGCCGAGATCAACGACCACCTGCCCGACGAGGTGCTTGACGCCGACCAGATCGAAGGCGTGATCGGCATGATCAACGACATGGGCATCCAGGTCTACGACGAGGCGCCGGATGCCGAAACCCTGCTGATGCAGGGCGCCGCCCCCGCCGTCGCCGACGAGGATGTGGTGGCCGAGGCCGAACAGGCGTTGACCACGGTCGACTCCGAATTCGGCCGCACCACCGACCCGGTGCGCATGTACATGCGCGAAATGGGCTCGGTCGACCTGCTGACCCGCGAGGGCGAAATCGAGATTGCCAAGCGCATCGAGGAAGGCCTGCGCCACATGGTGCAGGCGATTTCGTCGTGTCCGCTGACCATCCAGCAGATTCTGGACATGGCGGCACAGGTCGAGAAGGACGAACTGCGCATCGACGAGTTGATCGACGGCTTTGTCGAGATCGAAGCCGAAGCCGCGGCCGCCGAGGAAGAGACGGAAACCGAAGACGAGGACACCGACGAGGAAGACGATGAAGAAGCCAGCGCCAAGCTGGCTGCCGCCAACCTCGCCCAGTTGAAAACCGATGCGCTGACGCAGTTCGAATTCATCCGCAAGGCATACAAAAAAGCGCAAACCGCCCAGGTCAAGTACGGCCTCGGCAGCCCGCAGCACATGAAGGCCCAGAACGAGGTCACCGAACTCTTGATGGCATTCCGCTTCTCGGTGCGCCAGGTCGACCGCCTGTGCGAACAGATTCGCAATGCGGTGGAAGAGGTGCGCTCGCACGAACGCAAGATCCTGGATTTCTGCGTCAACCGCTCGGGCATGCCGCGTCCGCACTTCATCAAGACCTTCCCGGGCAACGAAACCAACCTGGCCTGGGTGGACAGGGAAATCGCCGCCAAGAAGGCCTACTGCTCGACGCTCGCCAAGGTGCAGTACGAAGTCAAGGCGCACCAGGAAGCGCTCATCGCGATGCAGGATCGCGTCGGCCTGCCGATCAAGAACCTGAAGGACATCAACAAGCAGATGTCCACCGGCGAAGCCAAGGCACGCCGCGCCAAGCGCGAGATGATCGAGGCCAACCTGCGCCTGGTGATCTCGATCGCCAAGAAATACACCAACCGCGGCCTGCAGTTCCTCGACCTGATCCAGGAAGGCAACATCGGCCTGATGAAGGCGGTGGAGAAATTCGAATACCGCCGCGGCTACAAGTTCTCGACCTACGCCACCTGGTGGATCCGCCAGGCGATCACGCGCTCGATCGCCGACCAGGCGCGCACCATCCGCATCCCGGTGCACATGATCGAGACCATCAACAAGATGAACCGCATCAGCCGCCAGATCCTGCAGGAAACCGGCATCGAGCCCGATCCGGCCACCCTGGCGCTGAAGATGGAAATGCCGGAAGACAAGATCCGCAAGATCATGAAGATCGCCAAGGAACCGATCTCGATGGAAACGCCGATCGGCGACGACGAGGATTCCCACCTGGGCGACTTCATCGAGGACTCCAGCACGCTGTCGCCGGACGACTCCGCGATCTACGCCAACCTGCGCGACGCCACCCGCGAAGTGCTGGACAGCCTGACCTCGCGCGAGGCCAAGGTGCTGCGCATGCGCTTCGGCATCGAAATGAACACCGACCACACGCTGGAAGAAGTCGGCAAGCAGTTCGACGTCACCCGCGAGCGGATTCGCCAGATCGAGGCCAAGGCGCTGCGCAAACTGCGCCATCCGACCCGTTCCGAACGGCTGAAAAGCTTCGTCGGCAGCGGCGAATCGTAAGCACCCTGCCCCGCTCACCTGCGGGGCAGTTCAGGTTTCGGGTCTGTAGCTCAGCTGGTTAGAGCAGGGGACTCATAATCCCTTGGTCCACGGTTCAAGTCCGTGCAGACCCACCAAATAGCCAAACATCGCCGATAATCATCACCTCATAAAAACAAGGGGGAGAATCTGATGGTAGGGGAAGCCAGAAAACCCGGCGAGCGCCGTTTGCAGATCCTGCAAACACTGGCCGCGATGCTGCAGGAGCCGCAGGCCGAGAAAATCACCACGGCGGCATTGGCGGCACGCGTAGGCGTGTCGGAAGCCGCGCTGTACCGCCACTTTTCCAGCAAGGCCCAAATGTATGAGGGCCTGATCGAATTCATCGAGCAGACCCTGTTCGGGCTGATCGCCCGCATCACGGCCGACACGCCTTCTCCAGCCGCCCAGGTCGAGGCCATCCTCAACATGCTGCTGAACTTTGCGGCCAAGAATCCGGGGATGACGCGGGTCCTGATCGGCGACGCGCTGGTACATGAAAACGAGCGTCTGCAAAAACGCATCAACCAGCTGCACGACCGCATCGAGGCTCAGTTGCGGCAATGCCTGCGCCTGGGCGGCGACAAGCAGTCCGAACTCAGCGCGCCGCTGGCCAACCTGCTGCAATGCGTGGTGGTGGGCCGCTGGCACCAGTTCGCCAAGAGCGGCTTTGCCCGCGCACCGGGCGGCGATATCGACCTGCTGCTATCACGCCTGCTCGACGTTCACCCGGCCTAGCCCCTAATGCCCGCATACCGGGCAGGCGAGGTCGCGCGGCACCCTCATCACGCGCGCCTCGGCTCGCAAGCCATCCCACAACAACAATCGGCCGATCAGCGGTTCGCCCGCCCCGGCGAGATATTTCAGCGCTTCCAGTGCCTGCATCGCCCCGATGACTCCGACCAGTGGAGACACCACGCCGGCCTCGGCGCAACGCAATTCGGGTTCGTCCGCATGGTCAGGGAACAGGCAGTGGTAGCAGGGACTCGTGACTTGGCGCGAATCGAAGACGGCCAGTTGCCCTGAAAATCCGATCGCGGCGCCCGAAACCAGAGGTTTCCCCAGCAAGACGCAGGCACGGTTGACCGCATGGCGGGTGGCGAAGTTGTCCGATGCGTCGACCACCAGATCGACAGCCGCCACCGCCTCGTGCAAGGCTGCATTGGCCAGCGCCTCGCCAATCGGCCGAACATCGATTTCGGGGTTGATGGCGCGCACGCTGCGCGCAAGTGATTCCGCCTTGTTCTCGCCGATCGCCGCCGTGCCATGGCCGATCTGGCGCTGCAGATTGCTGAGATCGACCGTGTCGCCGTCCGCCAGCAACATCCGCCCGACGCCCGACGCGCCCAGATACAGGGCCACCGGGCACCCCAGCCCGCCGGCCCCGACGACCAGCACCGAGGCGTCGCAGATGCGCATCTGCCCGTCCACGCCGATTTGCGGCAGCAGAATGTGCCGGCTGTAGCGCAGCAGCAGGTCGTCGGTCAGTTCCATGGAAAGTACGTGGCGCTATTTATAGCCGCGCCATTCTTCCGGCGTTTCATCCTTGTCGCCGTGCAGATGGCGCTCATAGACCTTCATGAAGGCTTGCTGGGACTTGATGTCCGGCTCGTTGGCAGCGACATTGCGGCGCTGCACGCCCTCGCAGAAATAGGCCAGCGCACGCCTGAGTTTGCTCATGAGGCTGTTGTCGAGGTGGAATCCCTGGCTCGCCAGCGCCGTTTCGAGGCCTTCCAGGGTGTATTCGCACACGTGGTAGCGCACCAGCAGACGGTTTCCGTCCGGCCCCACGGTTACCACCAGGCCGTCCAGCCCTTCGAGCAAAACCCGCGCACGCTCCACTTGTCCCTCAGGCAAGGTGTGGAAAACGATTTCGCGGTCTTTTTCGAGGTCACAGGGGCGCATGACACACCAGTCCAACAGGATTTTCTTCAGTATAGCGCTGCCGCCCGGACTGTGGCGGCAGCGCGGCCCATTCGATCAACGGCCCTGAAAAATCTGCAGGCCCTTCAGCAGGTTCAGCGCCTGGTTCACCTGGAAATCGTTCTTCGACACGATTTCACCCGGCTCCAGCGCCACGGGCTTCTTGTCCTTGCCATCTTTGCCCGGTTTGTCCGCCGGCGGCGCCTTGTTGACATCGCTCGGCTTGCTGAGCGGCGGTGTATCCTCGCCGTTGGGGTTGCTCAGGTGCTTGTCGAGATCCGCCTCGCGGATGCCCATGCCCTCATCCTCTGACGGCATTGCCGGGTCTTCCACCACGATGTCCGGCTCGATGCCCTTGGCCTGGATGGAGCGCCCGCTCGGCGTAAAGTAGCGTGCGGTTGTGAGCTTGATTGCGGTGCCATTCCCGATCGGAAGAATGGTCTGCACCGAGCCCTTGCCGAAGGTGCGGGTGCCCATGACGACCGCGCGCTTGTGGTCCTGCAGCGCGCCCGCCACGATTTCGGAAGCCGAGGCGGACCCGCTGTTGACCAGTACCACCATCGGCACTTCTTTCACGCCCTGCGGCAGATTTTTCAGGTAATCGACCTGCATCGGACGCAGATAATGTTCCCGGCTGGCGTTCAGCCGCATCTTGGCGTCGTCGGTGCGGCCTTCGGTATACACCACCAGGCTGTCGGGCTTGACGAAGGCTGCCGTCACCGCGACCGCGCCATTGAGCAGGCCGCCCGGATCGTTGCGCAGGTCAAGAATCAGGCCTTTCAACGGCGCCTTGTTGTCCTTGTAGAGCTTATCCAAGGCTTCGGCCAGCAACTCGCCGGTGTGCTCCTGGAATTGCGTCACGCGCACGTAGCCGTAACCGCTTTCCAGCAGCTTGGATTTGACGCTGCGGATCTTGATGACGGCGCGGGTCAGGGTCAGCACCATGGGTTTGTCGACGCCCTTGCGCACGATGGTGAGCTTGATGTTCGAGCCCGGTTTGCCGCGCATCCGCTTCACCGCATCGTTCAGGGTCATGCCCTTCACCGGGGTGTCGTCGAGCTTGATGATCAGGTCGCCGGGCTTGACCCCGGCCTTGAAAGCGGGCGTGTCCTCGATCGGAGACACCACCTTGACGAAGCCGTCTTCCATGCCGACCTCGATGCCGAGGCCGCCGAATTCGCCCTGGGTGCCGACCTGCAGGTCCTTGAACCCTTCGACATCCAGATAGGCGGAATGGGGATCGAGCCCGGTCAGCATGCCGTTGATCGCTTCGGTGATGAGTTTCTTGTCCTCGACCGGCTCGACGTAATCACTCTTGATGCGTGCAAACACATCGGTAAAGGCACGCAATTCCTCGATCGGCAGCGCCGTTTGCGCGTCCTTGTCAGCGATCGCCGACAGGTTGACCGTCAGCGCCGCACCCGCCAGTAAGCCCGCCAGACCGACCAGAACGAATTTTGCCTTTTGTGTCATATCACTTCACCCAGAGAAGGGGATTAACAGGGCGGCTTTGGTGCCGCATTTCGAAGTACAAACCGGATTCCGGCTGCCCGCCGCTATTGCCAACCGACGCGATCGCGTCGCCGGGCTGGACCCGCTCGCCCACCTGCTTATACAGACTTTCATTATTGCTGTACAGGCTCATATACCCCTCGCCATGGTCGACAATTATCAGGTTGCCAAAGCCGCGCAACCATTCGGAAAAGACCACCTGGCCGGCAGCAATTGCCTTCACCGCGGTGCCCTGCGCGGAGCGAATGAACAGGCCTCGCCAGTTCACCCCACCGCCTTCCCTCGGAGCGCCAAAGCGGTTCATCAGTTCCCCCGCTACCGGCAGCCGCAATGAACCCTTCAGGCGCGAAAATGGCTGGTCGGAACGAAAGGCCACCGGCGTCTCGGTGTTGACTGCCACCGGGCGGCGCGGCTGGCCTGCCGCATTCTGTGCCGCAGCCTGCTTCTGTTTGGCTATCCGGGCGGCCCGTTCGCGTGCAGCCTGCTGTGCCATCAGCCGATTCAGGCGCTCCACCAGTTTCGTCAGGTTCTGCTCGTCGCGCTTCAGTGTGGAAATCTGACGCTGCTGCTGCTGAATCTGCGCCGACAGCTTTCGCAGCACCTGCTCCCGCGCCAGCTTGTCGGCCTGCAGCTTTTTCTGCTCGGCTTCGTGGGCTGCCTGCAACTGCGCCAGTTCGGACGATTTCTGTTCGGTCTGCTGCTGCAATGCGCTGAGCTGGACCAGATCGACGCGCAGCGACTCGATCATGGCGTGCTGCGCTCGCGACAGGTGCGCCAGATAACGAAGGTCACGCGCAGTCTGGTTGGGGTCGCCGCCGTTGAGGATGCGCTTCAACGCATCGCCCTGCCCGCGCTGGTAGGCGCCCTTGAGCGCCTGGGCGAGATGGGATTGCTGCTCACGGATACGGGCTTCGGTCGCCCCGGACTGCCGGGCCAGCGTCTTCAGTTCGCCCTGGGTGCGTTGCCGTTCGCCATCGAGCTGGCGCAACTGGCGCACCGCTGTGCTGATGGCGCGCTCGGATTGGCGCAGTTCATCGGCGACTTCCTGACGGTTTACCTGGGTATGGCGAAACTCCTGTTGCAGGGTTTGCAGCCGCCGCTTGAGGGCGTCGAGTTCGGATTGTTTGCCGGCAACCTGGTTGGCGCCAACGCACAGCGGCCAGATGAGTGCGAGCAGGACGAAAAATGGTCTGAAGTTCACCCTGATAAGCTTATCCCAACTGCACCGGATTTACTCGAACTGCACCAGGGCTTCACCGGTCATTTCCGGAGGTTGCGGCAGGTCCATCATTTTCAGCAGGGTCGGGCTGATGTCTTCCAGCGCACCGGTATCCGCCAGCGTCGCGTGGCTCCGGCCGATGTAGATCAGCGGCACCAGATTCATGGTGTGCGCGGTATGGGGCTGGCCGGTTACGGCATCGCGCATCAGTTCGGCATTGCCATGGTCGGCGGTCACCAGCACCTCGCCGCCGCGCGCCTGCTGAGCCTCCACCACCCGCCCAAGGCAGGCATCGACGGTTTCGATCGCCTTGATCGCCGCCTGCAGGTCGCCGGTGTGTCCCACCATGTCGGGGTTCGCGTAGTTGCAGACGATGACGTCGTATTGTTTGCTGTTGATCGCGGCGATCAATTTCTCGGTGACCTCGAACGCGCTCATTTCCGGCTTCATGTCGTAGGTCGCGACGTCGGGCGACGGCACCAGCACGCGATCCTCGCCAGGGAAGGAAACTTCCTCACCACCGTTGAAGAAAAACGTGACGTGCGGATATTTTTCGGTTTCAGCGATGCGCAGTTGACGCAAGCCGAGCTTCGCAATGTATTCGCCCAGGCCGTTCTTGATGCGTTCGGGCGGGAAGGCCACCGACACGACGAAGTCATCGCTGTAGCCGGTGAGGGTGCAGTAGGTGGCCAGGCGTGGCGTGACTTCGCGCTCGAATTCGCTGAAATCGGGCTCGATGAACGGCCGCGACAACTGGCGCGCACGGTCGGAGCGGAAGTTGAGGAAGATCACGGAATCGCCGTCTTCCATCTTCACCGGCTTGCCGTCCGGCGGCAGGATCGCCGTGGCCTTGACGAACTCGTCGGTCTCGCCGCGCGCGTAGGCCGCTTCCAGGCCGGCCTGCGGATTTTCCGCCATGAATTCAGCGCGGCCCTGGGTCAACAGGTCATAAGCAGACTTCACCCGCTGCCAGCGACGATCGCGGTCCATCGCATAGTAGCGGCCGATCATCGACGCGATGTGTCCAACGCCGGTCTGCTGGATTTTCTCGGTCAAACGGCGCAGGTAGATTTCAGCGCTTTTCGGCGGCGTGTCGCGGCCATCCAGAAACACATGCAGGCACACCTTGCTCAGGCCTTCGCGCACCGCAAGGTCGAGCAGCGCGTGGAAATGCAGCTCATGGCTGTGCACCCCGCCGTCCGATAGCAGTCCCAGCACATGCAGGGTCTTGCCGTTGTCACGCGCCAGGTGCACTGCATTCAGAAGCGCCGGGTTGGTGTAAAAATAGCCCGATTCGATGGCGCGATCGATGCGGGTGAATTCCTGATACACCACCCGCCCTGCGCCGATGTTCAGGTGCCCCACCTCGGAGTTGCCCATTTGCCCCTTGGGCAGCCCCACTTCCGATTCCGACGCGTGGATGAGCGTATGCGGATGCTGTTTCCATAACCGGTCCCAGTTGGGCTTGTTGGCCTGGGCGATCGCGTTGTCGGCGCGCTCCGCGCGGCAACCAAAACCGTCGAGGATGATGAGGAGAACCGGCGTGGTCTTCATGAAAAAATATATATAACCTGACTTGATTTTGTGGGATTATTTTAATATATGCGTGATTGCTAATCTATACGCATCGTCAAATCTTGCTTGAATTTGCCCTGCGCGGCCTGCGTTTCCACCCGGAAACCGGACCGTATCAGGGTACTACACGAATCGGATCGAGGTTATGAATATGGCAGCTGAATGGGATGAAGTGGATCTCATGGACAAGGACGAGCACATCGAGCAGGCCTCGCGTGCGATGAAGGCCATGTCGCATCCGTTGCGCCTGAAAATCCTCTGCGTGCTGGGCGACAAGGAAATCAGCGTACAGGACATCGTCGACCATGTCGGCACGTCGCAAAGCAACATTTCGCAGCATCTCGCCATCCTGCGCGACAAGGGCGTGCTGCGCACCCGCAAGGACGCCAATCGCGTGTTTTATCGCGTGGGCGACACCCGCACCCTCAAATTGCTGAGCATGATGCGCGACGTGTTCTGCGGCTTCACCAAGTAAATTCCGCTGTCGACACAGCCAGGGCCCGGTCCGCGAAAGCGCCCGGGCCCTTGTTCTTGGGGCAACGCGCAGTTGGATCGGGGTCGCTTGTGGCGCATACTTTTATAATGGCATGCCGCTGAATTCGCCCAATGTGCTATACAAGCACTTGAATTTAATGGTTAATTAGAATAATCTAATAAACGATTTTCTGGAGGTGCACCTGTGCTGAACCCCGCCCGTCTTCTGGCCTGCATCATCCTTGCCGCCCCCCCTGCATGGGCAGCCCTGCCTTTCGCCGTCGCTCCGGTGAAATACCAGATGGCCGACACCGGCTATTCCACCGAAGCCACGGTCGAGGCGGTCAGGCAGTCCACCATTGCCGCGCAGGTGGCCGGGCGCGTGGCGGCGGTCAATTTCGACGCCGGCGATTACGTCAAGGCGGGCTCGGTCATCGTTCGGCTCACAGCACAGGAACTCTCATCCGCCGCGGCAGGCAGCCGGGCTCAAGTGGCGCAGGCCGACGCCACGCTGGCCAACGCACGCGCCAATTACGAACGCCAGCAGCAACTCTTCCAGCAGAAATTCATCAGCCAGGCCGCGCTCGACCGCGCCACCGCGGAGTTCCGTTCCTCCGAGGCAGCGGCACGCGCAGCACGTGCCGGCGCCGGCCAGACAGCGGCGGTGAGCGGCTACACCGTGATCACCGCGCCGTATTCCGGCGTGGTCGCCGCCCGCCACGTGGAGGTGGGGGAAACGGTGGCACCCGGCACCCCGCTGATGACCGGCTTCGACCCCAAGGACATGCGGGTGATTGCCAACATCCCCCAGTACAAGCTGGCCGAAGTGAAGGCCTCGCCGCGCGTGGTGGTCGAAATCCCCTCGCTCAACAAGTGGATCGATGCCGCAGGGGTCACCGTGCTGCCGTCTGCGGATGCCGCCACCCACACGGTGAAGGTGCGTATCGACCTGCCGACCAACCTGGAGGGCGTCATCCCCGGCATGTTCGCCCGCGCGCATTTCTCGGTGGGCAGCGCGCGCAAGCTCACCATCCCGTCGAGCGCGGTGGTGCGCCGTTCCGAAATCACCGCGGTCTACGTGGTCAAGGATGACAAGGTGGCGCTGCGCCAGATCCGCCTGGGCACGCCGAACGGACGCGGCCAGGTGGAAGTGCTGGCCGGCCTGAACCCGGGCGACGTCATCGCGCTCGATCCGGTCAAGGCCGGGATCTACGCCAAAAGCGCCTCCAACCGGCCTGCGAAATAAACGGAGAAACCCATGGGACTCTCCGGACGCACCGCCCGCTTCTTCCTCACGTCACAGCTGACCCCGCTGATCGCGCTGATCGCGGCGCTGCTGGGCCTGTTCGCCATCCTGGTCACGCCGCGGGAAGAAGAGCCGCAGATCAACGTGACCATGGCCAACGTGTTCATCCCCTTCCCCGGCGCCTCGGCGAAAGACGTGGAAGCGCTGGTGGCAACGCCGGCCGAGCAGGTGCTGTCGCAGATTGCCGGGATCGAGCACATCTATTCGGTTTCCAAACCCGGCATGGCGGTGCTGACGGTGCAGTACCTGGTGGGCCAAGACCGCACCCAGGCGCTGGTCCGGCTGTACGACACCATCCAGGCCAACCGCGACTGGGTGTCGCCCGAACTCGGCGTCGGCGAACCCATCGTCAAGCCGCTCGGCATCGACGACGTCCCCATCGTCACCGTCACCCTGTGGACGCGCGACGAGACGCGCGGCGCCTACGAACTGGAACAGGTGGTGCACGCGGCGGAGGTCGAGCTGAAGCGCATCGCCGGCACCCGCGAAGTCACCACCGTCGGCGGCCCCGGCCGCGCCGTGCGGGTGCTGATGGACCCCGACCGCATGGCGGCGTTCGGGGTCTCGGCGCAGGACATCCGCGATGCCCTGCAGGTGTCCAACGCGGCGCAGCCGTCCGGCACCCTGGTGTCGAACAACCAGGAAATCCTCGTCCAGACCGGCACCTTCCTCACCGGCGCCGACGACGTCAAACAGCTGGTGGTCGGCGTCGCGCAGGGCCGACCGGTCTACATGAGCGACATTGCCAGCGTCGTCGCCGGGCCCGACCAGCCGGCACGCTACGTCTGGCATGCCCCCGGCGCGGGCGGCCCGCACCAGGCCGACCGAGGGCAAACCTATCCGGCGGTGACGCTGGCCATTTCCAAAAAAGCGGGCGAGAACGCGGTCGACGTCGCCGAGAAGGTAATCGAGCGGGTGAATTCGCTGCAGGGCAGCGTGCTGCCCGAGGGGGTGGAAGTCAGCGTCACCCGCAACTACGGCGCCACCGCCGACGACAAGGCGAAGAAACTGATCCAGAAACTGATCTTCGCCACGGCCTCGGTGGTGCTGCTGGTGCTGTTCGCCATCGGCCGCCGCGAAGCGCTAATCGTCGGCGCGGCGGTGATGCTGACGCTGGCGGCCACGCTGTTTGCCTCGTGGGCGTGGGGCTTCACGCTCAACCGGGTGTCGCTGTTCGCGCTGATTTTCTCGATCGGCATCCTGGTCGACGACGCCATCGTGGTGGTGGAAAACATCCACCGCCGCATGGGGCTGGATCACGACGGCCTCGAAGCGATCATTCCGCGCGCGGTCGACGAAGTCGGCGGCCCCACCATCCTCGCCACCTTCACCGTGATCGCCGCGCTCTTGCCGATGGCCTTCGTCACCGGCCTGATGGGCCCGTACATGAGCCCGATCCCGATCAATGCCTCGATCGGCATGCTGATTTCGCTGGCCATCGCCTTCATCATCACGCCCTGGCTGGCGCTGAAGCTCATCAAGCAGGCGGCGCACGGCGCCGCCGACGCAGGCGACAACAAACTCACCGCCTTCTTCCGTACCCGATTGACGCCGTTCCTGCGCGGCACCGAGGGCCGTGGCGCGCGCCGCAAGCTGTGGCTCGGCATCGGCATCGCCATCCTGCTGTCGGTCGCGCTGCCGGTGGTGCAGCTGGTCATCCTGAAGATGCTGCCGTTCGACAACAAGTCGGAATTCCAGATCATCGTCGACCTGCCGGTCGGCACGCCGCTGGAAAAAACCGCCCAGGTATTGAGCGCAATGGGCGCGGCCGTCGCGCAGATGCCGGAAGTCACCGACTACCAGGCCTATGCCGGCACTGCCGCGCCAATCAACTTCAACGGCCTGGTGCGGCAGTATTACCTGCGCTCCGGCCCCGAGGTCGGCGACCTGCAGGTCAATCTGGTCGACAAGCACGAGCGTGACCGCAAGAGCCACGACATCGCGCAGGCGATCCGCCCCGCCGTCGAGGCCATCGCGAAAAAACACGGCGCCGACGTCAAGGTGGTCGAAGTGCCGCCCGGCCCACCGGTGATGTCACCCATCGTTGCCGAAGTCTACGGCCCCGATTACGACGCGCAGATGCAGGTCGCCAAGCAGGTGCGCAAGGTCTTCGAGAAAACCGAGGGCATCGTGGCGATCGACGATACGGTGGAGGACGATGCCCAGCGTTTCGTGCTGCGCGTGCTGCAGAACAAGGCGGCGATGGCGGGCGTGGCGCAGAAAGACGTCGTCGCGGCGATGAAAATGGGGCTGGGCGGCGAAAACGTCACCCCCATCCACGGCAGCGGCGCCAAGTACGAAATCCCAGTGCGCATCACCCTGCCGCCGGAACGCCAGTCGCGGATCGAGGAACTGCTGAAGCTCACCGTGCGCGGCACCAATGGCAATCTGGTGCCGCTGTCCGAACTGGTCGAAGTGATGCCGAGCGAACGCGAAAAGACCATCTATCACAAGAACCTGCTGCCCGTGGTGTTCGTGGTCGGCGACACCGGCGGCACGCTGGATTCACCGCTGTACGGCCTGTTCGGCATGCGCGGCGAGCTCAAGGACATGCCGCTCGAACAGGGCGGCACGCTGTCCGAAACCTTCATCCGGCAGCCGGCCGATCCCTACGCCGGATTCAGCATCAAGTGGGACGGCGAGTGGCAGGTCACCTACGAAACCTTCCGCGACATGGGCCTGGCCTACGCCTTCGGTCTGATGCTGATCTACATCCTGGTGGTCGCGCAGTTCAAGAGCTATCTGACGCCGCTCGTCATCATGGCGCCGATCCCGCTCACCCTCATCGGCGTGATGCCCGGCCACGCCCTGCTCGGCGCGCAGTTCACCGCCACTTCGATGATCGGCATGATCGCGCTGGCCGGCATCATCGTGCGCAACTCCATCCTGCTGGTCGACTTCATCAACGAGCAGGCGGCCGCCGGCATGGCGTTCCAGGAAGCCGTGATCCAGGCCGGCGCCACCCGCGCCAAGCCGATCGTGCTGACCGGGGCCGCCGCCATGATGGGCGCATTCTTTATCCTCGACGATCCCATTTTCAGCGGCCTCGCGGTATCCTTGATCTTCGGCATCTTCGTTTCCACCCTGCTCACGCTGGTGGTAATTCCGGTGCTGTACTACGCGGCCAATTACCGCAAATTTCCATCTCAATAATTAGGGAGTCTTACCATGACCGTTGAACGCCTCGTCCGTATCATTGCCGGATCCTTCATCATGCTGTCGCTTGCGCTGGCGCACTTTTCCGGCACGGTCGACATGACCCAGATCTCCTGGTTGTGGTTTACCGCCTTCGTTGGCTTCAACCTGTTCCAGTCCGGCATCACGCGTTTCTGCCCGATGGACATCATTCTCGCGAAAGCCGGCGTCAAGCAGGGCTGCGGCCTTTAAGCGGGAGCATTCATGGATCTGCAATTCCTTCAGGACAACTGGATGCTGGTGGCGCTGGCCGTGGTTTCCAGCGCCATGCTCATCTGGTCCTTCATCGGCGGCAAACTTTCCGGCGTGGAGCAGGCCGACACGCTGAAAGCCACCCGGCTGTACAACGATGACGCCCTCGTGCTCGACGTGCGCGAGGACAAGGAATTTGCCGCCGGCCACATTCCCAAGGCGAAGCACATTCCCCTGGGACAGTTGGCCGGCCGCCTCAACGAACTCGACAAGTTCAAGAACAAGCCCGTGCTCGTCACCTGCCGCAGCGGCCAGCGCTCGGCGCGCGCCTGCGGCATGCTGAAGAAGGCCGGTTTCGAGACCGTGTACAACCAGGCCGGCGGCATCATCGCGTGGGAACGCGCCAACCTGCCCGTCACCCAGAAATAAGGAGGTCTCATGGCCAAAGTCATCATGTATTGCACCGCCGTGTGCCCCTATTGCGTCGCCGCCGAGCGACTGCTCAAAAGCCGCGGCGTCACCGAGATCGAGAAGATCCGCATCGACCTCGATCCGGCGCGGATGGAAGAAATGATCACCCGCTCCGGTGGCCGCCGCACCGTGCCGCAGGTATTCATCGGCGACACCCATGTCGGGGGTTTCGATGACACCTCGGCGCTGGATGCCGCCGGCGAACTGGTCCCGCTGCTGGCCCGCGCCTGAAGCAGGCGCTTGAATTCCTCAAGCGCCGCCCCATCTTGAAGCGAATCCCTTCGCTTCAAGGAAACCCCGATGGAACTTGCCTGCCCCCACTGCCTCGCCGTCAACCGCGTGCCGGACGACCGCCTGGCCGACGCGCCCAAATGCGGCAAATGCAGTTCGCCGCTGCTGCCCGGAAAACCGGTTGACCTCACCGCCGACAGCTTCGACCGCTTCATTGCCAAGGCCGGCCTGCCGGTGCTGGTCGATTTCTGGGCCGACTGGTGCGGCCCGTGCAAGATGATGGCGCCGATCTTCCAGCAGGTGGCGGCCGAAATGGGCACGCGGGTGCGCTTCGCCAAGGTTGATACCGAAGCGCATCCGCAGGTGTCGATGCGCCACCACATCAAGGGCATTCCCAGCCTCATCCTGTTCAGGAACGGCCAGGAAGCGGCGCGCACCTCGGGCGCGATGGAAGCCCATGCGCTGAAACGCTGGCTGGCGTCACAAGGGATTCAATAAGCGCGTGTAAAATAATTCCATTCCCGGAGCGCAGGCTCCGGTTTTCTTGTCCAGGGAGCCCCCCATGTCCGACGTGCAACAACCCGTATTCAACATCGAAAAGCTCTTCGTCAAGGATCTGTCGCTGGAAGTGCCCAACGCGCCAGCCATTTACCTGGAACGCGAGGCGCCGCAGATCGACGTCAACATGTCGACCGAAAGCCACGCGCTGGGCGAAGACCTGTTCCACACCGGCATCACTGTGACGGTGACCGCCAAGATCGGCGACAAGACCATGTTCCTGGTCGAATGCACCCAGGCCGGCATCTTCCGCATCCAGAACGTGCCGCAGGAGCAGATTCCGATGGTGCTCGGCATCGGCTGCCCCAACATCGTCTTCCC